>Ga0114996_10004581_pt1 | contig 16499 bp, 9 predicted proteins | sample ArcticOcean_MG_C_4_FD_87039 | JGI IMG/M metagenome (GOLD analysis project Ga0114996, IMG submission 87039) | Marine microbial communities from western Arctic Ocean - ArcticOcean_MG_CB4_134 | ecosystem: Environmental > Aquatic > Marine > Oceanic | place: Arctic Ocean: Canada Basin | collected...
CTCTTCGGTGGTATTCGATGTCACCAAGCATACCAAACGAATCGTTATCGGCAACTGTCGGAGCAAGTGGCAGGCCTCCAACACCTCGTCCACCTGGCCCTCAGCGCGGTGTTTGTTGTGGACTACGGGCGGCCCATCAAGACTCAGCGACACGGTAGAGCAACCTTCGAAGATGTTCATTCGCTTGGGTACGAGCGTTCCGTTGGTGCTGATCCCATAGCGCACGCCGGCGGACCGCAAACGCGAGGTGATTTGGTCCAGATCCTTTCGCACCAGAGGCTCGCCACCGGTCAGGTGCACGGCCAGCACCCCCAACTCGACCATTTGATCGACCAAAGCGAGCGCCTCGTCGGTGTTGATCTCCGGGGTCTTGATGCCTGGACAACCGCAATAGACACAGCGGAGGTTGCATCGGTTGGTCACGACCCAGCTGAGCAACAGCGGCATGCGACCGTGCCGAAGCACACTTCCAATAGCCCCCAACGGAAGGCGAAGCTTGGATCCCACGTCCATCAACGATTCGGCCAAGGTCATTCCCATAATTGAAGTATACCCATCTTGCAGATCATTTCCGAACGCTCCTGCCCAATCAGTTGATCGGAACTTGCGGTCGATGGTCCGGACTACCGGGTCGAAAATTGTCAAAGGTGACGGATTTGACCAGTTGGAGCTTGCCCGAAGCCTGGGTCCTCAAATGCGCCACCGTCTCTTGGTGAACCGATGCCTCGCCACCCAAAAGCACCCTCAACGCCTCATCCAACGCCCCTTTGTCCAAGGGGGTATCGGGCGCTGCGACGATGCGAAGCGTGTATTCGCTCGGGCTGTGTTGTTCCAACTCGAAGAGATCGATCCCGGGGACAAAGAGCAGCTCGTCCCAGATCTCCGTGCCGGTCACCCAACGCCCGTCCGCGTTTCGAATGAGCGACTGCAAACGGCCCCCATGCTCCAAGCGGCGGCTGCGACGGCCGCATTCGCAGCGATCCTCGACCAGTCGGCCCACATCACCGGGCTCCAAGCGGATCACCGGCATGGCCCAGCTGTGCAAACTGGTCACCAATAGGTTTCCCAACTCCCCAGGGGCACACAAGGTCCCGTCATTCCGAACGGCTTCCACGTAGCAGTAGTTCTCCGCCAAGTGCATTCGGGTTGGATCCGATAAACACGAAGCACCAAAGCGCGCAAACTCACAGCCACCGCAAGCCTGGGCAGTGCGCGCGTTGAATTGGCGCCCGATGTAATCGTGCATGCGCGGGCTGCACACACCCCCCGAAAACTCCAAGATCCCGCCGATGGGCGGTGGCGTCCGGCCCGTGCGCTCCAAATGCCGCGCGAGGATCAACGCGTAGAGCGGGTACAAGCTCAGGATCTCCGGTTTGAAGCCATCCACTTGGTCCAGGTAGTCATCCAAATCCACGGGCGTCATGGGGCTGTTGCCCTCCCAAAAGGGCGTCAGCATGTGGCGCCGATGAAACCAGGGATTGATGACCTGACGTTCCAAGAACCGGAACCACCCCGAAGGGCGCCCAGCCGGCGAGCCATTGGTCGAAGCGGTGGCCGACCATCCCGATTCGTCGCCGTCGGGGGCGAACGGTTGACACTCATTGGGCGTAATTCGAACTTGGACCCCCATAGAGTCCACGCCCACAAGCTGTCGAGACCACAGAATGGAGGCGTACTTGGCGCTGATGTCGTTGATGTCCTGAATCAGGAGCAGTGGCCGGCCGGTGCTCCCGGAAGTGTTCGAATACCGGAGCCACTTTTTTCGGAACGAGCGAGCCAACTGCCGTCCTGGAAAACCCTCTCGTAGATCGACCTTGGAGGTAATCGGCACCTGCATGAAGACGTTTGGATACGAGACCTGAATGGGTTCAATCCCCTTGTTGTCGAGCTTGGTGCGGTACAAATCCGTCTCACGATAGGCGTGGATCAGCAGATCTCGCAGAATCGCCATTCGGTCCATCCGCTGCCGCTCCAAGGGCTCGGTATCCAGTGCACACATCTTCTTCATGATCTGCCAACTCTTGAAGGGCGTCAGCATCGAAGACGCCGGTAGGATGACCTTATTGAGAAGTGCCTTGCGCATGAGATCGCTTCACTCGCTGGTCCGATAAACGCTGTACGAGGCTACCGTAGCACCGACAACACCCCCGAAACAAGAGCGCCTGCCTCCCTTTGACAGGCAAGGGGGGCGACTTGGAGGGCAACAAAGCGTATGATGAAGATATGAGTCAGACGGTCTTGCTCCTTAATCCACGCGCCACGGATTACCCAAAAATCCAACAAAAAAGCTATGCGCCGCTGAATCTGATGTACATCGCTGCGTGTTTGGAAGAGTCGGGCCATCACGTCGCCATCTGCGATCTCAACGCCACGATGATCGACGATGAGACCGTGCAGCGTCGCATCGAAGAGAGCAACGCGGATGTATTCGGCTTCCCCTATTTCAGCGAGATCGCCAACCACAATCGATGGCTCTCTGAGTTGTGCCGAAATGCCAACCCCCAAGCGACCATCGTGATGGGGGGACCGGGAGCGAGCCCCATTCCGCACCAATGTTTGGAGCAATTCCCAGCGGTAGACGCTATCGTCCGCGGAGAAGGCGAATGGACCATGCAGGAGTTGGTCAATCGACTGGATAGAGGCGAATCACTCACCGGATGCCTGGGTGTCACCTATCGGGATCGGCTGGGAACGGTCGTCCACAACGAGCCGCGCCCGGTGGAGACGGAGCTCGATCGATTGCCGCAACCGGCCCGTCATTTGGTCGAAGAGGTGTACGCCAACGGACAATATTACGCGCTTTTGGAAGCCCATCGGCCGGTGGGCGGCATCGTCACCAGTCGCGGCTGTCCTTTTTCATGCGGGTTTTGTTACAACACGGTCAAGCGCTACCGAATGCGGTCTCCAGAGAACATTTTGGAAGAGTTGGTGCTCTTGCGCCGCAAACACAACGTGCGCTTCGTAGAGTTCAACGACATCTTGTTCACCGCCAACCGCAAGCGCGCCAAACGGGTCTTTGAACTCTTAATCCAAGAGAACCTGGGGCTGAATTTTGCCTTCAAAGCCCGTGCACCCGAGCTCAATGATGAATTCGTCGCCCTGGCCAAACGCGCCGGAGCGGTTCAGATCGGCTTTGGCGTCGAGAGTGGCGTGCAAGCCATCTTGGATCGCATGAACAAGAAGACGACCGTGGCGCAATGTGCCAAGGGGATCGAAATTGTGCGACGACACGGTCTGCGCTGCCACACAGGCTACGTCTTGGGCTACCCGGGCGAAACGCCCGAGACGATTCGCCAAACGGTCGACTTCATCGTAGGGGCCAAGCCCACCACGTTGACGATTGACGTGTTGCTGCCCTATCCAGACACCCCCGTTTACAAAGAAGCCAAAGCCAACGGAACACTGGTGGGCGATTGGTCACCGGACATGACCGAATACCCCTGGGTGCGTCTTCCCTGGGTGCGCAGGCGTGAGGACTTGGAAGAAGCCCGCAGCTGGGCGGTCAATCGCGTCTTTTTCCGACCCTTCTATGCCAAGCAGTTTCTCCACATGGTCGTTCAAGCGCGCAACGCCACGTTGGCGCGATACATGGCCCAAGAAACTCGATTGGCCTTGCGGCCTAAGTTCCACGTCCCCTCACGGGCCATCGGCTGGTAGCGTCGACGAACACCATGCGTACTGGCTGGCTCGCTCTCCTTTCTCTCGTGGCCCTTGGATCGATTTCGACCCAAGCGGCGACCGTTTCCGGTCAGCTCACCGGAGATTGGAAGGCGTGGAACCATCCGAGCGTCGAAGCCCGGACATCCCGCGATTTCGCCATACCACCGGTCGCTACATCTGGGGTGGACGACGAAGGTGGTTTTTCATTCGAGGTGCCGGACACCATCGACAACGCGTACATCACCATCCTGCCGAAACGAGACCGCGTGCACCCGGTGCTTTTGAATGCGTTGCCGGTGGCCATGGTGTCGCCGGTGGTCTTGGCCGTGTCTAAGCCGGCCTTTCAGCGTCAAGATCGCCAATCGATTGGCGCGTCCAAGTACTGGATCAGCAGTGTGGTTCTCTTGCTGCTCTTGGTGATGATCAGTCGATGGCTCCGTCGATGGCTTGCTGGGCATTTGAACAGTGTTTCACGTGACACACCGCGCTGGGAGCCGTCCCTGAAAGACAATCCAGCGCCCAAAACCCTCGCCTTTTTGTTGAGCCTGGTGGGTGGGTTGCTCCTCTACGGCATCGTCGCATTGGACGAGTCCATGGATCTGCTGGAATACACTTATTTTCAAGAGGCCTTCTCGGGATCCAATCCCTTTTCAGTGGCCATATCGGCCGTGGTCGCCGAGCGCGCACATGCACCCGGGTTTTCGGTCCTCTTGTGGTTCTTCACGCAGTTTACAGACGCAGCCATGTGGCTCCGATTGCCCGCGTGTCTGGCCGCGATAGGCTGTGTGTGGGTGGTGCACCGCATGTGCAATCAAGTGACGGGCAACCGCCTCGCAGCGGCGTTGGCAGGCCTATTGGCTGGACTGGCTCCCTTGGCTATGCGTTATGGGCGAGATCTAAGTCCCTACAGCTTGGCGGCCTTGCTGACCGTCGCTTCGACGTGGCTCCTGATCCGTGCGCTGAGCACAGGCGACCGACGCGATTGGGTGGCGTTCACGTGGGTCAGCGTCGGCGCATTTTTCCTCCACTATTTTGCCGCGGTGTTTCTCCTGGGTCAGTTCATCGCGGTCGTCTGGCTCTGGCAGGGCAGTGGACGCACTGTAGCGTGGACGAAGCGCTTTCACTCCGCGATCTTTTGGTTCGCGATGGTAGGCGTCCTTCCTGCCTTGTGGGCCCCTCAAGTGCTGCGTGGCTTTGAAGTCAGCATGCACGACACCATGGTCACGGGCACCGTCTACGGTGCTTCGTCCGGGTTTGTGACCTATCTCACCCAACATCTGCGCGTGTTGATGGGGCTGCCTATCGAGATTGCTTGGGCCACGTGGCCCGCTGTATTGCTGGTCGGCGGCTCGTTTGTGGTGCTCATTCGAAAGCATCCGGTGTTGGGCCGCTTGTTGTTGATGCCCCTCTTGCTGGTGGTGGGGTTGATCGCCCTGACCTACGGCCTGCAAGCTATGGCATACGGTGGACGCACCTATTATGGATTTCGCTGGCTTCGTGCCTTTACGCCGGCTATCGCGATCCCCGTGGGCTACTCGGCGGCTATCGCCCTCCAAGCCGCCAAGACGCAAAAGAAGCCCATTTCTGTACTGCTGGCGATCTTATTGACGATGTGGGTGGGATCGACGGCGTTTGCGGGGATCCGAAGCGCACTCAGTTGGGAAAGGCCCGCCCAACGAGAGGCGCTACACACGATCTTGGACAACGCCCAAAGCGGGGACGCCATTGCTGTGATGCCCGCTGGATTCTATTCGGTACAGATCAGCTACTACCTGCACCAAAGCGGCCCTCGCCAGAGCATCCACGAAGGCCCTCCCATGTGGGATCATTACACCAAGCCCAATGGCGATGACGTGGTTTTGTACGGCCCCATTCGTAGCTATGGGATCCCTCTGGAGAGCGTGGCTCGCCACGTAGACGTGAACCGATTGTGGTTGGTGGTCTTTCGCGAGTCGGTGTTTGGCCAAGCCGAGTTCGACACCAACATTGGCGATCATGTGGTGGCCAACCTGGCACGCGACGCGTTTCCCCATCCTTGGTATCGAATGAAAACATGGACGCTGCCACTCTTGGATCTGATCCTCTTCGAACGCAATCCGGATCAAAAAACGGCCGGCGGCGCCGGCACAGATCCCACGGACCCGTGGTTCCAGAAACACAAGAACTGCAAGGCGAACATCTGTGTCCCAATCCAGGACCCCTATCGATTCACGCGCTGGGCACCCTCCGGGTTGGATCCCAGCGGGTTGACCGCGCTGGTCGACTCGACCGATCCATTGGAGTTGCGGTTTCCCACGCCCACGGGAACCCACTTTGTCACGCTGAGTGTGAAGGGCGCCCCCGAGGATGCGGCGCCCGACGCTGTCACGATCAAGGGGGTCTCCTTAACCTTCAACAAGGGACAGTGGACCGGGAAAATGCGTGTGTTTCGTGCACAGCCCACATTCAACGTGATCCTTCAACGCGCTCCCAAGATGCGCAGCGAACCCTTGATCTTGGAGCTCACACGCTGAGTCATTGAAGAATGTAGAGCAAGGGCGGCATCTGGCCATCGGTCGCCACCAAAATCAGCGCAACCACGACCACCACGACCACGATGGGGACCAACCACCAGGCTTTCCGCTCCCGAAGATGTGGCCACAGACCGGTGGTGGGTCCCGAAGGATTCCTCGCTGTGGCTGCACACTCCGCAACGGGCGTCGCGCTGAGCCGCCCCAAGAAGGGCACCAACATCGTACAACCCAAGAGCGCCGGAAGAATCACCTCCACACCCGCGAACAACACGGCGGCTCCGGTTAGGTCCACCGCCGACGCCATGCCCGCGAAGAGGGTCAATATCGCCAACTCGCGCGTGCCAAATCCGCTGATGGTGACCGGAATCAAGCTAATGAACACCACTACCGGCATGAGCGTACAGATCGTCCCAAAGGAGATGGGGACCCCGATGGTGTGAAAGCACAAGGCCATAATGAAGAGCTCTGCACACTCCACCACCAAGCTGTAGAGGTACAACGACCACTTCTGACCCACCGACAAATCCAAGAACGCCACCGCCAACTCTTCAAGCTTGTCGTGCAGTCGTGACGAGAGAGCACCCACCACGCGGAGCGCGCCGCGTTGCACACCGCGTGACGTGGCGAACAAGGTCACCACCACGAGCGAGACCAACGCGATCCACCCATACTCAAATGATGCGTCACTGAAGGCCAGCCCCAGACACAGCAAGGTCAATTGGCCGGCGACCACCAAGCACAAATCGAAGAGCACCGATCCCAACCCGTGGGTGGTCGGCACCCCGTGGCGACGGCGTAAATACAGCGCTCGAAAAGCCTCGCCGCCGCGCATGGGTATGGCGAACTTGAGCGGTTGGCTGCCAAAGCGTGCAAACAACAAGGTGCCAAAGCCAAGGCGATACCCCATCGAGCGCAGAACGAGCAACCAACGCAACGTCGGCAACACCGAAAAAGCCGCCAGCGAAACGAGGATCGTGGTGATCAACATACCGGTGTCCGCGCGCCACAAAACCCCTTTGACCTGCTCCAACTCCACATCCCGGAGCACAAATACCAACAAGCCCACACTGACGGCTGCCAAAACCAGAAACCACAACCAGCGTCCAATGGATGGGGCTCGACTCACGTGTTTGACCGCCTTGCCTCAATGGGTTGTCTCGTCCAACGGACCAAGCGACCGACCAAATCGGGCAGAGAAGTCCAACTCAGCCCCATGACGCGCATAACTCGACGTGCCCGTTTGGGGTGGAGATACCACCGTCTGTACATCCTCGCTCGAACACGGGAGGGTATGTCGGCTAACTCCTCTTCAGTCCACCGCGTTCCCGGCCAGGCACTCGCCGTACAAAAATGAGCAAAATCCAGGTCCAGCGATGTCGATAGTTCAAAGGTCTCGCGTCGCTCGGCGTCCGTCTCACCCGGTAAGCCAATCATGAAATACCCCGTCGTGCTCATGCCCGAGGCGTGCGCTGCCCGAACCACCTCCGCGGTTTGGGCCAAGTCCGGCGAGCGTCCCAAATGCTTGAGCGCCGCGGAGCCCGCAGCCTCAATGCCAAACGCGACCCGTGTACAACCCGCCCGAGCCATCAACGCCAAAAGCGGACTGTCCACACTGTCGGGACGGATCCCATTGAGCAACTCCCACGTCACCCCGGGGGATTCACGAATCAACGCTTCGCAGAGCAATGACACCCGCTCACGGTCTTGGCTAAAAAGATCGTCTTCGATCAGCACACCGTCCACGCCATGATCCACCCGCAGTTTTCGCCATTCGGAGACCACCTGCTCGGGGGAGCGAAACCGATGGATCTGCCCCCACAACAATGGCGACGAGCAATACCGACATCGATACCGACAGCCTCGGCTCGTGTAGACCGAGGCATAGCCCTTTCCACGAGGCATGTGCTCGCGATGATAGTCTTGGATTAAGAACGCGGAGCGGTCCGGTATGGGCAAGGTGTCCAAATCCGCCCAATCTCGAGCCAAGGGCTCATGCTCCGCGCCCGGCACCACGGTTCCGCTGATCCGATCCAAGGCTCTCCCAGCGGCCAGCGCCTCGACCACGTCCAAAAACGTCTGCTCGCCTTCACCCACCACCGCCACATCGGCATCTACGTCGCCGGGCGCCAAGGTCGCGTGAGGACCACCCACTACAATGGTCGGACTCTGGGGAGCCTGCCGAATAGCGGCGACCACGGCCTTGGCTTTCGCCGCACCGGGTGTCCAAACCCCAATGCCCACCACGTCCACGCCACCACGGTCCAGACGCGATAAGAGCCCCTCGATACCCACACGGCCGACATCCAGTCCCTCGACCGTGTACCCCGCATCACAGAGCGGTGCGGCAATGGCGGCCAACCCCAAGGGATAGGCCTCCTCAAACCCAACGGGAATGTGGACCAACAAGACGCTCATGACTCTGATGATGGCCGCTCTGAAGCCATCTGAAAAGGATTCTACCCCGAGATCGGGTTTCAATGCTTCCAACTGAGGTGCAATAATGCATCTCCCGTGGTTTGTTGGCGTATGTCCTGTGCCGGTCAAGAACTGGAAATCCGGTGTAAAAACAAGGAAAGTGTCAGGGTTGAACACACCATCACCGTCCACATCATCCCCGCCGGGATGGCTTAGCAAAGAACGTCTGCCCACGCTGGCCGCCGCTGCCGTGTCGCTTGTTTGGGCCGTCTTGGCCATCCTCGTCAGCGATCCCGACACGGGCGAATTGCTCTTTCGAGGCTATTTTGTGCAGGACGCCGACGAAGTGGTGCGCTCGTGGTACGGGCGCTGCGCTGGGGTCAATCCCTACATCATTCCCTACAGCAGCTTGTCCATGCCCGGCTGGACCAGCCTGCTGGCGTTTGGAGAATGGATCGGCGCTGGATTAAACTGGCCCCTCACTTTGTCCGGTCGACTCACCACCGTGGTAGCAGCCTGGTTGTGTCTCCACAATCTCGCCAAATGGACCCGCAATGTCGGTGGAGATTGGCAAATGTCGCTGGCGGCCGTGGTGTTGGTAGCCGCAAGCCCAGCTTTCTTTTTGTTAAGCATCAGCGTCTATCCATCGGTGGCCTTGGCGGCGCTGACGGTGATCGCGCTGCGCTATTGGTCCGAAGAGCGTTTGTTGGCGGCCGTGTTGGTGATCGGCTGGGCACCGATGATCCGATGGGAGGGCGTCTTGTTGGTCGGGCTCTTCGCCTTCGCGCTCGCGATTCGACAGCGTTGGTGGAAAGTGGGCCTCGTCTTCATCCCTTATCTGGTCTATTTGATCGTCAACGCCCTACAATACGACAACCCGCTTCAGCCATTAATCTACCGAACCACTCCCCACATGGGCGGCGCATGGCGCGTGTTTCACCCGGATGTGACCTGGGACGTGGCCGCACCGGCCGTCCAAAACCTCGTCACCTTCTGGTCCCCGGTAGTTTTGGTGGGCGGTGTATTGGCGGGGGTTTGGGCATTGCTTTGCCATCGAAAGACCTTGTGGATGGTGGCCCTGGGCTGTGTGGGGCTGACCGGCTCCTTGCTCTCCATCCATCATCCCACTTCCGTGTGGGTATTGCGTATTTTCGCTACCCCGTGGGTACTTTGCGTCATGGTCATCGTGGCTCTTGTCATACGAGCCAAGAGTCAGAGGCTTCGAAACGCAGTGGTGACCCTGGCGCTCATCGGCGTCGCCGTCTCCATCGCAATGACCTTCCAGAAGATCAACGCCAAAGATGTCCCTTCGGCCGGGCGCTACCGAAACGAAGCGGGATTTCATCTCTTTATGCGAAACGCCAACGCCACTGAGGTTCGACAATGGCTTGTGGATGAGTCGGCAGAGTGGATCATGATCAACCACCTCAACGCCAATCTCATGCGCGCCGACCCAACCTGCTCGCTCTATGAAAAGACCCTCAAGATGGGCAGCCCATCGTTGAGCCTCACGCCGCGCTTTCGACCGCTCTTCGGGTTGCCCAGCGGGGAGGGTCTCCTTGTTTTTCACACCAAAGCGGTACCCGTCCCGGGTTGTCATGAGGTAAAACGCTTTGACGAATCGAATATCACCGTCTATCGCTGCCGGAACCAAACGACCCCCTGAACGGTACAGAAGGTGAAGGATAAGGACAAAATCGAATGCACACAGATCTAGCCGGAAAAAAACAAATCAAGGTGCTCTTTATCCGGCCCCCGCGACACTACTGGCCGATTTTAAACGAATCGGACAACTTCTTGTTGCCTTTGGGCTATCCCAGCTTGGCCGCCTACGTGCGCCGAGAGATCCCCGAATGCAAGGTAGAGATCCTCGATTGCTGTCCACTAAAAATCGGTTGGCATTCGCTGCGTGGTGAGATTGCGGCGCGCAATCCCGATGTCGTGTGCATCGGTGAAAAGGTCTGTTACATCCACGAAGCGTTTCGTGCCTATGATCTGGTCAAAGAGGTGCTTCCCAATTGTGTGACCATCTCGGGTGGTCATTTCACATCGCACCTGCCCCGTTGGAGCTTGGAACAATGCGCCAGTATCGACTACGTGCTTCGCTACGAGGGTGAAATTCCGCTAACGGGACTGTTGAACCACCTCTTGGGCAAAGGAAAGCTCAAAGACGTTCCCAGCTTGGTCTGTCGCAATGGGGATTCGAAAAATGGCCACGATGGATTTCTCGAAACCCCCATCGGCCGCAACGTGGAAAACCTCGATGATCTGCCCGTTCCGGCCTACGACGTGGCCAACTTGACGGCGTACGCGCCCTTTGGGTTGCTCTGGCCCCGCGCCGCCACCATTCAACGCAGCCGCGGATGCGTGGACACCTGCCGATTTTGTTCGTGGATCGCCGTGGAAGCCAAGCACCGCGTCCAAGCCGATGGCTCTGTCGTCCACCGCCCCAACTACCGCTCCAAATCGGTGGAGCGCATGGTTCACGAAACCGAGATCCTCTACGAAAAGTACGGTGTGCGCTATCTCTTTTGGGTGGACGCTACCTGGAACGTAGACAGTGACTGGTTGGATGCCTACAGCGAAGAGATCATTCGACGCAAATACGATTTGGGTTGGTGGGCATTCACACGACTGGATCAAATGCTCCTTCAGCACAAACACGGTGTGTGGAAGAAGATGGTTCGCGCCGGTCTACGCCATGTGTTGGTAGGCGTCGAACGACCGGCTCAGGGCCCCGATGGACTCGGTTGGCTCAACAAACACGGGTATGGCTACGGTGTGGCCAAAGAAGCCTTCGAAATCATGAAACGCGAAACCCCCGAGGTATTTCGCCAGGGCACGTTCATCACCGGCATTCGCTCCGACACGGCCGAATCCATCAAGAACCTGCTGGCCTTCGCCCACGAGATCGACGTGGACTTCGCCGCCTTCCACCCCATCACGCCCTTTCCGGGCACACCGCTCTATGACGAAGCCGTGGCCATGGGCTGGATTGAAGAGACCGATTTTGCCAACTTCGACATGTTCTGTCCCATCATGCCGACCGAGCACTTGAGTCGAGACGAGGTGGCACACTGGACCACCTGGTGCCAACAAAATTTTGTGGCCAAGCGGCCGCTTCGATACATGGCCCGGATGTTCTCTCGCCACAGTATTCGCCGTCGGCTCCATTGGTGGTTTTTTCTGACCATCGGTCGTGTGTTGGGCACTCAGGCCCTCAATCACATCAAAGGCACCGAAGCGTTCGAAGGGTTTGCGGGTGTCAACAAGCTGTGGAAGCCGAGCTGGTACGACCAATAGACCGCACGGTAGAAAGGAGAATGGGAACCGCTCCATGAAGATCGCCATGACCATGGCCCCCTGTTGGCGCTTGCAGTTCAATTTGAGCGATCTCTATCCCGTGCCTCGCCTCGGGATCGCGCAGATCGCGAGCACATGCCAGAAACACGGCCATCAGGTGAGCATGGTAGACGTCATCGCCGAACGCTGGGAGCCCCCACAGTTCGGACAGTGGGTTCGTCAAGAGCAACCCGATGTGGTGGGGATCTCGGTCACGATCTTGAGCATGCGAGAAGCCTTTCAGCTGGCCCGTGTAGCCAAGGAGTCCGTCCCGGGTGTCCGCACCGTCATCGGTGGCCCCGGTGTGGGTGGGTGGACGCCCGAGGAACTCTTCGAGTACGGCGGAGAGGCCGTGGACTTTTTTGTCCGAGGCGAAGGAGAAGCGGCCACGTTGGGGTTGCTTCAGGCTCTGGAAGCGAGCTCGGATCTCTCCCAGGTCGGCGGCCTCTTGTGGCGAAAATGCGATGGAAGCGTGGCGGAGAACACACACACAAACTACCTGTCTTTGGACGACATCCCGGGTCCAAACTGGGATCTGCTCCCCATGGAGCAATACAAGCTGCATCCACCCCTGGGGATCTATCCCTACGCCACCATGTTGGAGACCGCACGAGGCTGCAGCTACCCCTGCAACTTTTGTTGCCTCTCTCGACCGGTGAGAGTCCGCTCCATCGAGTGGGTCACCGAACAGCTTACCGAGCTTCACAACCGCTTCGATGTTCAGGAAGTTCATTTTGTCGATCCCACCTTTACCCTGGATCGCGACCGGGCCTTGGCCTTGTGTGACGCCATTGCTCAACTTCCCTTCACGCTTCACTGGAGCTGCAAGACGCGCGTGGACCACATCGATGACGAGCTCGCCGGCGCCATGGCCGCCTCAGGCTGCTACAACATCGCTTTTGGCGTAGAATCAGGTGCCGATTTGGTGCTGGATCACATGAAAAAGAAGGCCACGGCGCCCAAGACGCGGGAGGCCTTTCGGACGTGTCGCAAGCACGGCATTCGAACCATCGCCTACTGTTTGGTGGCCGGACCGGCCGAAACCCAAGAGACCATCGAGCAGACCCGGCAGTTCGTCCGGGATATCCAAGCGGATTACGTGCTCTACGGCATCCTCGATCCCGATCCCAACAATGCCCTGACTCAAGCGGCCATTGAGGAAGGACGGTTCACACGGCGCGATCTGGCCGAATATTATTTGGGCCACAACCCGTCCAGTCTGCATCAAACCACCATCACGGGCTATCCAATCCAACAAGCCCAACAGTGGCTCCGCAAGGCCTCCACCGACTTCTACCTTCGTCCGCGCTACATGTGGAGCCGCGTGCGCGATTTGCGCTCGCTTCAGGACGCACGAAACCTCATGGGCGGAGGCACCCATTTTCTCCGGGATCTCTTGGACATTTCACGCCACTGGCGTCGTCGATCCGTCAAAGCAGCCTAGACACCGAAACGTGCGCTACGGCTATTTGGCTCGTTTCTTGGTTTTCGAGGCGCCCGTTCGAATGGCGGGGGCTGGACCCGAAGTGCTGCCCGCAGCCTGAAACTTTCGGATCCGAATGGCCAACTGCTTGGTGGCTTCGGTCTCCTTGCCGCCAGCCGCCGCCGTATGAAGTTGATGAGCTCGTTGATAGGCGGATAACGCATTTTTCGTATTGCCACGCTGCTCTTGAATTTCACCAATGGCCTGAAACACATCGGGCGTATTGGGGCTGTCATTGGCGAGACGTGCCAGGTATTGAAGCGCTTTGTCGTGATCGCCTAGCCGCGCTTCGGCGATGGCGAGCTGATAGAGCACATCGCCATTGGGACCCAACTCAAAGGCGCGATTGAGCATATCGCGCGCTTCCTTGTCGGCGCCGCCCTTTTGCAGGAGGACCGAACCGAGACGGCCGAATGCCAAGGCACTTTGACGGTTCAACATGGCCGCTCGCCTATATTGTTTAATGGCTTCGTCCGCATCGCCCTTTTTCTGCAACAGCTCACCCAAAAGAAGGTGGTTGCCAGTATTGGAGGCCAGCTTGACCGCTTGCCGTGCGTGATCGATGGCTCCTTCGAGATCGCCAGCTTGACTCAAGAGCTGCGCGATGACCGCACGGGCCCGGACGCTATCGGGTGCTTTCTTGAGGACCGAACGCAGCTCCTTGATCGCCTCATCGCCCTTGTTGCTGCTGGCCAATACCACGCCCAGCCCTTCGCGAGCCGGAACATATGCCGGGTGGGTCTCCAACACCGCACGCAGGGTGGTGATGGCTTGATCCAAGTTGCCACTCAACGCCACCAAGTTGGCCTGGGCCGTCTTGTAGACGTGCTTGTAGGTTGGATCGGTGGCCAAGAGTCCGTTGAGCACCTGAGCGGCCTGGCCGAGCGATTCGCGAGACAGTAACGTGGGGTTTTCGGCCAGGACGAATGCGATGATTCGATGCTGCGCCAGGGTGGAGCCCCCTTGTTCCGATTGGTAGCTTCCGGCTGTCTGATAGGCGTTGAGCGCACCGAGCAGATCGCTCTCTTCCAATGCGTTGCGGCCTCGCCCCAAGTGTTCCGTAATGACAGGCTCCAAGAGCGCTTTTGTCTCGGGTCCATCGGCGGCCAAGTGCGAAAACCCCTTGCTGGCAGCTGCCACCGTTGGAGTCGCAGTCACTGGAGCGGCGGGCGCTGGGGCCGTGACGGTTTCGCTGGACGTAGGGTCGCTGTCGCAACCGGCCCACGCCACCAAGAGTACGATCATTGCCAAGCGCTGAAGACAATTCAAGACGAAACATGGAGTCATTCTATGAACCTCATTCAAATGGTAGAACGGGCGTAGGTTACCCAACCCACAGCAAGAATGAAAGCGAACCGAATTACACACTGTATTACCAAAGGGTGCTACATGGCGTCGATCAAGGATCGACGCACGTGTCATCTACGGATACCAGGTAGGCGTTTGTGCTCTCTGCACCCCCGGGGAAGTTCTGACACGCCCCGTAGTTGAGAATAGAGTAGTGCGTCCGGGTAGTTTTCAGCCCAGTGATCGTGCCCCACTTGAGGATCTTCTGATCGGCTGAAATTCCGGTTCCGTAGTTGAGGGAACGCTTATCGCCGATACCCACGCTTTCGTTACCAGACCAGGTCGTGTCGTCGCTGTTGGCAGCACATGCTTCCGACGGGGCATAGCTGTAACCGATGACGTTCCCCGTGCAATCGAGTTGGTCGAACCTGATGCGCGATACGTAATTAGAGCAGTACACACCTTGAGTACACAAACAAGCCGTAGGACAGCTTCCGCCGCAGTCCACTGCCGTCTCGTCCTGGTTCTTCACCGCGTCGTTGCAGGTTCCAGCGTCCCATTCTGTCAAACCCACCTTATATTGAGTCCCACCTGGACCCATGAAATAGAGCTCTCCCTTCCCGGGCAATCCCTCATACATCTCCATCTCCGTCACATACCAGTTTGCCCCTGAATTCGTTCCGGGACAGCCGGCCGTGGAATGAAGTCGCCAATATCGATGCGCCCCCGTATCCGAGCAGGTGATGGTCCTTTCGCCCACGCCATTGGACCACAGTCCATACGAATACTTACCGATTACACTTGAGTCGGGCGTACCATGGGTTGTCGAACAGGACGTGGTCCAATTGGTGCCATCGTCTGAATAATCCAGATCAACCGCGCACGAGTCGTAGTGATACCAGTTGGTCTCTGCGAGCGACCAATACTTCGTACGCATAATGCTTTTTTCGTTTCCAGCGCCGAAATCCTGACCGATCCAGCAGTTCCCACTCTGAGCCGTATCATTGCAGAGCCATGTATGTTCGCTTCCTTTGTTGTCCAAGTTGTTAAAGGCATCTTCGGGCGTATAGAGGTCCCCGCCGCCGGCTGGATTGCTTCCGCTGGCAATGGCGAAGGCGCTGGAGGTTACGTCACCCGATTTACAGCAGGACGCCGCTCCGGCCTTGGCATAGATTTTCCCATAACCGGCTGTAGCCGACGGATTGGAGGTCTGCACGGCCATGCTGGTGACGCCGTTCACGGTGAGCTTTTCGTTGGGCAAAGAGGTCCCAATGCCCACATTGCCACTGGGCGTATCGATCATCATCTTTGTCGCATAGCTGCCGGCTGCACCGGCACGAAAATGGATCAGGTGGCCACCGATGTAGCTGTTGCCGTTCGGATGACCGATTTGTGTTACGTAGCCCGCATTATCGACCACAAAATCACCGCCGGTAACATGCAACTTGGATGTGGGCGCAGACGCCCCGATGCCGACGTTGCCTGTGTTGGTGTCCAAAACCATCTGAGCGCCATCCCAAGGGGTCGACGCGTATTTACCAAACCCAATTTTGCCCGAGCTGCCTGAGCCGGCCCAATACGCTCGAAACAGCCAATCGCCACTCTTGTCTGCGGTCTTGTACAACTCCATCGTGCTGTGATCCCCGCTGGATCCACCTTGGCCCCAGCGCTGCACACGGTCGTTGGCAGAGATAGCGCCGCGTACCGCCAAACTGGCTCCTGGAGTCGACGTTCCAATACCCACATTACCGGTGCCTTCTACAACAAAGAGGACCTCGCCTTCTTCGTTGAACTGCACA
>Ga0114996_10004584_pt1 | contig 16493 bp, 14 predicted proteins | sample ArcticOcean_MG_C_4_FD_87039 | JGI IMG/M metagenome (GOLD analysis project Ga0114996, IMG submission 87039) | Marine microbial communities from western Arctic Ocean - ArcticOcean_MG_CB4_134 | ecosystem: Environmental > Aquatic > Marine > Oceanic | place: Arctic Ocean: Canada Basin | collected...
CCGCCGCCACCACCGCCACCCCCCAACGTTCCGGCATTCGACGAGACCGATAGTTCGGCGGACGGGCGTCGACTCACTACGCGCGAGCGGATGGAACAGCACCGGGCCAACCCCTCGTGCAATTCATGCCATCGCTTCATGGACCCCATCGGCTTGGCCTTGGACAACTTCGACGTGACGGGCAGGTGGCGGACTCGGGAGAACATGATGCCGCTCGATACACGAGGCACGTTCTACGATGGCACACCGGTAAGCGTGCTCAGCGAGCTCAGCCAGGCGCTGCTCGAGCGTCCCATCCCGCTCGTCAGGAACTTCACAGCGAACCTGTTGGCATATGCGATGGGCCGGCGCGTGGAGTATTACGACCAGCCTGCGATCCGGGCCATCCAACGAGAGGCAGAGGCTAACGAGTATCGAATGTCGTCGTTCATCTTGGGGGTCGTGCGCAGCGACCCGTTCCGGATGAGGCGATCACAGAAGACGGCGGACCCCGAGGCCGAGCACGAGCAGGCCGAGCACGAGCAAGGGATGTAGAACATGCAATTCATCACCGGAAAGAGTGTCTCTCGTAGGACGTTCGTACGCGGCATGGGTGCGACCGTCGCTTTGCCCTTCTTGGACGCGATGGTCCCGGCCGGGCGCTCGTGGAACGACAGCTTTGCCGCCCCGGAGTACACCCGGCTCGTATGTATCGAAGAGTCGATGGGGTGTGCCGGCGGTAGCGATTGGGGGGACGGGCAGAACCTTTTTGCGCCGGCCAAGCTGGGTCGAGACTTCGAGTTCGCGCCGACGAGCCAGTTGGCGCCCCTCGAACCATATCGGGACTACCTGACCATCGTCAGCAACACGGACTGTCGCATGGCCGAGCCGTATCAGGCCGCGGAGATCGGCGGTGACCATGACCGCTCGACGGCGGTGTTCCTGACCCAGGCTCATCCGAAGCAGACGCAGGGCTCGGACCTCTACCTCGGCACATCGATCGATCAGCTTCACGCGACACGTTTTGGGCGCGACACAGCGCTGCCTTCGCTCGAGTTGTGCACCGAGCCCATCGACCGTGGTGGCGGGTGCGCGTACAACTATCATTGCGCGTACACGACGTCGCTCGCGTGGGCCTCTCCCTCGCGGCCGCTCCCGGCGATCCGAGAACCACGGACGGTCTTCGAACGACTTTTTGGCGCGGGAGGTACGCCCGAAGATCGCGCGGCCCGGCGTCGTACGGATCGCAGCGTGATCGATTGGGTTGCGACGGAGGTGGCGCGGCTCCGCATGTCTCTCGGGGCTGTGGACCGCCTCGCGATGGACGAATACCTAGAGCACATCCGTGAGATCGAACGGCGAATCCAGCTAGTGGAAGAGCGCAATACAAGTGGTGAGGAACGGGAAATGCCGGAGGCCCCGTCGGGTGTTCCGGACTCATGGCAGGAGCACATGAGGCTGATGTTCGATCTGCAGGTGCTCGCGCTGCAAACCGACATGACCCGAGTGATCACGTTCAAGACCGGATTCGATCAGTCCAACCGCTCGTTCCCGGGCAGCGGAACCACCAAGTCGCATCATGGCGCGTCCCACCACGGCAACGTGCCCGCTGACATCATGGATTTCAACCTGATCAACACGTACCGGCTGAGTCAGGTCGGGTATTTCCTGGAACGCATGAAGAACACGATGGAGGGCGACGCCTCGCTGCTGGACAAGACGGCGATCGTTTGGGGCTCGCCCATGGGTGATCCGAACCTCCACAACCACCGTCGATGCCCGCTCATCTTGATGGGCCACGCGAACGGTGCCCTCGAAGGGAATCTTCACTTGAGGGCCCCGGAGGGCACGCCGATGGCGAATGCATTCGTGAGCCTGATGCAGGGAGTCGGCCATGAGATGGGCGGTTTTGGCGACAGCACAGGAGCGCTTTCCTTGTCGTTCCCTCGCGGTGCTGACGCTTCCGGGGAGACGGGCGCATGAGTGCGCGGCACGCCAAGCGTCCGTTGGCCATGACGGTCGCCGTCTTCACCGTGGCGGTGATCTTGAGTGCAGCGCTTGCCGTCGATACGGACCTTGTGGACGCTGCCCGACGAGGTGAAGTGGAGGTAGTCCAGACGCTGCTCGCGAAGGGTGCCGACGTCAACGCTGCCGAAGGGGACGGCCTCACAGCTCTGCACGCGGCTGCGGAGCAAGGCCACGTCGAGGTCGCGGAGCTGCTGATCTCAGCGGGGGCTGAACTGGAGGCCTCGACCCGCATCGGTCAGTACACGGCATTGCACCTCGCCGCTCGCCGCGGGCATGGATCTGTGGTGCAGGTGCTCGTCGGGGCCGGGGCAGACGTCTATGCGACCACGAGCAATAGCGGGGTCACGGCCCTACACCTGGCGGCTGCGGCCGTGGGAGGTGAAGAGGCGGTGGTGGCGCTGTTGGACCACGGCGCGGATTCTGATGCGCGCGAAGCCTCCGCGGGACAGACGCCGCTGATGTTTGCGGCTGCCTACGACCGCGTGGCAGCTGTCGGCGAACTCTTGAGAGGTGGGGCGGATCCGGCGATCGCGACGGAGGTCATTGATGTGCTCCGGAGTGTTGCGATCGATGAGGAGGCGGATCGCCGGCTTCAGCAGATGATGACTTCGCTGCGTGCTGTGGACGGGGAGCCCGGCGACTGGGAGCCGACGCCCGCTCAGGTGCAGGCGGCTGTACGAGCACAACGGGAGTTCCTTCTCACCGACGATCCCATCGGCGACTTCTCACCGGGTGATCTGGTGAACTACCGACCGGATTACCCGGGGGGGCCGGAACTGGCGCGTCCTCCGTACCGAGAGACACTCGTGGGTAAGACGGGTGGCATGACGGCGCTCCTGCACGCGGCGCGCGAGGGCCACGTGGAGTCGGTGCGCGCGTTGCTCGACGGCGGTGCAGACGTCGACCAGGTGAGCGGGGGCGACCTGACGAGCCCCCTCTTGATCGCCGCACTCAACGGGCAATTCGACGTGGCGCTGTTGCTCATCGAGCGCGGCGCGAATCCAGATTTGGCGGCCTCGACTGACGGGGCTACTCCACTCTTCGCTGTGCTCCAGACGAACTGGGCGCCGCAGTCGAACTACCCGCAGCAACGCGCACAGGATCATCAGCGAGCGGAGCACTTGCAGGTGCTCCGGGCTCTCTTGGAGGCCGGCGCGGACCCCAACCCCCGACTCAATACTCATCTGTGGTATTGGGAGTATGGGCTAACCAAGCTCGGGATCGATCTGCAGGGCGCGACGCCGTTTTGGCGTGCGACCTTCGCGCAGGATCTCGAGGCCATGAAGCTGCTCGCTGCGTACGGCGCAGACCCGGATATGCCTACGTCGTGGCCGGCTCCCGGCATGAGGGAGCGTCGGCAGCAGGATGGGCGCCAACAAGAAGACTCGGCGCTCCCCACGATGCCCGAGGGTGTGCCGAATGCGTATCCCGTGCACCTCGCGGCGGGTGGTGGGTGGCTCGGGCTCGGCGCCTTCAGTGTGCGAAGCGTGCCCGGCCAGTTCATGACTGCTCTGAAATACCTGATCGACGAGCACGGCGCTGATGTCAATTTGAGGGACTCGTGGGGTTACACGGCACTTCACTACGCAGCGTCGCGAGGGGACAACGAGATGATCCGCTACCTGGTGGAGCAGGGGGCGGACGTGGGTGTCATCACGCGTCTCGGGCAGTCCACTGCCGACATGGCCCGCGGAGGGCGGGCGGGTTTCTTCACCCGAGTGGCGTACCCGGAGACCGTTGAGCTGCTGGAGAGCCTAGGCTCGACGCTGGAGTGCTTGCACACTCACTTCCTGGACACCGGGGACTTCTGCCCCGGTGCCGGCACGAATGATCGCTGGGCGGTCGAGTCACAGCCACGCAGGAAGGGTGGTCGCTAGACTAGGGTAGGCTCGACTGTGCTCGGTTCACTGCAGTCCGAGTTGATGCCTGAGAGCCTCATCGATTTGCCCGATACGGTCGGGGTCCAACCTGCCAATGCGGTCGGCGTGGCGGATCTCGATGGTGGCGATTTTGGTCGGTCGAATCACCGACGGGGCCGGTAGCCCGAACTCAGCGTGGTCGTCGCCGAAGGAGACGTCTCCGGGCCACGGTCGGTTGCTCGTGATCATCACGACCCAGAGTAGGCGTTCTCTCTCTCCGATCCCTCCCTCAGAGACCACGAGTGCCGGACGGTATTGCCGGGTCTCATGGTCAGTGTAGGGAAACGGGACACGCACAATGTCACCCCGCTCAAAGGTCGGCATACGCTTTCCGGTCGGCGTCCCCCTCCCACTCTTCGAATGTACCGAAGGGGTCCTCTGGTAGGTCCGACGGCGCCTTCATCAGCATGACACGGCCCCCGTCGGCGATCTCATACACGATTTCATCGCCCGCCTCTAGACGCAGGGCAGACCGAACCGGTTTGGGTATGGTCGTTTGAGCCTTTCGCGTGAGTTTGCTCTTGATCATGCCTGGTCTCCGACGGGGTGATATCACAAGGTAAGGAAAATCCTTACCTTGGGTAATCCCGGCTCCGCTCTAATCGCTGCGAGCGGCGGCCCCTGTGAGGCCGCTCGCGCCGCCTGGGTCTGTGGGCACGGATACCCTCCACGATCGCTACGAGACTTCGGCAACCCAGCACTAGCGTACGATCTCGCGGATCACCCCGTCCTGTTTGTTCAGGACGAAGACCCGTCCAGCGGGCCCGGTGCCGAAGTGAAGATCGGAGCGCGTCGCGACATCCCGGCCCTGTTCGGCGTTTTTGGTCTGTATGAGCTGGAGCAGCGTCTTTGAGCCTCCGGGGGTACGGAAGAGCACTCTGCCCATCGCGTTCTGACCGCCCCTGGGGAGATCGTCTGCGTCGATGTGGAAGATTTCGCCGCTGGGGAAGTCGCCAAAAAGGACCCGGTCCTGCAGTTGAGGGACCGAACCCTCCCGGTGGACCACGACGCCGGTGACCGCCGCTTGGCGCTGCAGCAGCGGATCCAGCTGTCCGTATTCAGCCACCGGATATGTGATGCCCGCCTCTCCTCGTGGGTTTGCCAGGTCGACTGCGGACCGACTCACGAAGCGGAAGCTCCCTTCCCATGAGTTCCAACCGAGGTTGGCGCCGGCCGTCACGAGGCTGAGCTTCTCCACGATGTTCTGGCCGATATCAGCAACGAAGAAATTCCCGTTCTCTGGATCCCATCCAAATTGCTGCGGATTACGAAGGCCCGATGCGTAGATCTCGCCTAGGGTGCGGTCGTTCTCGTCCTGCGCATATGGATTGTCGGAGGGCACTCCATACAGGCCGTTCGCACTGTTCGAGCCTAGCGGGTCGATACGAAAGATCTTGCCGAACGCGGAGCCTAGGTTCTGTGCGAGATCCATTGGATCGCCCCCGCTCCCTCCGTCCGCGATACCGACGTAGAGCATCCCGAAATCGGCATCCCCAGGTGCGGAGTGCGGATTGAACGCGATGCGTCCCCCGTTGTGATTGCCGAAAGGCTGTTCCAATCGGATCAGTTGGCGTGGCAGGCCCCCGTCGTAAGCGCCTGCTTCCGGGTTGAGTGCCGTCCACTCGAGCAGGACGGTGTCGTGAGCGTCCTGGCCTCCACCTGGAGTGAAGTCCGGAGTTGGTCCGGTGTCTTCGGTATCGGTCCAGATGTAGAGCTTGCCGTAACCCGGCGTGCCCTGCTCGTTGAACTGCGGATGGAGCGCGAAGCTCTGCATCCCCCGCTCCCTTCCCGACGCCTCGACAGGGATACCCCATGCGGGCGACTTCACGTCCAAGTAGAGCGAGACGCGACCGCTATAGGTGACGGTGTAGAGTGGGCCCGTCATTTCATTGACGAACATTCGGCCACTGCCGGGCTCGTCGACGAGCAGCATGGGCCGAGCAGGCGCGCCATCGACGTCCGGGAGTGAAGCGAACTCTCCGTAACCCACGATGACGAGGCCCTCGGAGGTGTTGATCGGGTTCGGGAACGGATCGTCGGTGTTCTGGGCTAGGGCGGGCGTAACGATCAACAGGGCCGCTGCGGCGAAGCGGTTCATGGACATGCGGCTCGGGTCCTCTGGTGTTCGGGCGGGGATGAGGCCTCATCTTAGCCACAACGGCGGTCCGCGTGCCACAACCGCGTTGAGTTAAACAGAGCCAGCCACCTGCGGGTCGTACTAGGTCGCAGTATAGTGTCGTGAAATATCGAGAGTGTCGTTGACTTCCCGAAGGCCAAGTGGGGGAACATATGCTGAACTCCATCTTTGAGCACCGCTTCCTGACTGTGCTCGCACTGCTACCGTGCCTCTTGCTCGGCGTCGGCCTGGAGCAGGTTGAAGCCCAAGAAGACGAGGGCTTCGAGTACGAGACGCTTCGGTCTCCAGTCGCCGGCCTGCGCGGAGTAGTGGCCACGAGTCAGCCGCTCGCGTCGAACGCCGGTCTCGACATTCTGAAGGCGGGTGGTAACGCGATCGACGCGGCCGTCGCGACTGCCGCGGTGCTTACAGTGGTCGAACCGCAGAGCACGAGCCTGGGCGGAGATGCGTTCATCATGGTGTATATCGCCGCCGAGAAGAAGTTGGTCGGCCTGAACGCGAGTGGCCGGGCACCGTATGCGATGACCCTCGACGCTCTGAACACCAAGCTCGATGAGCATGAGATGGACCGGATCCGTGGCATTTACTCGGTGACCGTTCCTGGTGCCGTCGACGGCTGGTTCGAAGTGCTGGAGAAGTACGGCACCATGAGCATGGCCGAGGTGCTCGCACCCGCGATCTACTATGCTGAGAATGGCTTCCCGGTATCGCCCATCATCGCCGACGCATGGCGGTCGCTGGAGAGAAACGAAGAGCCGTCGACCCGCGCCACGTGGCTCATCGACGGAGAACGAGCGCCCAGGGCTGGTGAAGTATTCCGGAACCCCGACCTCGCCAACACGTTCAGAATACTCGGTGCACAGGGCAGGGATGCCTTCTACAAGGGCGAGCTCGCGGAGACCATGGTCGCGTACTCGAACGAGCACGACGGCTTTTTCACGATGAAGGATTTCGCGGATCACACCTCGACCTGGGTCGAGCCCATATACGCCGACTATAAGAACTACCGCCTGTATGAGTTGCCGCCGAACGGTCAGGGCATCGCAGCGCTGGAAATGGTCAAAATCTTGGGCAACGTCGATCTCGGTGCGATGGGCCATAACTCGGCCGAATACCTCCACCACCTGATCGAGGCCAAGAAGTTGGCGTACGCCGACATCGACAAATGGAATTCCGACCCCGAGTTCAACGACCTACCGGTGCGAGAGATCATCTCCACCGAATACGGCCGGAGTCAGTTCGAGCGCATCAATCCGATACAGGCGATGGACCGTCCGGACTCGGGGCTCAACGGAGATGGGGACACGGTTCTTCTGGAAGTGATGGACAAGGATCACAACGCCGTTTCGTTCATCTACAGCCTCTATTCGGGATTCGGCTCCGGCCTGGTGCCTCCCGGTACGGGCTTCACGTTGCAGAACCGCGGCGGACTGTTCTCTCGTGAGCCTGGCCACCTGAACGTCGTTGAGCCACATAAGCGGCCGTTCCACACGATCATCCCTGCGATGGCGTTCAAGGACGACGAGTTCTTCATGACGTTTGGCGTGATGGGTGGCGCCGTACAGCCACAGCAGCACGTCCAGGTCTTCCTCAACGTCGTCGAGTTTGGGATGAACATGCAGCAGGCAGTGGAAATCCCTCGCATCAACCACGGTGGCGGCCTGAACGTCACGGTTGAACCTGGCATCAGTGAAGAAGTGCTGACTCAACTGGAGGCGTGGGGTCACGTGCTGAGGCGGAGGGATACTCGAGGAGGCGTCGGGGGCGCGCAGGGCATCATGTTCAACAACCTGACAGGGGTCATGACGGGAGGATCGACTCCCCACAAGGACGGGATGGCCGTTGCGAATTAGGGTGACCTGCACACGCGCGCTTGCGTGCCTCTTCGCCCTGGTTCTAACGCTTCCGGCCGAGACGGTGGCGCAGCGTATACGGGGCGTGCCCGAGGACCTGATGCTTCAGGTCATGCCTGACGCGGACAGCTTCGTGGAGTGGGGGGCTGATCCCACCGTGATGCAGGCGTTTCGCGTCGATCCAGCATCGGGTGACCAAAATCTGCTTGGGTACGTCTTCCACACGGCGGATGTGCCGCCCGAGAGGAGAGGATACTCGGGTCCCATAGGAACTGTCGTGGGACTCGGTCTCGACGGCCGTATCACCGGTATGCGCATCACGGACTACCGAGAATCTATGCGGAGTAGTCGTGGCGACTTTTTGCGACCGCGCGGTTTCCAAGAACAGTTCGTAGATAAGCACGTCGGGGACGCCTTCCGCCCCTTCAGCGACGTCGAGAGCATATCGCGGGCGACAGTCAGCGTGCGGGCGCTCTCACTGGGCATGCGCAATGCTGCCCGTCGGGTTGCCGACACATACTTCGGAGTGGAACCGGAGACCCCCGGAGTCATTGAAGATGTGGATGCTCTCAGCTGGCTGGAGCTACGACGGGCCGGCGTTGTGAAGCTGATGACGGTGGAGAGTGACATCGGCTCGGCTGAGATTTCGCTCGTGCACCTCGTCGACGATGCCTTCGGCGAGCGCCTCGTCGGCACGGCCGCCATGGGTAGCGTGAACCGAGCGCGGGCGTCCTCCGGTGGGGGACACGTCTTTGCGTATGGTGTCGATGGGCTGCGGCTGCGCTACTTCAGCCGCAAGGGTTGGTTGGTCGCCCAGGACGGTGACACGATAGAGACCCCTGAGGACCAAGTCCTTCCCTTTGGACTGGCTGCGGGCGGCCTCTTGTACGATCAGGTGCCACTGACCGGCATGATGGTCCTAGACCCCTCGATCGACATCACCAGACCGTTCGAGATTTTATTCGACCTGCGCCCGAACCTGGATCTGTTCGCCGTCGAGTACCTCACGCTCGAAGCGCGCCGTGTCTTGGCTGCTGAAGCATTGGTCGCGTCAGCCGAGCGCTCCACTAGAGCGGCGGAGGCCGCCGAACTGAGAGCCGCGGCCGCGGCAGAGGTACAGCCGGCGGACAACCGCGCCAGCGAAACCGCATCCGCAGACGGCGCTGGCGCTGTGGCGGGTGCAGGGGCATCGGTCACGGCGCCTGGTGCTGGAGGACCAGGAGTCGGACCGACGACAGACGGATCCGCCGACCTGTCGGAGCTCGAACCCCGCGCAGAGACCGCGACGCTGGACGCTCCGGAACTGACCGCATCGGCGGAAGTCCCCACCGCCGCTCTCGGATCGCCCACAACGGCCCAAGGCTTCGACCCGCTCGACTTCCAGTATGCCGAGGACGAGACGATTCTAGCCCGAGTGTTTGAACGCACGCAGGCGAAGCGACTCGGCGCGACGGCAGTCGTGCTGCTTCTCGCGACGCTCGCATTCTTCATGAAAAATCGATCGATCCGCGCGGTCACGCTCGGAGTCACGCTTGTTTTCCTTGGGTGGATCGACGGGGGCTTTCTATCGGTCTCCCACATCACGAGTGGTATCTGGCGCGGACCCTCTGTGTACTTCGATGACCTAGCGCTTCTGCTCATGGTCACCTTCACGGTGATCGCGACCGTTCTCTTTGGTCGCGTCTTTTGCGGCTTCTTGTGCCCCTTCGGCGCACTGCAAGACCTTCTCGACAACATCGTTCCCGCGCGCTTTCGCAAGCGGGTGCCTCGGGCGGTGCATGACCGAGCGCTGTGGTTGAAGTACGCTGTGCTAGCCGGGATCCTGATCCCCGCGATCGCCGGAAGTCACGCCAGTCTATATCAATACGCGGAGCCGTTCGGTACGGTCTTCTTTCCGAGCAAATCGGTGTTCTTGTGGGGGATCGCGCTGAGCTTCCTGGCCGCATCCGCTGTGGTGCCGCGCTTCTACTGTAGGTATGTGTGTCCGCTCGGTGCAGCGCTAGCGATTGGCTCGCTCGTCTCGATTAACCGCATCCGCCGTGTCGAACATTGTGCCCACTGCAAGGTGTGCGAGCAGGCGTGCCCGACCGGTGCCATCCGGGGCAATGTGGTGGACTTCAAGGAATGCGTACGCTGCAACGTCTGCGAGACCAAGCTGATTGAGAAGAGCGGCGTATGCAGGCACGACATGGAGAAGATCCGCCCCCGGCTCGTGCAGATCAGAGTCTCGGCAACCGCAGGAGCAACGTATGTCTGAGCGACAGACGCTGAAGCGACGAGATGTTCTCCGGATCGGTGCTGTCGCCGGGGTTGGTACCGCGCTCGGTGCGGGCCTGGTGTCGGAACTGCTGCGACGGGCTGCTCTCCGCCGGGTGAGCGTGACACGCACCAGACTAGGGACGCTCGTCACAGTGACTGTGGTACACCCCGACGCGTCGGCCGCTGGTGCGATGGTCGACGGGGCCTTCGCGGAGATGACTCGTTTGGAGGCGATCCTGAGCCGCCACCGCCCGGACAGCCCTCTTTCGCGACTGAACGCCACCGGGCGGATCGAGCACGCCCCCTCGGCACTACTCCACGTCATGACTCGAGCGCTCGACTACGCACGCATGAGTGACGGTGCATTCGATCCGACTGTTGCACCGTTGCTGAAGCTCTACGCCTCGCGCGCCGAGCGCGGAGAGGGGCTGCCGGACGCGGCTGCCGTGGCGAATGCTCTTCCGCTCGTGGGTTACGAAGGCGTGCTCCTCAAAGGGGATGGCGTGGCGTTCGAGCGCCGGGGCATGTCGGTCACGCTCGACGGGATCGCGAAGGGTTATGTGGTCGATCAGACGGTCGCCACGCTGGTTGGGGCGGGAGCCGATCGTGTGCTGGTGGACGCCGGGGGAGATATGGCGAGCGGCGGACAGGGGTCGGTCGACGAGCCATGGACGGTGGCTGTCCAAGATCCCCGCGACCAGCGCGGGACAGTCGATCTGGTCCGACTCTCGGGCGGGTGCATCGCCACCTCGGGAGACTATCTTCAGTCGTTCACCGAAGACCGTAGCGCGCATCACATCATTGATCCTAGGAGCGGGAGTTCTCCCGTTCACACGGCCTCGGTGTCGGTAGTCGCTGCGTCCGCGATGGAAGCTGATGCGCTTTCGACGGCTGTGATGGTCCTCGGCCCGGATGCCGGTGTTCGGTTGTTGGAGCCGCTCGATGGGGTCGAGGGACTGGTCGTGAGTAAGGCCGGAGAGGCGACGCGCACGAAGGGCTTCGCAACGGGCTGACCGGCTGAACGGCTGACGAGGCCCTCGGGCCGTGCTCTAGGAAGGGCTGCGCGGCGGCAGGTTGCCGGACGCGCTTCGTCAATTCAGGGGGTCGGGATGGCGTTGGCTTTCAATCCTATCAGGCCACGCTCGCTCAGGGGGCAACTCGTCGGGCTGGTCGCGGCGTTGGCCATTCCGTTGGTCGCACTTCAGGTGTGGTGGGGTTTTCGGGAGGCCCAGAGCGCAGAGGACGCCGTGGCGGCGGAGGCGCTGGCGATTGCAGAGGCGACTGCGTCGAACGTGCGCCAGTTCTTCACGCAGGCCGAGGCCGCTTTGACGGGAGCATCGGCGGACTTCGGCTTGCAGTTGGTCTCAGGGGTGTCGTGCGATGACACGATGCAGACTCTCGTCGATCTCCTCCCGTACCTCACCGATGTCACGACGGTGAACCGTGATGGGAGCATGGCTTGCTCCGCCCGGACGGTCCCGGAGGGGACCTCTGCGGCCGCATCGGGATGGTTCCCCGAAATGGCAGGGGCAGAGGATCCGAAGTATGCCATCGACACGCCGGTGCTCGGTACGATGAGCGGTCTGTGGATTCTTCCGTTGATCGCGCCCATCGTCGATGAAGAAGGAAGCTTCGCGGGTGCGATCGCCGGTTCCCTGCCGCTGTTGGGGTTTGCCCGCCTCATGAGCGGAGATCGCGAGGATCCCAACCTCCTCGTTACGATCGCCACCGAGGAACGTGTCGTCGTTGCCCGCTCCGAGAATCCTGAGGACTGGGTTGGACAGCCTCTGCCCCCGATACAGGGCACGGAGGAGGTCGTCGAGCCAGGCCGGTAAACCGCTCGTGGACCTGATTTCCAAGACGTCGACCGTACATGGGGTCGGGTCCAGCTCCAGAACGGATGGTGGGTTTACGCTGGCATCCCCGCGGAAAGCATTTTTGGCCCCGCGAGGGCGGCAGCGGCTCGACAGATTGGGATTGCGCTCTTGGTCGTGCTTCTGAGCATGCTACTCGCCGCCCGTTCCTACGGGTGGATCGGCTCCGCGCTCCAAGAGCTGGCCATGGGTATTGCGGTCACGAAGGAGGGCGGAGCGGTGCCGGTGCCAGCGGGGACTCCGACTGAGTTCCGAGCAGTCGTCGAGCAATTCAACGAGACGCTGAGCAGCCGGAATCGAGCCGAGGAGGCAGAGAGAGCCACTCGCGAACGATACAAGTCCATATTTGATAACGCCGTCTTCGGACTGTTCGTGGCGACGCCGGACGGTAGCTTCATCGAGGTCAACGCCGCATTAGTCTCGATGCTCGGTTACGACTCTACCCCGGCCCTGATCGAAGCTGGTCCGGCTGCGCTCTATCCCTCACCGAGCCAGTTCGGGGTGCTCGTCCAGGAGGCCCTTGAGTTCCGGGTTATCCACGATTCGGAGATCGAATAGATCCGTGCTGATGGCCCGCTGATCTCGGTCCGGCTCAATGGTAAGATCATCCGCACGGCTACTGGTGAGGGTGCCCTCGCGGTGATCGTGCAGGACACCACCGCCGAGAAGCGTAAGGAGAACGAGCTTCGCCAGACCCAGAAGATGGAGGCTATCGGAAAGTTGGCCGGCGGAGTCGCGCACGACTTCAACAACCTGCTGACCGTCATCGGTGGCAACACGGAGCTCATCGATGACGCTCTCCCTCCCGAAGATCCTCTTCGAGATGAATTGGGACAGGTTCTGAAGGCGACCAGGCGTGCAGCGTCGCTCACTGCACAGCTGCTCGCTTTCAGTCGCAAGGAGGCGCGCGAGACCCAGCCCGTGCATGTCAACGAGGTCATCACCGACATGGAGCGGATGCTCGTCCGACTCATCGGCGAGGATGTGACGCTCGAAGCTCGACTCTCGACGCACCTACGGCCGATCTCGATCGACCCCGGGGAACTCGACCAGATTATCATGAATCTGGTACTCAACGCTCGGGATGCGATGCCGTTAGGGGGACCAATCGTCATCGAGACGAGGCCTGCGTCCGCCGAGGCTGTGAGTGGGACCGCCCACCTCGCAGGCGATGGTGTTCTGCTCTCCGTGCGAGACGGTGGCGTTGGCATGGACGAAGAGGTGCGTAAACGCATCTTTGAGCCCTTCTTTACCACTAAGCCCGTAGGTGAGGGTACAGGTCTCGGACTCTCGACGGTTTACGGCATGGTGCACCGTGCCGATGGATGCATTGAGGTTGAAAGCGAGATCGGTGTTGGAACCACGTTTGTTGTCTGGTTCCCGTATGCTCGGAGGCAGATTTATCAGGCACGGCAAGCGCCCGGAGCGGGTGCCCCGACTAGGGGGACTGAGAAGATCCTGGTCGTCGAGGACGAGGAGCTGGTCCGTGTATTCGCGCACCGAGCGCTGACGGATGCCCGGTACGACGTATTGATGGCCTCCGATGGTCAGGAAGCGCTCGAACTCGTTGAGTTGCTCGATTCGCCGGTTGATATGGTGTTGACCGATGTCGTGATGCCACGCATGAAGGGACCCGAACTTGCGGAACACCTGTCGACGCTCTCCCCACTGACGCCGGTGCTCTTCATGTGCGGCTACATCGACAACAAGGCCGTGGAGGAGCAGTTCAAGGATCGACCGGACGCTCTGCTACGAAAGCCATTCGGCCGGGACGAGCTCTGTGAGCGTGTGAGGAGCACACTCGACCTCCGTGACGCACCCAGCTCGGTGGCCTGAGAATCGTTCGGCCTTGCCAGTCAGACGGACCGTGGCTAAGCATTCTCCCCATGATCAGCAAAGCCATCGACCCAGTCTTCAGTGACAGCACCAGCAGCATGTGCTGTTGTTGTCGTCCCCGGGCCGAGGCGCGCTGACCTAACCCCCGACTCCCGTCGGTTACGTCGCCCGCCTGGCTCTGCCCGGTGGGCTTTTTTACGTCTGTCAACGAAATAGAAACACCATGACCCTCCACGTGATCTATGAGAACCCAGCATGGTTGCCCCCTCTCGAGGACGCGCTGGCGCGCGAGGGTGTGCCCTACGCGCTCCACTTCACGGACGGCGGAAGCTTCGACCTGTCGAGCCCACCTGCGCAGGGGGCATTCCTCAACCGGATGAGCCCATCGTCGCACACGAGAGGCAACCAGGGCGGGGTGCGCTTTCTCAGCGAGTACCTAGGCCATCTCGAGGGGTACGGCAGGCGGGTGCTCAACGGTAGCCGGGCCTTTTCTCTCGAAGTGAGCAAGATCCGTCAGGACCAAGCTTTGCGCGCGTTCGGCATCCGCACGCCGCGGACCATCGCGGTGGTCGGTTCTGCCAAGTTGAAGGAGGCGGCCCGGGAGATGGCGTTGCCCTTCATCACCAAGCACAATCAGGGAGGGAAGGGGCTCGGCGTGCGGCTCTTCCGAGACCTCGAAACGTTCGACGCCTACGTCGATGGTCCGGACTTCGTTGCGGGTCCGGACGACATCACGCTGCTCCAGCAGTACGTCGAACCGGCAGAGCCGTTCATCACTCGGGTGGAGATTGTGGGGGGCGTCTTCCAATATGCCATTCGCTCCAGCACTGAGAACGGTTTCGAACTTTGCCCCGCCGTCGAGTGTGGGCCGGAGGACGCGTTCTGTCCGATAGAGGGGAGCGGCACGTTCTCCCTTCGCGAGGATCTTAGGGCGGACGACCCATTGATTCGCCGCTACATCGATCTCATGGCAGCTCTCCAGATCGATATTGCGGGCATCGAGTTCGTGGAGGATCGGAAAGGAGTACGCTACACGTACGACATCAACGGAACGACCAACTACAACCAAGATCTCGAAGAGCGTAACGGTCTCGATGGCATGGCTGTGATCGCGAGGCTAGCGGCGAGCACCTTGGCTGGAGCGGCTGTCACGGCGGCCTGAGCGTAGGGGCTCGACAAGGCATTTCCCAACATGTCGGATCGCCTCGAGACCGACCACGTCGCGCGACAGCAACGGAACTCGCACGCGAGGGAGCTTGGCGAAACTGCGGTCCACGCGTGCTAGGTATTCCGACTCCTGCGCGCGCCGGCTTTCCAGAAAGTCGCCGAGCGGCATGTCAGGCAGAACGCGGTTCACGACGACGCCTGCCACCGGGACCTTGTGGTTGCGAAGCACTTCGAGCGTTTTTTCGCTCTCGAGAATAGGGAGCTTCTCTGGGATGAGCACGAGCACGAAGGCGGTCACGGCTGGGTCTAGGAGAAGCCGTCTGGCCTTGGAAAACCGGCGTCGGCGCTCCATGAGCACTTCCCGGATTTTCCTGGTCCGCTCGTCCCCGCGCTCTTCGTCGATGTCGTCGAACCAGGACATGTCGTGATCGCCTGATTCCCTGTGACGTCGAAGCTGGTCTACTGCCTTGCCCAGAGAATCGGAGCGATCACGGCTCCGGAGCAGCCCCTCGGTCCACGCCGCCATGATCTCTGGGAGTGCCAGCAGACGAAGCGTGTGGCCCGTTGGCGCGGTGTCGAAGATGACGCGATCATAGCGTTGCGTGCCCTCGTCCATGAGCGCTGTCACCCGGTCCATGAGCGCCGCTTCCTCTGCGCCGGGTGAGTGGCGGGTAAGCTCAATTTGCCGCTCGATCTCGGAATACATGGCGGGCTGCACGTACTGCCTCATCGTCGCCTTCACGCGCGCGAGGTAGCTCTCCACCTCGGCCGCTGGGTCGATCTCCAGGGCGTGAAGTCCAGGTAGGATTTCCTGTTCCGTGTCGCCGATGGACGTGCTGAACAGATCCGCCAGAGAGTGGGCTGGATCTGTGGAGACCACGAGCACACGTTCTCCGGCCTCCGCCATGCCCACGGCGAGGGCCCCGGAGGTGGTGCTCTTGCCTACGCCGCCTTTGCCGCCGACGAAGAGGATCGAGCGACCCGCCAGATCAAGAGTGGTCATGGCCCCCGAACCCTACTAGGCGCACTAACAGCAGCGGAAGTTCTCGAGCGGCGAGTGATCCATTCCCATGCGGATGTGCCACTCATGGAAGCCTTCGTACAAGAGGGGCAGCAGCTCCAGTGTGTAATAACTCGACGGGTTCTCGATGCCCATCATCTCAGAGAACACCAGGAGCATGAAGAGGTCGTCTTCGTCGCGCTGCTCTCTCTTGAGCGCTCCGCGGTGTCGAACGTCGTAGAACTCTCGGACGAGGTCGCCGGCCCGATCAAGTCGTTCACGCCACCCCACCAGCGGCCTCCTCCCAGCCGGCTGGAGGATCGCCCAGCGCGGCGTACACGCGGGCGGACTCCGGCCACTGGCCCCGCGTTATGAGGCGTCCGTTCACGATGACCGTATTGAACTTGATGCGGAACATGGTCCCGAGAGCGCTCAGAATGC
>Ga0114996_10004587_pt1 | contig 16486 bp, 16 predicted proteins | sample ArcticOcean_MG_C_4_FD_87039 | JGI IMG/M metagenome (GOLD analysis project Ga0114996, IMG submission 87039) | Marine microbial communities from western Arctic Ocean - ArcticOcean_MG_CB4_134 | ecosystem: Environmental > Aquatic > Marine > Oceanic | place: Arctic Ocean: Canada Basin | collected...
ATTAACAAAAGTTTTGGAATGACTGCTTCATTTGATATCTTGGAGGATCTTTCCAAAGGACAGGGCCCTTCCAAGGGCATTTTGGCACTTGGGTATTCCGGATGGTTTCCAGGACAAATTGAAGAAGAAATTTTACAAAATGGATGGCTGGTGTCTGATCCAGATGAAGAATTGATTTTTGGTAAGAGCCATGATGTTAAGTGGACAGAAGCCCTTAAATTAATTGGGATTGATCCGTTATTGCTATCGTCATCGGCTGGACGCGCCTAGGGCCTCGGAGCTGCCGCTCGTGTTAGCCGATCATTTATAGCTAAGCCAATACCAAAATTTGGAATCGGAGATATTGCGATTGAATTCAGCCCTTTATTAGAGGCTATCTCGTCCATGTCGTTTAACATTGAAAATAAGTTTTGAGCAGCTTCAGATAGGTTGGAGGTCTCGGATAAATTTAGTGTGGCATTAGTTGTTTTACCGAAGCCAAGAAGTATTTCATTCGAAAGAGGAGATAAAGCATTTAATCTTACTGATGCCGCTGGAGCATAGTGAGACTTTAATTGGCCTGGCGCTTTTATTTTTTTAATTTCATTGTTGTAGGGAATGTTTAATTCAAAAGTTTTAGAAATGTAGTCAGTTGTTATTCCTCCGGGTCTTAAAATTTCCAGTGGATTAATACTGATTATGGTTGATTCTAAACCTACAATGCATCGCCCTCCATCTAAAATTGCATCAATCTTACCTCCTAGGTTCCTAAGAACTAGAGAGGCTAATGTTGGACTAATTCTTCCAGACAAGTTAGCAGAAGGTGCAGCAATGGGAGCACCTACTAATTTTAGAAGACTTAACGCGATCTTGGAATTCGGTATACGGATAGCAACGGTATCTAAACCGGCTGTAACAAAAGTTGATATTGTATTGTTACGTTTTAACGGCACAACAAAGGTTATTGGCCCGGGCCAGAGTTCTCTCGCAAGTTTTAAGCTAAGAGGGTCAAATATAGCGATTTCTTGGGCTTCTTCTAGAGTTGGTACGTGTACTATAAGTGGATTGAAAGATGGTCTGCGTTTGGCTTCAAAAATGCGTCTTACCGAATTGTCAGAATCTGCCCTTGCGCCTAACCCATAAACAGTTTCAGTAGGAAAAGCTACTAATTTACCTTTTTTGAGAAGTTCAGCAGCTTTAGGAATTTGGTATTGATCTAGGTATTCAGTCATATATTTAAGACCTATCGATTAAATTAAAACCTATGCTTAGTGTCTTTAGGTCGAGATAGTATTCCTATACAATATTTATTAATCAGTTATATAAAATTCTATAATTATTTTTAAAACCAAAAGTGAGAATTAATGTCTTATCAAGCACCTGTAAGTGATTATTTGTTTATTTTTAATAATATAGTAAATTTTTCGCAGATAACTTTAGAGGAGAGATTTTCTGGTACTACTAATGATTTAGTTTCGGCTATTTTGGGTGAGGCAGGGAAAATTTCTAACGAGGTTTTGGCTCCATTACAGAGAGCAGGTGATCTACACCCAGCTCGTTTAGAAAATGGGGTAGTTCGAACATCACCGGGTTTTTCAGAGGCCTATAAGTCAATTGCAGAAAATGGTTGGGTTGGTATGGCAGCCAAAACTGAATATGGTGGTATGGGTTTGCCACAATCTTTAGTGCACGCCGTCAATGAAATGATGGGTGGAGCCTGCCTCTCCCTTCAACTTAATCCAGTTATGACGCAGGGCCAAATAGAAGCACTTGAGCATCATGCTAATGATGACTTAAAGGAAATCTACCTCCCAAAACTTATTTCCGGAGAATGGTCTGGAACAATGAACTTGACAGAACCTCAGGCCGGGACAGATGTTGGCGCTCTTCAAACGAGAGCTATCTCAAATGAAGATGGAACTTATGCTATCTCTGGACAAAAGATATATATAAGTTGGGCCGATAACGACTTTACAGAAAATGTCTGCCACTTGGTCCTTGCACGGCTTCCGGAAGCAAAAGCTGGAACTAAGGGCATCAGCCTTTTTCTGGTACCAAAGTTTCTTCCTGATAGCCAAGGGGAACCCGGGGTCTCTAACTCCCTCAGAGTCATCTCGTTGGAACATAAATTGGGACTCCATGGATCGCCTACGGGAGTTATGCAGTATGAAAATGCTACTGGCTGGATGATTGGTCTGCCGCACAATGGTATGGCGGCTATGTTTACGATGATGAACAATGCCCGGTTAGGAGTTGGAGGACAGGGGGTGGCAGTGGCAGAGGCAGCATATCAAAAAGCGTTTGAGTACGCCACGGATAGAGTTCAAGGGGCTCCTTTAAACGGAGAAAAGACAATATTTGGCCATGCCGATGTTCGAAGAATGTTAGCGCAGATGAGAGCTGATATCTTTGCTGCTCGGTCAATCGGTGCGGCCTGTGCAGTAGCAATCGATATGGCTGCAGCAACGGGAGAAAGGAAATGGATTTCTCGAGCCGCTTTATTGACGCCTATTACTAAAGCTTTTGGTACGGATGTTGGCATTGATGTCGCTCAACAAGGAATACAGGTCCATGGTGGAATGGGTTTTATTGAGGAAAGTGGTGTCTCTCAATTCTTAAGAGATGTTAGGGTTACTGCCATATATGAGGGGACCAATGGCATTCAGGCTATGGATTTAGTTTCTCGAAAACTGATGGATGGAGGGGAGGCTATCTTTGATGTGTTAGACGAGATTGAAAGTTTTCTTGCTACATTTGTTGACGAGTTTAAGAATTATTCGGAAACTTTGGCAATTGGAACGCTAGACCTTCGGGAAACAACATCTTGGCTTATTAAGCAAGAGCTGAATGATCGCTTTGCGGGGGCAGTTAGTTACCTAAGATTGTGTGCTAGAGTATTAGGGGGATATTTTCATTTAAGAGCTGCTGTAGCCTCTGGAAAAGGATCTAGCAGAGAAAAAATTGCTGATGTTTACTTTTCCAGACTTCTTCCAGAACATTCTGGTCTCGCCCAGGCAGTTCGTAGGGGTTCTGGAGACCTCTTTGCTTTAACAGAAAAAGATTTAGGCCTATGGAATCATTAATAAATTACCCATTTGAAGTGATTCCGGAAGAGGGAACTGTTATAGAAGTCGCACCTTCGATTTTGTGGATGCGCCTACCATTACCTATGAGACTTGATCACGTTAATGTTTTTGCGCTTGATGAGGGAGATAGCTGGACAATAGTAGACACTGGTTTTGATACTAAAAGTTCTCGAGAAGTTTGGAATCTATTGTTAAAAGGTCCCCTAAAGGGCAAGCCTGTTAGAAGAGTAATAGTTACTCATTATCATCCTGATCACATTGGGTTAGCAGGGTGGTTTCAAAGTGAGCACGGAGCAGAGCTTGTAACTACTAGAACTTCCTGGCTAATGGCTCGAATGCTGGTTTTGGATGAACAGATGGTCGCCACTCCAGAATCTCTAATGTTTTATAAAAGGGCTGGCTTAAGTTCAGAGTTGTATGAAGAAAAAAAGAAAGAACGGCCATTTAATTTTTCTGACATAGTATCACCATTGCCCCAGGGTTACACGAGGATAAAGGAGGGGGATTCTATAGTTTGTGCGGGTAGGACTTGGAGAATTCGTATTGGTAATGGTCACGCACCAGAGCATGCAACTTTATGGTCTGAGGGTATAGTCTTAGGGGGAGATCAACTCCTTCCTTCCATCTCACCGAATTTGGGTGTTTATGCGAATGAACCCGAAGCTGATCCGGTATCAGAGTGGCTGGAAACCTGTCAGAGGCTAAAGGCATACGCTAGTTCGGATCAGTTAATTTTACCCGGACATAAATTACCTTTTACTGGTTTGCCGACTCGAATTGAGCAGCTCAGCGAAAATCATTACAGCGCTTTGGAACGGCTCACTGTTTACTTGCAAAAGCCGAGTGTGGCTTCAGAGTGTTTTTTACCACTATTTAAAAGAGAAATAAGTGGAAGTGAGTACGGGATGGCATTAGCGGAGACTATTGCTCATTTGAACCACCTTTATTTGGTAAAAAAAATTTCGCGGCGGATTCGATCTGATGGAGTATATGAGTATAGAGCTTTGATATTATAACAAATAAATAATAATTGCGTCGGGCGGTCCCCTGCACACTATCGAATATATAAATAAACTGGGGCTATTAACTTAGTAGTAGAAGAAATGAATATGACAGATCATGAGCACGGATCTATGGATATTAAAGCCCACGAGAAGACTTTTATTGGTTTCGTTAAGTTTATGACTTATAGTATTATACTTATTCTAATTGCTGTGGTGTTCTAAGCTGTAGTTGGAGGTTAAATTCCTTTTAGCAATAAATTTAATTAAAAACCCCCAACAGAACAATCAGTGGGGGTTTTATAAATTTTAAAATCTAATAGAAATTATATAAAATTACGGTCCAGTGCGCTCTAGTGCTTTTCGCGCTAATTTACGGGTACGTCGAATAGATTCAGCTTTTTCACGAGCTTTCTTAACCGATGGCTTTTCGTAATGCTGTTTAATTTTCATTTCACGAAAAACTCCTTCCCGTTGAAGTTTTTTCTTCAACGCTCTGAGAGCTTGGTCAACATTATTGTCTCTAACACTTACCTGCATGTGGGGTCACCACCTTCCTAGTTTAATTTGCAAAATATTGCAGGAGTTGGCCGTATAGCAAAAGGTTATTGGCTTGTCTACTAGAGAAAGTTATAGTCGATCTATGGATAACAAAATTAAAGATAAAATCATTAAAGCTATTGAGAAAAACGTGGTGTTTGAGGGCTGGTCTGATAAGGCTCTGAAGGCCGCTATGTCTGACTCGGGTGTAAATGCAGACATGGTAAAAAAACTATTCCCAAGAGGAGTTCTAGACGTAGCTATAGCCTTTCATCAGCAGAGTGATAGAAAAATGATTGAGCAGTTTAAAAAAACAGGTCTTGGGGATTTAAGATTAAGAGACAAAGTTACTTTTGCAGTTAAGTGTAGGCTTCAAGCTATTGAAGGTCAAAAAGAGATAATACGGCGTGGGGTTTCTTTTTTTTCTTTACCGCCTAATTTTTTGGAAGGGTCCAAGTTAATTTGGAACACATCAGATTCCATTTGGAATTTACTTGGCGATACATCAGATGATTATAACTTCTATACTAAACGAGCCTCTTTATCAGGAGTGTACGGTGCTGTTATTTTGTTTTGGTTGGGAGATGAGAGCGTTAATAATGAGGAGACTTGGGACTTCCTCAACCGCAGAATCAATAACATAATGCAATTCGAGAAATTTAAGGCAAGTGTTAGAACTGACCCCTTAGGTTCTAAAGTATTCGAATTTACTGAAGAGTTTCTAGCAAAGGTTCGACGTCCGTCAACTCAGATCAATTTGGACCTGCCTGGAATATTAAGACGTCCATAATAAATATTTTAAAAAACCTTCATTAGGGCTAAGTTTCAAAATTAGTTTGTTTACTCTTTCCCTTTTTTTAATAGGGCCGTATAGAAGTTTGAGTTTCCCTGATTTTTGAACTTGGTGTAAAACCCGGCCCAAAGGATTGGGTTGCCTGGAAGGTGTATTTTAAGGAGAGAGAACATGAGTAAACCTATTATGGCTAAGGCAACGGCAGTGTGGCTGGTTGATAATACTGTCCTCACATTTACGCAGATTGCGAACTTTTGTGGTCTTCATGATCTTGAAGTTCAGGGAATAGCTGATGGGGACGTGGCATCCGGTATAAAAGGCTTTGATCCCATTTCAAATAATCAACTCACACATGAAGAAATTGATAAGGGTATCTTGGATCCTAATTATAGTCTTGTACTAAAGTATAATGCCTCTGCTGAAGGTGAACAGAAAAGAAAAGGCCCTAGGTATACACCTTTATCAAAGAGGCAAGATCGACCAGCGTCAATACTGTGGTTGGTTAAATTTCATCCTGAACTTACAGAGGGTCAAATCTCCAAGTTAGTGGGGACTACTAAACCGACAATAAAGGCAATTAGGGAGCGAACTCACTGGAATATTCAAAATTTTCAACCAATTGATCCAGTAGCTTTGGGCTTATGTAAGCAATCTGAGTTAGATAGTGTAGTTTTGAAAGCTAATCTTAAGAAAGATAAAAACAAGGAAGTATTACATGAAGATGAGAATCGTAAGCTGGTAAGTACTGAGCAATCTTTGACTGGTGGCTCTGAAGAGAACACAGCAGAGACAGCTTTAGACGACCCATCAAGTGAGGATACGTTTAAAAAAACTGTTTTTGATGCAGACAGTCTTTTTAAGAAATCTGATATATCTGAATAATTAGATTAAAAGAGTAAGGTCTTGCCACAGAAGCTTTATTAGTTTGATTTAAATTTTAGTTGTTTAGATAAAAAAAAGGCATTTTTTTTTATTATTTCGTTTTACAATTGTACCGTAGAGTTTTTAGGTTTGCGCCCGTATAAAACTTTAAACCCATCTTCTGCTACGATTTGGTCTACTATTTGAAAATTATCCCGCATTACACCCTCGTATGGAAGATTTCGATTGGCCACGATAAACACAGCACCAGAAGGTTTTAGCAGCTTTTTGGCTCTGGTAATGAATTCCTTGCCAATATCCGGATCTGGGATTCTGGATATATGGAAAGGAGGATTAGAGACAACATAGTCGTATGGTCCACCTGAGAATGTATTAACGTCGTTCCATAAAAACTCTACTCGGCTATCATTAATATTTCTTTGAGATGCTATAATGGCGTTGTAGTCTGCTTCGATTAAATCAAGTTTCTTTACTTCGGAGTTCTCTAAAATTTTTCCTGAGAGATAGCCCCAACCCGCACCAAAGTCTGCTACATATCCCGATAGCTCCGGTAAAGAGTTAGCTAAAAGCATAGATCCTACATCAATCTTTTCGGCAGAAAAAAGACCAGGATGTGTGAAATGGCCACTTGGGAGTGTTTTGAAAGTCGTAGCCCAATTAGGTTTCTTTGAAACATCTTTTGGGGTTGTAAACCAAATTAGTTTTCCGTGAAACTTGGCAAAGGAATTGACCTCGTTAAAATTGGCCTTCATTTTCTTAAATATACTATTTATGCCGTCGGTCTTAGCTCCATCAATAATTATTAATCCTCCAGGATTAGTTATAAAAAGTGCTCTCTCAATTAAGCCTAGTGTAGTTGTTTTGGACCTATGGCAATAAATAATACTAGCGCCAACTTTGTCTTCTCCTGTAATAAGTGGGGATACGTTTAAACCATTTTTTTTCAGTGTGCTGTATGTTGGAAAAAAGTTTTGTACGAAAGAAACTCTTTCAAACGCCTCAACCGATAATTCAATTGTAGAGTGAGGATTGAACACTACGATGTCGGTATTATTTTGTAATTCAATAAGACCTTTTAGTAGTGAGTAAGATAAACGATTTTCTAACATTTTTAGATGACTTTTTAGGTCACTCTTTCTCCATAATACATTGAAGGGGGTGTTGATGCCGTCTAGAAAAATCCATAACCTGTGTCACTTTTGTTTCCGCTATTTCAAACGCAAAAACACCAATCACTGCAACTCCTTTTTGGTGAACAGTTAACATAATTTCTACTGATTGAGTTTTGCCAATTCCAAAGAATTTCTCTAAAATTATGACAACAAATTCCATAGGTGTGAAATCGTCATTTAGCAATAATATCTTGTAAAGAGGTGGACGCTTTGGCTTAGTCTTAGTCGCAGTTAAGCTGGCCGTATCATCGTCAGAACTATCATCTTGATTCGTCATTGTATTTTTTATGAATATCACTGGGTGCCTATTAACTATTGTAGTGTAATTTCAATATAGGGTGTTTCTAGATTCAGAAAAACCCTTTGACTATTAATTTTTTTAGCAAATGGAAAATATTGTAGTTAGTTCAGGTGCACTCTTGCCTTTAATGCCGCAGTTATCGTGCCCTCATCTAAATAGTCAAGCTCTCCACCAATCGGGACTCCTTGGGCAAGTGAAGTAACAGGAATTGAATATATTTCTAATTGATCAGCTATATAGTGAGCTGTCGTCTGCCCTTCCATAGTACTATTTAGGGCTAGTATTACTTCTTTGACACTCTCTGATTTGATCCTGCTCATCAGTTTAGGAATTTTAAGTTGGTCTGGCCCGATGGCATCTAACGCACTTAGGGTTCCGCCTAATACATGATATTTTCCTTTGAAAATTTGTGTGCGCTCCATTGCCCAAAGATCGGCTACATCTTCTACAACGCATATTTCTCCAGTAGCTCTTTTTTCGGATAAACAAATATTACACATTTCCTGCGTACTTATGTTTCCACAATTTGTGCACTCTTGAGCCGTGTTTGAAACTTGGTGTATGGTATCAGCTAGAGGTTTCATAATAGCATCGCGTTTTTTGACCATGTGCAGTACAGCTCTTCGCGCCGATCTTGGGCCAAGCCCAGGCAACTTTGCCATTAAATCAATGAGTTCCTGGATCTTGTGCGTTGCTTTATCCACTTGGGGTCTCTTTCTGAATTATGATTAGTGTTTAAAGTGAGTTGTTTATAACTGTTATTTGTCAAATATTAGAATGGAAGTTTCATTCCAGCTGGTAAACCCAAACCTTGTGTTATTCTTTCCATTTCCATTTGACTTTTCGTAGACGCTTTCATTTGAGCATCCTTCACAGCCGCTAGTATAAGGTCTTCTACAACTTCCTTTTCTAAGGGATTAAAAATTGACGGATCAATTGATAGGCTTGTTAGATTTCCTTTAGCTGTCGCAGTCACTGTAACAAGACCTCCCCCGCTTTCACCATTTACAGTAATTTTTTCTAGATTTCTTTGCATTTCGGCCAACTTTGTTTGCATTTCCTGGGCCTGCTTTATGGCCTTTGCCATATCCCCTAGGTCGCCTAAACCTTTTAACATTTTGTTCTCCTAATCATCTTCAAATGGATCCCACTCTTCGTTAACCTCTGGAAGGGCTTGTAGTGCAGCGTCACTCTCTAAGGATTTCGCAGTTTTTATGTTTACGATTTTAGAGTTAGGGAACATTAAAAGTGTAGCTTTCACCAACGGATGTTGGATTGCTTCCTTCTTAAGATTATCAACGTCCTCAATTCGCTTTTCGAAAATAGTTTGGTCTCCACCTGCATTAACCACCGATACAGCCCATCTCGACCCTGTCCATTGTGATAGGCTATTACCAAGTTTTTGTGCAAGATTGCGTGGCGCGTCTATTGTTGGAACAAATTCAATTCTACCAAGCGAAAAATGAGCTAATTTAAGACATGTTTCAACGTCAATTAAAAGTTGAATGGCTCTATTTTCTTTAATTAAATCTATAACTTGATCAAATGAATTCGGCTGAATTGAGTGCTCTGGAAATTGCTGTGCTAATATCTGTCCCCCCTGAGAAGGATTTATTATTTGTGTAGTGCTAGAATTGGGTTGGCCCAACGATTCATTTGATAAATTAGAATGTGACTGAGAAGATTTTTTGGTGCCTTCTGGAGATATTTTCCCGTGCAGTTTTTTTATAAGTTCGTCGGGTGACGGTAAGTCAGCAACATGTGTGAGCCTTATGATAGCCATTTCAGCTGCCATCATTGAGTTTGGAGCCAATCGAATTTCCTCTAGTACCTTTATCAACATTTGCCACATGCGCGAAAGAGAGCGCATGTTTAGTGCTACTGCTAAACTCTTCCCTCGATCTCTTTCACTTGGAGAGACAGTGGGGTCGCTTATTGCCTCGGGAGTTATTTTTATTAAACTAATCCAGTGTGTAACTTCTGCAAGGTCTTGAAGTATTATTGTGGGATCGGCTCCATCGGAGTAGAGAGCTGACAACTCCTTCAAGGCTCCGACTGCATTACCTTTCATAATTAGATCGAATAAGTCCAAGATCCGACCTCGGTCTGACAAACCTAACATTTCTCTTATCTGATCCGAACTTATTTCCTCTGACGAGTTTGAGATAGATTGGTCAAGTAGACTTATTGCATCTCTTGCGGAGCCTTCGGAAGCGCGCGTGATAAGTGCTAAGGCGTCGTTGGAAATTTTAGCGTGTTCACTTAGAGCAATTTTATTTAGATAAGTAATCATTGTTTCGGGTTCTATCCGTCGAAGGTCAAATCGTTGACATCTTGATAAAACAGTTACAGGAACTTTTTGAATTTCTGTGGTAGCAAAAATGAACTTTACATGCTCTGGGGGTTCCTCCAACGTCTTAAGTAAGGCATTAAATGCCGAGGTGCTAAGCATATGGACTTCATCGATAATATACATTTTGTATTTAGCTGAGGTGGCACGATAATGGACTGATTCTATAATTTCTCGGATATCTCCAACACCAGTTCTCGATGCGGCATCTATTTCCATAATATCTACATGGCGGCCTTCAGAAATAGCTATACAATTTTCACATTCATCGCATGGATCGATTGTTGGACCGCTAACGCCATTTGGACCAATGCAATTAATGCCTTTAGCTATAATTCTGGCCGTAGTTGTTTTACCCGTGCCTCGAATCCCCGTCAGGATAAAAGCCTGTGCTATTCTATCACTAGTAAAAGCGTTTTTCAGTATTTTAACCATTGTATCCTGACCAATCAAATCAGAAAAATTAGCTGGCCTATACTTTCTTGCTAGGACTTTATAGCCTTGATCGCTTGTGGTGTTCATTATACACTTTCTAATTCTTAAAACCTAAATTCTAAAAAGGTGAGAGGCTGGACATCGACCCAAGCGATGCTCGTTACGGCTGCTTCCTTCCGGATCTGACCGGGTTGGCGAGCTGCTTACCCGCGCCAGCCTCTCGGTCTCACGTATAGTGTTGCAATTTAGTTCTTGCAAGGGTCGGAGTTACACTTGGAAATTCAATGTATATTAAGCATTATAGAGAGGAGAATTAACAATGGAACTAAAGGGACATCTTACATTTGGAGACTCGGGTTTAGATCGAGCTACAAATATTAGATCTGATGCAAAGCAGTTAAATGCCTTATTCAAAAAAACAAAGTCAGGTGTTTTAGCAATATGGAGAGGCAAGCCGCTTATTTGCGGTAGGTTTAGAGACACTCCTGGGTGGCTTAATTGGAGCCATGAAGTTTTCAAGCACGCTGTGGGCAACCCAATTTTTCTCGGAATAGATGACGGTATTGCAAAGTTCGCAATTGATGTTTCTGATTGGCTACCAGAGGAAAGCTTAGATACGGTCGGTGCATTTTTAGATCCGTCGGAGCAGCACTATAATGGTATGGGGGATGACTACGGTTTTATTGAACTTAGATCAATCATGGTTAATTTAAGTCCACGTGATGCAGAACTTCTTTCTACAGCAAAAGCATTATCGAATTGGCATAGAGAAAATAAGTATTGCTCGTCCTGTGGAGCAGAAAGTGTGTCTTCCTCGGGAGGATGGCAGCGTGATTGTGGTTCCTGTCAGAAGCATCAATTTCCACGAACTGATCCAGTTGTTATTATGCTTGTAACCAATGGGAATTCGGTATTGATGGGTCGTTCTTATCCGTGGCCTAAGGGGATGTATTCTTTATTAGCTGGTTTTGTTGAGCCTGGTGAGACGATTGAGGCGGCAGTTAAAAGAGAAACTCTAGAAGAGGTTGGAGTTCGAGTGGGTCAAGTTGATTATTTGTGTAGTCAACCTTGGCCTTTTCCTGCTTCTTTGATGATCGGGTGCCGAGGATATGCACTGTCTTCCGCTTTGGATGTCGATAAAAATGAGTTAGAAGATGCAAAGTGGATTTCAAGAGAAAAGATGTTGCGAATATTCAACGGAGAGAATCCTGATGTTTTACCCTCACGCAAGGGTTCCATAGCAAATTTTCTTTTGAAAAATTGGCTCAATGGTCGATTAATTTAGTTTAAAGTTAAGCTCTTATAGGCCTCTGCGTGGGTCTGCTGGATAAGTGCCTAGAATAGAGATTTTAGAAGTAAAATAAGTCAACTCTTCTAGAGCTAAAGAGACGTTATAGTCGTCTGGATGGCCTTCTATATCCGCATAAAATTGGGTGGCGTTGAAGTCCCCATCTACCATATAACTTTCTAGTTTTGTCATGTTAACGCCGTTAGTGGCAAAACCACCCATTGCTTTATATAGAGCTGCCGGAATGTTTCTCACTCTAAAGACAAAAGAAGTCATTGTTTTCTCGGCCTGGTGCTTTTCATTTGGAACAGAATTTGCCATTATTAAGAACCTGGTTGTGTTCTTGTCATTATCTTCGATGTCTTCGGCCAATATTTTTAGACCATATATTTTCCCTGCCAATTTAGACGCCAATGCGGCTTTTTTGGGATCATTTAATTCGGATATGTATTTTGCAGAACCGGCAGTATCTGCCCCAGTCGTTGTTTTTATATTATGGGTTTTTAAAAAGTTACGGCATTGCCCGAGTAGAACAGTGTGACTCATAGCGCTTTTTATTTGGGATAATTCTGTATTTGGAGAACCTAATAGGCTTATTCTTACCCTAACAAATTCTTCACCAATGATATGTAACCCTGAATTGGGTAATAATCGGTGAATATCAGCAACTCTCCCATATGTTGAATTTTCAATAGGCAGCATTGCTAAGGTGGCCATACCAGATCTGACCCTTTCAATAGCGTCCTCAAAAGTACCGCAAGGAAGAGGTTCTAAGTCGGGTCTCGCTTGCAAACAAGCTTCATGTGAGTAAGCGCCAAGTTCTCCTTGGAAAGCAATTTTTTTTATCATGTTAATTTTTACCTAGATGGGCGTTTCGTCGCGGTTTGTACACCTTGCAAAGACGTAGGGGAAGACGCTAATAGGAAAAGATGAATTATTAATGCAAGAGAGCGATATGTTCGACACGATGACAAGTGCAAAAGTGCTAGGGGCGATCTGCGGATCTCTTTTGATTTTTTTATTGGTAAGTTGGGTTGCTGATGAAATTTACCACAGTAGCGCGGGAGGGCATGGAGAGGGCCATGCTCAGGCTGAAGAAGACTTTGAACTAGTGTTTACATCAGCCAGTGTTGAAAAGGGATTAAAGGTTTTTTCTAAATGTAAGGCTTGCCATAAATTAAAAAAGGGAGCAAAAAAAGCAACAGGTCCTCATCTTTATGGTGTAGTGGGTAGAAAGATCGCTAGCATAAGTAATTTTGGTTACTCCAATGCGTTGTCTGGTATGTCTGGTGAATGGACAAAAGAAAATCTAAATCAGTTTCTAAAAAAACCTAAGAAATATGCTCCTGGTACAAAAATGAGATTTGTTGGTTTAAAAAAAATACAGGATCGAGCTAATATAATAGCTTATCTTAAGTCTATCAGGGAGAATTAGTAAAAAACAATTTAGTTTTTTAATTTAAAAAAATTTATATATAAAATAACCTTAAACGTTGTTATAGCTATAAACGTTGTTATAGCTATTTTAACCAGTTAAAAATGTGAGGGTAAACCAATGTTAATTTTGAGTAAAAGATCTTATTTTATAAATTCTGCGAAAATATATATTTTAGCGTGTTTGATGGCCGTAATGCCTTTCATGGTCTCCGCAAATGAAAAGGTCATTATATCTCATGGTTTTTCTACATTTGGTGAGTTGAAATATGATAATGATTTTCAACATTTAAATTATGTTAACCCGGATGCACCCAAGGGTGGAGAGATAGCTATCTGGTCCCAGGGAACTTTTGATTCAATGAACCCATATTCGAGTAAGGGAAGGTCTGGGGCATTATCTAGTATATTTTTTGAAACACTTTTAACGTCTACCGCAGATGAAGTGGGATCAGTTTACTGTTTTATGTGTAAAACCTTGGAGTACCCAGATGATTTGTCTTGGGTTATCTTTAATTTGCGGCCAGAAGTGACTTTTTCTGACGGGCTTCCGATGACGGCAGCTGATGTAGATTTCAGTTATAAACTATTTTTGAATGAAGGATTGGTATCATTTCGAGCAGTCTTGTCCGAGCTTGTAGAGAGCACAGAGGTGTTGAATGCTCATAAAATTAAGTTTGTTTTTAAAGCAGATGCTCCCAAGCGTGATAGGATAGAAACTGCTGGAGGTTTGCCTGTTTTTTCAAAAAAATGGTTTGATGATAACGATGCAGGTCTTGATGAATCTCGCTTAGACGCGGCAGTTGGGACTGGCGCGTATATGTTAGAAAGTTATGATGTCAATCAAGAGATTGTTTATGAACGTAATGCTAATTATTGGGCAAAAGATCTTAATTTTTCTAAAGGTAGAAATAATTTTGATCGCATAAGAGTTGAGTATTTTGGAGATTCTAATGCGGCCTTTGAAGGTTTTAAGGCTGGAGCTTATACATTTAGAATTGAAAACAGTTCTAAGCAGTGGGCTACAGCATATGATTTTCCAGCGTTACAAAGAGGAGATATTGTAAAAAAAGAATTATCGGATGGAACCATTGCGACAGGGCAAAGCTTCGTAATGAATCTGAGGCGTGATAAATTTAAAGACAAGCGGGTTAGAGAAGCGTTAGGCCTAATGTTCAACTTTGAGTGGTCAAACAAAACCTTGTTCTACGGTCTTTACGCACGCATACATTCTTTTTGGGAGAATTCTGAACTAGCAGCTGTGGGTGTTCCAGAAGGTAAAGAATTAGAATTACTTAAAACTTTGGTAGATGAAGGAGTTTTACCAAAAGAGCTCCTTACAGATTCTGCGGTAATGGCAGCATCTTCAGGAGCTCGTCAAATGGATCGGGCTAATCTGAAGTTAGCTTCAAAATTGCTTGATGAGGCCGGCTGGCTTGTGGGCGATGACGGGATGAGGCGCAAAGATGGAAAAGAGCTTGAAGTTGAATTCATGGAAGCCAGTCCTGCCTTTGACCGAATAGTTAACCCTATTGTTGAAAATTTGCGAAGTCTTGGAGTTAACGCTAAGTTAAACAGAATTGATTATTCTCAATATACTAATCGTACACGAGCTTTTGATTTCGATATAATCACGGACTCTTTTGGTATGTCGTATGAGCCGGGTTCGGGTCTTAAGCAGTATTTTGGTTCTAAAACAGCCGAGACTAGTCTATTTAATTCTATGGGTATTAGCAGTCCGGCTATTGATCGATTGATTGATGTTATTACAAGAACAGAAAGTAAAGCTGATTTGGTAATAGCTGTTCGGGCTTTGGATCGGGTATTGCGGGCAGAAAAGTTTTGGATTCCGCAGTGGTATAAAGACGTTCATACAGTTGCCTACTTTGACATGTTTGAACATCCCGACCCCTTACCCCCATATTCGTTGGGCTACTTGGACTTTTGGTGGGTGAATCCAGAAAAAGAAGCGGCTTTAAGAGCTAAGGGCGCGATATAATTCTGTGGGTCCGTATATTGTTAGGAGGTTATTATTAGTTATTCCAACACTTATTGGGATAATGGTTATAAATTTCTGCTTAACTCAGTTCGTACCGGGTGGACCAATAGAACAAATACTTGCTAAATTAGAGGGTAAGGGAGATGTATTTGAGACGATTTCTGGTTCTGCCTCAGAGACGATAAGCAATAGCACGGACGAGAAGTATATCGGCGGCAGGGGACTACCTCAAGAGTTTATAGAGCAACTGGAGCGAGAATTTGGCTTTGATAAACCTCCTTTAGAGCGCTTTATCTCTATGATGATAAATTATCTAAGGTTTGACTTTGGGGAGAGTTATTTTAGATCCATTGGAGTTTTAGATCTAGTTCTTGAAAAACTACCTGTCTCGATCACATTGGGTCTATGGTCAACACTCATCGCCTATATGGTATCCATTCCCCTCGGGATTAGTAAAGCTATGAGAGATGGGTCGACGTTCGATACGTGGACAAGTGCGACGATAATCGTGGCTTACGCCATACCGGGGTTTTTGTTTGCGATATTACTACTCGTCTTATTTGCAGGTGGTAGTTATTTTCAGTTTTTCCCCCTTAGGGGTTTAACTTCGGACAATTTTGAAGACCTGAGTGCTTTTGGTAAAGTAGTAGATTACTTATGGCATATTACTCTCCCAGTATTGGCCTCAACTATATCTTCTTTTGCAACACTAACATTGCTTACAAAAAATAGTTTCCTAGACGAAATAAAAAAACAGTACGTTATTACGGCAAAGGCCAAAGGTATTTCTGAGAGAAGGGTCTTATATGGGCATGTTTTTCGAAATGCTATGTTAATTGTAATTTCGGGTTTTCCAGGCCTATTTTTGGGTGTGTTTCTATCGGGCTCATTAATTATAGAAACTATTTTTTCGCTAGATGGCCTCGGTCGTTTGGCATTTGAGGCAACAGTTGCGAGGGATTATCCTGTTGTATTCGGGACGCTTTATTTTTTCGGTCTTATCGGGCTAACAGTTGGAATTTTATCAGATTTAATGTATGTCTTTGTCGATCCGCGTATAGACTTTGAAAGCCGGGACTCATGACCTTATCGCCATTAAATCAAAGGAGATGGGCTAATTTCAAAAAGAACAAGAGAGCTTTCTGGTCTTTAATAATATTTTCTTTTGTGTTTGGACTTTCTCTTTTTGCGGAGGTTATAGCTAACGACCGCCCGATCTTAGTCAA
>Ga0114996_10004588_pt1 | contig 16485 bp, 17 predicted proteins | sample ArcticOcean_MG_C_4_FD_87039 | JGI IMG/M metagenome (GOLD analysis project Ga0114996, IMG submission 87039) | Marine microbial communities from western Arctic Ocean - ArcticOcean_MG_CB4_134 | ecosystem: Environmental > Aquatic > Marine > Oceanic | place: Arctic Ocean: Canada Basin | collected...
CGGGGACGATCTCGAACAAGTCCCCAACAATGCCATAGTGGGCTACGTTGAAAATCGGAGCATTGGCGTCTGTGTTTATGGCTACAATGCAGTTAGCCCCTTTCATCCCCACTGTATGCTGTATGGCGCCTGAAATTCCACAAGCGAGGTAAAGTCGGGGGGTGATATTTTGACCAGAACTGCCTATTTGACGTTCTCTCTCCAACCAGTCATTGTCGACAACCGGGCGACTAGCGCCGATTTCGGCGCCCAGTGCGTCCGCGAGTTCCTGGATAATGGGTAGATTTTCAGCCTTTTTGATACCTCGTCCGACACCGACGACAATGTCAGCCTTTCCCAGATCTATTTTCCCTCTCTCAATTTCGATTGTTTCCAACTCTTGCCGCCTTTTAATGGCAGCATCCAGAGAATAGGGGTTGACTAGAATTTCCCCGGAACCTTGTTGCAGATCATCGACGTCGGCAGCGCCGCCTTGGATCGTTGCCATAAGGGGTTGAGGTGAATGCAAGGCTACGTCCGCGTGCAGTTTGTTACGAAACATGGGGCGCACGAGGATCAGGGCCTCATCATCCCATCGGAAGCCGATACAATCTGTCGCCAGAGCGACTTGCAGCCTTGCGGCAAGCTTGGGAGCGAAATCAATGTTTTGGTAAGTATGTGCCATCAAAAGAATTTCAGGGGAATGCTCTGAGAGGTAGGACTGCAGGGCCAGGCAATAGATGTCCGGATCGTAGTTATCAAATGCTGGGTTGGTTAATAGAGTGGTGGAATGAATTGCGACTGTCCGCAATTGTTCGGCCAAGGGATCTGGGTTGCTGCATAAAAGCAAAGCCTCGACTGTGCCTCCAATCTCACGGGCCATCTGTTGAGCGATAGCCAATGTTTCCATGGAGCCCTGCCGAACGGTGGTATCGCCATGGTCAAGGAGGACACAAATATTTCGAGTCATAGTCATTCTGTCAGAGGATCTTGGCTTCTTTAATCAGCCGCTCTAAAAGGGTTGCAGCCACAGTCGAGGGGTCGCCTTCTAGGATTTCAGCCTTTGAACTTGCCTCCGGTACGTAGAGCCGCAGGAGCTCCGTCGAGGGTAACGTATCCCAATCTATTTGTAGTTGCTCTATATCAACCTTAAGGGTCTTTTTCTTTTTGGCCTGCATAATCCCCTTTAGGGACGCGTAGCGAACCTGAGAGCTTCCCGCCTGTACGGCTAGCAAGGCAGGAAGTGGTAATTCTAACCACTGAAAACGGCCGCTTTCCATCTCACGTAGTGCTTTGACATTTCCAGTCTGGGGATCTGCCTTAATCTCCATCACGATGGTCGCATGTGCTAGGTTCAGCATTTCCGCGAGAATCACACCTGTTTGAGCGTAACTCATGTCATCGGATTGCGTTCCGGTGAGTATCAGATCGAACTCATTTCCTGAAATGACAGCAGCGATACTGGCGGCTATAAGGTAGGGGGAACTGGCGCGTCGCTTAGAATCGATGATGTGGATCGCTCGATCAGCCCCCATCGCCAGTGCTTTGCGAATCGATTTAGTTATTCTTTCTGTGCCCAGACTGAGAACCGTCACCTCACCTCCGTGAGTTTCCTTGATTCGGAGGGCTTCTTCCAAGGCGTATTCATCACATTCATTGATTTCTACCGTAATGTCGGAATCCTCGATCCAAGTGCCGAGCTGATTAATACGGAATCGGGTTTCTCGTCCAGGAACCTCACGCAGACAGGTAAGAATTTTCATGAACCGAACAGCCTTTCAAAAGCTGCTTTAGGATCTTCGTGATCTGGGTTCGAAGTAATTTTTTTCTCTACAGTGGTACGTGGAGAAAAATATGCGCAGTCATGGGCAACGTCTTTTGGCGAAATGCGCCTTTTTAAGGGTTGGGTACACTCGTAGCGTTGAGAAGGGTCGAAGAAACTGCAATGCGTACATGTGTGAAGCGCTGCATTGCAAGCAGAGCAGGTCGAGTCCGGGGCTATATGATCAAAGCTGGATGGTAGGATTTGGCCGCACGGGTTGCAGCGCATAACCCCTTGAAAGGCTGTCATTTTAGGAGATTTGGGCCCTTCTCGACGGCCGCTAAAATCTGCCGACCGCGTTCGATTTTCTTTTTTATCCCCGTCCTGATAGCCCTGCTGTTTGTATTTTTGGCCCATAATAATCACATTTTCCGGCGAATGATTTTACGAAGGTCAAGCCTTTTTATCTAGGCAGATCATCAATTGAGCATAGACATTAAGCGCCAAGGTTCCTTGCGCGTACGTACGTCCCAGGAATCAGCTCAGAACACTACAAGCTGACTTGGCGCCAGTAATATCGATTGCCTCGCGCCCCGAATCGATCCGTTGAATAATTCCCTTTTTATCGATTACAAAAGTATGGCGCTCTGCAAAGCCTTTTGCTGACAAGATCCCGTAACGACGACTCACTTCTTTATCCGGCCAGTCGGATAGAAACTGGTACTGAGCGCCCAGTTCCTCAGCAAATGTTTTCTGGCTGGGCTGGGCGTCCACACTGATCGCAAGCACTACAGTGTTATTTTCGTTGAAAAAACTGATATCAGATTGGTACCTTTGGAGTTCGGTCCGGCAGCCACTGGTAAAGGCCAGAGGGAAAAATGCTAAAACAACATTCTTGGCGCCCTGAAAATCACTAAGGCGCACTTTCTCGCGATGCTGGTCCGTGAGTTCAAAGTCAGGAGCCATGTCTCCGACCTTGAGCACGATTTTTTCGGTAGTTGCGGGTAACTGCAAAGAATCGTCTTTCGAGTTTTTTGAGGCTGGTTCCTGACAACCATAGAATAGTAAACTCAAGATTAAAAAGAGTTTGGAGTTTATGGGCATGGGGGGCATTCTATAATCAACCGTGGATCGCGTTCAAATAAAATTCTATACTCGAGGGATGTACCCTTGGCCACACTGGATGGGCAAGAACTTTTTCGTCACCGGGTGGATATCCCGAGAGTTATAGGCATGATTGAGAAGTGCAGGAATTCCGGTGTGATGAATGTCGATGGAGGTAGCGGCTGTGCGCCAGGCTGTTAAATCCTGTGAGAGTTGCCGGGGCACCGGTTGGGTGATCGTGCAACTTGAGAAAATTGAAAGTGTCGAAGTATGCTCTGATTGTCGAAGCGAATTACGAGCTGAAGACAGACTGGAGAGAGCTTCTATACCCAGTCGTTACCACAAGCAGAGTTTTGCAACATTTGAGAAACACACACCCAGCCAGGGGCAGGCGTTGCTACGCGCTATTGATTTCACAGAGGCCTTTCCAGATGTGGAGTTAGGTATGTTGTTTCATGGTTCCTGTGGCGTGGGTAAGACCCATTTATCTGTTGCTATAATCAAGGGGATTCTTGCTGAAAAAGATGTCACTGCCCGCTTTGTCGATGAAGCGGAATTATTGCGCCGCCTGCAGTACACATATGGGCAAAACTCAGCCGAAACCGAGCAGGATGTTCTCCAACCTTTAAGACGAGCAGAACTTTTGGTCTGGGATGACCTGGGAACAGGCCGCCCAACAGACTGGGTAAGAGAAACAATCCATATGATAATTAATTACCGTTATACAAACCGTCTACTGACTGTGTTCTCAACTAATTTACCTTTGAAGGCAGAGATGGGATCCGCTCGGACCCCCGCTAGGCACTCTCTCTCTGAACGAATAGGAGAGCGTCTTTACTCGCGCATCCTGGAGATGTGCGAAATAGTGAGAATAGAGGGGCAGGACTACCGCAAAACTGTTCTGAAAGATGGCATGGATTTTGTTCGCTCAGAAGTGAAGCGTAAGTAAGAGGAACTCCTTGAGGTGCCCAAGAAGCTTATCCATTGGGTAGGCTTGCTCATTTTTGAGGTGGTCGCGAGGGCCGCATTTCTATCCTGCTGGTTAGGCATTTGGGAGATCTAGAAAGCGTATCGATGACAACATCGGCCACATCCTGAGAGGAGAGTTTCCATGAAGTATTACTGGATTGTGGCGGGCCTCCGAATCCTGTGTCGATGCTGCCAGGCATAATGTAGGCAACCCGGATGTCATCGTGCCGGACCTCTTGCATCAGAGCTTCACTGAATCCGACAAGGGCAAACTTGGAAGCACAGTAGGCGGCTCCCGTAGGGACAGCGTGTTTCCCAGCTAGGCTTCCGATGTTTATGATGAACCCCCCTCCTCCCGCCTTCATTATGGGTAGCGCATTGTGGCAGCAGTAAAAAAGTGAGTCCAGGTTGGTGCTCATAACGGTCCGCCATTGTGGAGGGGACATCTCTTGGACTTTGGCGAAAATTCCGATGCCGGCATTATTGACGAGGATATCCAGCCCCTCCAGTGCTTCAACTGCACCATGGAAGAAGGATTCAACCTCCGCCTGATTCCCAACATCACAGGCTTGCCCTCCCACGTTAGTCTGTGATGTTGCGAGTGCTTGCACTGTCGAGGCTACCTGATCAGCATTGCGGGCGCAGAGGTGAACATGGCATCCGTGGGCTATCAAAGTTTTAGCAATACTTCTCCCGACACCCTTGGTTGCCCCAGTGACGATCGCTTTTTTCCCTCGTAAATTTGTTGAGTCCAATTCTCCCATGTGAGCTCCTTTTTTTATGAGAATGTCACCAGACCGGTATGACGTCCACTTCAGAAAGTATCGACCGATATCTGGTGTGTCAAAAATTTAACAATTAGCGCAGTTGTTACAGTAGACTGATCTCATGGCTAATCTCCACCCCTTTCGCGGTTACCGTTTTGATCCAGAGAAATCTGGAGGGTTAGATCAGGTTGTGACCCAGCCCTACGATAAAATTCCAGCTTCACTGCGGCGGGATTATCAGAAACGGAGCCCCTATAATGTTGCCCACATTATCTGCGATTCAGATTACGAAGCTGCAGGGCAGCGACTTAAGGAATGGATAGCTCAGGGTATTCTGGCCCGAGATGACTCGCCGTGTCTATATGTATACCGGCAAACTTTCCGTATTGAAAAAGAAATGGTTGAGAGAACAGGATTTATCTGTCTAGTTTCTCTGGAACATGCTGGGCAGACTGTGAAGGGCCACGAGAAGGTCCTGGATGGACCCTTGCAGGATCGCCTCCAGCTTTTAAGAGCCACAGAAGTGAATGACGGATTGATCTTTTCCTTGTTTTCCGACCCCACGAAAAACTCGGACCGACTCCTTGCCTCGGCTTCAATGGAGGTTCCTGCAGTGGAGGTAAAGGATGATTTAGATGTGACACATCACATTTGGCCCATCCGAGATAAAGAGGTCACCGCCAGAATTTTACAAATCATCGACCCTTTGACGCTTTACATTGCCGATGGCCATCATCGCTTTGAAACTGCCTGTACATATGCCCGTCAGTGCTGGGGAAGAGGGTGGCGTCCTTCTGCAGTAGAGAGCTTTGACAAGCGAATGATGGCGTTGTTTAACATGGAAGGATCTGGCTTGAGAATCTTGCCTACTCACCGCACTGTTAAAGGCCTGACAGATTTCAACCAACTTGCCTTTTTGGAATCCCTTATGTCTGATTTCAGTGTGGAAAAACAGAGTTCTCTAGAAGATATTCTCTCGAAGCTGGAGACTGAGACGAAGCGATTGGGACTGGTTGTTGATCAACCTGAACGGTTTTATCTGTTGAGTCCCTTAAAAGAAGATCTTGGAAGTCTAAAAAAACTTGAGACACCAGCTCGAGGCCTGGATGTGAATCTTCTGCATGTGGCTATTCTTGAACGATTTCTCGGCATCGGTTCTAAGGAGCTGGCGACTCAGAGTAATGTGGAATATCATCGAGACCCTAGGATGGTCATTGATCGGGTGCGCTCAGGTGACTGCCAAATGGGATTTTTCTTGCGACCAACAAAACTTTCCCAAGTACGTGCCTGTAGCGAAGCGGGCGTGAAAATGCCTCAAAAGTCCACCGATTTTTTCCCGAAGTTACTCACAGGACTGGTGTTCTCGAGAATGGAGATCGATAAGGAGAGCTTAGGCTAATCCCAGATTCACCATAGGAGGATCGATGGTCAAAAACCTAACTTTCACGGCCCTTCTTATTTTGCTGCTAGCGACGGTTTCCAGTCAGATATACGGGGCTCAGTCAAAGATCAAGGCTCTCAAGGATAATCACTTCGGTGTTGGGGATTTCATAGGGGGTGTCTTCGTCCTGGATAAGTCGATGCAAAGGCGCCCCTTACTTGAGCTAATCCGGCCCGAAACCAAGCTCGCCATAATCATCCTTTTTGGGGGAGGGATGAAAGAACGGCCTGCCCATGCCACTAAGAGAGGTCCTCTATGGTGCGAGGACAGCTTTGACGACTTGGGAGTCCAACGGGCACTTATGAAGGCCTTTGGGGGTCAATCTGTTCAGTTCATTGGTATTGCAATTCCACCGGTATACCATTCAGGCTTTTACGGTTGGCCTGGAGACCCTTTTCTGGATTCGGCCGATCAGTCTGAAGATTACCAGGAGGCTGTTCGATCCTTTATTGACAGGACTCAGATTGCCCAGGAGAATGATTACCTCCCTTTTGACGTTTATTACGATCCCAGAAATCGCCTGGCGGAAAACCCATCCGAGAGATCTCTCAATCCGAAAGTAGCTGCTGAGTACAGTTGGCAGGGCAAGTTTCGGTGGCCCCAGGATCTGCGTCAATACGGTACTCCAACCATCTGGTTTCTGGATAGTTTGGGTAAGGTCCTGAGGCCGCCCTTATTGGGAAACGATTATGATGGTAGCCCTCCCGAGATCAACTATGGTTTTCACACCGTGAAAAAGCTGATCGAGGACATATTGCAGGACCCTGTCCGCTAGTTTCAAGAAGTTGTCTTAAGGCTTGGGAGGGTGCTGCCAGCGATAGCGCTCAACGGTTATTGGAGTCGTTTTTTGCGGTAAAGTTTGAGAAGTCTGAGCTGTAACCCAATCTATCAACGAAACGCAAAGCGTAGCGGCAGGTTGCCGTTCGGTCGTTGTCTTCGAAAACAAATCGACTAGTATCCTCGAACTCTACCAATTCTTCCTGTTCAAGGCGTGCTATAAGGCTGGCACGCTCTTCCACTATTGTTGGTGGGCACATGCGGTAAACCTCTACCGCTTGAACATCCGCGCCGGGTAGAGAAAAAATAAGTTGAGCTGGTGATGCTCGATTAATGATTCTTAAATCCGATATTGTATTAGGTTTTTGAACATCGGGGGGAATGGGGGCTCCTAATTTGCCGCAGCCCGGTGATGCGAGGACAAGCAGCAATATCCAAATGGTCAGATCCAGCCCAGGTGATTTGTCGCGCGCGCTGGGAGGTGCAGAGACACCTGCTTGTTCACACCGGGAGATTTGTTTGCGGGTTATCTCTTCGAGATCGACTATCATTGACGTGTTATTGCTATTTAATTCCTTAAAAAAATAGGAAGAGTTTAAGCGCATATCAGTTACGAAAGGATCAGGCTTCCGAAGACTTTAGGAGCTGTCCCTAGGGTCCGGTTTCCGTGAAGTGGAAGACTTGTTCCATAATGTTAGCCTTGTTGCAATTAGATATTAACCGGCGGCCCGACTATAAATGCCCAGTCCCACGTCTGTACTCCCAATATTACACCTTCTACACCTTACGGGGACAGCAACGAGGCTACAATCGAGCGCTGGGTCCGCCCCGAGCGAGGTGAACCGATGATAGAGGAAGTGGACTTTATCGTGATTGGTAGCGGGATCGCTGGAATCCGGGCGGCCATGGAACTTGCTAAGGCCGGAGAAGTGGCCGTCCTGACAAAGTCTCGCCCTGACGAATCTAACACCGAGTACGCTCAGGGAGGTATTGCGGCAGTACTGAATAAAGATGATGATCGAGACCTCCATTTTTCGGACACTCTAGGGGCCGGGGCCGGTTTATGTGATGTGAGTGCAGTCCAAATTCTAGTCAACGAGGGGCCGGATCGAGTGAGGGAGCTGATAGCGTGGGGCACTGCGTTCGATCATGAGGGCGGAGAGATTGCATTTACTCGAGAAGGAGCTCATAGCAGGCGACGTATTTTGCACGCGCGGGGCGATTCGACCGGCCAGGAAATTAGCAGAACCCTCGTTTCTCGGGTTCGGTCAATGCCACGTGCTCACTTATTTCGCGACACTTTTGCTATAGATCTTTTGTTGGGGAACGGTAGATGTGAAGGAGTAATCTATTTGGATCAGAGATCCGGCCAGGTAAGAAAGCTAAGGGCTTCTTCTGTGCTTTTAGCAAGTGGAGGCTTGGGGGCTTGTTTCCGAGACACAAGTAATCCAGTTGTGGCTACAGGGGATGGTTTCCCCATCGCTCTACGGGCGGGGGCTGCGTTGACTGACATGGAGTTTATTCAGTTCCACCCCACGGCCCTGAGCATACCTGGACATCCATCCTTCCTTCTATCCGAAGCTCTACGTGGGGAGGGCGCTACTCTCCGAAATGCTGGAGGGGAGCGGTTTATGCCCAAATATCACTCTCTGGCTGAACTGGCCCCGCGTGATGTTGTCTCACGCGCGATTCTTGAGGAAGTAACGCGGAGAGAGGAGGAGACTGTTTTTCTCGATGCGTCGCATCTTGGCAAAGCCTTTCTCGAAAAGAGATTTCCGACGATATACCGGACCTGTTTAGGCTATGGGCTAGACATCAGCAAATCCCACGTGCCAGTCTTTCCAGCTGCGCACTATGTCATGGGAGGTGTTCTGGTAGACACCTGGGGTCGAACCACTCTTCCTGGTCTTTATGCAGCTGGAGAGGTCGCCTGTAATGGTGTACATGGGGCAAATCGCCTGGGAAGTAATTCTCTCCTTGAGGGGTTAGTTTTTGGTAGAAGAGCGGGTCAGGCAATGACGGAAAATCTTGACGCCACCTGGCCGAAATTATCTGCTGCCCAGAGCTTTACTATAGTTTCACCGGCATCCGAACAAGAGCAAGGAGAGCGTCAATTTCTGCGGAAAATCTTATCCAAAAAAGCAGGACTTATGCGCTCAGCAGAGGATCTCAAGTGGTTACTCGATAGGTTTTCCAGGTATCGTTTTCCAGGGCAAACCCAAGAATCGATTGAGTCCGATAATATCCGTTTGAATGGATGTGTAATTGCGGCAGCAGCATTGCTTCGAGAAGAAACGAGAGGAGGCCACTCCAGACTAGAATTTTCTGCTAGAGACGACAGCCTTTGGCGATGTCATCTGGTGATTACGTATTCCAAGGGGAATCTGAATCTCCACCGCAGCCAAAAGATCTATTACAGCCAAGAAGACCTTCCGAAACATTACTAAGAGAGGACTTTAAAAAAGGACCAGTATGTCGTATGTAAGTCACTTGGAATGCTCCCGAACTCAGACAGAATATCCGGCTGGGGAACTCTATAACCTCTCTCCAGGCCATGGAGCTCCCATGTTCGTTCGTTATCGGCTGGATGAGATACGTAAGGTGATCAGCCCGAAAGATTTTCCCCGACGTAGTCAGTCGATGTGGCGGTATCTTGAGGTATTGCCTATCTCATCAGAAAATGAGGCAGTAACACTTGGCGAAGGATATACACCCTTACTCAAACTCGCGAAGCTGGGCTCTCGTTACGACCTAGAGAATCTCTTTGTCAAAGATGAAGGGACCAATCCGACAGGCTCTTTTAAGGATAGGGGCCTCTCTGCTGCGGTCACCATGGCCATGACCCTGGGAGTTGATAAGCTATGTATACCTACAGCCGGGAATGCCGGAGGGTCTCTAGCAGCTTATGCTGCCCATGCGGGACTCGATGCATTTGTTTTCATGCCCGAGGACACTCCCTCTTCCAATCAGATAGAAACTCAACTATTCGGAGCTCAAGTGTCAAAAGTAGATGGCTTGATCAGTGATGCCGCCCGTCTTATGGGTGAGGGCCAAGAGAAGCATGGCTGGTTCGACGTCTCAACTTTGAAGGAACCGTATCGAATCGAAGGCAAGAAAACTATGGGATACGAACTAGCCGAACAATTGGGGTGGTCTTTACCTGATGTGATCCTTTATCCCACAGGGGGGGGCACTGGCTTAATTGGGATGTGCAAAGCTTTTGAAGAAATGGAACAACTAGGATGGATTGGGTCTAAACGTCCCAGAATGGTGGCGGTTCAGGCAAAGGGATGTGCTCCAATAGTAAAAGCCTTTGAAAAAGGATCAGAGGATTCTGAATTTTGGCAGGGCGCTAATACCTTTGCGGCTGGGATAAGGGTTCCTAAGGCGTTGGGGGATTTTCTGATCTTGCGTGACTTGAGGGAAAGCGAGGGAAAGGCTATCGCAGTGTCTGATGATCAGATATTGAAAGCTTTGAAGGAAGTAGCGTCAGAAGAAGGTCTCTTCATTTGTCCAGAGGGTGCTGCCTGTTGGGCTGCCCTCAAAGTCCTGCGTGAGCAGGGGTGGGTCCGGGAGAAAGAGCAAGTTGTTCTGTTCAATACGGCCAGTGGCTATAAGTATCTAGACCATCTGCCTGGAGGGCACTAGTTGGCTGGGCCGGTCAGGACTTTCATAAGGTTGTTCAAGTACTCAGCGAGCAGGTTCATGTTAGAGGCGAAAGATTCTCTGTAGTCTGGGATGTTAGATTCTGCCCTGTCCGAAACAACTTTTAGGGCAATGGCGGGAACTCCTATCATTGCAGCTACCCTCAAAACGGAAGCACTCTCCATGTCGCAAACTAGGGCCTCAGTTTTTCTACTCAGCTGGTCTCGATCGTGGCGTGTCAACACGGGCTGGTTCACTGTGAGCCCCATCCCCCAAGGGTGATAGCCGAAATCTTTTAGATAGTCCAATAACAAGATTGATTGCCCGTAACACCGGCCGTTCCTGAAGCACCACTGCTTAGGGAAAAGGACTTCCCCAACAGACACAGTTTCATCTACGATCCCAGATGTTCCTGTAAAAATCAGGACCCCAGGTCGTTCCTGCTCCAAGCTATGGAGTGTGCCGCGAGCAGAGTTCTCAATACCCACCCCACTGATAAGTGTTCTGTAAGGTGCCTCGAAGTGTTTCTTGAGAATTTCCATCTCAGCATGGAAAGCACACGCGATCAAGATTTTTTGCGGTAGGAAGGGAGGGGGCTGGGTTAGCATACAATTTTTCATTGAGGAGGCTGGCTCCTATTATCTTTTCCTCGAGTTCACTCAATCCAGTTGCAACGAGTTTGTTTCCGGGAGAACAGTTCCGGCGCTCTGGACTTCCTGCTAGTCTAAGGTTCAAAGAAGCTCTCGTAAAATCGAAAGGCCAAGACATCCGAATATGATCTGCCCCCACTGCCGCAATCGTAAAGACAGAGTCGTTGAGTCTAGGGAGGCTCGGGATGGAGAAGTAATTCGGCGGCGGAGAGAGTGCCTGAGCTGCGGGAGGCGTTTTACAACATACGAGCGTGGGGAGGAGATTCCCTATATGGTGATCAAAAAAGACGGGGAAAGAGAGTTTTTTGATCGATCCAAGATACTTTCTGGAGTTTTGAAGGCCTGTGAAAAGCGTCCAGTCCCAGGTCGAGACATCGAGGAGGTTATGATACGCGTCGAAAAAATTGTGCTTGGAAGAAGCGAGGGTGAGGTCACCACCGAGTGCATCGGGCAGGCCGTTATGGAGCAACTTAAGGAATTGGATAAAGTGGCCTATGTCCGCTTTGCTTCCGTCTATCTTGAGTTCCGAGATGTGGATGAATTTCGCGAGGAAATTGAACGATTGTTTAGGCCCCGCCCAAAGAAACCGAAGTCAAAGGGGATATGAAACACGAAGAAGACCTGATTCGGTGGTTACGCGATAATATCCCTCCCTTGCCGGATATGCAGATTGGGATTGGAGATGATGCTGCAGTCCTAAATGTGCCGGATGATTCGCAATTGGTTGTATCAACCGATAGCCTGGTGGAAGATGTACACTTTCTCCTGGACAGGGTGGCGCCTATTATTCTAGGTCGTAAGGCCATGAGGGTGAACCTCAGCGACCTAGCTGCTATGGCGGCACGGCCACTTTTCAGCTTGCTCTCGCTTACGGTTCCAAAGAAGTGTAGAAGCCAGTTGTTTCTTGAAGGAATTCTAGAAGGTGTAATCAAGGAAGCCTTGCATTGGGAAGCCCCTTTGATAGGAGGTAATATTTCCCGCGGCGAGAAATTCCAGATAACCATAACCATTGGAGGCACGGTTGCTCGTGGAACGGCAATCTTGCGAAGTGGCTGTAACCCCGGTGACTCGATTTATGTTCTAGGACGGATAGGTCATTCTGGAGCAGGATTACGGTTTTTGAGCCAATGCACACCGGTAACTCCACTGCCCAGGGAAGAAGAGGCGATCTTGCGATGGGTGGATAATTCCTGGGATGCTCTGTGCATAAGATCGCATCTTCTCCCGGAACCTCAGTTAGAAGGGGCTCGTTGGCTCAGTAGCCGTAGATTGGCAACTAGTATGATCGATACAAGTGATGGTCTCGCTAGAGATCTTTTACGACTTTGTCAGGCGAGTCAAGTGGATCTCGTCATCCACCCAAAAGGGCTGGAATCATTACGGCTACAGGCCGACGATAGGATAGATACGCTCGATATTCTAGAGGGTGGTGAGGATTATGCTCTTCTATTCAGCTGTCCAACGGGGAAAGAAGAAGATCTCAGCCATTTCCCAAAGGATATAGGGACTCCTATTTGGATTGCAAAGGCTAGGGCGAGCACAGGTAATCTTTTAGTAGTGAAGTCTTCGAGTGGAGTAGAAGAGAAGTACGCCCCCAGGGGATTCGATCATTTTCAATGAAATTATCCTGGGTAGGTTGGTTCTAGGAGACTACGTAGGATAGTTGTTCTGTGTTTCTATTCGAGGGTATCTGGATATTCTAAGTGTCACCCCCCTCCACGATTGCGTATCCTGTATCCTTAGTGTTTAACAATTTGATGGTGTTTGTGATGCCCTGATAGTTAGCGAGTAGGGGCGAAGGGTAGGTAATGGGCCTGGGATTTGTAGCCGTGCGAACCATAGTTTTGGTTCTTTTAGGTGGGGCAGTATTAACCGTCACACCGCTAGCTTCCAATTGGTTTCCGTCTCAGGTGACAGAGCAGCATGAATATAATTTGAGTAATATTCGGTTCCAGCCGGACCCTCGAATCTTTGCGGTTATGGTGGCTCTCAACGCAGCAGGATTTTCGGAGGAAATCTCCGATGAAACTATGTCCAAGGCCCACGTCCTGTTCCGTAAGCATACGGAGAATTTAGATCCTGGGATTGTGGCGCGATTGGAAGAGTTCTATGAGTCACATAAGTCGACTCAAACATTGGGATCTAAGAGTCCTGGGGCGCCCTACATCTCACTGGCGCTGCTAGTCCGGGCTCCACCCGATTTTCGGCTCGGAGTAGCGACCGATGATCTTCCCGCTGAGGTCAGAACAGTTAAGGGATTTGAAGAGCTAGTACGAGAGCTTTGGGTAGACCATGGAGTTGCTGAACTATGGCTAGACTCTGAATTCCTCTACCGTCGAGAGGCAGAGTCCTATCGGCCGATTTTCGAAACTATCATCCAAGAGACGCTAGCTTATTTCCGGGTTCCATTTCGCGTATCCCTAGACAAGAAGATCATTCTCATACCCGCTCTGCTAGATAGACAAAATATTGTAAACGCTCGAAACATGGAAAAAACCTACTACATTGTAGTGGGCCCCACCGATGATCCGAATGATAATTTCTGGCAGTTACAGCATGAATACTTACACTTTCTTATCGATGGTATTGTCCAGAAATTCGGCGCCCCGCTGTTAAGGTTCGACAAACTTCTTAGCCTTTCCCAAGCACAGCCTGAGTCAAGGCTTTATCATAAAGGTCAGCTGATACTTGTCGTGATTGAGTCCTTGATTGAATCCATACAATTGCAGCTGAATGATTAAGAGAGCCCTGAAGCAACGCAACAAAAATTGGTGGAGGCATATCGTCAGGGCCTAATACTTGCTCCATATTTTCACCGGGGTCTACAAAGGTTCACCGGGGACGATGAAATGTCTCTGCCTCTTTTTATTGAAGGCCTCTTGGGAGAGGTCAGAGAAAAAGATGCCTACAAGGATGGAGAATGGGTCATTAGGGTTGAGACAGCACAGGGAAAGAAGAACGCGGCAATTCAGGAGGAGTTGCAGAGAGCAATACAGCACAATGCTTTTGTGGCAAGATTTTCCGAGGTGTCTCGTTTAATCCAAAAGAAAGATAATGCAGGAGCCAGAGCGTTATTGCTTGAGCTGGTCCAATCACACCCGGAGAAAGGGAGCGTCCACTTTTACCTTGGCCAACTACATGCCCAAGCGGACGATCACGAGGCGGCTCTAGAATCCTATCTAAAATGCAGTCAAATGCAGGATGCAGAAACCTGGGTGGTTGCTTGGTCAAGGGTGCGAGCTGGTAAAATCCTGGCTTCTATGGGTGAATTTAAGCGTGCGGAAACGATATTCGAGGAAGCTCAAATGATGGGCGGTGACCTGAGAGGTGCCAGGGAGGAAGCGCAACGCCTGATTAGTAGACTGCCCTGACCGGGCTAGGTTTTTTAAAATCCTCGTCACCAATTGAAGAGAGTAAGTTACTGGGGCTAGAATAGGGTAATCATATAGGCAGATATTTTTTGCATCTAGGTGTCTCGGTTTTTGAGAGACAGTTAAAATTGGCATTTAGTCTGATCCGAACGGCACTGGACGGAAACTGTACGGAACAGTGGAGGAAACGAACATGCGTCATACTTTAATGATTTTGTTGATCGGGGGAGTACTAGTCTTGACTGTTCCTGCTCAGGAGCAGCAATCCCCGTCGAATTCGGATTCTGGAGCGGATTCCATCGGTACGGGAGAGGATCCCGAGACGCAACCTAGGGTTATAGGTCAGGGGACCCAGGAAGAGCTGGACGCGCTGACTGCAGTGGAAACTCTTCAGGATTCAGCCCAACAAATAGCTGCAGGTAAAGTCTTTTTGGAGACCTACCCGGAGAGTGGCATCACGGCCTATGTCCACTACATTCTGTCTACGGCATACCGTAGACAGAATGACATTGAGAATTTCCTTAAACACGGAGAGGAAGCCCTTAAGGAACTGCCCGATCTTCCGCAAATACTTGCTTATCAGGCGTTTTTTAATTCCGAGCGGAAACAGCCGCTTAAAGCTAGGCGAGCCGCCTTGCGTGCCTTGGAAATATTGGAGGATATGACCAAACCAGACTACCTGTCGGCTAGGGAATGGGCCGCCCAAAAGATGTCATTAGTGGCTGAATCCAAGTACGCTCTGGGAAGAATATACTTGGCAGAGGCTACCAGGAAAAATCTCGCAGGCGCGGAAGATCCAACACTTCAGACTTCTATCGGCCATTTCCTGGATTCTATTGCAGCAAATCCAGAGCATCAGTTCTCAGCCTATCGGATAGCTGAGGCCTACCAACGCCAGAAAGACTATGAGGCGAGCATGAGGGCTTATGCCAGGTCGGTAGCCATGGGAGGGCCAATAGGTCAGATGGCCAAAGAGCGACTCAACACGATGTATAAAGCAGTTCGCAAAACCAAATCTGCCAGTCCAGCTAATCTCATGGTGTCAGAACAGAGCGCCAAAATCATAGCGGATAAAGCAGCAAAGGAAATAGCGCTTGACCAAATTCAAGCAGAGGCTGAGGCTGCCGCTGCTGAGGCTGCCTCCGAGATAGATGAGGGACTACTTGGAGAAGTATTCCCTTAGACCGATTGTTGAGTGGTGCTTGTTGTAGGGGTTTCTCGCGGTGATGAGTACAAGTCGATTAGTATTGGCCCTGCAAGTACGTCTTGGGTATCACTTCAGGAGTGAAAAGATCCTGTTGCAAGCTCTAACACACAGCTCGTTTCTCCACGATAATAGGGTAGAGGGAGAAGAAAACCGCAAAGACTATGAGGGCCTAGAGTTCTTAGGCGATGCCATCCTTGGATTTCTAGTAAGTGAAAGGTTGTTTAGGATTTTCCCAAACGGTACTGAGGGGGAACTGTCAAAGATTAAAGCAGCACTGGTTTCCCGGGAACATCTGGCAAGGGCAGCAAGTCGGTTGGGCCTGGGTGAGTTCATAATGATGAGTAGGGGTGAAGAGAGCTCCGGTGGCCGTGAAAGGCGGGGCCTTCTTGCTGATGTCTTCGAAAGCCTGACTGCTGCGATCTATTTGGACGGAGGTTTGCAGGCCTCTGTGAAATTTGTCGATCTAGGGCTCGAGGAAGACTTCGTAAGCCTGGGGAGAGATGGATTTAAGCGCAGAGATTTCAAGTCGATACTCCAGGAGACTCTGCATCGACTTTCTGGAGACTCCCCTCGTTATCGGCTGGTCGTGGAGGAAGGGCCACCCCATAGGCGCCGTTTTGTTGTCTCGGTTTCTTCGCCCGGAGGTATCGTTACGGAGGGTGAGGGAGGGACTAAAAAGGCTGCCGAGCAGGAAGCGGCTAGGCGGGCTCTTGAGCTATTGGCGCGTACTTCCTAGTACGTAATGAAACTCGGGTAGAACCAGACGGTTAGGACCATAATGATGTTGAATGCCGCATGGGCAATCATGGGCGC
>Ga0114996_10004590_pt1 | contig 16476 bp, 22 predicted proteins | sample ArcticOcean_MG_C_4_FD_87039 | JGI IMG/M metagenome (GOLD analysis project Ga0114996, IMG submission 87039) | Marine microbial communities from western Arctic Ocean - ArcticOcean_MG_CB4_134 | ecosystem: Environmental > Aquatic > Marine > Oceanic | place: Arctic Ocean: Canada Basin | collected...
AAAATAATTTAAAAAAAATATGTAATAAAATTTAAAAAATAAAAGTAAAAAAAAAAAAAAAGAGTGATAACAAGAATAATTTTAGCATCTGATCATGCTGGATTTCATTTAAAAGAAAACATTAAAAAATTTTTAATTAAAAAAAGGAAAAATATTTTGGACCTTGGAACAAAAAATACACATCCGGTTGATTATCCTGATTTTGCTCACTTGCTATCAAAAAAAATGAAAAAAAATAATAAACAAATAGGTATATTGGTTTGCGGCTCAGGAATAGGTATGGACATGACCGCAAATAAACATAAAAATATTAGATCTGCATTATGTAATAATATTAAATCTGCTAAATTAAGCAGAGAACATAATAATGCAAATGTAATTAGTTTTGGCGCACAATTGATTGAAAAGAAACTTGCATTAAAATGCGTTAATATTTTCATTAATACCAATTTTATGGGTGGGCGTCATTTAAGAAGGGTTAAAAAAATATAAATTTTTTATTATGCCTTTTAATTACCAAAATTTTTTTGATACAGACCTATCTACTACCGATCCAGATTTATTTAATTCAATAAAACTTGAGCTTGAGCGACAACAACAGCATATCGAATTAATAGCTTCTGAAAATATTGTTTCAAAAGCAGTTCTTGATGCGCAGGGATCTGTACTGACAAATAAATATGCTGAAGGATATCCATCAAAGAGATATTATGGAGGTTGTGAGTTTGTGGATAAAACTGAAGTACTAGCTCTTGAAAGAGTTAAAAAATTGTTTAACTGCCGTTATGCAAATGTTCAACCACATTCTGGTGCCCAAGCAAATGGTGCAGTTTATCTTGCTCTCTTAAATCCTGGTGACACAATACTTGGTATGAGTTTAAATTCGGGTGGTCATTTAACGCATGGTGCTAAAGTTACACTTTCAGGAAAATGGCTCAAATCATTTCATTACGAAGTTGATAAAGAAACAGGTTTAATTGATTATAGCAACGTTGAGTCTTTAGCCTTAGAACATAAACCAAAAATTATAATTGCTGGTGGAAGTGCTTATTCAAGAATTATTGATTTTAAGAGATTTAAAGATATTGCTAAAAAAGTTAATGCGTATCTTATGGTTGACATGGCACATTTTTCTGGATTAGTTGCTGGACAAGGTTACCCTAATCCAATTGAACACGCTGATGTTGTTACATCTACAACACATAAAGTTTTGAGAGGAGGACGAGGTGGAATTATTTTAACAAATAGAGAAGATCTATTTAAAAAAATTAATTCAGCAGTTTTTCCTGGCTATCAAGGTGGACCTTTAATGCATGTAATAGCAGCAAAAGCAGTAGCTTTTCAAGAAGCACTACACCCAAGCTTCAAAGATTATATTAAATCTGTTTTAGATAATGCTAAAACTTTATCTGATACATTAAAAAAAAATGGCTTTAAAATTTTTTCAGGAGGTACTGACACACATCTAATGCTTGTAGATTTAAGACCTTTTAAAGTTACAGGGAAAGACGCGGAAACAAGTTTATGCAATGCAAATATAACTTGTAATAAAAACGGTATCCCTTTTGATGATGAAAAATTAACAGTTACCTCAGGTATTAGGTTGGGTTCGCAGGCTGCTACTACTAGAGGTTTTGGTTTAAATGAATTTAAAAAAGTTGGAGATCTCATTACAAAAGTTATTCAAGGTTTATCAGAAAATTCACTTGATAATAGTAAAGTTGAAACAGAGGTAAGAAATGAAGTTATTGACCTTTGTTCTAAATTTCCTATTTATAAACATTTAACAGAAAAAAATTAATTTATGTTATGCCCATTTTGTAGAGAAAAAGATACTTCTGTAGTTGATTCAAGACCAACTGAAGATGGTGCTGCTATTCGTAGAAGAAGACTCTGTGGTTGTGATAGAAAAGAACGTTTTACAACATTTGAAAGAGTTCAATTTAGAGAGTTAACGGTTGTAAAAAACAATAGTCATAAAGAACCTTTTGATAGGGATAAAATTGCTAAATCAATTATTATCTCATTAAGAAAAAGACCAATAGATAGTGAATCTGTAGAGAAATTTATATCAAAAATTGTGAGAAATCTTGAAGGACTTGGTGAGAATGAAATTCCGACTTCTATGATTGGAAAATTCATTATGGACGGTCTCGCAAATCTAGATCAAGTAGCCTATGTTCGTTTTGCTTCTGTATACAAAAACTTTAAGGAAGCTAAAGATTTCGAGCAATTTATCGGCAACTTGAATGTCTATAAATCAGAGTAAAAAACAAAATCATACTTTTTTTATGAAACTTGCATTAATGCAAGCAAAGCAAAATCTTGGAAATACAAATATCAATCCATCAGTTGGTTGCGTTGTTACAAAGAATAATTATTTATTAAATTCTTCTTGCACAAGTATAAATGGAAGACCTCATGCTGAAAGCAAAGCTTTAAGCTTTAATAAAAAAAAATATACAAATTCTTACATGTATGTAACAATGGAACCTTGCTCACATTATGGAAAAACACCACCATGTGTTAAATTAATTATTAAAAAAGGAGTTAAAAAGGTTTTTTTTTCTATAAAAGATCCCGACGTTAGATCATTTAATAAATCAACAAAAATATTCAAAAAAAATAAAGTTAAAGTTAATAATGGTATACTTTCTAAAGAAATTTCTAATTTTTATAGATCGTATATAAAGTCTAAAAAAAAAAATTTACCTTTTGTAACATGTAAAGTAGCAGTTTCAAAAGATTTTTATATGATAAATAAAAAACTTAAATTTATCACAAATAATTATTCCAGAGGAAGAGTTCATTTAATGAGATCTGAAAATGATTGCATAATTACAAGTGCGACTACCGTTATAAATGATAATCCACAATTAACATGTAGAATTAATGGACTTCAAAATAGATCACCAGCAAGAATTATATTAGATAGAAATCTTAAAGTTCCTCTTTCCTCAAGAATAATGAATATCAAAAAAAAACCTAAAACAATAATATTTTTTAATAAAAATAATATTAATAAAATAAGATTGTTAAAAAAAAGAGGTATAAAGCTATACAGAATATCTTTAAATGAAGATGGTTATTTAGATTTAAAGAAAGTCTTGCAACAAGCGAATTCATTAAATTACTGTAGAATTCTTTTGGAGTGTGGCCCCAAATTATCAATTAATTTTATAAAATCTAAGTTAGTTGACGATTTAAAAATTTTTATTTCAGATAAATTAATTGCATCAAATGGTTCTGGAAATATTAAAAATAAGTTAATCCCATTTTTAAAAGGAAAAAAGAGAAATTATAAATGTGTTAATCTCTTTGGAGAAAAACTATTATCATATAAAATGAAATAATGTTTAATGGAATAATAAAACTAACTGGTGATATTAAAAAAATTAAAAAAAATAAGAATGATTGTTTTTTACAAATTAAAACACGTATGTCTTTTTTAAAAAGTGAAATAGGTTCATCTATAGCATGTTCTGGTGCTTGTTTAACCTTGGAGAAAAAATCGAACAATACTGCAACGTTTTATCTTTCTAGAGAAACGTTAAGTAAAACTATTTTTAAACACTCAAAAAAGGGAGATGTTATCAATTTAGAAAAATCAATGAAATATGGTGATCGTATATCTGGTCATTTTGTTCAAGGTCACGTTGATACAATTTGTTCTATAAAAGAAGTTACTGTTATTGGAAAAACTTGGCTCATTAAATTTATTCTTTCTCCCAAGTATAAAAAATATATTACCACTAAAGGATCTATTACTATTAATGGTGTTTCACTTACAATATCAAAAGTTACAGTTAGTGGATTTCAAATTGCAATAATTCCAAAAACACTTCAACTAACTAATCTTATTAATTTTAAAAAAGGTGATTTTGTGAATGTTGAATTTGATATCCTGGGAAAATATATAAAAAACTTTATTAAATAATATGAACAAATTCTCAAAAATTGATAAAATTATTAAAGACGCAAAACGTGGTCGTATGTTTATATTGGTTGACGATGAAAGTAGAGAAAATGAAGGTGACTTAATTATTCCAGCTTCTAAAGTATCCCCAAAATCTATAAGTTTTATGGCTAAATATGGACGCGGTCTTGTGTGTCTTGCTTTGAGTCAATCACAAGTTAATAAATTAAATTTACCTTTAATGTCACCAACTAATAATTCGAGAACAAAGACTGCATTTACTGTTTCAATAGAAGCTAAAAAAGGTGTTACAACAGGAATATCAGCTCAAGATAGGGCTCACACAATTAAAACTGCAATTAAAAAAAAATCTACTTCTAAAGATATTGTTTCGCCTGGACATGTTTTTCCATTGGTTTCAAAAGATGGTGGTGTTTTGGTTAGAGCTGGTCATACAGAGGCATCTGTAGATGTATCACGATTATCAAAGTGTGGTAGTTCAGCTGTAATTTGTGAAATTATGAATGACGATGGAACAATGTCAAAAGGTAAACAGTTATTTAAATTTGCAAAAAAACATAAATTAAAAATTGGAAAAATTGAAGATCTTATTGCTTTTCGTTTAAATTCCGAAAAGTTAATTAAACTTAAAAAATCATCTTTTATTAAGATTAGAAAGCAATATTATACCATTAAGGTTTTTGAAAATTTATTAGATGGTTCAGAGAATTTTGCATTAGTTAAAGGTAAGTTGAAGAAAAATATAAATCCTAGAGTTAGAGTCATTTCATCAAATATAGTAAAAAATTATTTAATGGGTGAAAATCTCCCAAATTCTTTTATGGACACTATTGAATATTTTAAAAAATTTAAGGATTGTGCTTTAATTTTTATAAGAGATACAAATCTTAAATCTGTATCTGAAACTTTGAAAAGTTATAAAAGTAAAAAATTCTATAAAAATGGGAAGGATAAGTTAATTAGAAATTATGGTATTGGAGCACAAATCATTAAAGAATTGGATATAAAAAAAATGATACTTGTAACTAGATCTAAAAAGAAAGTTGTTGGATTGGATGGTTATGGTATAAAAATAACAAAGCAAGAAATTATTAAATGAAAAAAAAAATTTGTATTATTGCAGCAAAATACTATCAAGATGTTACAAATGACTTAATTTTAGGATCTACTTCTTTATTAAAGAAACACAAAGTTAAGTATAATGTATTATATGCACCAGGAGTCTTTGAGATACCTTTTCTTATTTCTCTTAATATTAAAAAATATAATGGATTTATTGCTATTGGATGTGTAATTAAAGGTGAAACACCACATTTTAACTTTATTTCAACTGCTTCAATAAATGGAATAGTTGATTTGTCTGTTAAATTTAAGAAACCAATTACCAATGGAATAATTACATGTTTAAATATGGACCAAGCGATTGACCGATCTGATCCAAATAAAAAAAACAAAGGTGGCGAAGCTGCCAAAGCGCTTATTCATCTATTGGATATTACGAAAAATTAAAATGAATGAAAAAAAAATCATTAAAAATCCTAGAGTCATTGTAGTTCAAAAATTATATGGACATCACTTAAACAATGATTCAGAAATAACTTTTCCAAAACACAGATATAAAAAATTTATTAAAGATGTGGTTAATGGAACTATTGAAAGGAAAGATCTAATCGACGACTTAATCAAAAGAGAATTAAAAGATGATATTAATGATAATAGCACTGAATTAATGATAAAATTAATGATTATGGCGGCAATATATGAGTTTATGTATATGCATAAAATTCCTGTTAAAGTTGTTATCACTGAATATCTTAAAGTAGCTGATTTTTTTGTTAAAGAGACCCAAAAAGCTTTTTTAAATGCCATTTTAGATAAAGCATCCAAAGTATCTCGTGTTAAAGATAAATAAAAGATTCTTGTTGCCTTTTCTAATATTTTTTGACATTTTCCGATTTTTAAACAATTAGAATTTTAATAAATGATTAATATACTTTACTTAATTATTGGGGCAGGTTTCCTAGCTCTTTTATATGGTTATATCGTTGGAAAACAAATTTTATCAGCAAGTCCAGGCAATAAAAAAATGCAATCTATTGCTAGTGCTATTCAAGAAGGTGCTAGAGCATATTTAAATAGACAATATAAAACAATTGGAATAGTTGGAATTATCATTTTTGTAATAATAACTTATGCATTAGGTGTTTGGGTTGGTCTTGGTTTTTTAATTGGAGCAACTTTATCAGGAGCTGCTGGTTACATAGGTATGCTTATCTCTGTACAAGCAAATGTAAGAACTACTGAAGCTTCACGAAAAGGATTAGCGGCTGGACTTAATATAGGATTTAAATCAGGGGCTGTTACCGGAATGCTTGTGGCAGGTTTGGCATTATTATCTATTGGAATATATTATCTCATATTATTAAAATTAAATATAGATAGTAGAAATACTATTAATGCTTTAGTAGGACTTGGTTTTGGAGCTTCATTAATTTCTATTTTTGCTAGACTTGGTGGTGGAATTTTTACTAAAGGTGCTGATGTTGGAGCTGATTTAGTTGGAAAAGTTGAAGCGGGAATACCAGAGGATGATCCAAGAAATCCAGCTGTTATTGCTGATAACGTAGGAGATAACGTTGGTGATTGTGCTGGTATGGCTGCTGATTTATTTGAGACCTATGCAGTAACAATTGTTGCGACAATGGTTTTGTCATCAATCTTTTTTGTTAACAATTTAAACATGATGATTTATCCCTTAGCTATTGGTGGAGCATGTATAATTACTTCAATTATAGGAACTTTTTTTGTAAAGTTAGGCTCAAGCAAAAATATAATGGGAGCATTATATAAAGGATTTATTGTAACAGCTTTTTTATCCATTATAATTTTATATCCAGTCACTGATAAAATCATTGGTTTAAATAATACTTTTTCATCATCAAACATAGAATTTACTGGTTTTAATCTTTACCTTTGTGGAATTGTTGGTTTAGTAATTACAGGATTAATAATTTGGGTAACAGAATATTATACTAGTACTAATTTTAGGCCTGTAAAAAGTGTAGCAAAATCTTCTACGACAGGGCACGGAACAAATGTCATTCAGGGATTAGCTGTATCTTTAGAAGCTACAGCTTTACCAGCATTAATTATAGTTGCAGGAATTATTTTAACTAATCACTTAGCTGGTTTATTTGGAATAGCAATCGCTGTTACGACAATGTTAGCTTTAGCTGGAATGGTTGTTGCACTTGATGCTTATGGACCAGTGACTGATAATGCTGGTGGTATTGCTCAAATGGCTAATCTTCCTAAAAACGTTAGAAAAACTACTGATGCTTTAGATGCGGTCGGTAATACAACTAAAGCTGTTACTAAAGGATATGCTATTAGTTCTGCTGGACTAGGAGCATTAGTCTTATTTGCGGCATATACCGAAGATATTAAATATTTTTCTAATGTACCTGGATCAAGATTAGAAAATGTAACTGTCAGCTTTGATTTATCTAACCCTTTTGTTGTAATAGGTTTACTAATTGGTGGAATGTTACCATATTTATTTGCATCTATGTCAATGCAAGCGGTGGGTCGAGCAGGTGGAGCAGTTGTTATTGAAGTGAGAAGACAATTTAAAAAAATTCCAGGAATAATGAAGCGTAAAAGAAAACCTGATTATGGAAAATTAGTTGACTTATTAACGAAAGCAGCAATTAAAGAAATGATAATACCTTCTTTATTGCCTGTATTATCTCCCATAATTCTGTATATAATTATTTTTGTAATAGCAGGTATTGAGGCTGCTTTGGCTTCGGTTGGAGCTATGCTTTTAGGTGTTATAGTTACAGGTTTGTTTATGGCTTTATCGATGACAGCTGGAGGTGGTGCATGGGATAATGCAAAAAAATATATTGAAGATGGTAATCATGGTGGCAAAGGATCTGAAGCTCATAAAGCTGCTATTACTGGCGATACTGTCGGAGACCCTTACAAAGATACCGCTGGGCCCGCAATAAACCCAATGATCAAAATAACAAACATAGTTGCGCTATTACTTTTAGCTTTAATAGCACACTAATTTATTTTCTTTTTGATAACATTTTTTGTCTAACACTAGATAAAAAACTACGTATAAAGTTCTCTTTTCTTAATTCATTTGGTGTGGTTTTTTTAGCAAAAGTGATTTTGTTCATATCTTCTTTATTAAAGAATTCTTTTTTACTAAGTATTCCATACTTATCAAATTCCAAAACTAGAACATTATTTTTTTTAAGGTAATTACGACCAAGTTTTAGTAATTTTCCTTTTACTCTTGTTCTTTCAATATAAATCCACAAATTATCATCAGTCAATCCTTTCGTTGATGGTTGACCTAATATTAAAACAGTATCGTTTTTATTAGTTTTTTTAATAATTATTAACTTTTCTCTTTTTTCAAGGTATGCTACACCGTGTGTTCTTACTAATTCATTTTGAGTACACCCAAAGACAAATAGTAAAATTATGTTGATTAAGTATATTTTTCTTTTCATATGTTAAAAAGTTATAAAAAAATTCAAAAAGAAGAAAATTATTTATATAATAATATTCTACTATTATCACGAAATAAGATTTTTTACACTGTTTTTAATCTATCTGACACTTTTCAAAATAGAATTCATCTTATGTTTATTCATATTTCATTTTTATTTATTAAAATTAAGCAAGATAATAATTCAAAATATAAAAATTTTTATCAAAAAATGTTTGATTTAATATTTAAAAAAATCGAAATAAATATGAGAGAAATTGGTTATGGGGATACTGTAATTAACAAAAATATGAAATTATTAGTTAAGAATTTTTACAATATATTGTTATATTGCGAAACATTTGATAAAAAAGCTTTTTCATTAAATAACGTTTTTTTTTTAAAATATTTAGACAATAACTATGAAAAAGATGCTAATATTGAAGGAATAAACAAGTATTTTATGCAATATAATACTTTTTGTATTGATTTGCGTCCTGATAATGTATTAAAGGGTGATCTTAAATTTAATTATAAGTAGATAAATAATATGGCTGTACCAAAACGTAAAACATCTAAATCCAGAAGAGATAAAAGAAGATCTCACCAGAATATTTCTCCAGCAAATATTATAGAAGATACAAAATCTGGTGAATTCAGACTATCACATCATATTGATTTAAAAACGGGTCTCTATAACGGTAAGCAAATTCTAGAACCAAAAAAATAAAATTGTATTTATTTTAATGTCCAAAGTTGTAAATATTGCCGTTGATACTATGGGTGGAGAAAATTCTCCTAAAAAAATACTTGATGGAATTGAAATTTCTTTAAAAACAAAAAAAAGTAATTTTTTTTATCTATATGGTGATGAGAAATTATTAAAAAAAGAAATTGATAAAAAAAAATCTTTAATTAATTATTGTGAAATTATTAATACAAAAGATGTTATTTCTGATGATGAAAGTCCACTTTCTGCAGCAAAAAAAGGTAAAGACAGTAGCATGTGGAAATCTGTAGAATCATTAAATAATAACAAAGCGGATGTTTGTTTATCAGCAGGTAACACGGGCGCTCTACTAGTTATTTCTCGACTTCTTTTAAAAACAATTTCTGGGATTAGTAAACCAGCTCTTGCTGGTTTATGGCCTAATAAACATAATATGAATATAGTTCTAGATTTGGGTGCTAATATTGAATGTAGTGAAAAGAATTTATTTGATTTTGGATGTATGGGATCATCATTATTTAAATCGCTTTTTGATAAAGACAAACCAAGAGTAGCTTTATTAAATATTGGTCTTGAAGAAAATAAAGGTAATGAAATTTTAAAAAAAACATTTTCTTTATTTAAAGAATCAAATTTAGAAAGTTTTGATTTTAAAGGTTTTATTGAAGGCAATCATATAATGGATGGTAACATAGATGTAATTGTCACAGATGGATTTACAGGAAATGTTGCTTTAAAAACTGCTGAAGGTACTGCTAATTTTATAGTTAAAAACTTTAAGGAATCTTTGAATACATTATCCTTATTACTTTCATACAGATCCTTAAAAAAATTAAAAGATAAACTTGATCCAAGAAAATATAATGGTGCAATTTTTCTTGGTTTGCAGCAACCTGTTGTAAAAAGTCATGGCTCCACTGATTCTCTCGGATTTGCCTATTCCATTGATGTATGTAATAAAATTGTTACTGCTGACTTAATTAAAAAAATAGAATCAAACTTAGTTACTTAAAAGATGTCTAAATAAATTATTTTTTTAAATGGTAAAAAGAAACTTAAGAAGAAAAGATTTATCTAACAAGATACACCAAAATATAGGCTTTTCAAAAAATCTTTCTTCTTTAATTGTGGATGATTTTTTTAAATTAATTACAAATATGCTAATTAAATCAAAAAAAGTTAAAATATCTGACTTTGGAACTTTTAATATATTAGAAAAAAGTGAAAGGATTGGTAGAAATCCAAAAACTAAAGTTGAAAAATTGATTTCCTCTAGGAAGGTTGTAATATTTAAAGCTTCAAAAAAAATAAAAAATAAATTGAACAAATCATGAATGACACAAGTAAAAAAAAAACTGCATATAAAACTATAGGGGAGGCTGCAAAAATACTTGGTTTAATTGATACGAATGGACACCTGCAAACACATACTATTAGGTATTGGCAAAGTCAGTTTAAGCAAATCAGACCAAGTATCAAAGCTGGAAACAGAAGATACTATACCAATAAAGATATTGAAACGATTAGACACATACAATTTCTGTTAAAAAAAAAAGGATTAACAATAAATGGTGTAAAAAAAATGCTAAACAATAAAAAATTAGATTCTATTGACGATCCTCTAGATTATGGTGTATATAAACCAGATTTTAATTCTTCTAAAGTTATAAAGGATAAAATTAAAAACATTTTAAAGATAGTAAAGGAAATAAAGAAAATTAAAAATGGCTAAAAAAACTCACATTAAGGTAAGACTTGTTCCTGAAAATAAACCTGACAGTCCTTTCAATTATTATGTAAAAAAACCTTCCTCAGGTGAAAAGGCTAAAATTAAACTTAAGGTTAAAAAATATAATCCAGCAACTAGAAAACATGAAGTTTTTGTTGAGAAAAAATTACCACCCCACAGTAAATAATTACTTATTCTTAAAATTTCTTTTTTCGTATTCAATATAGCTATTAATCATCGCTATCCATATTTTGCGTGTAATTTGAGTGTCAATTTTCTTTATCTTTGATATCTTTTTAATATTTTGTAGTACTTTTTTAATTCTACTTTTATCAACAATTTGTTTTTTTAATTTTTTAATTTTAATAACTTCTTTTACTAAATTGGTTCTTTTTTTTATCACATCAAGTAAAACATGATCTATTTTATCAATTTTTCCTCTAATTAAATTAAGCTTTTTATTATCCATTTTAGCGACAAATTTGTGTTTTTTAATTTTTAACTTGGAATGTATATTAAATATATGTCTTACGTAAATAAAGATTTATATATTTCTACATGGTTATTGTTAATAACTTTTTTTGTAGCATTAATGATTATTGTTGGTGGTTTAACAAGACTAACTGACTCAGGTTTATCTATAACAAGGTGGGATTTAATTTCAGGCATTTTACCTCCCATTACATCACAAGATTGGGAAAATTCGTTTAATCTTTACAAACAGATACCAGAATATAAATTACTTAATTCATCAATGATCTTGGATCAATTTAAAACAATATACTGGTGGGAATATAGTCATAGATTATTGGGTAGATTAATTGGATTACTTTACATTTTGCCATTATTTTATTTTACCTATAAAAATTTTATTAAGAAAAATTCTTTAGTATCTTTTTATCTAATTTTATTTCTTATACTTTTACAAGGTTTTATTGGGTGGTATATGGTTAAAAGTGGGTTAACTGAAAGAACCGATGTAAGTCATTACAGATTAGCTTTACATCTAACTTTAGCATTTATAATTTTTATTTTTTTACTATGGAATTTTTTAAAATATAAAAAACAACAAATATTAAATTATGACAAAAAATTATCAAATTATCTAATTTTTATTTTTACTCTTCTGTTATTGGTTCAAATATGTATCGGAGCTTTTGTGTCGGGATTAGATGCAGGAAAAATTTACCAAACGTGGCCACTTATGAATCAAGCTTATTTTCCAGATGATTCGTTAATAAAAGATTTATTTTCCCTAAAAGCTTTTGAAATACCTTCTGTAATTCAGTTTATTCACAGGAATATAGCCTATTTAATAATTTTATTTTTTATTTATATATCGTTTATTGTCTATAAAAATTCAGATCTAAAACATTTTAGAAAAAATATTATTTTAATTTTTATTATTCTATCAATACAAATTATTTTGGGAATTTTAACTGTCTTGTCAGGTGCAGAGATACTTTTGGCATCATTGCACCAGGTTGGTTCAATATTTTTAATAACATCATCAATAATTCTAGTATATAAAAATTCTAGAATTAGCTGACAGCTTTTAGCTTAACTTTTCCTGACTCGTTCAATGCTTGGTTAAGATCTGCTATAATATCATCAGGATGCTCTATACCTATAGATAATCTAACATATCCTGGTGTTACACCTGCAGCTAACAGTTCTTCAGGAGTTAATTGACTGTGAGTTGTTGTTGCGGGATGAATAGCTAAACTTCTTGCGTCACCGATATTAGCCACATGGTAAAACATTTTAAGCGCTTCTATGAATCTTTTACCAGCTTCAACACCACCTTTAACTTCAATTCCAACTAATCCACCGTTTCCACCTTTGAAGTATCTTTTGGCTCTATCTCCAATTTCACCTTTGTGGATATTAGGATAAATAACTCTATCAACATTTTTATGTTTAGTTAAAAAATCAACAACTTTTTGTGCATTTGAACAGTGTTGTTTCATTCTTAAAGGCGCTGTTTCCAAACCTTGAATTATTCCAAAAGCATTGTCTGGTGCCAATGCTGATCCTAGATCTCTTAACAGTACTACTCGTGCACGTACAGCATAAGCAACATTTGCGCCAGTTAATTCAGGAACTACTTTCCCCCAAACAGCTCCGCCATAACTTGCATCTGGTTCATTAAATAGTGGTTGTCTTTTAGGATCTGCTGTCCAATCAAAATTACCTCCATCAACTAAACATCCGCCAATCACAGTACCATGACCACCTATATATTTTGTCAAAGAATGAATCACAACAGCAGCTCCATGCTCTAATGGTTTACATATAACTGGGGCAGCAGTATTATCCATAATCAAAGGAATATTATGTTTTCTACCTATATCAGCAACTTCTTTAATTGGAAAAACACGTAAATATGGATTTGGTAATGTTTCAGCATAAATACATCTTGTTTTTTCATCAATTTGCTTTTCAAAATTTTTTGGATCAGATGGATCGGCATATCTAACTTCTATTCCAAGCCTTTTTAAAGTATGAGTAAACAAATTAACTGTTCCACCATAAAGATCAGTTGAACTAATAAAATTATCTCCAGCTTGACAGCAATTTGTTACTGCAAAAGTCGATGCAGCCTGACCTGAGCTAACGGTTACACAAGCAAGTCCACCTTCTAAAGCAGCTACTCTTTTTTCCAATACATCATTAGTAGGATTCATTATTCTTGTGTAAATATTACCAAATTCTTTAAGAGCAAAAAGATTTGCAGCTGTGTCAGTGTCTTTAAATTGGTATGATGTTGTTCGATATATTGGAACCGCCACTGCTGTTGTCGCGGGATCACTTCTGTATTCACCTCCGTGAAGCGCTATTGTTTCTGGGTTTTTAATGTCTTTTGTCATTTATTCTCCTATTTTAGTGCTTTAGTTTAAGTCAAGGTGCACAACATAGTTAAATACCTTTCCAATTTTAGACAAAAAAGTGTCTTTGATAGTTGTTAATTAACGATAAATAGTCCGTTTAATCATCACAACATGATTATAATTGGTTGGTATATTAGAGTAATAAATTAAGGCAATGTAAAGCTTTTAATAATTAATTAAATTTGACTTTATCTATTAATATCAGTATTTATGCGCCAATCTAATGACAGATTTTATTAAAAAAAAAGAAATTAAAAATAATTGGGTCCTAATAGACGCAGAAAATGCAATTGTAGGTAGATTGGCTGCATTTATTTCCAAAATGTTAAGAGGCAAAAATAAAAGTCAATATACTCCTAATATGGATAATGGAGATTTTGTTGTTGTAACTAATATTGAAAAAATTAAATTTACAGGAAGAAAATTTGACGAAAAAAAATACTATAGACACACGGGTTATCCTGGAGGAATCAAAACTACTAGTCCATCAATTTTACATAAAAATAAACCAGAAGAAATTTTGAAATTAGCAGTTAAAAGAATGTTACCACCTGGTGTATTAGCAAAAAAACAACTTTCAAAGTTAAAAATATATAAGGGCAGTCAACATCCACATGAAGCACAAAATTTAACAGTAATTGATTTTGCAAAAATAAATAGAAAAAATTCTATTTCAATAAATTAATATGGAGACTCAAATAGTAAATCAATCAAATAATAACAAAGTTAAATTTGATATGAAAGATTCTAAGTATGCTACAGGTCGGAGAAAAAAATCCATAGCAAAAGTTTGGTTAAGAAAAGGTTCTGGAGTTATTTATGTAAATGGAAAAAAAATGATTGATTATTTTCATAAACAAAATTTACAAATAGCAATATTTCGTCCATTAACAATATCTAACAGGGAAAATGAATATGATATTAAATGCTCAGTTAAAGGTGGAGGGCTTACTGGACAGGCAGGAGCAATAGTGCATGGTTTATCGAGGGGATTAATCTTATTTGAACCTGAACTAAAGGTGATTTTAAAAAAAGAAAAACTTAATACAAGAGATTCTAGAGCTGTAGAGCGAAAAAAATATGGCAGGAAAAAAGCTAGAAAAAGCTTCCAGTTTTCTAAAAGGTAATTTTTTAATTATAATATCCCTTAAGATTAATAACTGATATAATTCATATAATGAAAGATTCATTAAACATAGTTGTGGCAGGCGCAACTGGATATATAGGCCTTGAATTAATTAAAATTTTATCAAGACATCGAAAAAGTAAAATATTATATTTATGTGCAACAAAATCTATAGGTAAACCAATTGAATTTTTTGATAAAAGTTTTAAAAAGAAAAATTTACCTAAAATTTCTAAAATTCAAAATATTAAATGGAATAATATAGATGTTTTGTTTACAGCTTTACCAAACGGTGAAGCACATAACATTGCAAAAATTATACCCAGGAAAGTTAAATTAATAGATTTGTCGGCAGATTTTAGATTAGATAGTCCTATTGAATATAAAAAATGGTATGGAATAACACACAACCATAAATATTTATTAAAAAACTCTTTATATTCTATTACTGAATTTAATAAAAAAAAATTATATAAATATAATATTATTTCTTGTCCCGGGTGTTACCCAACTTCAGTTCAAATTCCATTAATTCCATTAGTCGAAAAAAAATTAATTAGTACAAAAGATATTATAATAGATTCAAAGTCAGGTTATTCGGGCGGTGGAAAAAATATTAAAAAAAAATTTAAATTTAAAAATTTACATAATTCTGTAAATGCTTATGGAGTTGGATCACATAAACATATGGCGGAAATAGATCAAGAATTATCTAAAGTAGCAAAAAGGAATGTAAGTGTTTCTTTTACTCCACATATAATACCAATGTTTAGAGGAATTTTATCAACTATTTATATTAAAACAAAGAAGAAAAAAACAGCAAAACATATCCATAGTTTTTTAAAAAGATATCATAAGAAAAATTATTTTATTAAAATTGCTAAATATAATTCTCCTATTGGTACAGGTGAAGTTATAAATACTAATTATTGCAATATTTCAGTATGTGAAAATAGAAAAAAAGATAGAGTAATAATTCTTTCAGCAATTGATAATTTAATTAAAGGTGGTTCGGGACAAGCTGTGCAAAATATGAATGTTGCTTTTAAACTAAAAGAAAATTTTGGATTTAAATGAATAAAGTTATATTTTTAATACTTTTTTTTTTATTAATTAATTGTGCAAATAACGATAATGTTTATTGGTGTGGGGACCATCCCTGCCTAAACAAAGCTGAAAAAGAAGCTTATTTTAAAAAAACCATGATTGTTGAAATAAAGAATATTAAAGTTAAAAATTTTAAAAGCTTACCTGATTCAGAAAATATAATGAAACAAGCACAAATAAATGAAAAAAAAGGAATTCTAAGTGAAAAAAATTTAGCAAAAAAGCAAAAAAAAATTGAAAAACAAATCATTGTTGAAGAAAAAAGAATACTAAGTCAAGAAAAAAAGTTAGCAAAACAAATACAACTGCAAGAAAAAAGAAAATTAGAAGAAGAAATTGAATTAGCAAAACAAATTGAGTTGGAAGAAGAAAAATTAATTAAGAAAACAAAAAAATTAAAAAAAGAGAAAAAAAATACAAAAGATAAAAATAGCAATATAAAAAAAGAA
>Ga0114996_10004591_pt1 | contig 16474 bp, 10 predicted proteins | sample ArcticOcean_MG_C_4_FD_87039 | JGI IMG/M metagenome (GOLD analysis project Ga0114996, IMG submission 87039) | Marine microbial communities from western Arctic Ocean - ArcticOcean_MG_CB4_134 | ecosystem: Environmental > Aquatic > Marine > Oceanic | place: Arctic Ocean: Canada Basin | collected...
AAACCTTTACCGGCATGATTAGGCAATCCCAGCAAACACCAGCAATCCCAGTTGAATTATTCCCCTCTGCCGCTGCAATCCCTGCGCATGAGGTCCCATGGCCATTATCATCGGCTGCATTGCTGTTGTTATTGATGGTGTTCCACCCATCTACCATCCTTCCACTAAACTCAGTATGACCTCCATCTACACCAGTATCAAGAATAGCAATCGTTGACTCATCACTGCCTGTTGAAATGTCCCACGCCTCAGGGGTATCTGTATCACAATCGGAAGTCCCTACATAGCCTCCACTATAGCTAACCGCCTGGCCGGTGTTGTCGTGCGCCCATTGATCTGGGTAATACTGATCATTAGGCACAAAGTATGCCTCTATTCTATAGCTAGGCTCAACAAGCTCAATCTCAGGGAATTGAGTGATGGACTCTGCTGTCTTATCAAAATCTATTTCATCCTCAAAGGACACTACATAATATTGATGCAAAGAAAATTCATAGTGCCTCTCTGAAAAATTTCTGAAATTTGAGAAAAGTGGTTTTATAGAAATGGCCCCACTCCCTTTGAGAATATCTATAAAATCAAATCGACTTTGAATAGTTAGTGCATCCTCAGCCCCAAGCAGCGGAGCTGAATTTTTATTTAATTTAATAACAATAACTTTTGAATCAATTTTATGCTCTCCATATTCACTCCATTTCTCTGCAAATGAAAAACTGTATAATAGCACTAATAAAAATAAAAGTTTAATCTTCATATCTTTCTCCAGGTTTATATCTAGACTCTAGATTATTTAATATATCTTCTTTCTTAAACCAAACATTTTTTAATTGACGATTTGCAAATAGTAAGGACTGATCAGAATAGTGAGGAGAATTTTCTTTCATTGTTGCAGATCCATATTGATGTACACTCTTTGAAGAAATCAATCCATTTTTATCCCAGGTAGCAAACAAAATATATGAATCTCCTGCAAAGGCCTCTAACTCCCCGTTTCTCTTTAAATTACCATATATAGAATGCATAATATCAGGGCCGCCACCAAGGCTCAAACTTCTACTACCTCGTATCATTCTATTTACCCTTCCCCATGAAACATCAATTTCACCATATTTTTTCTTTAATAACTTTGCAGCCTTAATAAAATGCTCAACTAACTCATTCTCTGAAATTTTTTCATAATAATCTTTCAAATATGGCTTTGTTGATAATATTGCAAGTGCTGCGCCCTTGTTCTCAGGATCTGTATTCAAATCCCATTCTTTTAACACTTTTAATGCTTCATCTATAATGGGATCCTCTCTAGAAATATTAGACTCTAATATTTCATCTCTGTATTGTGCTATTGCTGAATGTTCTGAGTATTTCATGTCATATTTATATCTAAAAATATCTTCTTGTGATATTACTTGATCCTGACCAAACATTTCAATGGCTCTTAGCGCACGATTGGTCATAAACATTTCAATCCCTAATTTATTTGGAAATTGATCAGGATTAGGATTATCTGTTCCATCAGTTGATTTAAATGGTGTGCTATTACAATTTTGTAAAAATCCAGATTCAGGATTGTAAATTTTTGGTAAATATTTATAATCCTCTAATTCAAATTCGCTCCATAATGACTCAGATGTATCCCCTGGTAAATAATTTTTCCAATCATATTTTGAATTTCTTTTTGGGAAAGCGGCATTATAAATATAAAAAATATTGCCAACTCTATCTGCATACATACAATTTAAAGATGCTACATATCGAAGCTTAATGGCTTCCTCCCACTCTTCAAAATTGAGTGCTTTATTCATTTTAAACCATTGCTCAATTTGTCTAATCTCATTCATAGCAGCATATCTTATTGCATAAACACCATGCTTGAGTTTTAAAACTGGGCCATGGATAGACCATCTGATTTCTTTATTAATATTTATATTAAATAATTTTAATAATCTTATACTAATCGAAGAATCGTAATCTTTAAAATCAACCCAATTGCCATCAAATAAATACTGAGAATCATTATCAGGATTAATCGTAAGCTCATATATATCTATTAAATCAGGGGCATTTAGAGTGTGGGCCCATCCTAAATTTTCATTATGCCCCACAAATACAACGGGAGATCCTGGCAAAGTTCCTCCTACAATATTCCAGCCCTCTTCACTATGAAGATGAACTTCGTACCAGGCTATTGGACCATCCCAAGGCTGATGGGCATTCACCAATAAAAATGTATCTTCTTTTTCTGTTCGCTTTGGACTAATTGCAAATGAATTAGATCCCAATGGAGCGGTATTCCTCCATATTGTTTTAGGTAGCTCTGGTTGTTTTTTTTGATTTTTTGACTCATGTAGAAAATTAAAATAATAGTCTAATCCATATAAAAATTGAGTTCTAAAAACAAAACCCGAAACAATATCCTCAGGTGTGATTGGATGAAGTCCTCTAACTACTTCCTCAGGATGTAGCATCGAGTAGTAGTTTAATCCATCAACATAAGCTCCAATAACTCCCCTTACATCATCGCTAATTAAAGAATTATATTGCTTATCAACATTCTCTCTGACCCTTAGCATATTTGTCATATAATCTACAGGGGCCATTTTTATACCATAAACAGAAGAAAGTTCTCCCCTCGTTTGTAAAACAACATCTTGAATTGTTTTAAAATCATCCTCAGAATGTGCAAAGGCAAATCCAAATGCCACATCTTCATCTGTGGTTCCATATATATGAGGTACCCCCCAAGAATCTCTTAATATCTCAACATCATATTTATTGTGTATGCTGCTGTCTATGTTACTAGATGAAAAAATAATTGAAACATAGAAAAGAATTATTGTTATTTTAATCATTTTATCTTTCATTAACTGATACAAACATAAACTTTTTTTAAATTTCAAAAAATAAAATACTTTTATCAAATTGTAACCCAAATCAATCGCTAGTGAATGATCTGTTTCTAAGGATTACAAAAATACCATATACGCAGAGAGCTCCACCAATAGCTGTATTTAAAGTGATTAACTCATTAAAGAGGAAAAAAGCCATAATAGATGCTAAAATAGGCTCTCCCAGCGGGACTGTCCCTACTATCGTTGGAGTAGTAAACTTTATACAATAATAAAAAATATTATGTCCTAAAATTGTTGGAACTAGAGCAAGAAAAATAAATCCTAAAATTTCTATTCTTTCAGTAACAATAAAAGTTTCTATATAAAAATTACCAATGATGAATATCGTCAATCCGGCTATACCATATAGCATCCTTGTATATTCTATCGTACCCTCGGTATTTCGAACTTTTTCTGCAATGAGAAATGATATGCTTATGCATAGGGAACATAGAACTGCATAAATATTTCCAAGTGTATACTTTGATGATAAATCAAAATCATTAATTAAAACTAATACTGTACCACTTACAGCTACCAGCAGTCCAAAATAAATTATTTTCTTGTAACTTCTTCTATATAAAATGAGCTCAATCAGTAATGTGAAAAATGGCGCCAGTGTACCTAAAAAAGTGGCATTGGCAATGGTTGTAATTTTTACAGCCTCATAAAAAAGGATGAAATGTATTCCCAATAATATCCCTGATAAGAATGTTCTAATTCGATTGGGGTAGGATAAACTTTGTAGATTCTTAGAATAAAAAATAGAGTATCCCCATAGAAAAAATGAAGAAAGAAACATTCTCCAGAAAGAGATGACCGTTGCCGAAGAGGCTAGACTCCTTGCCACAATGGGAGACAAGCTGATTGATAGTAAACCAAGAAATAATAGGGGGATAATTCTAGGCTGATTCATCCGTATTAATCTAAAATCATACTAACAAGTAAAATTATATCTTGAATGTTTATTATTCCATCATTGTTGATATCTGAAGCCCATTCTTGTGAGTTGGTAGGTGTATCGTATCCCATTATAAAATTAATCACTAAAACTACATCAAGAACATCTAGCGAGCTGTCTTCATTTATATCTCCTAATCCATATGACGCATAGCCTGTATCGCAAATAAAATTTGAACTTCCACATTCATTAATTGCTTCAACGCAATAATTATATTCTGTTTCAAAATCTATATATTCATCAATGTGCTCTAAACTTGAATTTGAAGTTACCAGTGCAAGCCATATCCCATCTCTATATATCTTGTACTGCTCAGCATTCTCAGAGGAATCCCAAGTAACAACAATAACATCTTCATATAGCCCATCTGTAGCATTGACATTTACAGCATCATATGCATTATCTTTTATGTTTCCATAGTTACAGGAATATTCTGATTCGCCACACTCACCAAAGGATGCTACGCAATATTCGTGGGCCGTACTCTGATTTGCGCCATAATCAACAAAATTAAATACATCAGGAGCTAGCACATTAATTAATTCTTGGTCTTTATATAAATTATAACCCAAAATATCATCATAGTCATCTGGGTCCTCCCATGAGATATTTACATAATCACAATAATTTCCATCAGAGGAAACAACATAATTTGGACTATCGGGGTACAAACATGTATAAAAAAACTGTAGAGTGACCTGATCAACTACATAATTATCTTCAGAGCCAACAATTGGCATAAGCATCCCCTCGCTCCATACCTCAGGCACAATATAAATATTATCTGTGTACTCTATACTTAATTCATAATCTTCCGACCAACTTCCATTCTCATCTCTCATCCCCATGTAGGTTTCTGACCATAGAGGAAGGTCATCGCACTGCGCGCCCCTTATAGTAACTCTAATCTCATTTACATATGTATGCTGCGGAGGAGAATACGCCCACCATGCTTCTCCCCAGTAATCAAGGGGATTATACCATGAATACCAGCCCAATTTTACGCAATCAGATGCACTTCCAACGCAATCGCATGTATAAGAAATTGCATCATTCTCGGTGTATGTGCCCTGTGTGTCACTACCCTGCTTAACCTCTACCCAATACTGTCTTGAATTAGTGGGGGGAGAATAGGGTCTTTTTAATACCCTGTATATATCTTGAGGGACAATTTCCTCTAACCTATTAAACTGTTCAAGTGGAAAAATTCGATGATAAGAACCAAGACCAATATTTAAATTTAATTCTGGAATAGTTGTGTTTATAACTGAAAATAGGCTATCATCTATTAAATTCAATTGAACTAGGATAAGTTCATCATACTCTACTCCTGGTGTGATTAACGATTCGATAGATCCCGGTTCTTTGTATGGCCTATTTATCTTCTCAGAAATGTCAGAAGCATAATGAAATGACACTGATATTAGAATTAATATTAAATAATAATTTATTATCATAAATAAATATAGTTAATTAATATCAACTTTTATTAAAAATTCTTTTGGGACATTCTCTTCTAATAGAGAAGGAATCACTAAACCATCAGAAATAGTAATGCTTTCTTCGCTAACTAAGCTAATCTGTATACTATCAGGAATATTGTTGAAAATAAATAATAATTCCATTGGTCCTGGGCTGTTAGCTTTAACCATAAAATTCCACTCTTTGGCTCCACAGAATTGATTTGATTTATACTCTTGAGTAAAATTATCTCCAAAAATAGAGTCCCACTCAGGATGATAAAAATATCCGGAGATCCAATTCCCTGGTGAAGGTGGAGGCTCAGGGGCATCCATTGCGTCAAAATCATCTGAGCTGGAGTCGCTAACCCCTAGAATATTATTTTCATCTAAAATAGAGTCTAAAATAGACCAGGGTTGCATTGATGTTATAATCTGTATGTTCCAATCACTGGTGAGCTTTGCCTCTTGACATGAGCCATCATCTACATTAGCATCAGGATCATAGTTGCAGGCCCCCGCATCTAGGCATCCATCGATATTTTCATTGCAACTAAAAAAGATTAACAACAATGGAATTATATATGTAAAATTATACGTGTTCATGAATCTTAATTTTTATTTAAGATAAAGTTAAAGAATTTAGTAATCATTTGATATAAAGTATTTTATGAGTAATAAAGATATTTCAACATCCTATCAACCTTCAGCTGTAGAAGAAAAATGGTATAAAACCTGGGAAGAGAATAATTGTTTCTCTCCTCAAGGAAATAATGAATCTTTTACAATTATGATTCCACCTCCAAATGTGACGGGGATACTTCATGTCGGTCATATTTTGAATAATACGCTTCAGGATGTTTTTGTAAGAAGAGCGCGAATGAAGGGAAAAAGAACGCTATGGCTCCCTGGTACAGATCATGCATCCATTGCAACTGAAGCGAAAGTAACAAAAATGCTAAAGGACAGGGGTGTAGATAAAAAAGAAATTGGAAGAGAAGCCTTTTTAAAGCATGCTTGGGAGTGGAAAGAAAAGTATGGAAATACTATTTTAAATCAATTAAAACGGTTAGGGGCTTCTTGTGATTGGTCTAGAACAGTATTTACAATGGATCCAGAATATTCCGATGCAGTAAAAGAGGTTTTTGTGAGACTCTATAATGAAGGGATGATCTATCAGGGAGAAAGAATAATCAACTGGGACCCCGTTGGATTGACAGCCCTTTCAGATGAGGAAGTTGTCCATAAGGAAACTAACGGGAAGCTATGGCATTTTAAATATCCTATTTTAAATTCAAAACAATTTATCATTGTAGCAACTACCCGCCCCGAAACAATGCTAGGTGACACAGGGGTTGCAGTTAATCCTAAAGACAAAAGGTATACACATTTAATTGGTAAAAAAGTACTTCTTCCTATCGTTAATCGTGAAATCCCCATATTTGCAGATAATTATGTAGATGTGGAATTTGGGACAGGATGTGTAAAAGTTACTCCAGCACATGATCCAAATGATTTTATGATGGGCGAAAGAAATAAGTTAGATATAATTAATATTATGCATCCAAATGCACAATTAAATAATAACGTTCCAAAAAATTTCCAGGGTTTAGATCGTTATGATGCCAGAGAAAAAGTAGTTTCTATGTTTAAAAAATTAGGGCTATTAGAAAAAATTGAAGACTATATTCATAAAGTTGGACACTCAGAGAGAACAGATGCTGTAGTTGAACCCTATCTATCAAAACAATGGTTTTTAGATATGAAAAAACTTGTTGAACCTGCAATTAAATCAGTAAAAAATAAAGAAGTTAGGTTCCACCCCGAAAGATGGACCAAGACATACTTCCATTGGCTTGACAATATAAAAGATTGGTGCATATCACGTCAGCTTTGGTGGGGACATCGTATTCCAGTTTGGTATAAAGATGATGAAACATATTGTGGAATAGATCCGCCAGAAGGAAAGGGGTGGATACAGGAAGAAGATGTGCTTGATACCTGGTTTAGTTCTTGGCTTTGGCCATTTGCGACATTGGGGTGGCCCAAAGAAACAGAGGATTTAAAGAAACACTATCCAACTCAAGACTTAGTAACTGGGCCAGATATTATTTTCTTCTGGGTAGCAAGGATGATTATGGCAGGAATTCATTTTAAAGGTGAGGTCCCCTTTAATAATGTTTATTTCAATGGATTAATAAGAGATGAGAAGGGTTTGAAAATGAGTAAATCTTTAGGAAATTCTCCTGATCCAATTGACCTAATAGATAGATATGGTGCAGATGCCCTTCGTGTTGGATTGCTATTAATCGCTCCTCAGGGCCTTGATATCCTTTTCTCTGAAGACAAGATAGAACATAGTAGAAATTTTATGAACAAACTCTGGAATTCTGCCCGATTTGTTGAAATGAATCTAGATGAAAACATTAATCTTGATTTAAACGAATTATTAAAATTAGAATTAGATGCTACCGATAGATGGATACTATCAAAGTTAAACTCTACAATTATAGATGTTGAGAATGCCTACACCAACTACCGAATGAATGAAGCCATTAAAGTTGTATATGACTTTGTTTATAAAAATTTTTGCGATTGGTATATAGAATTTTCGAAATCTAGATTTTATGGAACAGATAATAAAGACAGACTGGTAGCTCAAAATGTTAGCGTTTATGTGCTTAAAGTTATTTTAAAATTGATGCACCCATTCTGTCCATTTATAACTGAAGAAATTTGGTCTCATTTTAATAAAGATTCATTATTAATAAACAGTCAGTGGCCTAATTCAAATGATAAATTGATTGATAAGCAAACTGAAGAGGAATTATCACTTATCATGAGCCTAGTAACTTCAATAAGAAATATAAAAGCAAATTTTGCTATATCTCCTAAAAGAGAAATTATTTTAGTTTGTAAGACAACTAATGAACAGAAATCTAAAATTCTATCAAATTATACTAATTATCTGAACAGATTAGTAAAAGTGGTGGATATTACAGTGGGCAAGGATGTGGAGAAGCCCCCTAAATCTACAACAATTATAATTGATGATGTGGAGGTGTATATTCCTTTAGAGGATTTAATAGATTTAGATAAAGAAATTAATAGATTAGAAAATCAAATATCTAATCTGAAGGGAAGATTAAGTTCTGTAGAGAATAAATTGAAAAATAAGCACTTTGTATCTAATGCACCATCAGAAATAGTAGCACACGAAAAGAATAAAAAAGATCGTTATGAAAAGGAATTATTATTATTTCAGAGTAATTTAAATTCATTACAATAATGATTAAAAAATCTTATTTTTCAAAAACACTAGAGACTGAAATAACATATTTAAAGGGAGTTGGCCCTAATAGAGGCAATAAACTAAAGAAATATGGTATCGAAGTCCTATCTGATCTCCTTTATCATTTTCCAAGAAGATATATCGACAGATCTAATATTTTATTAATCAATAAACTCAAAATTGGTGAGAAGGGACTTATTGTTGGAAAAATCATTTCCGCAAATATCAAACAAACAAAAAAAAGAAGAGTTTTTGAATTAGAAATAAATGATAAAACAGGATCCATAAAATGTATTTGGTTTAGGGGGCTAAGTTGGATCTCAGAAAAATTCGAAATAGGAGAATCTATTGCGATATATGGGAAAATTGAATTTTACAATGGCTTTAGGATAATACACCCTGAGTTTGATTTGCTGGACGAGAATGAAGATCCAATTAATACTGGGAAAATTATTTCAATATACCCATCAAATTCAGATTTAAAATCCGTAGGAATGGACAGCCGAGGTTTTCGAAGAATCATAAATCATGCTATAGAGAATATGGAATTTTCAATAAATGATTTTTTTGATAGGGAGACCCTAGAGTCTGAGCGCCTAATTACGATTAAAAAGGCTCTTATAGGGATACATCAACCTGAAAATATGGATACTCTAGATCAATCAATAAGAAGATTAAAATATAATGAGCATTTTTTTATGCAACTTTTAATGGCAATAAAGAAATCAAATTATAAAAAGAATAAAACAAAACAGTTTATCTCTAAAGATGATTATGTGAGTAAAATATATAAGTTGCTACCATTTAATCTTACAAATTCTCAAATCAGGGTACTCAAAGAGATTAGATGTGATCTTGAATCCCCACATTCTATGAATCGATTAATACAGGGAGATGTTGGCTCTGGAAAAACGATAGTTGCTATATTAGCTTCAGCAATTGCAATTGACAATTCTTCACAAGTAGCAATAATGGCACCTACGGAAATTTTAGCTGGACAACATTTTAATAGTTTTAAATCCTATTGTGATAAAATTAACCTGAGCTGTGAACTTCTAATTAGTGATATTAAAAAAAAATTAAAAGAAAAAATAATTACTGATTTAAAATCAGGTAATATAAATATCATCGTAGGAACTCATGCGCTTATTCAAGAAAATATAGAATTTAAAAATTTAGGATTATCAATTATTGATGAGCAGCATAGGTTTGGAGTTGAACATAGAAAAAATCTAATAAAAAAAGCTGAAAACTCAAATGTGCTCGCAATGACAGCCACCCCAATTCCAAGAACTCTTTCAATGACGTTGCATGGGGACCTTGATATCTCAATAATTGATGAAATCCCTAAAAATAGAATACCCATAAAAACAAAAGTAGTAAATGAAAATTACTTGGATTCCATACATCAATTTATAATGAAAGAATTAAAAAATAAAAGACAATGCTACATTGTCTATCCCATAATTGAAGAGTCTGAATCTCTGGATTTAGAAGCTGCAAATACTGCATATAAAAATATTAAGGAAAATATATTTAAAGATTTTAAAGTTGGCTATTTAAATGGAAAAATGAAAAAGATTGAACGTGACAAACAGATGAGTTTATTCATTAGCGGAAATATTGATGTATTGGTTGCGACAACAGTTGTTGAAGTTGGCATAGATAATCCAAATGCTACTATCATGCTAATAGAGAATGCAGAACGATTTGGATTAACCCAGTTACATCAATTAAGAGGAAGGATAGGTAGGGGAAAAGATCAGGGCTACTGTATCCTCGTTCAAAGGAAAAGGAGCTTATTATCAGATCACAGATTAAAAGTTATGGAAAATACTGCAAATGGTTTTAAAATATCTGATGAAGATTTAAAATTAAGAGGCCCTGGAGAGTTTTTTGGAAAAAGGCAGCATGGTTATATGAAAACTAAAATTGTAGATATCCCCCGAGATTTTAAAATTATTAGTCAGACAAGAGAATTAGCCTTTAATATAATTTCTAAGGATGATGAACTGAAATTGCCTGAAAATCAAAATATAAAACATGAGCTATTTGATAAATATAGCAACATGCTTGAATTTATAAATATAGGATAAATAGAAATGGATAATGATAATAAAAATACACAACTTTTTATGGGTTTATGTACCTCACTGGTAACACAGGCATGGATGCAATTAGGAAAAATAAAAAATCCGATGACAGATAAAATAGAAAATGATTTGAACGCCGCATCATTAACGATTGATATGTTAGGTATGTTAAAAGAAAAGACAAAAGGGAATATTAGTGATGATGAAACTAAAATTATTGATCAATCAATAAATGAGCTGAGAATGAATTATATTATTTCAAAAGATAAAAATGATGATGAAAAGCCAGAGAATGAAGAAAAAAGTAAATAGTCATTTAATTTTTACATTACTCTCTTTTTTTGTTCCGTTTATTATTTATTTAATAACAATGGCTCCAAGGGGTTCCTTCTGGGATTGTGGTGAATTTATAGCATGCTCTGTAACATTAGGAGTCCCTCATCCTCCAGGAAGCCCATTATATCTATTACTAGGAAATGTATTTTCCTATTTACCATTCTTCTCAGATATAGGCGCACGGGTAAATTTAATATCTCCTATTGTAAGTGCATTCTCTGTTATGTTCTTATACTTAATTATCGTTCAATTACTTAACAGGCTAAATAGAAATAATGTAGATAAAAGAAAACTAATTGAGTACTGCGCCTTTATTGGAGCTCTTACATTTGGGGTTACAGACTCACACTGGTTTAATGCAGTTGAATCTGAAGTATATTCCCTCTCTACTTTTTTCACTTCAATAGTCGTATGGTTGATTCTTAAATGGGATGAGAATCCTTTTCATTACAATAGTATAAAATATATTATTCTTATTTCTTATATGATGGGCCTAGCTGCTGGGATCCATCTGTTAAATTTATTGGCCATCCCATGTATCATTTTTATAATTTATTATAATAAAATTACCTCAACTAAATTAAATCAAATTGATATCAAAAAACTATTTATTGATATTATTTATGTTTCATTTATATCACTTTTGATATTTATAGTAATCTATTTATTTATTTATAAAGGAATCCCAAATCTTGGAGCTTATTTTTCAAATTTATTTTGGGTAGGAATTATATCCTACGTTATAATTTTTTCTATCTGCTGGTATTATATAAAAAATAATTATAATAGACTTTCAATCATTTTTGCATGTATTGTAATGATTTTGATTGGCTATAGTACCTACTCTACAATTCTAATAAGAGCATCTCAGCAACCATCTATTAATGAAGGAAATCCAGATTCGCCTAAAGCTTTTCTTGCATATATAAACAGAGATCAATATGGCTCTGTAAATTCATTTGATCCTGCCTCAGCAATTCAAAATAGCAGTCAAGAACACTGGAAGAGATACATCAATCCACCTGATAATATTTCAAAATTAGATAATCCAAGAAAATTTAAACTTGAGTACAACGCAAAAAAAAATAATCCCTCTTACTCTGAAATAATTGATTTCATATTCAGCTATCAAATTAATGAAATGTATCTAAGGTACTTTGGATGGCAATTCATTGGTAAAAGTGATCCAAATAAAATTGATTGGAGTTGGGACATAAGGAAAAAATCAGTAGATGGAATATCTCAAGGAAAGCTAATGAAACGCCTCCAGGGAATAAATCCATTTAGATACATCATCCCCTTTGCTTTTATTCTTGGGATTATTGGTTTTATATATCACGTTAAAAGGGATTATTTAAGAGCTATATCCATTTTATCACTATTCCTAGCAACTGGTGTTATTATAATTTTATATTTAAATCAGCATGATCCACAGCCAAGAGAAAGGGATTATTCATATGTGGGCAGTTTCTTCGCATTTTCGATATGGATTGGGATCGGAGCATTTGCACTGATAGATAAACTAAGCAACATTTTTAGAAATATAATTAATTCAAAAATATCTCCAACAATCCTATTATCTACTCTGCTGCTTATCATAATGCCTATTAATATGCTTGCAACAGATTTTCACTCTCATAACAGAAGTGGAAATTACGTTGCATGGGATTATGCCTATAACTTTTTAAACTCATGTGAGCCTAATTCTATTTTATTTACAAATGGTGATAATGATACATTCCCACTATGGTATCTACAGGAAGTGGAGAATATTCGAACAGATGTGAGGGTAGTGAATCTTAGCTTGCTCAATACTGACTGGTACATTAATCAACTAAAGCATCATGGAACAAATACCCTGCCGATAACCCTAAGTGATAAGGCAATTAAAAGTATAGAGCCTGTGAATGGGACAGCCTACGCTCTAAATTTATGGACATCTGAATTAGATAGAATTGCTGAGACATTGCTATCAAGAGGCGTGAAATATGATTTTAATAGACATGGTATCCCCCCCTGGAATAATGTAGATCTAACAATTAATTGCCTGCATGAATCTTTTGAAGATGTAAATAATAATGGATCATATGATATGGGTGAATTATTTGTTGATACAAATAAAAATGGGATTCGAGATTTTGGGAAGGAACTTAATTTTAAACTAAACCCAACCATAAGCAGCGCCTATCTAAGAGTCCAAGATATTATGATCTTGCAACTTATCAATAATATGCCAGCTGATAGGCCTATCTATTTTGCGGTTACTGTGTCTCATGATAGTATGCTAGGATTGGGGAAATACCTTGAGATGCAGGGACTTGTTTATAAATTTACAGGTGAGGAAAGTCCTGATCCCGCTAATACACCTACAATAAATGTGGATAAAACAATTCAATATATTACAGAAACAGATAACTATGATGATGTTATTAGAACACCCGATGATTATCTGGAAGCAATATTAAAAAAAAAGGGAATCTATAGATATGAAAATCTAGATAATCCTGACATTTATTATGGAAAAGATATTATCAGGATGCTACAAAATTTTCGCTCTCCTTTTTTACAATCAGTTCAAGAGTTGATTTACAATGATAATCCAGATTTAGAGAGAGCAAATGATGTACTGCTTCAAATGGATGAATATATACCAGTTGAAACAGTGCCAATTATAAATTCAGATTATCAGGTAACCATCGCAAGGCTGTTTTCTATGGTTGGTAACATTGAAAAGTATAATGATTATATGCTAGACGCAATGACAAGAAATGATCTAGATATACAGGATCAATATAATATAGGTTACACTCTCCTTAATCATCTTGGCACTGGACAGCAGGGACAGGGAGAGGCATATGTTAATGAGCTGGTAAGAAACTATCCAAACCTATGGGAATTTCGTGAAATATTGGTGGTGTATTATAGTCAAGCCGGGAAGTATGATAAAGCAATAGAAATTTTAGAGAATTGGATATCATTAAATCAAAATTATGATCAGCCAGATGCCTATAAAAAAGCTACTAACTGGTTAAATATTCTTAAAAGTGAATCTAAAGCAAGTTAAAGTTAGCATAATAATTCCCCATCATGGTGGATTTGATATTTTAAACGAATGCTTAGCCTCATTAGAAAAGTCATTATTTAAAGATTATGAGATTATTATTGTTGATAATAATTCACAGGACAACAGCATCACTAAAATTAAGGATAGATTCTCTGATATAAATATTTTATCATTAAAAAAGAATTTGGGTTATGCCGGTGGATGTAATAGAGGAGCAATGAAATCAAATGGAAAATTCTTATTATTTTTGAATAATGATACAACTCATAATCCTAACTGGATTGAGCCACTAGTTAATTTAATATCAAGTGATAACACAATTGGATCAATTCAACCCAAAATCTTAAATATTAATGAAAAAAAATTATTTGATTATGCTGGAGGATCTGGAGGCTTTATTGATATATTTTGCTTTCCATTTACAAGAGGAAGAATATTTCATCATATAGAATCAGATAGGGGGCAATACGATGACCAGAGAGAAATTTTCTGGGCGTCAGGCTGTGCCTTTATAACTAGAAAGGATTTGTTTCTAAAAATTTTATTTGATACTCGGTTTTTTGCATATATGGAAGAAATTGATTATAGTTGGAAATCAATTCTACTTGGCTACAAAAACTTAATAGAACCAAAATCAATAGTCTATCATAGCGGAGGAAATTTAAATTCACGTACCTTTTTAAAATCTTATTTCAATCATCGAAATAGTATGATATTATTTTTAACAAATCATAATACTCTGTTTATGCTTTTACTATTAATTCCAAAATTAATTTTAGAGATGGTATCGCTACTAAGATATCTAGCGTTATTTGATGTGAAAGGAATTTTTGCTCAACTATCTTCATATCTTTGGATTTTATCTCATCCTATGTATCTTATAAAACGAGTATATAATATTAATCAGATTAAAATACATTCATTGTACTCAATATTAGATAGAATGTATAAGCCAAGTATTGTGTTTACATATTTCATATTAAGAAAACAGAAGTGCTCTGAATTAATTAACAAGTTTACTGCTTCTTGATAGCTCGCAAAAGATAATAGAAAATACAACGACACCTCCACCCACATAGGATATAGCTCCCAACGTTTCATATCCAAAATACACAGAGAACAATGCGGCAAAAACTGGCTCCATAGCAAATATGATCGCCGTTTCACTTGCTGATAATATTTTTTGGGCCCATATCATGACCAGTAGTGCAATAGTTGTTCCTAATATCCCGGTTATTATGATTGCAATGATAGCCTCATTAGAAAATATCACCTGATGTATGTCCTCTACTATTAAACTAGCTATAAAAGATAATAAAGCTGCAACAGATGATTGAATTACAAAAAAATTTATAATTTTTTCCTTATTATATTTATCCTGCATTATAATATGGATAGCAAATGAGAGTGCGCAACCAAATGTTAATTTATCACCAAAATTAAATCCACTTGGTGATATCAGTTGAATGCCAATAAATGCAAGCAATACAGATATCCAAATTCTTAAGGATATTTTTTCAAATCTAAAAATATAGAGAATGATAGGGACCATTAATACGCTCATACTTGTAATAAATGCGGAGTTTGTTGGTGTGGTTGCCTCTAATCCATAATTTTGGAATCCATATCCTATAAAAAGTGTTATTCCACATAAAGTTGGTCCCAAAGCATTATTCTTAATTGATTTAAAATCAACGAAAAATATAACGCATACAGTAGCGAGTGTAAACCTAAGTGCAGCAAAGATAAAGGGGGGAAAGGTCTTGAGATCTATTGCATCTTTTACAACAAGGAAGGTAGCTCCCCAGATGAAGGCTATTACGAGAAGTCCAGATTGTGCTATTAATTTCTTATTTTGTAGCACTTACTATGCTTGTAATCCCGAATGACATATTTTTAGATACAACATTATGAAAACCGACCTTATCTAATGCTGATTTTAACTCATCTGCAGATATGAAATTCTCAACAGATTCAGGTAGATACCTGTATGCCTTTGAATTTGAAAATAGTGAGGCAACTCTCGGAAGAATCTTGTTGAAATAAAACTTAAATATTTTTGCTACTAGGGTAGATTTTGGATGTAGAAACTCAAGAATTCCAATTTTCCCATTTGGCTTTAGTACTCTATAAAACTCTGAGAGTCCTTTGGAGTGATTTCCTAAATTTCTCAATCCATAGGAAATTACAAGCTTATCAAATGTATTGTCGTCAAATGGTAGATTTTCCGCATCTCCCTCAATAAAAGATATATCATCAATTTTATATTTTTTTGATTTCTGTTTAGCTATTTCAAGCATATTAACCGATAAGTCTAAGCCAACAATCTTAGTTCTATATTTTTTCCTAATTTCAAAGGCAATGTCCCCAGTTCCAGTGG
>Ga0114996_10004592_pt1 | contig 16474 bp, 12 predicted proteins | sample ArcticOcean_MG_C_4_FD_87039 | JGI IMG/M metagenome (GOLD analysis project Ga0114996, IMG submission 87039) | Marine microbial communities from western Arctic Ocean - ArcticOcean_MG_CB4_134 | ecosystem: Environmental > Aquatic > Marine > Oceanic | place: Arctic Ocean: Canada Basin | collected...
CAGTCCAGCATTGCAGCGGATCTTCAATGTGCTGGATCGGGTGACAGACACGGATATTCCGGTGCTCATTGAGGGAGAAAGTGGCACAGGAAAGGAGCTGGTTGCCAAGGCCATTCACTACAATGGTCGCCGCCGTAAGAACCGCCAATTTGTTTCGGTAAACTGCGCCGCTTTGACAGAGACGCTGCTTGAAAGCGAACTGTTCGGCCACACCAAGGGGGCCTTCACCGGGGCGGATCGGGACCGCAAAGGCCTCTTTTCCGCGGCTGATGGGGGCACTCTCTTTTTGGACGAAGTGGCGGACATGCCCTTGGGCATGCAGGCGAAGTTGTTGCGCGTGCTCCAGGAGGGCGAGTTTACGCCGGTGGGATCGACACGGGTGCACAAGGTGGATGTTCGCATCGTCACCGCGTGTAATCGAGACCTCACTGCGATGGTTCACGAGAAACTGTTCCGCCAGGATTTGTTCTTCCGTCTTAATGTGGTTCGAGTGTCTCTACCGGCGCTCCGAGAACGCGAAGGCGATATGGTGTTGCTTGTTCAGCACTTCTTGCGCACGGCTGCGGCAGATTTTGGTGGGGGTCCACCGAAGAAAATATCCGAGGCCGCATTGGCCCAGCTTCGGGGGTATTCGTGGCCAGGGAATGTACGTGAACTAGAAGCATGCATTATGAATGCCTGCTTGTTTTGTGATGGAGACACCATCACCCCGGCACACCTGACGCACAAACCGGAGCTGACCGATGGCTCGAGCCCTCGCTCCACGGGACCATCAGGGGATGGGGTCTTGGATTTACGGGGCATGACGCTGGCCGAGTTGGAGGAGAAGGCCATTTTGGCTTCGCTGCAACAATCCGGCGGCAACAAGGTGGAAGCCGCCCGACAGCTGGGCATTACACGGCAGACACTCTACAACAAGCTCAAGTCGTACGGCATTGAAATACAACTCAATATTCAGCGGGGAAAGGCGTGAACCGATTCGTTTTGGCCGCTTCGAGCAGCTGCTGAAATTCGTCCGTTTGATCATAGTCACCCAACCCATAACGCGTGGTGGCTACGTCCGCCGCGCGAAACTGCTCGGTCGCTTTCCGTGTCTGTCCGGCCCGCTGATAAAGATGGGCCAAGCACATGTGTGCGGTCGGGCGATAGCCTAGACGGAAGCTGTTCTTCAGCGGGTTCTCGTCAATCGGGATGGCCAAGGCGCGTCGAAACGCGTGCCGAGCTTCCTCGGCTCGACCTGTGAGCATCGCCCAGCGGGCGAGATAGAAATGGGTGACCGCCCATGGGGGTGTGCCTTCTGTGGCTGCGCGGTATGCGAAGAGCGCTTCTTCGGGTGTGTTGTACTGGGCATGCCAATGGGCAAGCTGAAGCTTTACGTAGGAACCATTGGGCTCTTCGGTCAAATGAACTTCTAGTGATCGTCTCGGGATGGAGGCTCCCTGTCGGCCCCGAATGGGTCGCGGACGTCCGTTGTGGTCATAGTGCAAGGCGAGTTGATTGAGTTCGGTCAGGATCCAGGCTTCTGCGCTAGCGTGCGTGGTGACAAAGTCTCGTCCGGCAGACTGCCACAAAAGCACCTCTGGCCCGGCCGTGCGAAGATCAAGCAAGCGTATTTGTCCGTCACTTCCCGCGCCAATAGGCAGGAGATTTGGAGGAGGCTGCCCCGCGTGTGGCCAGTCTGGATCCGCTTCATACCAGGGGTCGATTTGTGATTGAAACGCTTTCCATTCCACACTCACTTCATGGGCGGAGTAGAGTCGACCTTTTGGAAATACGGCCCCGTTCATGGTGTGGAGGAGTCGTCGATAGGAGTCCGGCAAGCGCAGTCCCATTGAGTGCTCCAAGCCATCCAACATGTCGGTTGAGGCCGCGTCGAAACCACGAACGAGTCGGTGGTCCCACCGTTCTATTTCGTGCTCAACGCGTTGAAGAGGCGAACTCATTGGCTGATCGTAGAAATGAGTGGGCCGCTCGTCAACAGAAAGCGTGGAGCTTCTCCACGCCTTGTTCTGCTCTGCCACGAGGCTTGACACGCTTCGTACGGGATGTCATTCCGGTGCGAGCGGGGTTGAACGTGGAATTTGAACACATTGAAGTGATTTCCCATCCTATTCAGAACGTCTACGAGGTCTTGCGGGATCATACGGCGGACCTCGCACCTTATTTACCGCAAGTCACGTCCATCAAAGAACTCAGCCGGGAAGAGGAATCTCCCGGGGTGATTCGTGTGCTCAATCATTGGCAAGCAAACGATCGCTCTGCGCCGGCGGCGGTGCGTCCTTTTGTGTCCAAAAAGATGCTGGCGTGGCACGACCATGCCCGTTGGATGGATGCCGAACATCAAGTGGAATGGCGGCTGGAGACGACCTATCTCGCCCGGCTTTTTGAGTGCGGTGGAGTGAACGCTGTTGAGTCTCATGGCGACGGAAACAGTCAATTCCGTCTACATGGCACGTTGATAGTGTATCCGGAACGTGTGCCCGGGGTCCCGCGTATCCTGGCCAAGCGGCTCCGCTCCAAGATCGAAGACTGGATGATTCAAATGATCACGCCCAACCTGGCGGAGTTGCCCCGTGCCGTTCAACAATTTTTGGATCGGCGCGCATAATCCAATTCTTTGGTCGTTCGTGACCCCAATCCACCGTCTCAGCCGAGCAAAGTAGTCGAGTGGTTTTTGGCCTAAGGCTTGGCGGGTTTTTGCAACAGAGCCGCCGCGGTTCCGCGGGTTGTTTGGGTTGGCACGTCACTGGTGTCAGGCAGTTGGTCCACAACGAGTTCAAGCCATGCGTTTCGCATGAGATCATGCACGTATTTATTCCGGTGGAATTGAACGGTGCGTGGGCACAATTCATCGCGAATCTCTGAGCGAACTCCTGGGTCCTCGAGTTGTCGACTGACTGGAGGGCGTCTGTGGACAACGACGATCATTCGTGCGCCGTCGGGGCCGTTGACGGATGTAGACTGTCCGGGACTGAGTTTGGCGATGGCCTCAGCGATGTGTTTGGGTGCGTTGGAATGCCCAGTCCCTGCCAGGTGGACGACCGATTCGCGGTAGACGATCAATGGGTTTCCGCTCTCTTTTTGTTGGAGCGTTTTCAGGTCTTGAACAGTTTGGACCGCAGACAAAATGGGTTTCCATTGTTGGTCAGCGTGCTGGTGTGCTCGGGTGCGGCAACCCTCCTGGTCGTCCTGGGTTTTGTGATCGCATCGCCAATGAAGCTCCCCCATCTCGAAGAGCTCTCCTCTCACAAATCGGGGCTTCATGACGAGGTACATTTCGCGATACTCACGCTCTGTGAAGTGTGCGCACAGCACGCGTTTTGAAAAGTGGCGTTCGAGGAAGGCGTCTGCACGGGCTTGGGCTTCGGTGGGCAGCCCTGCTCCCAGTCCGGAACCATCCGCCTCTTGGAGCAAGAGTTCGCGTTCGACGAGTGTGCGTAAGGCGGCCCTCACCGAGGGTTTACTGGCGTCGCGGAGCGTTTTGTCTAAGTCGGAACGATAGATTGGACGCCGGTTGATGTGGGCGACAACGGGCGCCTGGTCCGAGGTCGTGGGCGCGGAAGTTGTCGTGGTCTGTTGCGTGCGGGAGCTGGTTTTGGTGGGCGGAGCAGCACCACGATCCACGCATCCTGGTGCGAACCACAGCAAAGCGCCAGCCAGAATTATGACCCTACATGGTAAGGGCCTCACGAAACGCACTAAGAAGAGGAACGTTGAATCTACCATGTAATGATGCGTCCGTTCGGAGGTGCCAGCCCCCGAGATCATTTATCCGTCGGAACTGTTGCAGGCGCCCACGGTGGTCCCCATGAGAATGCGGTGAACGACTTGGAATTGCACCTGCGCTTGTTCGCTTGCTGTGGTGAAGTCGTAGCGGATCTTGTACGACGGGTCGTCGCCTGGGAGTAAGTCGTTCAGCGCACCTACGGCGTCCGAGGACAAATTGGCGGCGGGTTGGGCCAAGGGAAGGGGTTTGCTTCCTTTGGTCAGTGTTCCGCTCCACGTGAAGAGTGGGAGTTCCAGCGCATCAATGACGAGTGTGGCCTGGAGTTGAAACGTTTCCCCATCGCCTTCGTCGGCGAAGTCCCGTAAGCTGATGTAACTCTTATCTATTTCCAACGCACCGCAGACGATAATGTTGGCGATGGGCTCAACGTCGGGCGATTGACGCGGATCGTAGGACAAGGTGATGGAATCGGTGGCGGCGTCGACATAGAACAACTCGGAATCGTATTCCACGTATGCCGCAGTCAGCGAGTTCTCGTCCACACAGCCCTGGAACACGAGAACGGTGGCGATGAGAGCGTGAATACAAGCAAAACGCATGATAGCTGTGTACCATGGGTTCGGTAGCTTGGAAAGGCCAGACGGGCTATGATATCAAGCGAATCGTCCCGGGAGAGCGCCATGCGAACTGAGATGTGCACAGCCCTATTCGTGGTCATGAGTCTGTCCGTGGGCTGCAGTGACCTCGCGAACACGCCAGCGGATAGTGTGCATCTGACCGAGGGGCATTCCTACACTCGCAATGGGACGAAAGCGAATCAATCATTGGGGTTGGTCGTCGACATCACAGCCGAAGCAGGAACCCAAATCATACAATACCGAGTCTGGTCGTTGGGGAATCTTGCGGGCATCGACGCCGCGGTCACCGCTGGGGATGGGACTGTGCTGTGGACTGGGGTCCGCGCCGGCACCGAGTTATTGATTCCGGCTCTGCCCATCGAGGAAGCGGGGGCCTACACCTTGACCATACGCTGGCTCCACGGGGCAGGTATCGCCAGTTATCGCTACGACACCCTCTACGAGGGCGATGAGACCATCACGGATCGAAGCGATGTGCATTTAATGGAAGGACGGGTTTCCCATCAGGCGACGGTGTTGAACAACGGGGCTGTGTTGTTGTCCGGAGGAGACGCCGCCGCGACCACTCGCGGTCATGCGGGTATTCAAGCCATGGACACGGCAGAGATCGTGGATCCTACCTCGGGTCAATCCACGTTGGTGGGTCCAATGATGGTGGGTCGTGCATTTCATACGGCGACTCGCATCGAGTCTCCAGAGTCGTCTCAACACGGTCATGTACTGATCGCTGGTGGACTCACAGCAGCCGGTGCGATGCGGGAAACGGACGTCTATGATCCAGAAACGAATACGTTTGAAGCCGGCCCGAAGTTGCCGGGACCCCGTGCTTACCAAGCGTCCATGGCCGTGACGGGCACCAATTCATTCTTGGACGGAACCATTCTATTGGTCGGGGGGGAATACACACGGCCCGGGCCACAACATGACTTCTTAGAGGGCTTGTACAGCGAGGTGGACGAGAATCCGACCAACTCACCGACAGCGACCGTACAAAAGGCCGAACGCTCATCCATGTGGTATTTCCGCCCCGGTGATGCCGCCATCAAGCGGGTGGGGCAAGAGCTCAAGTATGGGCGACTCCTTCCTACGCTATCTTTGCTGGCGGATGGGCGGATTCTAATTCTCGGTGGGGGTATCGATTCATTGCCAACGAAAGCCGGTTGTTCGCCGCAAACATTGGGATGCAAATGTTCTTCGCAATTGCCTCTGTGCACGCACTATGTGTGCGACGACGAGGGGTGTGATGCCAATCAGTACAAAAACTACGTGCGCAAGGATGTGGCCACGGATCTTGTGGAAGTCTATGACACGAATACGGGCTTGCTGACGGAACTCCCAGCACGACTGAACAAGGCTCGCGTTGGGCACACGGCCACCGTGTTGGCCGATGGGCGTGTGTTGATTGTGGGTGGTGCCACATCGAGTCGACGAAATTTCCAATCGGGAGAGGGGGGCATGGTGGAGTATCCACAAACCCTCGACTCGGTGGAGCTCTTTGAACCTTTGACCAATACGTTCCGCGTGTTGGCACCTTTGGCCATACCGAGAGAAGGTCATCAGTTGATCCTCTTGCCGGGTGGATGTGCGGCAGAACCATCCAACTGTGCGGTGCTGGTGGGTGGGATGTACGGCGTTGCTGGCGGCGTCGCACCCGTTTCGGCGTTGTCGTGGTATCAGGGGGATACGGAGCAATTTCTCGTGACCGATTTCTTGAGCCATCCGCGCTCTGGCTCCAGCGGATCCTTCTTGACGACGGCGAATGCGATCCTTGTTGCGGCGGGTGCAACGAGCGATGGGTTGGGCGCCGAGACTCAGACGGCAGAGATCCTTTCATTGCCCGGCTTTTCCGGCGCCACTTCTTCGGATAGGTAGTTGGTTGCACATCCGTCTTTCTCAAGGCTATTATCGGGTGATTTCTGTGTGGAATAGAATCCCGGTTTGTTGTGTCTTGGCTGCGTTGTTCGTGACTGCGCCCGCGTTCGTGCGCGCAGAAGGCGCCAAGAATGTCTATGTGGTCATTATGGTCGATGGCCACGAATCCATGGCAAAAGTAGACCTGGTCGAGCCGCTCCTCTCGTTTGTTGGTGAATTGGGTAAGAAGAGCGAGGAGGGTCTCGATCTGGTTGCCGTTTGTCGAGTCCATGCGCGGTACAAGAAATTCTTGAGGACTGTGTTGATCAGTGAAGACCGTGCGACGCTGCTGGCTGAGATTCGGTCGATCTCCTTTGACGGTTCGTCTCGAAAATTAGGGCGTGGGCTCGGCTTGGCCAATGCTCAACTGACGGGCGATCCGGATCCCAATCGCGTACGCGCCATCGTGCTACTTCACGGTGGTGGAGACGATGGAAGTTCCGGACTGTTGGCCACCGAGACCAATCGAGCCAAGGAAGGCAATGTGGCCATCCACACCATTGCATTCGGCGACACAGCCGATCGGACTCTGCTGAAAAAGCTGAGTAAACAAACCGATGGTCGGTATTATCAAGTGGCGTCTGTGGCAGGGCTGCCAGCGGCACTGACCAAGGTGCTGCAAAACATCGATCGAGCTCGAGAAGATCAGTCGCTCCTTCCCCAGGAGACGTTCGGCGGCAAGGGCAAGAAAAAGAAGCAGGCCAAGAATCGCGACAACGACGATGATCGAACCGAGAAAGTCAAAAAACGAAAGAAGCGCAAACCAAAGAAAAGACGACGATCACGCAAGCCGGACAGGGACGATGACGAGGATGACGACGACGACGACGATGACGATGACGACGATGACGACGACGATGAAGAGACGTCCTCGAAAGCCAAGAAGAGCAGTGACTCTTCCCCATGGGTTTGGATTCTAATCACCCTTTTGGTTCTCGCAGGGGGAGCAGTCGGGGGGTTCTTCTTCCTGCGTCGCCGAGGGGTTGCGGAGTCCATTGAGGTACTTCCATTCGAAGAAGCTCCCGAGTCGGCTAATTTCGATGCCAGTTCATTTTTTGCGGGTGCCGGGGGTGGGTCGCCTCCGGAACCAGCCGCTCCGGAACCACAGCCTATGCGGCGTGCGGATCCGGAACCGCGTGCAGCTAAGGGCGGTTCCTCATCGGTGGTTTTTGAACCCTGCGGGGGCGACGGAGAACGTTTTGAAATGGGGGTCAGCGCCACCTTGCTCCGAGTGGGGCGCAAAGCGAAAAACGACGTCACATTGGCGCATCAGGGAGTCTCTGGTCGTCACGCAGAACTGCGTTGGAACGATGGCGTGGTCACGGTAACCGATCTAGAGAGCACCAACGGGAGCTTCGTCAATGGGAATCGCATAACAGAGTGCGCGCTGGAATCCGGTGACCAGATCCGATTCGATGCGATCGCATTTCGAGTGACGTACGGAGCATCTCCATCTCCTGTCGTCGACGAATTTCCCAGTGCTCCCGTGGAGATTCAAGAGCGGACGATGATGTTGTCTGAGGAGGAGATCTTGGCCATGACACCGCCTGACGAAGACGAATCGCCAGAAGACGGGGACGAAGAGAACGAGGCCGAACCCCTAAACCTGGAGCATGTGTTCTGTTTGAGGCACAAGAATCGAATCTCTCAACAGTCGTGTGACGTGTGCAATCGTCCCTATTGTTCCGAGTGTTTGGTCTCTGTTGTGGATCAACAGATATGCAACAAATGTCGAGTCTCCGATACGAATGCATGAGAAGATGAATTAATGACGTCAGACACCCAACCCACGGTTCCAGCAGTCTCCGTCGTGGTGCGCACAGGACGACTCAAGGGCAAGCGATACCGCTTGTTTCCGGGGATGATCATTGGTCGCGGTGAACAAGCGCATCTGTACTTGCCCGATTTCAAAGTATCGCGACAGCATGCACGGATTGATCTGACCACGGATGGATTTGGTCTGGAGGATCGTCAAAGCCACAACGGGACGTTTGTGAATGGTGAGGCTATCGACTCGCGCTTCCTCCGGGACGGCGACATCATCCACATTGGTGGCACGCGGCTAGAGGTCATCTACAACCAACCTGCGCCGGTTCGCAGTATGACGCCGACGGAATCGGAGGAGGGCGCTCCGACCATCATGAGTCAGTTGGACATGCGTACGCCGCCCACGCTCGACACCTTGCTCAGCAACGATTATTACGAGGCCTTGGGGATTCCGTCGCCGGATGCGGTTAAGAAGACGGCCCCCGACCTCCTCAATAAGGCGCTCCAGAAGACACGGAATTTTGCCATCGTGTATGGGATCGCGCGGACATTGCGGCAGGCCGGGGGCATGGACGAATTGCTCCAGCAAGCCATGGACCACATCCTCAAGGTGATTCAAGCAGATAGAGCGTACATTCTACAGGTCGATCCGAACACGGGTGACCTGTTACCGGTGGTTTCTCATCATCGAAACTACGATGAAGACGGCGGTGAGTTGGAAGTGAGTCAAAGCATCTTGGAATGGGTGATCCGAGAAAAACAGGCGGTATTGTGTTCCGACGCCGCGAGCGACCAACGCTTCCAAGATAAAGGTTCCATTGTGCTCTACAACATCCGTTCGGTGCTCTCGGTTCCCATGATTCATGCCGACCAAGTCATCGGTGTCATTCAACTGGATGCTTTGGGTGGTGGGAGCGACTTTAGCGAAGATGATCTGGATTTGCTCGGCACCATTGCTCCGTTGCTTGCGATTGCGATTGAGAACGCTCGATTGTTTGAAGCGCAGGCGAAGACCATTGCAGAACTGCGTGCAGCGCACGAGAAGATCATTAAAGCGCAGGAGCAGCTGGTCGGGAAAGAGAAGATGGCCATCGTTGGGCAAATCACGGCGGGATTGACCCACGAAATCCGAAACTTGATGGGGCCCTTCATGTTGGCGGACCTCTTGCAGGCAGAATACCCCGATGACGAGCGCATTCAGGACTATGCCAATCTGATGTTGGAGGCGTACGGCCGAATCGGTTCGTTGGTGGAGGAGATTCGCCGCTTGGCCCGAGGGGAACAGCCCAACCTTGAAATGGCAGAGAACGACATTGAAAAGACCATCCACTCCGTTCTCCGCTTTGCACGATGTGACCAACAGGTGCAGCAACACCGACTGATTCCCGAGTGTCAGACCGTGCCTTCTTTTGTGTATGATGAGGGGCGCATCAAGCAGGTGCTCATCAACCTCATCCGAAACGCGACTCAGGCCATGGAAGTGCCGGGAGACATTCACATTCGATCCTTGATGGATCCGGACAACCCACAGATGGCTTGTGTGGTTGTCGCGGACCAGGGAGCCGGGATTCCCGCCGACATCCAAGACAAGATATGGGAGCCCTTCTTCAGTACGAAGGACGAAGGGGGAACCGGTCTTGGCCTGGACGTCTGTAAGGGCATCATTCAGAGTCACGAGGGCACCATCTCTTGTGAGAGCCAACTGGGAGTGGGTACAACCATGACCGTGCGACTTCCCCTGAAAAAGAAGTAGGACCATTCGTCCTCGATCCATTCTCGTCCTTTCTCGAAATGGCAAAATCTTTGCAGCCCTCGGTGGAGCCCCTTATCCTGCGGCATAGTGACTGTGGTCGAGTGCCTCACGATTCTCATGATGTGCCGCACAGCCCCTGGGCTTTGGCGAGAGGGTGTACCGACAATGTGTAAGCGATCGGAACAACCGATACCGAAGACGATGGCAACATCGGTCGTCGTGGTGTTGGCATTGTCCCTCGGTCTCTTGGGTTGCAAGCGCCTGCCCACGTCGGCAGTGCCGACCGCGCGTGTCGCCCCGACCCCTGAAAAAACCGTTCAAAAACCAGTCATCTCTCCAGAGGTCGCCGTACGAATTGAGCCCATTGCCGAGCTGTGTAGCCGCACATGCGACCACTGGATTGAACTTCGGTTCTCGCCGCCGGTGGGCTTGGACACCATGCGTGCGACCGCCGCTGCCGAAGCCGAGGAGTTTTTTGATCGGCAGCGCAGGCACAATCGATCCCGCTGTGAGGCTCTCTGTGTGAAGTCCGGAGATCGTGACCGTGCGAAGTGCGTGTTGTTGTCCGACACGGCGGGCGAGGCCGAAGAATGTTCAAGACCCAATACTGGAAACAGTCGGGGAATTGACGCGGACCGTGAGTTAGACCATCTACTGCCAGAGCGAGTCACACCGAAGCGGCCCGGTGTACACAGGCGCTACATCTCTCCACCCACGGAGTCTCGTCGAGCACCGCGTCGTCCAGTGGTTCCTCGCAGTCCAAACAGAGTCCGTAGTCGTTTTCAATAAGGCGCGTACGCGCGGCATTGATCCGATCGAGGAATTGGCGCAATCGCTCCTCCGGCGTCGCCCCGGGTTCACCGCCGTGTAGATCCGCGAGCTCTTCCAACGTGACGTCTTGGTTGGCTTTGAGTTCAATGAGTTTTTGGGCAACGTCCCAACCCTTTCGATTGATCGCTTGCAGTCGCCGCTCTTGAACACTCGACTTGAACATGATCCCATAACTATCACGATTGGACGGACGGTCGCTACTAGTGGTAGACCCGAATCATGATCCCTTTTCTCGACTTGGCTCGTAGCCACGCATCCTTGACCGACAAATTTGAGGCCGCATTTCGTCAAGTGATGGCGCACGGCCGATTCATACTGGGTCCGGAGGTCCGGGAGTTGGAGTCCGCCCTGGAGGCGCGCCTGGGTGTGGCCCATGCCGTGGGGGTGTCGAGCGGCACCGACGCCTTGTTGGCGGTGCTCATGGCGTTGGATGTGGGCCCGGGCGACGAAGTACTCGTCCCTCCGCTGACCTTTTACGCGACGGCCGGCGCCGTGGTTCGGTTGGGTGCCACACCGGTGTTTGCCGACGTGGATCCCCACACGTTACTGCTGGACTCTGCGTCGGCATTGGGCCGCAAGACGGAGAACACCCGGGCGGTGATTCCGGTGCATTTGTTCGGACAATGTGCGGATGTTTCCCCGTATCAGGCCGCGAATATCGACGTTGTGGAAGACGCGGCACAGGCCTTGGGCGCGACCGATGAAGAGGGGACACAAGCCGGTGCACAGGGCAGAGCGGGATGCTTCTCCTTTTTTCCCACAAAACCCTTGGGAGGATTCGGAGACGGCGGGCTGATCACCACGTCCGACGACGCGCTTGCAGAACGATTGCGACGGATTCGGGTCCACGGTGCGAAACCCAAGTTTCATCATGAGTCGGTGGGAGGCAATTTCCGCTTGGACACGCTGCAGGCGGCGATGCTCTTGGTGAAGTTGCCGCACCTGGATGCATGGAATGAAGAATGTCGCCGATTGGCCCATCGGTATCGGGATCTCCTGGACGATGGGGTTCAGCAAGGGGATGTGCGCTTTGTTTCCGAGGCCGGTGGCGACCATGTCTATCACCAATGTGTGGTGCGTGTGAATGATCGTGAGGCGTTGCGATCCGGCCTCTCGGAGCGCAACATCGGGAGCGCCGTGTACTATCCGGAGCCCTTGCATCTTCAGCCCTGTTTCTCGGATTTGGGGTACGGTCCGGGCGATTTGCCTCACGCGGAAGAGGCTTGTGCGGACGTCCTCGCGTTGCCCTGCTTTCCGGGGTTGACCGACGAGGAGCAAACGACCATTGCGCGGACCATCGCGGATTTTTACCAGACCTAAATAGCGCCGAATGAAGCCCGGTGGGGCCGGGATCAACGGATTCCACGGACATCCAATCTGTCGGTCAATTGTTCAACTTTCCTTCCCATGGGTTTTGTCCTATTCTCCGGCCCGAATCACTCACTAGAACGCGTTTCACAACTGTTGAGGAGCCACAATGAACTCATCCGAACAATCGCAACAAGCGACTCTCATGGGCCATCCAAGGGGCTTGTACACGCTCTTTTTCACCGAGATGTGGGAACGTTTCTCGTACTACGGAATGCGCGCCATCCTGGTGCTCTACTTGGTGGCCCAAACCCGAGATGACTCCATGGGCGGTCTGGGATGGACCAACAAGGAAGCACTGGCCTTGTACGGCTGGTACACCATGCTGGTCTATGTGATGAGTGTCCCAGGCGGGTGGATTGCCGACCGGATTTGCGGTCAGAAAAAGGCGGTGATGTATGGCGGCATCTTGTTGTGCCTTGGGCACGGCACGTTGGCGCTGCACGGCATAACCGCGTTTTACACCGGGCTGGCACTGATTATTTTGGGTGTGGGTCTCCTCAAGCCCAACATTTCAACCATGGTGGGTGGCTTGTATGCAGCGGGTGACGATCGCCGCGACAAGGGGTTCACCATCTTCTACATCGGCATCAACCTGGGGGCCTTCTTGGCCAGTGTTATTGTGGGCTATGTGGGCGAGAAGATTGGTTGGCATTATGGCTTTGGTTTGGCCGGCATAGGCATGCTGGCCGGTCAACTGCAGTACATGATGGGCTGGAAGCATCTCCAAGGCGTTGGCGAAGCCGTGGCGGGCGCCAACGCAACCCATCCCTCCCTCAATGCGCCGCTCACCAAAATTGAAAAAGACCGCGTCATTGTTTTGCTGCTGTCTTTTCTCATCGTCATTGTTTTCTGGGGTGCTTTTGAACAAGCGGGCGGGTTGATGAACATCTATACCGAGCAAACGGTCGATCGCATGCTCTTCGGCTTTGAGATTCCCGCCTCTTGGCTGCAGTCCTTGAATCCTCTGTTCATCATGATTCTAGGTACCGGCGTCGCGGCGTATTGGTACAAACGGAACCACGCGGGCAAGGAAGCCACTTCATTGTTCAAAATGGCCATCGGCACCATTATTATGGGCAGCGGCTTCCTGTGGATGGTCGGCGCTTCCATGCAATCCAACTCCGGCCAAAGCGCAGCCATGTACTGGTTGGTCTTGGCCTATCTGTTTCACACCATTGGTGAACTGTGTGCCTCTCCGGTTGCCTTGTCCTTCATTACCAAGCTGGCGCCTGCCAAGTACGCTTCGCTGATGATGGGTCTGTACTTTGCGATGACCGGGTTGGGGAGCAAACTGGCCGGGCTGTTGGGTGAAGCGGCATCCGGGTTGGGCGAGCTTACGATCTTTCTGGGTATCGCCATCTTCTGCATGGTGTTTGGCGGACTGCTCCTGCTCTTCCTCAAAAAGCTCAAGGCGTTAACGCACGGCGCTGAGGACATTGAAAGCGCCGAGTCCTCCTAGAGAACGATCTTCTTATTGGTGGTTCCCTCTATTCTGGGGGACGCCATTGCCGTTGCCAGCGCGGCGTTGTTCGCCAAACTGTCACCACGACAGCGCTGATGATGGACCGGGTGGCGCGCGACCGCTTGACAGCCGTCCGGTAATCGGGGAAGCATGTGCCCCAACGAAGGCACGCATCACCATCATCAATCAGTCGTAAAGGAAACCACCCGATGAGCCAGGCCCAGCACCGGACCAGCCCGAATCATGAAGAGACAGGATGGCCCAGCGGAATTAAATACATCATCGGAAACGAAGGGTGCGAACGCTTCAGCTTCTATGGCATGCGCGCCATTTTGTACATCTACATTGTGGGCTTGTACGTCAACTATGCTGGGATGGACGAAGAGTCCGCCAAGATCGCCGGCAAGCAGACGTACCACTACTTCGGTAGCGCCGTATACGCGCTGCCTCTGATCGGTGCGATCATCGCGGACCGACTGCTCGGAAAATATCGCACCATTATCTGGCTCTCCATCGTCTACTGTTTGGGCCACGCGGCGTTGGCAATCTTTGAAAATCCAGCCTGGCAAGAACAACTTTTTGGAAGCGTGCTGGTGGAACCCATCACCGGCCTGATTATAGGACTGGGTCTTATCGCCGTGGGCTCCGGCGGAATCAAACCTTGTGTATCGGCCCACGTTGGCGACCAATTTGGATCCGGAAACTGGCACCTGCTGCAAAAAGTTTTCAACGCCTTTTACTTCATCATTAACTTCGGATCGGCTTTCGCCACGGTGTTAATTCCGGTCATTCGCGGTACCGAGGTGGTCGATCCCGTCACTGGGTTCCACTCCTATACGGGCAGCGTGACCTGGGCGTTTGCCATCCCCGGCATTCTCATGGGGTTGGCCACCATCTTCTTCTGGATGGGACGCAAAGACTTTGTCCACGTCCCACCCACACAACCACCCAAGCTGGGCCTGTTGGATGTGCTTGCCGGATCCAGTCTGTTCATGGTCATTGGCTACCCCATTTTCCTGCATGGGGCGGATAGTTCGATATGGCTCACGCTGTTCATTTCCGCCGCGTGCTTCGCTGCATTCATCGTCCTATTTCTCATGCGTCAAAACATCAAAGAAGACGATGGATTCTTGGCGGTCCTGTTTTACTCTGCCAAGAACTGGATTCAGGGCAACAGCACAGCGGCCACGGATGATTCACTCGCTGAGGACGACATTCGACGCAATCGATTCTTCGCGCCTGCGGCCAAGAAATTTGGAAGTGAAGCCGCCGAAGGCCCGCTGGCCGTTCTCAAGATCATGAGCATCTTCATCTTTGTGTCGGTCTTTTGGGCCCTGTTTGATCAACACGGCTCCACCTGGATTGAACAAGCCAAAGCCATGGAGCGATCCTTTGACTTTGACCCAGCGGGCTGGTGGGTCTTTGGGCTCTCACTGGGGTTCACGCTCGCCCTGGCGGGTGCATTGATGTTCCAGAAAATGGAACACCGCGTAACCGCCGGCCTGGTTGGCGTCGTCAGCGGCGCTGCGTTCGCGCTGTACGCGGTCCAGACGGACTTTCAATTTACGGTTCAACCCTCCCAAGTGGGTGCGGTCAATCCCTTTATGGTCATGATTCTGATTCCCATGACCGTTTTTGGCCTTTACCCGCTCCTAGACCGACTGGGTTTTAAGCCGACGCCCCTTCGTCGGATGACCATGGGAATGTTCATGGCCGCCTTCTCGTTTGTGGCCGTGGCCTTGATCCAACAGGCCATGGACGATCGAAGCCCTACAGACGACAAGATCCACGTTTTGTGGCAGATGGTGCCCTATCTCATCCTGACTCTGTCTGAAGTCATGGTCTCCATTACCGGACTCGAATTTGCCTACAGACAGGCTCCGAAGACGATGAAATCGGTCATCATGGGCTTTTGGCTGTTCACGGTGACGCTGGGTAATCTGCTCGTTGTCTTGCTGGCTGGGTTTGAGGGCATGACACCGGTTAAATTCTTCTGGACCTTTGCCGGCCTGATGGCTGTGGCCGGGGCCTTGTTCGCCATTGGCGCACACTTCTACAAGTCCAAAGACTACACGCAGTAGAAAAAATGGTCAGTGACCCAGCACGTCGCGCGACCGCAGCCAGACGTATTCACTCAAAAACCGCGCCCTCTGTGTGGGTTGGTCCATCAAGGGCGCCAGCGCCATGAGTTGAGCGGCTCGAATACCCACATCCCATCGAACCATTCTTTCCTCCGTAGGACGATGCCACCAGCGTAGAAATCGGCCCCTCACACCACTGGGGTGCAATGCTTGAAGCACGGGCGTCGGGATGGGTGATTCCAGCACTTGGGCACTCAATCTCAATGTGGTGGCCATTGCAGCGGCTGCGCCCCAGCGGTGCGCTCGTTCGACGAGCGTGTCCCAACAAAAACCACTCCGTTGCACCCACAAATGGACATCCAGTAGATGCTTGAGCGGTCCCAGGAACTGGTCGCGGCTCATGTGGATGGCCATGTGAAGCAAGTGATCTACGTCGTCTAATCGGTACGCACTGGGGCCCCCCTCTTCAAAAGGAATGGCGCGTTGGAGCACCGCGTCGTAGGGGATGGGGTAGCGAGTCGATTGGGCAAACCCCGTGTGTACGTCGATGGGTTGCAGCACGCGACCCACAACCAACTCTCGGGCGAAGAGGCGTTCGTAGACGCCACGGGCACTGACGGGTCGGTTGGGGTGGGTGTCGATGGGGTTGTATCCGAAGCGGACCAACGTGTCGGCGGTCGCTTTCTCTTGCGCCATAGGCACCAATATATCCACGTCGGTCATGGCACGGGCGATCGGATCGGGATAGACCAGCCAGCCCGTGACGGCGCCTTTGAGCAAAATGACCGGTCCAATCTTTGCGTCTTGCAATGCCTGCAGGACTTGGTCCCGCTCTTGAAGGATTCTCAATCCTTCGAATGCAATGCGACAAGCACGCTCCTCGAGCTGCGCGACCATGGCTGGTGGAGCCAGTTCGTGGATGGTTCGAAGCAC
>Ga0114996_10004595_pt1 | contig 16472 bp, 18 predicted proteins | sample ArcticOcean_MG_C_4_FD_87039 | JGI IMG/M metagenome (GOLD analysis project Ga0114996, IMG submission 87039) | Marine microbial communities from western Arctic Ocean - ArcticOcean_MG_CB4_134 | ecosystem: Environmental > Aquatic > Marine > Oceanic | place: Arctic Ocean: Canada Basin | collected...
AATACCTTAAGGGGCCCATTGAAACGGAAGTCAATCTGACGGATCTCAATGATGGGACCAGCCTGGTCGATATTTCTGCTGATTTAACCAGAACCACGTTCGCCGTGGCGCCGTTGGGTTGGAAGAAAGCGGAGGGCGACCCTGGCTCTGGTCGAGTGTTAATGACCCTAAAGGACGGAGAGCTTGCTAAAATTCCTAATTTTACCGTTAGTGCAGGGGATTTAGCTGTCGATGGAAAGATTGATTTCAAGGCTCCTGGCGGTGACTTGAAGCATATATATTTTAAAAAGGTGAAGGTTGGAAAAACTGATATGGAGGGGGTTATGAGGCCTCTTCCACGGGGGGCTTGGGCGGCGAGCTTTAAGGGTGAAAGCTTCGATCTATCATCGCATTGGGAAAATAGAAACAAGATCGATACCGAAGCGGAAAAAGAAAAAGCAAAGGGCGGACCAAAAATTCAATTATCTGCAAATTTCGAACGTGTGTGGTTGGATGCCGAACGGTCAATCCCAACGGTGGTAGCCAGTTTTACTCGGGAAGGCGATATATGGACCCATGCCAAGCTAACCAGTAAAATAGGCCAGACAGACAAGAACACATTTACCCTCGATATTTTCCCTGGCAAGAATGGTAACCGACAGTTGGTCATTAAGGCCGATGACGCAGGAGCGACCCTGAAGCTATTTGATTATTACGAAAATATGCTCAATGGAGCCTTGGATCTTCGCGCCGAATACAATGATTCGTTACCGAGCAGACCTCTCAAGGGCCAGCTCCTTGTTGAAAATTACCGGATTGTAAATGCCCCCGTGCTGGCGAAATTGGCCAGTGTGGCCTCCATTGTGGGAATACTCGAGAATTTGAGCGGGGAGGGTTTGCGGTTCATATCCTTGGAGTTTCCGTTCAAGTTGGACGAAGGTCTGCTGATACTGAAAGACGCCAGCGCCAAGAGCATATCATTGGGCCTGACGGCATCGGGGACCATCTCAATGAAGACGGACAAAGTGAATATAGAAGGCACTTTCGTGCCGATGTACATCATCAACAGTTTCTTCTCAAATATTCCTGTCCTCGGAAAACTTCTTTCTGGTGGAGAGAAAGACGGCGGGGTCTTTGCCGTAAGCTATACATTGAAAGGACCGGTAAAAGAGCCAGAAGTTGGCGTTAACCCTCTAACGGTCTTTGCGCCGGGGTTCTTCAGGAATATTTTTAAAATATTCAAACCGGGCATGCGCGTTCCCGACGGACTGGAGGAGTCCGATGAGGACTCGTTTGATAAACCGGACAGCTTATAGTTCTTAAGACTTAACTTGCGCGTATCAGCACGTGGCGCTTTTTTCCTGCCGATAGCTTTATGACGCCGTCATCTGTCATATCGTCGTTGTCGACCAGTTGCTTTTCATTCGCGAAGGCCTTGTCGTTGACGCGACCTCCGCCGCCCTTAATCAGGCGTCGGGCTTCGCCGTTGCTGTTGGCAAGGCCTGCGCGACACAGGATTTCAAAAGCCGGTATGCCGGTATCGAGGTCGCCTTTAGGAAGCTCAATGGTCGGAAGTTGATCACCAACCTTGCCCTGCTCAAAGGTCTTGGCAGCGGTTTCCGCAGCGGCTAATGCGGCTTCTTCACCATGGCAAAGTTTGGTGGCTTCGTTCGCGAGAATTTTTTTCGCTTCGTTAATGTCTGAATCTTGCAATTGTTCCAGTCTCGAGACTTCGTCCAGGGGAAGGTCCGTGAACAATTTTAGGAACCGGCCAACGTCAGCATCTTCTGTGTTACGCCAGTACTGCCAGTAATCGTAGGCCAATAACTTATCTGCATTGAGCCAAACAGCCCCCTCCGCCGTCTTGCCCATTTTAGCCCCGGACGCCGTGGTCAGCAGCGGTGTGGTTAATCCGTACAACGCGGTACCATCAATCCGTCGACCGAGTTCGACACCGTTCACGATGTTGCCCCACTGGTCGGAACCGCCCATCTGTAATTCACAGGTGTGCCGCCTGGATAATTCAAGGAAGTCATAGGCCTGGAGAATCATATAATTGAATTCTAGAAACGAAAGATGATGCTCGCGCTCCAGGCGCATTTTTACGCTCTCGAATGAGAGCATTCGGTTGATCGAAAAATGTTTCCCGTAGTCGCGTAGAAATTCGATGTATTCCAAGCCCTTCAGCCAGTCTGCATTGTTGACCAAAACCGCATCTGTGGGGCCGTCGCCAAAAGTCAGGAACTTGGAAAATATCTGCTTAATACCGACCATGTTCTGGTTGATGGTTTCTTGGGTCATCAACTGGCGGCTTTCATCTTTACCTGACGGGTCGCCCACCATTGACGTGCCACCGCCCATTAGGACGATTGGCTTGTGGCCGTTTTGTTGCAGTATGCGCAGCAGCATGATCGGCACCAAGCTGCCGGCATGTAGGCTGGGGGCCGTGCAGTCGAACCCAATATAGGCGGTGATGGTCTTTTCCGTTGCTAAAGTATCGAGCGCATCGGCATCGGTGCACTGGTGCAGGTAGCCGCGTTCGACGACGGTGCGGATGAAATCAGATTGGTACGTTGTCATGCCTAAATTCGGTCCAATTTGGTGTGCTCAACTTATTTCCCAGAAGACTTGCAGGAAGGGCGCTGTCTTATCACAATCTCCCCCATTGCGACAATGTTCAGATAGGTAAAACTATAATGGCGGCAGAATCGAAAATACGAACAGCGATTGGTCTGATGAGCGGGACATCCATGGATGGGATCGACGCGGCATTGATCCGCACCGATGGGCAAGCTATCCAAGAATTCGGTCCCTGCCTAAGCCTCCCCTATGATGAGGGGTTTAGAGGCCGCCTTCGGGGTGTTTTGCGACGCGACGCGAATGACAAACGCTTGAGCGATATAGAGCGGAACCTCACCACCCGACATGCCCGTGCGGTGGAACAGTTAATTGCAGAGAACGGGATTGCGCCTAATACGGTCGATCTTATTGGCTTTCACGGCCAGACCCTTGATCACCGACCCGATGAAGGCATTACACTGCAGATTGGTGACGGGGCATTTCTGGCTTCAGAAACCGGCATTCCGGTGGTGAATGACTTTCGCTCTAATGACGTTGCGAGCGGGGGCGAGGGTGCCCCTTTCGCGTCGTTATACCATCAGGCTTTAGCGCGTGAATTAGGTAAGCCAATGGTTGTTCTTAATCTCGGCGGCGTCGCGAATGTAACTTGGATAGGGGCAGGTGAGGATATCGTTGCCTTCGACACAGGTCCTGCCAGCGCACTGATTGATGATTGGGTCGCCCAAAAACAAGACCAAACCATGGATGTTGATGGAAAATTGGCGGCGGTTGGGACTGTTGACGACGCGATCCTTTTGCGCATGTTGGATCAGCCTTATTTTGCAAAAAATCCGCCTAAATCTTTGGACCGAGGAGACTTTGATCTAGACTTGGTAGGATCTTTAAATGTGGCTGATGGCGCTGCGACATTAACAGCGTTTACGGCTAAATCCGTGGCGGCAGCGCGTGCCCATTTCCCCCAACCTGCCAAGCAGTGGCTGGTCACGGGTGGTGGACGGAAGAATCCGACAATGATGAAACGCCTCGCTGATGAAGTGGGTGTGTCCGTCGAACCCGTTGAGAACGTTGGCTGGGACGGGGACAATCTAGAAGCCCAAGCCTTCGCGTTTCTCGGCGTGCGCTCGATAGGCAATCTCCCCCTCAGCCTGCCGACGACGACGGGGGTGGCGCAGCCCATGACAGGTGGCCAGTTGCATTTGCCGCCAGGGTATTGCGGGGAACTCTAATTTCCGAACCGAGTTATTTATAATTAAGAGCGCGCTTTTTTAAGTTAGGAAATTTGATATAGCCCCAGCCAAAAGTCTCATTTGCAATGATTTGCTATCAGCAGGAAAAATATGTCCGGGAGGCAGTTGTTGCGGCCCTCGCGCAAGAATGCGAACCGCTTGAAATTATTCTTTCAGACGATTGTTCAACAGATTTCACGTTCTCAATTATTGAGGAAGAAAGCGCAAAATACTCAGGGCCGCATAACGTTATTATCAATCGAAATTCAAGCAACCTTGGAATAGAGCACTTAAATAAAATTATGTCCTTGGCAAGCGGAGATTTCGTCGTAATCGCACATGGCGACGATGTATCCATGCCCAACAGAACGCGTCGAATGGTTGAAACGTGGATTGATAAGAAGGTTTCTCTGGTGTCTTCAAACGCCATAATTGTTGATTCAAATTCTCACCCTCTTGGTAAATTTAGCAAGGAAGAAGCGGACAAAGAGATTCCGCTGAAGGAAATAAATTTTATAACTTGGTAAAATACCCGGCTTGGCGCCACGTTTGGCTGGGACAGAAATGTATTTTCTCAATTTGATGCTATTGATAGAAAAAAAATCACCGGCGCAGACGACCATATCTTGCCATTTTGCGCCGGATTGCTTGATGGCATGTATTATTTGGGAGAGCCATTAGTCCAATGGCGGAAACATGAAAATAACGGCACTGATCGAGTGGCCAACAAGACAGGTTCACTGCTAATGTTCACTGAACCCAGCATCGCTTATGACGTTGGTGCACTGGTTTATATGGCTGAGGATTTTGCCCAAGTTAGAAAACAACAAAATGATCAAGCGGCAATGGCTGTCATTAATCGTGATCTGGAATCAGCAATACTAGAGCTAGCGACACGGTGGAGCCGATACTGTGTATCACTTGATTTGGAAGGGTTTTCACCGACCTGGATCGATAAAAAAGAACTCGAGAAACAACAAATGAATGAAACGCTTCGCGTTCAACCAGAAGTTCCACTCAACAAGCCAAAATTAAGCTGAAGCCGAAAATCCCCGGGAATCCCCGAAAATTTAAGCCGCTGTCTTCAGCGCCTTATCCAGGTAATCTTCCACATGCTCGTGCAAGATATCGATATGTTCGGCGAAGAAATGATCGCCGCCGTCAATGACGCGGTAATCAATTTTGATGTTTTTCTGGGCTGAGACTTTTTGTGCCAGTTTATCGACCGATTCGATGGGGATTATATCATCGGTAGAACCGTGGATAATCATGCCTGACGAAGGGCAGGGCGCTAGAAACGAAAAGTCGTGCAAGCTTGCCGGTGGTGCAATGGAAATGAAGCCATTGATTTCAGGTCTGCGCATCATCAGTTGCATGGAAATCCAGGCACCAAACGAAAATCCAACAATCCAACAATCAGATGAATTGGCATTATGGGTCTGCATCCAGTCGATTGCGGCAGCCGCATCACTTAATTCGCCCGGACCATTATCAAAAATCCCTTGCGAACGACCAACACCACGGAAATTAAACCGAAGAACCGAGAATCCTCGTTTTACAAAGGTTTGGAACATTGTGTGGACGACCTTGTTGTTCATCGTTCCGCCGTGCTGCGGATGCGGGTGAAGAAGCAAGGCAATTGGTGCGTTTGTAACCTTAGAGTGGTGATAGCGACCTTCTAAGCGCCCTTCCGGGCCGTTAAATATGACTTCCGGCATGTTTCTCTGCAATTTTTTCAAGGAATGGCTTTAAAACCATTGGGGGGTGAATACCTAATTAACTAGCTTGGGCATAAATGTGTTATTTTTCCGAAGATTGCAGCGACATACTTGATCAATTAAGTCGGACATCATATATACCGCATAGTGTGGTTGAAGGTATTCGCTGTCAAACCTCGGCAAGGATAGCCTTCGGTCGCGAAACATTTACACGTTCCAGTAAGATATAGTAGAGCCCATGTTTTTCAAGCGGATTCGAGAAGATATAGATGCGTTTATGGCCCGCGACCCTGCGGCACACTCGAAGTTGGAGGTGTTGTTGTGCTATCCGGGCCTACACGCGTTGATGCACTACCGGCTGTCTCATGGTTTGTGGACGCGCGGCTGGCGGGTGTCGGGACGCTTGGTTTCGCACGTGGGTAAAATGTTGACGGGGATAGAAATTCACCCGGCAGCTAAGATAGGGCGGCGGTTTGTCATCGATCATGGCACGGGTGTCGTCATTGGTGAAACGTCGGATGTCGGCGATGATGTTACAATTTATCACGACGTGACCTTGGGCGGGATTTCGCCTTCTGTGAATTCTGCGTCTCAGGTCAATGTGAAGCGCCATCCGACCTTGATGGATGGGGCCATTGTTGGTTCTGGCGCACAAATATTAGGCCCCATCGTGGTCGGAAAAGAAGCGCGTGTTGGTTCCAACGCTGTGGTGACCAAGGATGTGCCGGCAGGCATGACGGCGGTTGGTATTCCTGCCCGGGTGGTGATGCCGAAGGATAAATCAAAATCGCATGAGTTCGTCGCCTATGGCGAACCAGCGGATGGCTGCCCTGATGTGGTGCTGGCAACCATCGAAGAGCTTCGAGGCCAGGTCGCATCTTTAATTGGCAAGGTCGGCGAGCTTGAGAGTAGGCTTCAAGAATATGACGAAGAAGAGCCTTCGGGTAGTGATGAGCGAAACAAAATCGTATCTGGCGGCAAGTCCTGATCTATCACCCGCAGGAATTGGCGCCAGATGCACAGTAGTAAACACATAGAAGAAAGAGGAGGATTGAGGTGAAATTAAGTACCAAGGGGCGTTACGCCGTAATGGCGATGACCGATCTGGCTTCCAATAGTCATGGAGGCCCTATTTCGCTTGCTGATGTGGCAGAGCGGCAGGAGATTTCTCTTTCCTATCTGGAGCAATTGTTCAGCAAGTTGCGCAAGGGCGGTCTTGTTAAAAGCGTGCGCGGACCAGGCGGCGGATATCTGCTTTCCAGAGATGCATCGGACCTGCGTATTTCAGACATTATTGTGGCGGTGAATGAACCTTTGTCGACGACGCGCTGTGCACCGGGGTCTGCGGAAGGTTGCACGGCGGACCGGAGTCGTTGTTTGACCCATGATCTTTGGGAAGAACTGGGGAATCAAATTCACTTGTACCTCAGTTCCATCTCCCTGGATGATGTCTGTAAACGGCGCGTTTTAGGAACCAGTGGAACCCTACATAGAACCAGTCTGCTGGAGCCGTGCGCGGCAGCCGAATAGTGCCGATCGTCGAATAATGCCAAACGGAAGTTCCATGAAGACAACTGTCTACTTAGATCACAATGCGACCACGCCCGCACGACCCGAAGCAATCGAGGCCGTGATTGAGGCGCTGTCTCTGGTCGGCAATGCATCATCGGTACACCGAGAAGGCCGCGCCGCACGCCGAATTATCGAAGAGGCGCGATCCAGGGTTGCGGCCCTTGTTGGTGCGGGTGAGACGGATGTGGTGTTTACCAGTGGCGGGACTGAAGCCAATAACCTGGCAATCCGCGGCGGCAGCCGTATGCGCGTGTTGGTTTCGGCTGTGGAACACTTGTCTGTTCTAGAGGCTGATCGAGAGATTGAGATTATCCCGGTGGATTCTGACGGCATTGTCGATATGGATGCGCTTGATACCTTATTGGCCAAGGAAGATGGCTTGGCGTTGGTTTCGGTTATGCTGGCAAACAACGAAACCGGCGTCATTCAACCGGTTCAAAAAATTGGCGAAGTTTGCCGCCGCTACGGGGCTTTGCTGCATACCGATGCAGTCCAAGCCGCTGGTAAGATTCCTATTCAGCTAACAGACCTTGGTGCGGACTTGATGACTCTGTCGGCCCATAAAATTGGTGGCCCGATGGGAGTTGGAGCGCTGATCGCGACGCCGCGCGCCGCCCTTACCGGCGTTAGCTTTGGGGGTGGCCAGGAGAAGGGGCTGCGGCCCGGAACAGAAAATCTGCCGGCCATCGCGGGCTTTGGAAAAGCGGCTGAGATCGCTGCTGATAAAGTTAAGAGTTTTGCCGCAATGGCATGGAAGAGGAACGACCTGGAACGCCGCATTCGTGAAATTGCACCAGATGCTCGGATTTTTGGAGCAGAGGCGGACAGGCTGCCGAACACCAGTTGTATCGAAATGCCCGGGGTTGATAGTGAAACCCAGGTGATGGCGTTGGATTTAGACGGTGTTTCGATAAGTGCAGGCTCTGCCTGTTCATCAGGAAAGGTCGCCATTAGTCACGTCTTGAAGGCCATGACGCCGGACATGCCTGAGACTGAAAATGCCATTCGGGTCAGCCTTGGCTGGACGACGGAAGACACCGATATTGATCGGTTCGTGGAGGCGTGGTCAGCGCTTTACGGACGGCTTGGTGCTGCTGAACCAAAGAAATTAGGGAGACAAATTTAATGGCGCCGCGTGTAGATCATGCCCAAAAAATAGACGAGTTGTCAGAAACTCTGGCTAACCAGAAGTATAAGTATGGCTTCGTCACCGACATTGAAACCGATCAGGCACCCAAAGGCCTGAGCGAAGATATCGTGCGCTTTATCTCGGCCAAGAAGAACGAGCCGAAATGGATGCTGGAAGCGCGGCTAAAAGCGTATCGCCATTGGTTGACCATGCCGGAGCCGGAATGGGCTAAGGTTGAGTTTCCATTGATTGATTATCAAGACGCTTATTATTTTTCCGCACCCAAGTCGATGGCCGATAAGCCTAAGAGCCTGGACGAAATTGATCCGGAATTATTGGCAACTTATGAAAAGCTAGGAATTCCACTTTTCGAGCAGGAACGTCTGGCAGGTGTTGCCGTTGATGCTGTGTTCGACAGTGTTTCCGTTGCAACGACGTTCAAAGGAAAACTGGAAGAGGTCGGTGTTATCTTCTGCCCGATTTCAGAAGCCATCGAACGCTGCCCCGAAATGGTCAAAAAATATATGGGTAGTGTGGTTCCCTATACGGATAATAAGCACGCAGCGCTGAATGCCGCAGTGTTTACGGACGGATCGTTTGTCTACATCCCCAAGGGCGTTAAATGCCCGATGGAGCTTTCGACATACTTCCGAATTAACGCGGAAAATACGGGGCAGTTCGAACGTACTCTGATCATCGCCGATGAAGGCTCGTACGTGAGCTATCTTGAAGGCTGCACAGCCCCCATGCGAGACGAAAATCAACTTCACGCGGCTGTTGTTGAACTGATCATCCTGGATGATGCGGAGATCAAATATTCAACCGTACAAAATTGGTACCCAGGTGACGCAGAAGGCAAAGGCGGCATTTATAATTTTGTGACCAAGCGGGCTGCGTGCCGAGGACGAAATTCAAAAGTCTCCTGGACCCAAGTCGAAACCGGTTCCGCCATTACTTGGAAGTATCCGAGCTGCATCTTGCAGGGTGATAATTCGGTGGGTGAGTTCTATTCCATCGCCATCACCAATAATATGCAGCAGGCTGATACCGGCACGAAGATGATTCATTTGGGCAAGAACACATCGTCCAAAATTATTTCTAAGGGAATTTCTGCGGGACGGGCGGATCAAACTTATCGCGGTCTGGTACGGGTGTCGTCGAAGGCAGGGGGTGCACGAAACTATACCCAATGTGATTCGCTTTTAATCGGCGATCAATGCGGCGCGCACACGATCCCCTACATCGAAAGCAAAAACAAAAACGCGGTCATCGAACATGAAGCGACCACGTCGAAGATCAGTGAGGACCAGTTGTTCTATTTGCGCCAGCGTGGCATTGGCGAAGAGGACGCGGTAGCACTTGTCGTTAACGGGTTTTGCCGCGAAGTCTTGCAGCAACTGCCCATGGAATTTGCCGTCGAAGCGCAAAAGCTGGTCGGTATTAGCTTAGAAGGAAGTGTCGGATAACAATGCTTGAAATCAAAAACCTGCACGCGACCGTAGGCGGCAAAGAAATCCTTAAGGGGATTAATCTGTCTATTAACGCGGGCGAAGTCCACGCCATCATGGGTCCCAACGGGTCAGGCAAGAGTACGCTAAGTTACGTGCTTGCCGGGCGCGATGGCTATGAAGTCACCAAGGGCGATGTCATTTATAAAGGTAAGAATTTGTTGGACATGGTGCCGGAAGATCGCGCCGCCGAAGGCATCTTCCTGGCGTTCCAATACCCCGTTGAAATTCCGGGCGTTCCCAATACAACGTTCTTGAAAGAAGCGGTCAACGCCGTGCGAAAGTACCGTGGTGAAGATCCCTACGATGCAATGCAATTCGTGAAAATGGTGCGCGCCAAGACCAAGGAACTCGGCATTAACGACGACATGCTGAAGCGGGCGGTCAATGTGGGATTCTCAGGCGGCGAGAAAAAGCGTAACGAGATTCTGCAAATGGCGATGCTGGAACCGAGCTTGGCGGTAATGGACGAGACCGATAGTGGCCTGGATATCGATGCCCTAAAAGTCGTGGCCGACGGCGTCAATATGCTGCGCTCTCCGGATCGGGCCAGTCTGATGATTACCCATTACCAACGCTTGCTGGATTATATCGTACCGGATTATGTGCACGTTCTGGCAAACGGAAAAATTCAACGCTCCGGCGGCAAGGAACTGGCACTGGAACTGGAAGAAAACGGTTACGCCGATTATGCGGAGGCAGCGGCTTAGGTCATGGCACAAGAGACGTTCACTATTGAAGGATTGCCGACTCCTAAGCTAGAGGCTTGGAAGTACACGAACCTGCGCGCTTTAGGCCGGATCGAATTTTTAGCGACGGCTGACATGCCCAGCCTCGATCAAGCACCGAGCCTGATTGCCAACCCTGCGGCACGATTGGTGTTTGTAAATGGCCGATTGAATGAAGCCCTTTCCGATATCTCGGGGGGCTTGATTGAAAGCAACGAAGACGGCTTTGCCTTGCGTGTTGCGGCTGGGATCGAATTGGATCAACCCATTGAAGTAGTCTTTGTCGGCGGGTTGAGCGATGCTGCCGTGACCTACGCGCCAGCTATGCGCATTGATCTTGAAGACAACAGCCGCGCCACGGTCCTGGAACATCATATTGGTCTTGGCGATGGGGTTTATTTCTCCAATGGCAAGACAGAGATCAATATTGGCCAAGGTACCAGGCTCAACCACATAAAGGTTCAGGCAGAAAGTTTCGAGGCGTATCACCTCTCCAACGTGAGCGTGCGCATTGGGCGGGATGGTCGTTATGAGGCCTGCACATTGTCTGTCGGCGCCAAACTATCGCGCAATGATATCAACGTCCGTTTGGAAGGCGAGGGGGCATTCTGTGGCCTCAACGGTCCAACGTTAATTCGCGGGGCGCAGCACTGCGACAATACCACCGTCGTTGATCATTTGGTGCCGCACACGGCGTGCAGCGAAATATTTAAGGGTGTGTTGGATGACAAGGCGCGGTCGGTCTTTCAAGGCAAAATTGTGGTCCATAAGGACGCGCAAAAAACCGATGGTCGACAGTATTGCAAAACTCTGTTGTTGTCTGACGATGCAGAAGTGAACGCCAAGCCGGAACTGGAAATCTATGCCGACGATGTGAAATGTGCCCATGGTGCGACGGTCGGTGAAATCGACGAGACGGCGCTGTTCTATTTGCGGTCTCGTGGTGTGCCTGAAAAGCGGGCGCGGAGTTTGCTGATCGAATCGTTCTTGGGCGAAGCATTGGAAAATATTGAAGCGGATGATATCAGCGCGGTCCTATCGGACATGATTTCAAACTGGCTATCGGATAAGAACTGAGATGAGCAACGCATCGAACGTGGTTGAGATGTCACCGAACGCAGGCAGTAACGCCTACGATATGGAACGCGTGCGGAAAGATTTCCCTGCGTTGCATCAGGATGTTTATGGCAAGCCGTTGGTCTACTTGGACAACGGTGCCAGCGCGCTGAAACCTCAAGCTGTCATCGATACCATGACTGAAGTCATGAGCACCTATTATGCCAACGTGCATCGCGGTGTGCATCGTTTAAGCCAGCTCTCAACCGACGCCTATGAAGAAGCCCGCCGGAAAGTCGCGACGTTTATTAATGCCGCCACCGACGACGAAATCGTCTTTGTGCGGGGTGCGACGGAGGCAATCAATCTGGTCGCAGCGACCCATGGACGTACACACCTGAGCAAAGGTGATGAGGTCATCATTTCGCACATGGAGCACCATGCGAACATCGTGCCCTGGCAAATGCTACGGGACGAAATGGGAATTGTACTGAAGGTCGTGCCGATTGACGACGAGGGTCATTTCTTGATGGACGCATATGAAGAAATGCTGAGCCCTCGGACCAAGCTCGTCGCCGTCACGCATATCTCGAACGCGCTCGGCACCATCACGCCGATGGCAGAGATCATTCGTCTGGCCCATGAGGCGGGCGCCTTGGTGCTGGTCGATGGCTGCCAAGCGGTGCCGCATATGAAGGTCGATGTTCAGGCTTTAGATGCAGACTTCTATGTCTTTTCCGGTCACAAGCTTTATGGCCCCACAGGGATCGGTGTGCTGTACGGCAAGCTTGATCTCCTGAACGCCATGCCACCGTATCAGACAGGCGGTGACATGATCCGTTCGGTCACCTTGGAAAAAACAGAATTCGCAGTCGCGCCGCACAGGTTTGAAGCGGGCACGCCAGCGATTGTCGAAACGATTGGACTGGGAGCAGCTATCGACTATATCACCGCGCTCGGTCTGGATAACATTGCCGCCCACGAGCAGGCGTTGCTTGAGTACGCGACGGCGCAATTGTTGGCAGTTCCAGGCCTGCACATCCACGGCACGGCCAAGGAAAAAGCCAGCATCATCTCGTTTGTGATGGACGCGGCGCATTCGCATGATGTAGGCACCATTGTAGATCGTGCCGGAGTTGCGGTTCGCGCAGGTCATCATTGTGCGCAGCCGGTGATGGATCGCTTCGGTGTCACAGCCACAGCGCGGGCATCGTTTGGAATTTATAACACGAAGGATGAGGTGGATTTGTTGGTGGAAGCTCTCAATGCGGTTCAGGAGATTTTTGGCTGATGTTTGAAGATCTCAGAGAGCTTTACCAAGAAGTGATCCTGGATCACGGCAAAAACCCCAGGAACTGCCACCCGCTTGAAGGCGCTAGCCATATGGCGCATGGCAATAATCCGATGTGTGGCGATACCCTGGATATCTTCCTAAAGGTTGATGAGGCGGGAAGTATTGCTGACGTTTCTTTCTTTGGACGGGGATGCGCTATTTCAGTCGCCTCCGCATCAATGATGACGGAAATTCTTAAAGGCAAGACGGTCGCCGAGGCGAGAAAATTAACGGAAGATTTCCAAAGCATGTGTACCAAAGATGATTTTGATTTTGAAGGTGCCGTAAATGGACTCGACGAAGATGCTGTTGAACGATTGCAGATGTTATCTGGCGTCAAAGAATTTCCAGTTCGCGTCAAGTGCGCGACCCTGGCTTGGCACACCATGAATGCGGCCGTCGTAGACGGCGGCGAAGTCACGACTGAGTAGTAGGAAGAAGAGAATGAACGAAGAAGCACCCGTGAACCAACCCATGCCCTACGACGACCATATGTTCGCGCCTGAGGGCGAGTTGCAGGAATTTACGGCGAAAGCCGGTGGTCCCTTACCCGAAGGCGTGGAAATTGCAGATCAGGCAGAGCTTATTGCCGCGATGCGTACGGTTTTTGATCCGGAAATACCGGTTAACATTTATGACCTGGGCTTGATTTATGCCCACGATATTACGGAACAGGGTGATGTTGCGGTTACGATGTCACTGACCGCGCCTGGGTGCCCTGTGGCAGGTGAAATGCCGGGGATGGTTGCAGATGCAGTGGTCCAAGTTGAGGGCGTTGGTGTTGTCGATGTGAAGATCGTGTGGGAGCCTGCTTGGACACCTGAGCGCATGTCGGAAGATGCAAAACTCGCGCTCGGCATGTTTTAGAGCTATAATAAGGACAAAGGTAAGGAGAGATTATGGCTGAACCTATTTTGACCATTACGGATGCTGCTGCGGATCGGATCAAGTTTCTGATCGCGCAATCTGACGAGCCTGTTGAAGGGTTGCGTCTGGGCGTTAATACGCGCGGCTGCAATGGTATGAGCTACACCGTCGACTATGCCCAAGAAGTAAATTCTGCAGACGAAGAAGTCCTGACAAATGGGGTGAAGGTTTACGTCGATCCCATGGCGGTGATGTACTTGATTGGTACAGAAATGGATTATGTTGAGGACAGGCTGGCCGCACACTTCACGTTTAATAATCCCAATGCAAAAAGCCTTTGTGGCTGCGGTGAGAGCTTTAACGTTTGAGCCATGGCTGATACGTTCCTTCGACCACCGGTAGAACTTCCCGAACGAAACGCGCCGGTTTACCTGGATTACCAAGCGACCACGCCGACGGACCCCCGGGTCGTTGAGGCGATGCTGCCTTATTTTTTAGAGAAATTGGGAAACCCTGCATCGACCAGCCATTTTTATGGCTGGGAGGCGGAAGAGGCTGTTGAGAAGGCACGCGAACAGATCGCGTCTTTGATCGGTGCCGAACCTCGGGAAATTGTTTTTACGTCCGGGGCGACGGAATCCAACAACATTGCCATTCAAGGTGTTAGCCGTTTTTACAAGGAACGGAAAAATCACATCGTTACTGCGGTGACAGAGCACAAATGTGTGCTTGAAGCATGCAAGCATATGGAACGAGAAGGGTTCGATGTAACGTTTCTAGAAGTCGGCTCGAATGGCCTGCTGGATTTGGATAGCCTGAAAGACGCAATCACCGAGAACACAGCTTTGGTTTCGATCATGGTCGTGCACAACGAAATCGGCGTTATTCAACCGGTGGCGGATATAGGTGCTATTTGCCGTGAACGCGGTGTGTTCTTTCATACAGATGCGGCTCAAGCCGTGGGGAAAATCCCGCTTGATGTAAACGCTATGAACATCGACCTGCTGAGCATTTCAGCTCACAAGGTTTATGGCCCCATGGGGATTGGTGTGCTGTATGTCCGGCGCCGTCCCCGGGTGCGATTATTGCCCTTGTTTCAGGGAGGCGGACAAGAACGCGGCATGCGGTCAGGGACTCTCTCAACGCCGCTGTGCGTGGGCATGGGCGAAGCCTGCGCCATAGCCGAACAGGAACTGCACGACGAAGCAAACCGGCTCGGTCACCTCAAGGATATGCTCTATCAAGGGGTCATGGGCCGGGTTCCCGGTATTTATCTGAACGGTGCCGCTGATCCGCGCATACCCGGAAATTTGAATTTTAGTTTTGACCATGTCGATGGCGCGGGTCTGATTGCAGGCTTGAAGGGAATTTCCGTTTCCAGCGGATCAGCCTGTACGTCTGGTGATGTTGCCCCCTCTTATGTTTTAAAGGCGCTCGGCGTAAGTGATGCATTGGCATTCGCGTGCGTTAGAATTGGCCTTGGGCGTTTCACAACGGCTGAGGATATAGAGATTGCGATTGAGACAATTGTCGAAAACGTCGCTCTTCTGCGCGCTGCCAATCCCGAAAACAAGGTTTCCGCTTGATGCTAAAGATGACGTTTGTCGGCTCTGATGGCCAGCGCCTTGAAGTCGACGCACCGGAAGGGCTGACGGTCTTGGACGTCGCCCATCGCAGCAGCATCGATATAGAAGGATCGTGCGAAGGCTGCATGGCATGTTCAACCTGCCATGTGATTGTCGACAAAGATTGGTACGACAAATTACCGGAAGCAGGTGAGGAAGAAGAAGACATGCTGTGCATGGCCTTCGGTCTGCAACGAACTTCCAGGCTTGCGTGTCAAATCACCATGACACCCGAACTGGACGGCCTGGTCGTTGCCCTGCCGTCCGATGTTCGGAATATGCTTTTGGAATAATTATCCGGTTCGAAGAATCAGGTGGAATCCGAACGAGGTTTTGACGACGTCGCTGGCTTCGCCTTCTTCCAGTGCAAAAGCAGCCGCACCGAAGCTGGGCACCATATCATTGGGACCGAAGAAACCAAGATTACCACTGTCTGCACCTGATGGGCAGTCTGAATTCTCTTTTGCCAAGTCGGCAAAGTCTGCACCGTCATCGAGCTCTTGTTTCAGCTCATTGATCTTTGCTTCAGCGTCTTCGGCGGAGAGTTGCGATTTAGACCGTTCACCGTCTGCGGTGGCAATAAGAATGTGGGAAGCTTTAATTTTATCAGCCATGTTTTCCTCTGATTTAACAAAAAAATAGGCGACATCTTTGTCGCTTGGGCACTCTCTTAAGATATAAAGCCCCTAACTGCAAATGCCATGATAATTCACCTGCTCTTGTATTGAAATTTGAAAGGCTTATATTCCCGGCCATGAACTCAATTGGATTAGATAAACCGGTTTCAGAAACCCGCGTGGTTGTGGCCATGTCGGGTGGCGTCGATAGTTCGGTTACGGCAGCCATGCTGGCCGATGAAGGCTATGATGTCGTTGGCATCACGTTGCAGCTTTACGACCATGGTGAAGCGGTAGAGCGCGCTGGCAGTTGTTGCGCTGGCGCTGATATCGCGGATGCGCGCCGGGTCGCGGAAACCGTTGGCATCCCCCATTATGTGTTGGATTACGAAAGCAAGTTCCGCCAATCGGTGATTGATGACTTTGCCGACAGCTACTTGCGCGGCGAAACACCGATCCCCTGTGTGCGTTGTAATCAGACTGTGAAATTTCGCGACCTGTTAGGAACCGCCAAGGACTTGGGCGCCGACGCGT
>Ga0114996_10004596_pt1 | contig 16468 bp, 12 predicted proteins | sample ArcticOcean_MG_C_4_FD_87039 | JGI IMG/M metagenome (GOLD analysis project Ga0114996, IMG submission 87039) | Marine microbial communities from western Arctic Ocean - ArcticOcean_MG_CB4_134 | ecosystem: Environmental > Aquatic > Marine > Oceanic | place: Arctic Ocean: Canada Basin | collected...
TAGTCAGGACCGTCAATATTCAGGATCTTAAAGATGACAAATTGCGTCGCGAGGAAAGAGACACCTGACCCTGAACCTGCCATACCGCCTACAATATATAATCGCTTGTCATCCTGGAGGCCAATGAGAGGGAATTCATCGGGGGTCATGCCAACCGTCCCGCTCCACTCATGGGTGACTTGTATTTTTTTAATGCAAAAGAACGGTTTTAGAAAGGCGGCGACATATTTCGTTATAAACCGTGAAGGTTGGTTACTTCCGGCCTCCTCGTCGGGGACCACAGACATGTCGGATCCCATAAGGATTCCGTCTTTCGTGCGGCTGAAAAACATTTGTGGCGTACTGATGGCTACACCTTGTTCCATTGTTCCTCCATGACTGTTACCAAATGCAGCCTGCGTTTGCCCCGCTTTTAAGATGTCGTGAAATTCTTTAAAGAGTGAGGGAGTATGAGATTCTGTGGCATTAATTACATAACGCGCTGTGATCATCCCTCGATTCGTATGAATTTCGTAATGATCTCCTTCATCTTTCACTGCGTTTACTTTAGTGCGCGTATATAACTCTACATTAGATGATTTAAGCGCCACTTGAAACAGGCCCCAAATCCACTTTGCGGGGTGCCAATTGGCAGTACCACGCGAGTGACCGGCATTATTATTTGTTTTTATTCCTGCCTTCTCCATTGCTTCCTCTTTGGAGATGCTAATCCAGTCGCTAAATCCCGTCTCCTCACCCATCTGCTGGGCCGCTATCGGTTTGTCTATGCTCTCCTCATCCGTGGTCCAGACCCAGCCTTTTTTTACATAGTCACATTCGATCCCCTCATCTTTTATTGTCTGTTCAATCATATTGTTGCTTTTAACCCCGGCGATCACATAGGGGCGGGCAAATTCATGAGCAGTGGCCACTCTTTTCTCTTCGCTTAAATCGGGGCGTGACTTTTCCAGATTTTTTAAAACCGTGCTGTGGACGTAGTAATAGTAACGGCCCATTGTCACGACGCCTGCATTGCGGCCACCTGAACCGCTCGCCGCCTCGTTCATTTCGAGAATGACCATTTTGTCCTTACCGTGTCTTGACCAATGATAGGCGGCTCCCGCACCGGCAAATCCAGCTCCAATAACCACGACTTCAGCACTCACGGGCAATTTTAAGTGAGATGAGCCTTCCCAGGGATGATTTTCCAGAGGGTTTTTATCTCGTAACCAGACAGGGGTTCTCGATACCGGTTTCTTAAACTGGACTTGATCATTTGAATTGGGAATCGTTCTCCACATAGTCTTAAGCGACCATGTAAAAAAGAGTAGCAGTCTGTGAATCAGCTTCTTCCCCGGATACATCGTGCTAATCCAGGTTCGCGCCGCGCGAAATTCATGTCGGCGCATACTGAGGAGTAATTTAATGACAAGAAGTAGTTTTTTCATAGGTCTTTTAATGCTTAAAGAGGGGGAAAAGAAGTGTACTAAATGGCAAAAAAGAAACTATTGAAGCTACTCCATACACCTTTTTTGAATCAGCTTAATGAAATTAAATTACGAATTTATTAATGATTCAGCCAATAGGAAATTAGGCTTGTGCCTGTTAAGGCTTTTAAAGGTAGAGAAAACAGTTGAAAGGTATGCAGTATCCTTGTAAACGGCAATAAATATGAATTATAATTTAATTTTTATAATGTAGGCATCATGATTTCATCGAGTAAACCTGTCGTCCTTTCCCTTATGCGCGCATCCGGGAATTTGCATTTAGGTAACTACCTGGGTGCATTGAAAAACTGGATCGCGATGGTCGATGACCATGAGTGTTTTTTTGGCATGGCAGACATGCATGCAATCACTGAGAAGTATACACCCTCAGTTTTGCGTAAGGATACGATAAGTATTCTGGCTCAGTATATAGCCAGCGGACTTATCGCGGAAAAAAACCACTTCTTTTTACAATCTCACGTGATTGGTCACGCTGAATTGGCGTGGGTGCTCGGCTGTATAACGCCTTTGGGGCAACTGGAGCGAATGACACAATTTAAAGAAAAAGCTAAGAAGCAGCGTTCAAATATCAATGCGGGTCTCCTCTATTACCCCGTGCTCATGGCTTCAGATATACTGCTTTATAACGCAGACCTGGTTCCGGTGGGAGAAGATCAGAAGCAGCATGCTGAACTCTGCCGAGATATCGCGCAGAAATTTAACCATAACTATTCGGAGACTTTTAAGGTGCCAGAAGTTTTCATACCGAAAACAGGATCCAGGATAATGTCGCTTCAGGATCCGGAAAACAAAATGTCAAAGTCAGATGATAATCTCAACGGGACCCTTTTTCTTCTTGATCCACCCGATCAATTGCGGAAAAAAATCATGAGCGCAGTCACCGATTCAGGAAGTGAAATTCTTGCCCTTGAGGATAAACCGGGTATGACCAATCTTCTAAATATTCTCAGTTCAATCACCAATACTCCTATTGCTGAACTTGAGAAACGTTTTTCGGGTAAAGGTTATGCAGAGTTTAAAGATACGGTAGCGGACGCAGTAATCGCACTTGTAGCGCCGATTCAGGAAAAGTATGCTTCTATTATCAATGACAAGCCCTATCTCGAAAGCATTATCAAAGAAGGTGCGAATGTCGCGCAAAATCGCGCCAATAAAATGTTAAGTAAAGTTTACCGTAAGGTTGGATTCGTGGAGCGAGTCCGATAGAATTTTATTTCACCACTTGTCCCGATAAAAATTAAATAAGCGACATTTTATTATTGAATTAAATTTGCAAAACTTTTTAGAATAAAAGCCGAAACTCTATATGACCGAATCTTCGGTGAACGATAATAATCACCTCCGCTTAGTTAAATGGCCCTTCTACACTGGCGATGGGCTCTTGGTATTACTCGCGTTTCTAATAGTTGCGTATTCCGCTAAGCCACTCAGTTCAACTGCGATATCCTGGTGTGTGATTAGTATTACATTTGGGGCTCTGGTTTTCGTCGCACCATTTATTCTTGAATACTTGAATTCCATTCGCCTGGCAAAGAATCAGCTTCAGGAAGCGGTGGATAGGCAATTGCAAGGCTTGGATACAGTGCTCCAGGAGTTGGATGCTCTCTCGATCACGCTGACCGACCTTGCACAAAAATCAGCGAATTCCACCGAAAAGATGGAGCATTTCAGGCCTGAATTGCAAAATCAATTAAAGGATTCTCATACCAGGATCGATAGTCTACTCGAAAATGCTCAAGGGAAAGTTTCCGCCCATGAGTCTTTGAGTGAGAAATTAAATCAACGCCTGGAATCGCTGGAAAGTAAAGTTAATGAGCTTGTAACAATTCGGACAGATACGGTTGTGAGCGAGGTCATTGAGGACGAAAGTGAGAAGAGCGAGATTGCGAAATCAGAAGAGAATGATAGCGCCGAGAATCAGAATCCAGTAATCGAAGAGGATACCAGCGCAGATAACACGCTTGATGAGGTGGTTGAGACTCAGGCCATTAAGATTCCTGCCCCGATAATTGAATTAGCGGATGTTGAAGAGATGAGTAATCATGTGGCAGAGAACAACAGCTCGATCACTCTTATTGCCCATCTTAATATCGATATTAGCAGTACCCCTTATGTCCGCGGTGAAGGAGCTGGATTGAGTTGGAATGTAGGTATACCAATGAAATTTATTGAAATCGGTAAATGGGAGTGGACAGTCGAGAACGCTGTAGAATCTACCTCCTGTCGAATTTTTAAAGATGACTCGCTCGCTGCCAAAGGAGACGACATCGTCATCAATGTAGGGGAGAGGGCTGAAGTCTACCCGGTATTTCCCGAGGAGTAATTCCTGACTGCGGCTGCTGCATCGACAGATTGCAGGATAGCAGAACTCCTGTTCACACTTTTCGCGCTCTAGGATTTTTCTTTAGCGGAGATATTATCAGGATCGTATATAAACCCGACTCCGTGGATGGTGCGGAAAGCGTCTAAACTATGATCATTGCGTGCAAAAGATTCACGTATTTTTAGGATATACTGATCCAGTGATCGACTTCGCACGTCGGCATGAATTCCCCAGACCGCATGGATCAAACTGCGACGGGTAAGCACGGTGCCCTCATTTGAAGCTAAATAAGTGAGGATCCCCAGTTCTTTACGACCAATCTTTTCAGTATTTCCATTGGGAAATATGATTTCCAAGTGGATAGGGTTTACATCGACATCACAAAATTTAAAAACTTCCTGGGAGAGGGCGGCGTTCTTAGTGATGTGATAATCGTGTGCGGTTTCCGCGCGGCGAAGAACGGCGTGAATTCGAGCGATGAGTTCAGGAAAACTGAATGGTTTAGTGATATAGTCATCACCACCCATATCTAACCCTTTCACCCGGTGGACTTCGGAATCACTGCGGTTAGAAAAATGACCGGAACTTGAATGTTGTTCTTTTTGAGATCCTCCAGGAGAGAAAATCCGCTGGTGTCAGGGAGGTTTATATCCAGGAGAAGGAGGTTTGCAAAATTTCTTTTCAAGAACCGCAATACATTAGTTGAACGATGATAGACCTGCGTCATCATTCCTCCCGCCTCAAGCTGCTCGGAGATCAACGTAGCTAATTCCTTCTCGTCTTCAACGATGAGAATGAGTGGTTTTAGGTTAGTGGCCATGGCAATCGCGGCAATTCCGCATCAGATGTATAGGTAATTTTCCTTAATATTCCCCCAGAATCATTATGACAGTATCCTAGAGATATATAAAAATACTCCTATATTTACAATTTCTTTTTCAATATTTTGTAAAAATCAAGAAATCAGGGAACTGAGAATAAGCTTGCGAGGATTGAGACCAAGCGTCATCTAGAGGATATTGTGTCAGAAAATAAACCATTAATCATGCTGGGCCTGCCTAAGGGCAGCATGGAAGAGGCTACAATTAATCTGTTTGCTAAAGCAGGTTGGAATATACAGCAGCACGCACGCTCGTACAAACCAGTCATCGATGATCCAGAACTCGATGGCCGATTTATTCGCGCCCAGGAGGTTAGCCGTTATGTCGAGCAAGGATTTTTTGATGTTGGTTTGACCGGACATGATTGGATATTAGAAAACAATTCGGACGTCGTTGAAGTCTGTAGCTTGGTATATAGTCGAAACTCAAATGTAAAGTCGCGCTACGTTCTCGCGGTCCCGGAGACATCACCGATCAAGAAGGTTGAAGATTTACAGGGAAAACGCATCGCGACCGAAGTCGTCAATCTCACCCAACAATACCTGAAAGACCAGGGTGTCGAGGCTGTTGTAGAATTTTCATGGGGTGCCACCGAGGTGAAAGTTCCAGACCTCGTTGATGCTATTGTTGATATTACCGAAACAGGGAGTTCACTGATCGCAAATAATCTGAGAATTATCGATACCCTCTTTTGGACAGATATCAAATTAATAGCCAACAAGATAAGTTGGGAGGACAAAGATAAACGTCAGAAGATTGAAAATGTCGCATTACTTCTGCAAAGCGCGCTAGAAGCGAAAAACAAAGTGGGTCTAAAACTTAACGTTCCGAAACAAAAATCAGATCTAATCATCAAGGAACTTCCTTCACTGCGAAATCCTACTGTCTCACAGCTCAGTAAGTCAGATTGGGTTGCGATAGAAACAGTGCTTGATGAATCCGTTGTTCGAGAGATTATTCCCCTGTTGAAATCGCACGGAGCAGAAGGGATCATCGAATATCCGCTGAATAAAGTGGTATTCTAAGCTCAGGTAGTATTTCTAGATACCGTACGAGTGATAGTGACAGCGTGATAAAAAATCATATAACCCCTGCGCCTGGTCATATTAATGCTACTTTTATACTTGCACCTATAATTGGATGTGTGCCAGTATCTCCGCTCCATTCATAAATAGAGTCCGACTGACGTCTATTTCACTGAAAATTAAACATATAGAAATATATAACAATCAATATTAACCCCTAATCCGACCGGGGAAATCTTAACAGATCCTCGATTGAATTAATAACCAAATAAAAGATTATGAGTTCCTCCATAATGGAAGAACTACTGGCTGAGAGCCAGTTTGAAAACATTAAGGAAGGCGCCATCATTCCCGGCACCATTACTGAAATCCGGGATAATGAAGTGGTCCTTGATATTGGCGCTAAAGCCGAAGGGACCATATCGGCCTCAGAGTTTGTCGATATTGGAGAACTCCAAATAGGTTCTCAAATTGAAGTTTACGTCGAGAAGCTTGAGGATCGTGATGGTAACCCAATCCTTTCTTACGACAAAGCAGAACAAAAGAAAAATTGGGAAAATATTCTCTCTAAATGTGCAGAAGGGACTGTAGTATCCGGTCGGGTCAGGAGCAAAGTGAAAGGTGGACTGATCGTAAACATCGGTGTTGATTCTTTCCTGCCCGCTTCACAGATCGATGTTCAGCCACCTAAAAATCTCGATCAATACGTTGGTCAAACTTACGATTTTAAAGTTCTTAAAATTAATCAGGAACGCCGCAATATAGTAGTTTCACGCCGTGAACTCATAGAAGAGCAGCGTGTGCATAAGCGTCGTCAGCTTCTTGAAAATGTAAAACCCGGTGATACGCGAGAGGGCGTTGTTAAAAATATCACGGATTATGGGGCATTTATTGATCTTGATGGTCTGGATGGACTCCTTCACATAACAGATATGAGTTGGGGACGTATTTCTCACCCGAGCGAGATGCTTAAGATTGGCGAAGAAGTGAAGATCATGATAATTGAAGTCGACCGTGACCGAGAACGTGTCTCTCTTGGATTAAAACAAACCACTTCCAATCCTTGGGAAGGAATTGAGAATCGCTATCCACTCGATTCTAAAGTAAACGGCAAGATTGTAAACCTTGTGCCTTACGGTGCATTCGTTGAGATTGAAGAAGGGGTAGAGGGCTTGGTTCATGTTACTGAACTTTCCTGGACAAGAAGAATCAATAAACCGAACGAAGTGCTTAAAGTAGGGGACGTAATTGATTCTGTCGTTATTGGAATCCAGAAGGAAGATCAGAAAATTTCATTAAGTGTGCGCCAGCTTGAACCCAATCCCTGGGATATGGTTAAGCACAACTACCCCTCTGGAGCGCGCGTACACGGCAAGGTTCGCAATCTTACGAACTACGGTGCTTTTGTTGAACTCGAAGAAGGTATTGATGGCATGATCCATGTCTCCGATATGTCCTGGACGCGCAAGGTAAATCATCCCAGTGAATTTGTGCAAAAAGGAGATGAAATTGATGCTATGGTTTTAGACGTCGACTCGAACAATCAGCGTATTTCTCTGGGTATTAAACAACTTTCTTCCGATCCTTGGAGCGAAATTGGTCAACTGTTCAAAATTGGCGATGTTGTAAAAGGTAAGGTCACAAAGATTACTACTTATGGTGCTTTCATCGATCTCGGAAATGGCATTGATGGCTTGGTACATATTAGCCAGGTTAGTGAGGATCATATAGAGAAAATTAAAGATGTTCTTGAGACTGACCAGGAGGTTACTGCCCGTGTTATTAAGATCGATCTCGAGGAAAGAAGAATCGGCCTGAGCATCAAAGCGGCTAATTATGATTCTGAACAACTCGCCGCTGAAACCGTTGCATACGAAAATATAAAGAGCGATGATTTGACGAGCTTGGGTGATATTCTCGATGAGGCTACTAAATAGCGAATCGAATACTTAGATTTGCAGGTACGCACAAAAAATGTTTCAGGGCCAGTATTTTTTCTGGCTGAGTGTTGAGGGTTCTTGCTAAATCAGATTGATTTACTATCCCTTTTATCGGATTCGCACATGGATCCATTACAATTTTCTTATGAAGCTGCACGATAAGGTCTTTATAAAGTCATAGAGAATTATGAATCAAAATCGGTTGTTTATCGGTTGTATTGTCTCTTTGGTCACAACTTCATTTGGGTTTATAATTCGCGCGTTTTTGCTCACCGAATGGGGTGCAGAATTTAATCTGTCCGAGTCGCAATTGGGATCTATTCAGGGAGCTGGATTATACCCATTTGCTTTGAGTATCATTTTATTCAGCCTGATCATTGATAAATTAGGTTACGGGCGCACGATGGCTCTCGCTTGGATATGCCATCTGGCATCCGCGGTTATCACGATCACCGCTACTAGTTATACCGCCCTCTACGTGGGGACATTTATATTTGCTCTTGCCAACGGGGCGATTGAAGCCGCGATCAATCCGGTTACTGCGACTCTTTTTTCCGATAAGAAAACACATTATCTCAATATTCTCCATGCTGGTTGGCCGGGCGGATTAGTCCTCGGCGGCGTTCTTGCTATTTCCCTGAGTGGGCTTGATGTGAGTTGGGCGTGGCGGTTGAAAATTGGGCTCTTCATCATACCCACGCTCATATATGGGTTTCTTTTATTAGGTCAGAAATTTCCTGTACAAGAGCGAGTTACAGCTGGTGTTAGCTATAAAGAAATGCTTTCCGAATTCGGCTGGATTGGGTGCCTTGTATGCTGCTTCTTCATTGCCTATGCAATAGACGAAGTCATGCTGGTTTTTCAATCGCGATTAAGCAGTGGGTGGATAGCGGGAATAACGATTATTCCCACGCTCGTTTTTTTTGCAAAAATAAAAAGCCCGGGGCGACCGGTTTTTGTTTTTCTCTTATTGGTGATGATACTGGGTGCAACGACTGAAGTTGGGACCGATAGTTGGATTGCCGCTCTTATGACACCCATCCTATCTGAATTGAGCCAGAATGCCGGGAATTGGGTACTTGTTTATACCTCGTTTATTATGTTTGCCCTTAGATTTTTTGCTGGACCGATTGTCCAATGGATTTCTCCTCTTGGTCTACTATCCGTATGTGCAGCTATCGCTTTCATTGGTCTCTACTGTTTATCGGTTTCGACTACCGCGCTTTTTATTTTTGTCGCCGCCTCCTTTTATGGGGTGGGAAAATCCTTTTTCTGGCCAACGATGCTCGGTGTAGTTTCTGAGCAATTCCCGAAGGGTGGTGCTCTAACGCTCAATGCTATCGCGGGAGTCGGCATGCTTGCGGTGGGTGTTATTGGCGGGCCACTCCTCGGCACTATTCAAGATAAATATTTAGACGCCCATCTTAAGGAAGAATATCCATCAATTCATGCAGAAATTGCTGAAGGCAAACAATCCAAGTATGGGATTTCCTATCAACCGTTAAATAAATCTAAGATAAGCTTATTAGTTGAGCCTGATAAAAAAGCGGTTGAAACGATACGCAAAAAAAATAATCAAAGTACCCTGGCTAAAGTTGCGATCCTACCCTTAATGATGTTTCTTTGCTATCTGGGTCTGATTATTTATTACAAGAAAATTGGTGGTTATAAAGTGAGAAGCTTGAACGCATCATAGTATCAATCGGGTTAGATTGTTGATACTCGTCCTAGAAGAAATGACCGTGTGCCCACCTTGGCCTAAACGTTTTTCTCTTCAACTTTGGACTGAATAAACTCCTGCAATACTTCCATTTTTTGCATCTCTATATTTTCCTCACGTATTTCCTCTGCATTGCGTTGCTGCTCTTTTTTTGTCATTGATTTCCGCATTTTTGACAGCGCCATATTTTGAAGCTGACGTACGCGTTCTCGCGTAATACTGAAAACCAGGCCCACTTCCTCGAGGGTTTTTGGTTTTCATTATTTAACCCAAAACGCATCCGTATAATATTAGCTTCACGCTCGTCGAGGTTATCCACCATCTTGTTAATGTCCCGAACGAGCGATTTATTTTGGAGATTCTCGAAGGGATTTATCGCGTTTTCATCACCGACTAAGTCTCCAAATTCTGTATTATGACCATCACCTATCGGGGCATCCAATGAAGCCGGCCTTGCACTTACCGTTTTAAGATGGGCGATTTTATTAGCCGGCATTCCCAATTCCATCGCCAGTTCATCATCTGAAGGTTCACGGCCAAGTTCTTCCGTTAGTTCAAGAGTCATTTTCCGCATTTTCGAAATCTTGTCTACAAGGTGGACGGGTAGACGTATCGTCTTGCTCTGATTAGCGAGCGCACGTTTGATGGACTGCTTTATCCACCATGCGGCATAGGTGCTGAGTTTGCCCCCTTTATCCGGATCGAATCGCTCGACCACCTTGATTAATCCAATATTACCTTCACTTATCAGGTCGAGGAGAGGGAGACCGAAATTTGTATAATCATGTGCGATTTTCACTACCAGTCTAAGGTTGGCGTGAATCATACTTTTACGGGCGTCCGCATCGCCTTTTTGAATGCGTCGGGCAAGTGCAACTTCCTCCGCTGGTTTTAAAAGAGGGACTCTTCCGATTTCCTGTAAATAAATTTTAATCGCGCTTGTATCGGAAGCTGGCAACTTATCTGTTACCTCGGGCTTATCGAGTGTCGACCCCAGCTGTCTCGATACGACAATACTTATGTCCTCGGTATTAGATTTACTGTTTTTTTAATACCCATTATCGTGTAAGGACACGGTCTATTGTGTTTCGTTCTTTTTAATTAATCCACTTGAATTATAAGCGATTGAACTGCTTCTTGGCAATGGGTATAAAAATCTGTGATAAACGTCCGCTCATGATCTTATAATACGTTGGTCATCAACATATATGAACGTTAGGGAGATTCACAAGAAGGGCTTGCGAAGAGGCTTTTTGAAGGAAAATCTATCCCTTCACGCTACTTTATTTCTCGGGAGACATGCCTTCAGCCCTGGCAACCGCACGGAGCATACCCTTGGCTTTATTAATGGTTTCTTCGTATTCTTTTTCGGGTTGTGAATCGGCAACTAAGCCGGCACCTGATTGTATATATATTTTATCGTCTTGGAGTAGAGCCGTACGAATGGCTATACAAGTATCAAGATTACCATCATAACTGAAATAACCAAGTACACCCGCATAAGGTCCACGCTGTTCCCCTTCCATTTCTTCGATTATCTGCATCGCGCGAATCTTAGGTGCTCCTGATACGGTCCCCGCGGGGAAAGTTGCGCGCATGAGATCGAATGCATTGTAGTCTGGAGAGAGAATCCCCTCTACCTGTGATACGAGATGCATCACGTCTGAATAACGTTCAACCGCCATGAACTCAGGCACCTTGACACTCCCATACTGGCAGACGCGACCGATGTCGTTTCGGGCAAGATCGACCAACATAAGGTGTTCAGCTTTTTCTTTTTCATCGGATAGCATCTCTTGCTCAAACGCGCTATCTTCACGGTCAGTTTTTCCCCTCGGCCGCGTTCCGGCGATGGGACGGACTTCGACAAGCTCTCCAGTCAGTTTTACATGGACTTCCGGCGAGGCACCAACGAGAGCAAATTCATCTGTTTCATAAAGAAACATGTAGGGTGAAGGATTAATGGTACGCAAAGCGCGGTATAATTCGAGTGGCGGCAGCGAAAAATCACGTTCAAATCGCTGAGACCCTACGACTTGAATTATGTCTCCGGCGCGAATATATTTTTTACTCTCGCTAACCAGTGTTTCAAATTCCTTTTGAGTGAAATTACCCGATGGGACTTCAATCTTATCGTCTTCAACAACGGGTATGGGTGCTAAGGTTCGACTCTCTTGAAGCGTATTATAAAGTGCATGAATGCCTTTAACCGCTTCATTGTAAGCAGATTCAGGGTCATCATCTTCGATGTGCGCATTGACTAATAACCGTAGAGTTTGTCGAGCGCGATCAAAGATAACGACCGTATCAATGATCATAAAATAAATAAGAGGAAATTTAAGCGGGTCGTTCGTGGCAACGGGTACCGTCGATTCAAAATGGTGGACATATTCATAACTAATGATGCCCACGGCTCCTCCGATGAAGGGCGGCATACCGTCCAGTTTAACCGGGTGATAGGCTGACATTTCGTCCTCGATGATATTCAGCGGGTCCTCTGTAGCAGGGAGGGTTAAAGTTTCTCCATTGCGGTCGACGACAACGACTCTGTTATGAAAAGCTTTAATTGTTTTGCGGGGTTGGCACCCGATAAACGAATAGCGAGCTAACCTTTCACCCCCCTCGATAGATTCCAAAAGAAAAGCAGAGCCTGAACGATTCAATTTAGAATATACGGATACAGGTGTCTCAAAATCTGCCATTAAATCCGCGTAGACGGGAATTAAGTTACCATCTTTGGCTAGCTTTAAAAAATCGGGTAAAGCAGGAAAAATGTTCATAACGACCTGGATTTAATCCTATCTGAAGGTGTTGATTTTCCGCTGGGGAACAAGCAAAAACAAGGTGTCAACCTTTACCCTTGACTTTTTAACGGCCTTGAAAATCAATCATGGAAAACAGCTTTCCTTTTATCTTCAATCTTTAATTCAGTTTTTAATCCGCTAGCTTCGAAAATAGAAATCATTATGAAAAGTTCTTTCTCCCACAATACCCTTCGCTGTGTGCAACTATTAATTGCCATTGCTGTGTTGCCAGCATCGTTACTGGCTGGTGAAAATGATGTTATAAATACCGGTGACACCGCATGGATGCTTACGGCCACAGTCCTCGTTCTTTTCATGACGATTCCGGGGCTCTCTCTCTTCTATGGTGGTTTGGTGCGTAATAAAAACGTCCTCTCAGTGTTAATGCAATGTTTTGCCATGGTGGGTGTGATAACTATCCTCTGGGTTCTCTTTGGCTACAGCCTGGCATTCACCGATGGCGGTGGAATGAATAAATTTATTGGAGGTTTATCTAAAGCATTTTTAAGCGATCTAACTCCTGATTCTGTCAGCGGAACAATCCCCGAATCGGTTTTTCTCTGTTTCCAGTTGACCTTCGCGATCATTACTCCAGCCCTCATTGTCGGAGCATTTGCTGAGCGCATGAAATTCAGTGCCATGCTTTGGTTCAGTGTCATTTGGTTTATGCTATCCTACCTGCCGATTTGCCATATGGCATGGGGTGGCGGCATATTAGGTGACTGGGGAGTGTTGGATTTTGCCGGTGGCACGGTTGTTCATATAAACGCGGGTATTGCCGGCTTGGTGGCTTGTGTAATGATTGGCAAGCGACGAGGATTTCCTAATCAGCCGATGAAGCCTCACAGTCTACCCTTAACAGTAATTGGGGCCTCTATGCTTTGGGTCGGCTGGTTCGGATTCAACGCCGGCAGCCAGTTGGCAGCTGACGGCACCGCGGGTATGGCGATGCTGGTGACCCAGGTAGCTACGGCTGCTGCGGCCGTTACCTGGATGTTCATCGAGTGGATTCGTCACGGTAAACCGAGTGTCCTCGGAATTGCTACGGGCGCAGTAGGTGGTTTGGTCGCTATTACTCCCGCCTCTGGGACGGCAGGCCCTATGGGGGCACTGCTGATCGGATTTTCTGCAGGACTTCTCTGCTATTTCTTCTCAACATCGGTGAAAAAGAAATTTGGTTATGATGACAGCCTCGACGTATTTGGCGTTCATGGCGTCGGTGGTATTATTGGTGCTCTCCTGACCGGTTTATGTGCGGCAGAGTTTATGGGTGGTTCAGGATTGGCTCACGATACGGTTGGTGCCCAGCTTTGGAATCAATTTCTCGGTGTTACATTAACAGTTGTCTGGTGTGGTGTGGTTTCCGTCGTCTCACTTTTTGTGATCGATAAAATTATCGGTTTGCGTGTTACGGATGAAGAGGAGGTCGTAGGGTTGGATATCAGCCTTCACGACGAACAGGGCTACGAGATTTAAAGGTTAGAAACCCTATTATTGATCTGACTGGAGATAAATTTAGCCATATTTGAGACGGCTTTTTTGACTGCTGAAATGATCGGTTCTATTCTCACTAATAGGCATACTACTTTATATTGATCAGCTTTTTCACACATCTCGGTGTCATTCCGTAAAGGAGTGATAAAGAACAGGTCTTAATAGACAATTCACTACCCCTTATTTCAGTCACATAAGATTAGGGTAGTTAGATGATGAAATTACCCGTGAGCCAGCTATCAAGCGTGACCGTTTTTTCAGATTCAGCAATTATTACTGAATACCCATAAGCTAACGCATTTAATCAGCTTTAAATAGCGAAAAAGGAGGAAATGAGGTTTGATATTAAACTATAATCGAACATATTATAAGTAGAGGTTTATGAAGTCCAAAATCATTTCTGTGGTTATGGGTGGAGGTAGAGGAAAACGGCTGCATCCACTGACTAAAATGCGTTGTAAACCCGCAGTCCCCCTTGCCGGTAAATATCGTCTGGTCGATATTCCTATAAGTAACTGCCTGAACGCTGGACTGAATCAAATATATGTTCTCACTCAGTTCAATACGGCTTCACTACACCGTCATATTCAGGAGTCATATAATTTTGATCCCTTTGGAGGCGGATTCGTGGATATCCTCTCCGCTGAGCAGACGGAAGCGGGAGAAAGTTGGTACCAAGGTACTGCGGATGCGGTACGCCAAAATTTGCATCATTATAATGCCAATGATGGCGATCTCTTCCTCATCCTATCGGGTGATCAACTCTATAATATGGATTTTCGCCGTATTATTGACCAACATCGAGAAACGGGAGCGGATGTCACGATCGCTGCTAAAGCCATGCCCATCACTCATATCGAAGGGTTAGGGCTTATGCGAGTGGAGGATAACCTGGAGATAAAAGAATTTGTTGAAAAGCCAGACGACGCAAATGTAATCAAAGAGCTTTCGATCAGTGATAAGCTCATGGCTGGGATAAGTAATCCTCATGGGGATAAATATTGTCTCGCCTCGATGGGCATCTACGTCTTTGGAAAACAAACACTTTACGACGCACTACATCATATAAATGCAGCTGATTTTGGGCGTGAAGTGATTCCTCAACTATTAGGAAAGGTGGGCCTTTATAGTTATATCTTTGATGGTTATTGGGAGGACATTGGAAGTGTCCGCTCATTCTTTGAAGCAAATCTCCGTTTAACTGAACCTCTACCTCCATTTAATTTTTTTGATCAGGATCGTGTTATCTATACCCACCCACGCTACTTACCTGCGAGTAAAATAAATGGGGGATCATTTGAAAATGCGATCGTTGCCGATGGGTGTATTATTTCCGGCGCCTCCCTTAAACGCACTGTCATTGGTGTTCGTTCAGTTATTGGTGAGGGGTCTCATTTGGAAAATGTAGTGATGATGGGACAGGATCATTTTGAAAGGAGCGATGAAAGAGATAACCTGTCGGAAATGAATATACCGAAGATCGGAATCGGTAAAAATTGCCATATTTCTAATGCTATTATCGATAAGAACGCACGCATTGGGGACAACGTCCGCCTTTCTCCAAAAGACAAACCCGAACATTGTGAAAATGGTGATATCATGGTTCGCGATGGTGTACTCATTGTTTCAAAAGATGCAATTGTTCCCCAAGATACCGTATTCTGATACTGACATAAGTTATAATGAATAGTTAAGTGTTACTCTCGTTAAAAAAGGATTACTATGGTTCAATCTATAAAAAAACTGCTCGTTTGCACCGATGGTTCTGATTATTCACAAGTATGCTGTCGTTACGCTGCTTGGATAGCAGAACACACCGGTGCTTCTATCGATCTTCTCTATCTTACTGATTTGCGGCAATTTGAAGTTCCCCTTGTCGCTGACTTGAGCGGGAGCCTGGGCATCCAGCCCTATCAGGATGTACTGACGCATCTTCAGGAAATGGAAAAACGGAAGGCCGCAATTATCGAAAAAAATGCGCGCGAGATTTTCGCTAAGGAGGGAATGAAAAATCCGATTCAATTTCATCACCATACCGGTTTACTTGTCGATTGCCTGGAGGATTTTGAAAAAGACGTCGACTTAGTATTGCTGGGTAAACGTGGGGAAAAGGCCGACTATGCTATCGCCCACTTGGGCTCTAACATGGAACGTGTGATTCGAGCCAGCAGTAAACCGACCCTCACAACTTCAAGAAAATTTATACCGTTTACTAAAATCCTCCTCGCTTATGATGGCGGAGAAAGTTGTCAGAAAGCGCTCCAGTTTCTTTGCGAGAATGACGCGCTTAGTGATCAGGAGCTTCACATTATTACTGTATCTGAAAATGAAGATGACAAAGCTGCCTTCGAAAATATGGAACAAGCGAAATCGATCGCCAAGGGCAGGAAAGGGACAAATGTTTTTCAAATACTCAATGGTAATGTTGAAGATCAAATTGCCCGCTATGTAGACAATGAAGAAATGAATCTGCTAGTGATGGGCGTTTATGGGCACCGACGGATTCGCTATCTGCTTATCGGGAGTACTACTACGACTGTAATTCGTGCGTGTCGTATTCCTGTTCTTTGCTTTCCGTAAAATTACATCTCGTATCCAAAATTGTGCATTTGCTGTATGCGCTTTTTAAAATGTCAGTGCGTTAGATTATCAGCTCTCTTTTTTCGACTTTAATTCATCGGTAACTTTGAAAGATCTTGTCACCAGGGATGGTGACCAGTGAAAGTCGTTATTTCGACAAAGCAGAATTCGATAGTGTTTATTTCTTTTTAATCCATGCGGAAGATCATCCATA
>Ga0114996_10004597_pt1 | contig 16468 bp, 12 predicted proteins | sample ArcticOcean_MG_C_4_FD_87039 | JGI IMG/M metagenome (GOLD analysis project Ga0114996, IMG submission 87039) | Marine microbial communities from western Arctic Ocean - ArcticOcean_MG_CB4_134 | ecosystem: Environmental > Aquatic > Marine > Oceanic | place: Arctic Ocean: Canada Basin | collected...
AGACGGCACAGGGAAAGGGAGTGAGACGATGAAAGGTAAATTTGATTTCAAAGAAATCGGGATTCAACACGGCGAAAAGATCGCTTTGGGAATCGTCGGGTTGCTGTTCGTTTATTTCATCGCATCTTCGTTCGGCCACAACCCGGTGACCAACGATCAACAGCCCGGAAATATCATCGCCGCGGGAAATGACGTCATGGCGGCGATCCGCAAAAACGGGGTCCCCGAACGCGAAGAGCCTGAAGACCGTCCACAGATATACAAAGAAGCGACTCGCCTGGTACCAGCCGGCGTGTTTGGCGACTTCACGGTTGTCAATCTGCCGTTTGCTCAACAGCCCAAGCGAGGAAACCCCAGCTATTTCCCCGTCGATAAGTTGCACGCTTCCGCGGGAATCGGTTCGCTCGCCTACGCGGCGGGAGACGGGCGTGTCGCCACGGCTCATAAGGGCAAGGCCCTGCCGCTGCCGGCAGGCATGAAATTGGGAGGCGTAAAGGCCGGCAAGTCCGACGTTGCCGTGGCCGGAAGCTGGATCGTGGTGACCGGCATCATTCCCTACGGCAAGCAGCGGGAGCATTTCGACAGCCTCTTCAAGAACGGCGTCCATCCATTGGAATCGGACGTTCCTCGCTATGGTGCGCCTGTCGTCGAGCGAGCCGAGGTGACCGGCGGCCAGATGGGTGAGTGGACCACACTGGACGTAGCCAGCGGCTTTGCCGCTGATCCTGGATCGGCAAGCACCGTCACGTTTCCGGCATTTGATGGCTATCGCCAGGGAAAAAATACGGCCGACCTTCCCCCGCTGCTGGCACGCAACTGGAATCTTAAAAACGTGATTCCGCGACAGATCCTTGACCTCGTGCAGAAGGAAGGGGCCAAAGTCGATCCCGAGGAAAGAAAGGAAGAACCGGCAGAGGAACCGATGTTCGAGGGTATCGGCGGCGCGGAAAGAAAAAAAGAGAGACAACGGGCTCCGAGGCGACGCAGACCACGCAACGTAAGGCGCGACTCAGAAACGACGGTCCCGTTTCTGATGTTTCGTTATGTCGACCGAACCGTTAAACAAGGCAAGTCGTATCGCTATCGCGTCAAGCTGTTTCAGCGCAACCCGAACCACGACGTCGATAACCGTTTTCTGAAAATACCTGGCGAACAGCAGATCGGGCAGCATTCTGATTGGTCGGGCGTATCACCGACAACAACCGTACCACGCGGCGGTCAGGTTCTCGCCGGGAAGATCGACCGCAAGAATGGCGTTGCGCGGGGCGAGATCATGATCGTCAATTGGGACGATGGCACAGGGATTCGAACGGTGAAGTCGTTTAAGCGGAGGATCGGCGAGTTGGCCGACTATCCGATCGTCGACGACATTCGCGACGAACCCGGCATGGACCAGGCGCGGCTTGTTTCTGGTGGAAACGTACTAGTTGACCCGCGCGGCGCCAAACGAACCAAGGGGCCAATCAGTGCACAGATCGTCGGCCAAGTTCTGGTGATCGATCCGATTGCAAAGAATCTTCGCGTCAAGGATACATTCACCAGCGGAATGACCTTGGTCGACTTGCGCGGCGGTGTCGGAAAACGCCCGGCAGAGATCCTGTTCTGTGACAAGAACGGCAAACTGATCGTGCGGCGATCCGATGAAGACGCGGCGATGGTCGCCAAGAACAAGGCACGCCTCACCGGTGGCGTTGACGCCGGGGCCGGCGCAGCACCTCCCGCCGGTAAAGCCGACCCATCTGCTCCCGCCGACGGATTTCCCAGCGAGAAAAAGAAGGCCGGCACCGACGACCCAAACGCTTTCCCCAGCGAGCGAAAATCTCCCTAATCTCTGCGTAATCGGGACGCCTTCACACGATTGCCTGTCGGCCGGTCCGTCGTTTTTCCGCAAGGTTTCCTCTGTCGTTACACGCCGAAGGCTGTAAGCATTTTCCTGTGCAAATCGTGCTATTTTTGCGGTATTCTGTTTGACGATCTTCAACCTGCGGCAATACTTGCGCATGAGAAGCGCATAGGTCGCTTGATCGCATCTCACGCTGGTGTCGCGGGGCTCGCCGCATGGTCCCCTCGCGCTGCGTGTGATGAGCGCGATAGCGCCTTGCGCCCGGCGGAATGGTCCACAGTGAAACGCAGCCATTACTCGTAGCAAAAAGGGGAGGGCCACCATGCAAGATCCGCCCGACATGACGGACAGAGAGGCGGCAACCGTCACGCGCCGCTTCTCTGGTGACGAATCCCCCGACGGGTAGTCAGCACGTTTCAACTCGCGAAGGAGTGAGCCCTCCCCCAACCAGTTCGGCGGGGAGGGTTTTTTTCGTGCCGTTTAGTGAGGCCCGCTACTCTTCGCCGATCACTGCCATCACGTCGTCGGGGATATTAAAGTTGCTGGCGACGCTCTGAACGTCATCGTGGTCGTCGAGCTGCTCCACGAGCCTGAGCACCTTGCGACCGTCCCCGGCATCAAGATCGACGGTCGAGTCGGGAATGCGAGTGATCTCGCTCGCCTCGGTCTCAAAGTCCGCATCGGCGAGCGCTTTGGCGACCGCCTGAAACGCCTCGACCTCGCAGGTTACTTCAAAGCCATCGCCGGTGCGCTCGACGTCGTCGGCCCCCGCTTCGAGGGCGACCTCCATGAGTTGGTCTTCGTCGATCTTGTCGGCGGAGAGGAGAAAGAGTCCTTTGCGCTGGAACATCCACGCCACACACCCCGTCGCGCCAAGCTTTCCGTCGGCCAGCTCAAAGATCTTGCGAACCTCGGGGGCGGTACGATTTCGGTTGTCGGTGAGGATTTCGCACATCACCGCAACGCCTCCAGCACCGTAACCTTCGTAGAAAATTTCTTCGAGGTTTCCACCCGCCAATTCACCGGTACCCTTCTTCACGGCCCGTTCGATGTTGTCCTTGGGCATGCTGACTTTTCTGGCGTCGTCGATCGCATAGCGCAGCGAGAGATTCATCGACGGATCGCCACCGCCGGTACGGGCTGCGACGATAATGGCCTTCGAGAGCTTGCTCCAGAGCTTTCCCCGTTTATTGTCGATCAGGGCTTTTTTGTGCTTAATGCCGGCCCAATGAGAATGTCCTGCCATCGTTTTTTCTAGCGTGTGTTAGAGGGGTCGGAGTCGCCGCGCGCGTCCGTGGATGGTTTACTTCTTGTCTCGCTTCTTTCCGTCTTGTTTCTTGCGTTGTTTCTTGTCAGCGATTTGGCCGAGCCGATGAATCTTTTTCTTGACCGCCTTCAGCTTTTCCTTTTCGCCATCTTTCTTATACGATTGAATTGCTTTTCGCCAGGATTGTCGCGCTTCGTCGGTTCGGCCAGCTTTTTCAAAAGCATCGCCCAAATGATCTAGAATCACGGCGTCGGCATCGCCTTGGGCTGCCGCCTTCTGCAATGCCTTGACGGCTGCTTCGTATCGACCGAGTCGATAATTAACCCAACCCAGGCTATCGAGATACGCAACATTTTCGGGCTGCGCGTCAACGGCTTGCTGAATCATCTTCAGTGATCGCTCAAGATGTTTTCCCTGATCGGCCCATAGGTAGCCAAGATCGTTCTGGGCACCGATATCGGCCGGGAACTCATCGAGTACGCGACGCAGTTGTTCTTCGGCCCGAGGCATCTCCTCCTGGAGCACATAGATGCTTGACAAAGTAACTCTTGCCGCGCGAAGTTGTCGGCGCACGTCCGAGGCCGGCTCTCCGTCAAACTTGGCAATCAGCCGCTCGTATGCACCGGCGGCCTCCTTGAGTCGCTTTCCTCGGTAGAGCACCCAGCCAACACGGCCAACGAACCGCGGGGAATCATTGCGCAGACCACCCGCCTTGAGCGCTGCCTGGAGTGCGTCGTCGGTCTGGTCAATCGATGCGTGTGCACCGGCCAGATAGAAATACAACGCCGGATTGTCGGCCGGCAGAATCTTGTCGTCGAGGCCACGCTGCAGCACCTTGATTGCCTCGCGAGCCTTTTCGGCCATCAAAAGCTCAACGCCCCAAGTCATGATGGTTTCGGCCCGAGCTTTGGGCTTGGACTTTATCGCTGCCTCGAAAAACTTTGCCGCCACGTCGAGACGTTCGCAGCGCAGCGACAGTCGGGCGACCGCAATCGTGGCGCTGTGGGTCAGTTTTTTGTCGTCTTTGGCTTCTTTGTCGAGACGCTTTTCCGCGAGTCGGATCAGAGCGTCGATCGTCTTGTGGTCCGCGACCAACCGAGCCGTTTCCTTTTCGCCCAATGCGTCGAGCGAGCCGGTCTTGGCGGTGATGGCCGTCAGGCGTTCGAGCAGGTCGGCGATACGAAGCTGACGTCGGGCGATGATGGCAAGACCTTGGTGACTAGGCACCGAGTCCTTGGCGACGCGAATCGCATCGAACAGTCGGCGGGCATCGTCGAGGCGGTCCACGGCAAGATACTGCCGGGCGAGAAAATATCTCAGCGGGAGATTCTTGCCGTCCGCCGCGGATAACTTCTCCAGTCTGGGGATCAGTTGATCCGCTTGGTTTTTCTTGGTCAGCAGCTTGGCCAGGAGTTCATACGCCTCGGATCGTTCGCTGGTCAGCTTGGCGTCGAAATAGACCTGGAGCCCGGCGAGCGCGACGTCGACCTTGCCGCGGCCTGCGTCGACTCGCGCAAGGTTATAGGCGAGGCGGGTTTTATTGGGAGCCGCTTCGTGATGTTTCTTAAAAGCGGCTGCCGCCTCGTCATAGCGCCCGGCCTCAAACAGCGCGGCCGCGAATAACTTGTAGCCGCCCCCCGCTTCACCATGAATTAGCTTCAGGGTCTTGCCCTTGAGGCCGTGGTCGTTTGGGTGGGCGAGCGATTTGATCACTTCGGCGAAATACGAGGCCGCCTTTTTGGGGTCGCCATTGATGTAGTGAAGTCTGCCGATCTCCGTGCGCATAAGCGCTGCCTGTGGAGTTTTTCTTTTCAGGCCATGATCAGCAAGCACCAATTCATAAAGCTTCGCGGCGTTCTGCCAGTCTCCTTGCCTGACAAAATGCACGGCGAGGCGACGTAGGACGCTGGCCTCGAGTCCCGCCGCGGTGTCAAGCGTCGTGGCATAGCGGCCCGCTTCGTCCAAACGATTTAGCCGTACAGCAAGCCGAACGATCGTGCGACGCAGAGATAGTGCGTCCTCGTCGTACCAAGCCGCCCGTTGGTAGTGACGCAACGCCTCGTTAAATTGGCCGCGTCCCTCGTGACGTCGAGCCAAAGCAAACCGCGCGGCTGCTTCGAGCAGGTCGACCTGCGTTTCGCTCCGAGCGGATTTGGGCTCGAATGGTTGGAGCGGTCCGTCAAGGCGTCGGGTATCAAGCGGCGCGGCTGACTCGCCGGTCGCGGCGCAGCAACATGCGGCAAGAACGAGAATCAGCAGAATTGACCAAACCGGTCTATACACGGCGGGCACCCCGAAAAAAACGCGACAGCTGACTTGCATCACGGCTTCTAGTTTATCACGCCGCCGCGAGACCAACCACATAGAAGCAGGCCGACCCCAGGCCACTTGCCAGATGACGAACCGATGGCAACAGCCCGAACTTCCTTCATCCATAGGATGCTATCGAGGTTTCTTTCGGGAGAGCGACTTGGTGGTGGACTTCTTTGATGTCGTCGTCTTTTTCTTGGCCGGCTTTTTCTTCGCCGGGGTCTTCTTGACCGGCGTTTTCTTGACCGGCGTTTTCTTAGCGGGGGCTTTCTTGGCGGGCTTCTTCGCCGGCGTCTTTTTCGTTGTCGCCTTCTTGGATGTCGCCTTCTTCTTGGCTGCCGCCGGTTTGGCGGGGGCTTTCTTCGTAGCGGCCGATTTCTTCGCTGGTTTCGCTTTGGCGTCGGCCTTGGTTTTCTTGGTCGGCTTGGCCGGTGCTTCCTTCTCCTTCGGTGCGACCACTTTCTTGCTCTTACGTTTCGGCAACCGGTCTTGGCAATCAGGATTCGCCTCGAGCAGAATCTTTCGCAGATCTGGCGACAGCGGCTTGGCCAATAGATCGGTTCCCAATTGGTGCAAGAGCGATCCGAACTCGATTCCCTTGTTCTTCGGAATTGCCCGTTCCATGCCGGGAACGATCTGCTTGTCTGCCTCGGCCTGGTCGATCACGCCAAGAATCACCAACACCATCAGAGCGCCGCGGTCGATCGGAATGGCGTGTCCCCCGAGTGCCATCTGGTTGGCGTAGCGGACAACGAATTCCGTCGTGCCGTCCATCTTGTGCAGCCGCTTGAGCGCGACACCGATGTTCTGTTTCTTCAACGCCTCGACGTCAAACGAGTAGCTCGACTCGAACACATGTTGCAACACGCGCTTCAGCCGCGTAGCGGCCGCCACGGGATCGGGTAATTCCTTAAACGACTCGGACAACTCGCGGACGCTACTCACCCGGACTTCGTTGAGATCAAAGAACTGCTCGGTAACGTGGGCGTAACACGTTTCGGCCTTTTCATAGGAAGCATCCTCGAGCAAACAGGCAAAGAGCATGTGCTCGAACAGCGTCCGATCGTTGGCCGGGGCAACCGGCTTGTAATGCTTTTTGAGAACGCGGTGGGTCTTGGTCAACAACGTAGCGCGGTTACTGGCGGCCATAGGTCACTCGATCGTTTTTTTTGGCGGGTCGTAGTTGGCAGATAACAAGGAGATTCGCATAAAGTCACGGCTGGGCGCGACCGGCAGGTTAGGTTTCGTTCGTTTCTGACTGAAAATCATGCGTGTCCTCATCGGGACCTTCCTGGACCGCTTCATCGTCAAGCGTGGCCTCCGACGGTTCGGGGGGTAATACCTCGTCGAGGATCTCGTTGATTCGGATCGATTCTTTGACGCCTTGGTCCAATAAGAATTTGATTCGCGGCGTGTAGCGAGTATCGATTCGGTTCGATACTTTACTCTGCAAAAAACCTGACGCGCTCTGTAAGCCGTGCAGGCTTAGGTTCTGTTTGGTCTCGTCTCCCATGATCGAAACATAGACCTTCGCCTCGCGCATGTCGCCAGAGACCTCCACACGGGTCACGGTCACGTCGCGAATGCGGGGATCGTTCAGATCGGCCAGGATCGCCATTCCGACGACTTGGCGGATCGCTTCGGCGGCTTTCAAGACACGACGAGAGGCCATACGAAAGGGACTGCCTGGTTTAGGGGGAGATCCGGAAGGTCACGAGTGACGTTGACGAACCAATGTCGCGAGCGCCTAATCGTCAAATTTCCGACGCACCTCTTCGATTTTGTAAACCTCGAGTACGTCACCTTCCTTGATGTCGTTGAACCCGGACAGCTTAATGCCGCATTCCATGCCTTCTCGAACCGATTTGACGTCGTCTTTTTCTCGCCTAAGCGTGTCCATCGGATAGTCGCCGATGATGGTGTTGTCGCGAATAATCCGAACCCGAGTATTCCGCTCGATCGTGCCCTGCAATACGCGACAACCGGCTACCGTGCCGATCTTGCTGATGGTAAATTTGGCCTGCACCAGTGCTCGACCCAAGTCGACTTCGCGCTTCTCTGGCGCCAATCGACCTTCGAGTGAATCCCGCAGTTCGTCGGTCAGTTTGTAGATGATCTGATACCGACGCACATCAACGCCCAGACGGTCGGCGAGCATCCGAGCGCCTTCTTCCGGCACGACGTTGAAGCCGAGAATCACCGCGTCCGATGCGTCCGCCAGATAGACATCCGCCTCCGTAATTCCACCGACGGTGGCCTGCAAGAGTTTTAGTTGGATCTCGGGGTGCTCCAGCTTGGTTAGTTCCTTCTTGATCGCTTCGATTGAGCCTCGCACATCGGCTCGCAGAATCAAATTAACCGTCTGGACCTCACCGGTACCGAGCCGCTCGAACAGATTGTCGAGCGTCACATGAGTCGTGACGCCGCCCAGGTTGCTCTGTCGCTGTTGATCCTGTCGCGTCTCAGCAATCTGACGCGCTTGGGCGATGTCCTCGAGCACATAAAATCGTTCGCCAGCTTCGGGGGCGATATCGAGCCCCACGATGTTAACCGGCGTCGAAGGTCCAGCTTCTTCCACCGGTTTTGTGACGTCGAGCGTGTCATACATCGCTCGAATACGTCCGGACGACCCTCCGCAGACAACGGTGTCGCCAACGCGAAGCGTGCCATTCTGGACGACGACTTTGGCTATGACACCTCGACCGCCCTCTTGTTCGGATTCGAGACAAGTCCCCAGCGCCGGCCGATTGGGATTCGCTTTGTAATCGTGCAACTCAGCGATGGTCAGCACGGTTTCAAACAGTTCGCTGATTCCCTCGCCCGTCTCGGCGCTGGTCTTCACCACCTCGATATCACCGCCCCACTCAGTCGGCAACAGTTCGGCCGCGGCCAACTGTTGCATGACTCGATCGGGATCCGCGTTGGGCAAATCGATCTTGTTCATCGCGACCACAATTGGCACGTCGGCGGCCCGGGCATGACTGATCGCCTCCTCGGTCTGGGGCATCACACCGTCTTCGGCCGCGACGACCAGCACCGCAATGTCCGTCACATTGGCCCCGCGGGCTCGCATCTCGGTAAAGGCCTCATGGCCCGGCGTGTCGACAAAGGCGATTCGGCCCTCATCACGCTGGATGTCGTAGGCGCGAATATGCTGCGTGATTCCGCCGCTCTCGCCGCTGACCACATCAATACCGATAATGCGGTCTAGGAGTGACGTCTTACCGTGATCGACGTGCCCTAAGAACGTAATGATCGGCGGACGAGTCACCAGGGAATCAGGGTCGTCCTCTTGCTCATCAATCGCGGTGAGGACCCGATCTTCGAGCGTGACCTGCTCTCGCAACTCAATCTGTACGCCCAGTTCGTCAGCCACCAATTCGGCCGTGGCATGATCCAGATTTGACGTGATCGACGGCATCGACCCTTCGCTGAGTGAAAGCAGCGTCATCAGCACTTGGCGTGCCGGCACACCGACCGCCTCGGAAAACGCCCGAACCGTGCAAGGCAGTTCCAAGGTGACCAGATTCTTTCGGGGTGCGGCGGTGCTGATGCCGGAGCGCCGCATCCGCGGACGTCCGCGTCGAGGGCGACCAGTTCCACCCTGCGAATCGCGGCCGCCAGGCCGTTTTCTTCGCAGTTGTCTTTGTGCGCGACCACCCAGCGACGAGGCAAAATCGACCTTTTTCTCGCCTTCTTTTCCCGCTCCTGCCTTGCCGCGTCGCGGACGCCCTTTGCCAGCGCGATCGGCCTCTCGGTCCGGACTGCCCGAGGGCGGCTGAGGAGCCAATTTTGCCGGCGGGGCCTTGGCCTTCGCCACGTCCGCTTCGTGTTCACGCAACCGAGCAGCCAACGGGCGAGCGCCCGATTTGCTGGCCCGAATCGCGTCGGCCGGCAGTTTCAGGTCAGGTTTCTGTGGAGCCGGCTCGTCAGCAACGACTTCCGGCGGCGGAACTTCGGCTGCCGGCATCGCCGCTAATCGGACCGCCGGCACGGGCTTGGTCTGAGGCCCTTCGGCAGGCGGCGACCGCTTGGGCTCAACCGGCTCGGCAAGTGCATCGAGCGATTTGGGCTTAACAGACGCACCACCCGGTGGGATATAATCTTCGCGACGCAAGGTGTCGTCGACAGGCTGGACAATCGGCATGCCACCCGGCGTTGGTTTGGCAGCCGGTTTTGCATCCGCTGCGCCAGCGCGACCGCCACCTTTTACGAATGCTCTGACGGTGGCGACCTCTTCGTCGGTCAGACCTGCCAGGGCAGAACCCTTGCCGAGCACTCCGGCAGCAGCGCACACTTCAACGAGTGCTTTGCTGTCGTAGTTCAACTCTTTGGCTAATGTGTAAATGCGAACGGCCAATCCGCACCCCTCCTTTTCTTGTCGCAGCGTCAGGTTGCCCTAGCGGCAAACCGCGCCGAATATGTGTGTCTCTAGCTCATGGTAAATTTCTCCTTGAGCTACGGTATCTTCAGGTCATGTTCGTATCTGTATCTCTTCGTCTCTTCTGGCCCTGCGGCCGCGCGGTAAACGACGCCGTTTCAACGATTACGTCGCCGCTAACTACCGCTATCCGCTGAACTCTCTTTGGACGACGCTTCCGCTTTCTCCGAAACTTCGTCCGGTGTCTCTGCGGCCAGCGAATCATCTGCCGGCGTCTCATCTGCCGGAGTCTCATCATCTACCGGAGTCTCATCTACCGGAGTCTCATCTACCGGAGTCTCATCTACCGGAGTCTCTGCGGCCGGTGATTCGTCATCACTGTCGCCGGCCTCAGTCACCTCAGCGGACACTTGCTCGCCATCCGTTACGACTTCTGAATCCTCGCCACCTTCTGCCGCCTCTTCCTCACCATCGGCGGTCTCGCCTGCGGCAGCGGCGGCCTCTGCGGCAGCTTTGGCCTCAGCCTCTTCGGCGGCTTTTGTGGCGGCTTCGATCTTGGCTATTTCTCGCTGACGACGGCGCTCTGCTTGGGCTGCGGCCTCCGCCTCCAGTGCCCGAGCGTCCGCCTGCTCAACGATGTGATTCACTTGCTCCTCGGTCAGACCGCCCATTCGGGCCAAATCATCCGGCTCAATCACCGACAAATCGTCATAGGACATATAGCCCTCGACGACCAGCCCCTCAGCCAGAGAATCCTCGATGCCGTCAAGCCGCATGAATCCTTCCATCGCTTGCTCGATCTGATCGTCGAGTTCTTCGCGAGTCATGATTTCGATATCCCAGCCTGACAGCTTGCTGGCCAGTCTCACATTCTGCCCGCGACGCCCAATCGCCAGCGAAAGCTGGTCCTCAAGTACCAGCACGATCGCTCGGCCAAGCATTTCGCAGAGAATCACCTCTTCCACTTCGGCCGGCTGCAAGGCGTTGGGAATCAGCACCTGAAGGTCATCGTCCCAGCGGACGATGTCGATCCGTTCGCCCGACAGTTCGTCGACGATATTCTTGATTCGGTTGCCTCGGACACCGACACAGGCTCCCACGCAGTCGACGCGCTGATCGCTGCTGCTAACCGCCACCTTGCTGCGATAGCCAGGCTCGCGGGCCATGGCCCGAACGGAAATCACGCCCTCGGCGATCTCGGGGATCTCCTGCTCAAAGAGCCGCTGGACCAGTTGGGGCCGGGTGCGACTGAGAATCACCTTGACGCGGGTGCCCTGCTTTTTGACTTCAAACACGGTGGCCCGCACGCGCTCGTTGTTGTGATGTGTTTCGCCGGGAATCTGCTCGCTACGGGGCAGAATCGCCTCGACGTTGCTCAGCTGCACGGTGGCCGTGCCGCCATCGTACCGTTGAATGACGCCGGTGAGCATCTGGCCAATTTCAGCGTCGTACTCATCGTAAAGCGAGTCTCGCTCCGCTTCACGAATCTTTTGAATAATGATCTGCTTTGCCGTCTGGGCACCGATCCGTCCTCTGGTTTCTTCCGGGTCAAGCGGTTCGCCGTTGATCGTGCCAGAAATCGTTCCGTCGTCACGGCTTACGCGCACCGCGACCTCTGACTCCTCACCGTAGTGACGAGTCGTAGCCAACTCCACGGCCGACTCGATCGCCTGGAAGACGATCTCCGGATCAATGTTTTTGTCACGATGGATCGCATCTACGATCCGCAGGACTTCGTCGCCGTTCATATGCGTCTCAATCCACCTATAACGAAAAAGGCCGAACCCGCGCACCCGTCTAGCACGACAGCGCGATTCGACCGACATTCGATCGCTACGAAGCTCGCCCTGGCGAGCGCCACAACCTTCGAAAACTGTTGCTAGGACACGCTTTAGCCCAACGGCTAATCAGGTAAAGATAGCGGGGGGGATGTACAGTGTCAAGCCGGTCCCCAACGCGATCGTCCCGTGGGAGCAGCAAGACAGAACGACCAAAACAGCTCGGCCGGCTACTATTTCCACGCCCGTACGAGCACGGCAGCCGCTTGGCCTTGCGGCGTGACATTCACCGTCACAAAGTTCGATCCCGCCGGCACGTCGTCACCGGTCGCGACCGAAATCGCACAGTCTGGGTCAGGAGTTTCGTAATTCAGCACGGGAAACAGTCGCCCGTCGCGGATCGCCAACAGACTGGCAATCAATTCCACGATGCCGCTGCCGGCTCCAAGATTGCCAAAATAACTCTTTGCGGCCGTCACAGGCACTTTTTCGGCTCGATCACCGAATACGTCGTTGATCGCTTTGGCCTCATCAACGTCACAACTCCTGGTGCTAAGACCGTGGGCATGCACGTGTCCGATCTTTTCGGCACCGATTTTGGCCTCTCGCATCGCCCCTCGCATCACGTTGGCCAGAGCAATGTCTCGGTGGGCGACGAAATCCCGATCCAATACGGTGCTCGTTGCGTGCCCGGCGACCTCTCCATAGATCGTGGCCCCTCGTTGCTGAGCGGACCGAAGTTCCTCGAGCACGAGCGTCGCGGCACCTTCGCCCAACACCATGCCGTCGCGATCAAGGTCAAAGGGGCGGCACGCGGATTCGGGGTTTTCGTGGCCGGGGGAAAATTCTTCCTGCAAAATAATATGCAAGGTCTTCGTCGGGTGAACTCGAGTGCCGGTCGCGCCGGCGACCATCATCTCGGCATCGCCACGGACGATCGTGCGATACGCCTCGCCGACCGCAGACAACCCGGCAGACTCTCGGAGCGTAAGTGAATTATTGGGGCCCCGCAGGTCGTTAAAGATCGCGATATGACTGGCCGGCATGTTGGGCAAGTATTTGAGCAGCCACAACGGAGTGACCTGTGCCATGCCCTCATCGCCCCACCGCGGAAAATCAAACTGGCCATTCTCGTCTCGACAATGTCCGACGCCTGCGGTGAATTCGCTCGGCTGGGTGAGCATATAGTCCGATCCGAACAGAACGCCGGACCTTTCCGGATCCGGCAAGCCCTCGGCAAAGGTCGCGTCAGCGATCGCCCGCTGTGCCGACGCAACGCCCATCTTCGTCTCGCGGCACATGATCTTGAGGCCCTTGCGGATCATTTTCTTCACGTCTTTGGGCAGTTCACCGAAGTCATCGATTGACTCGGTGCACTCGGTTGCCTCGCCGGCGAATCCGACCGGCAAATTTTCTGCGGGAAGCAATGTAAACGGCCCCACTCCACTACGACGCTCAGCCAGCGCCGAGCCAAGGGTTTCGAGGGAGTTTCCCAGAGGGCTGATTAACCCAATGCCCGTAATGACCACACGACGTTGCGAATCGGGAGCGACCATAGTGATACGAAACCGGAGGCGGGATGAGGTCGGGGGACCGGCCGCAAGATGGCCCGACCCTTTTCGGGGCCGGCACAGAGCCAGATGTCGCCCGATCAGAGGAAGAACGTTGAGCGTCCGAACCTACCCAATTTACCGGGCGAGAGTCGATTCGTCGAGTACGGTTGCCTAGTGACTCGCCAAGTGGCGCGGCAAGACTACCGCAACGGGCGCACGGAGAGCCGTGGCTTGCTCGAGATCAACACGCTCAGGGCCATCCAATCTCTGGACCTGTGGACCCGGGGCGGCTCAATAACGCCCGCGGTAATTTGACGGGCTGCGGCGCCCGAGTCGAGATCGGACTTCGGTGCTGTCCACCTTGCCCTTGTTCTGGATCATCACCACCGCGTCGGCCCGGGGTGGCGTCGTCGTGAACGAGGGAATCTGAAGCGGATTGGTGTTGGTCTTTTGGCCCGGCACCGGAGTGGCCACGACACCTCGACTGATCACGAGCACCTTGTCGATCGGCCAACGAAACCGCTCGTGCATTCGAGCGTTGGTCATCTGAGGGACGGCGATTTTGTATCGCTGCGACTGATTTCCGCCCAGCGGCAGATCGACCAGCACCGGCACCATTTTCTCGATCTGGTCGATGTTACACTTGAGGACCGCCTCGATATGCCGGCCGTCGAGCGACACCAACGGTGTGAACTCAAGCGAAAATCCCTCTTCGATCGCGGCCATTTCCGGCTCGTAGTGCGGCCGGGGGTCGCGTTTGAGCAGGACGTCTTTCACATACTGCCGGGTACGCCAGGCGGAGAGAATCGTCGATTGGCCGTTGTTGACCAACAGATGGGGCGAGCCATGCTCGCGGAAATCGGTTCGTTTTCTCAGCAACGCCATCAGCAGGGCGGCGTCTTCCTTAGGAGCCAGCCACGCCTGCACCCCAGGGCTTTCGACACTGATCGGCTGCAAGTGTTTTTTGGCAGCAGCCCGCCAGTTCGGGTTCCCCACGGACAGAACCCGCAAACTAAACGCTTGGTTTTCGGCCTCGCTACTGACGAACCGGTCAACCACGTCGGCCACGACTTCTTGCACGTCAGGCGTGTGATAGACCTTCAGGGTCCGCTTGTCGGCGCTGAGAATTCCCAGCGGCTGGCTGTGCCACATCTCATAGCCCGTCTCGCGGAGAATCCAATCGATGATCGCTTGTTCTGGTTTCTTGGTGGCGGTCACACGCAACGTGTAGGGCGTAATGTCGTACTCTCGCCACACTTGGCCGTGAGCGTTGGGCAGCTTGCCGGTGCCTTTGGTCACTCGCGCCACTGAGCGGCGCGCCGGGGCTTTGGCTCCTCGAGGGGCGATCCCATCATCGACCGTGCCCGAGACGGGCGTCACCTTCTTCGCCGAGGCCGCCAGCGGTGTTCGCCAACCACCTTTGGTCGTACGCGAAGGAGTTGTTTGAGCGGCCGCAGGGCCAACCAGTAACATCGCCAGGGTCGCGAGAAGTGAACCCGCAAAAATGGATCGTGCCAACATGCGTCAGCCTCCTTGCCTAGATAAGCTTGATGAGAGAGAAGAGCCCCACGTCTTGCACAACTCGTGCTTCTGTGAGGGCAGCAACGTGAGATCCGGGCGCACCGTTGGCCCGCACCATTCGCGTTGGGCGGCGAAGTATAGGAACGCCGGCGGTGCGTCGCAATAGCGAAACGCCGCGAGATGCTAGCAGGTGGCGCGCGTCGTTTTTTCGTCAAAATCGGGGAAATGGCTCGTTCTGTGACCATAATAAACCACTCCCTGGCGGCATTTTCGTTTGACTTCGTCGTCGAAAACAGTTTACACTGGAGGTGCTATTCAGCGCCCACGTCAGCATTGACGCCCATTTGCTCTTCTGGGGAACATTGCCATGACCATTCGTGACATCCTTCAGGTCAAAGGTTCGGATGTTTACACGACCACACCCCAAACCACGCTCGAAAAGGTCGTCGAGGTAATGGTCGAGCGCAATTGCGGGTCGTTGGTGGTGGTCGATCGGCCTGATTCGCTGACTCTGGTCGGAATCATTACCGAACGCGATATCCTGCGAAATCGTGCCGCACGCACCACAGCGCTCGACAAAGTGCTCGTGGGAGATGCCATGTCGATGGCCGTGGTAACCGCCTCGCTCGGTGATGAGGTGCCCAAGCTGATGGGCCTGATGACGAAGAATCGTTTCCGTCACATGCCGGTTGTCGAAGACGGGAAGCTTGTGGGAATCATCTCAATCGGCGATGTGGTGAAGTCGCAGCACGATGCGCTGACGATGGAAAACCACTATTTGAAGAATTATATTCAAAGCTAAATGACGAATGCCTAAGCCGACGTCGGCAGCGGTTCTAACTGCGAGGCATCAACTTCTACTCCCAATCCTGGTCCTTGCGGGACGACGAACATGCCGTCCGCCATCTCGAGCGACTCGACTAGCAGATCGTTGAGAAGCAACTGGTAGGGGCACGGGTTGGGCATCGTGAAGCCAGGCGTCGAAGCGGCTGCGTGTAACATCGCGGCCAGCGAGATTCCCGCCAAGCCGTCACAGCCGAGCGATGCGTGAAGGCCGCCGGCTTCGGCAACTGCGGCACAACGGCGTGCGGCGGAAAGCCCTCCGACGCGGCCCGGTTGGACCACCAGATGCGCCGCCACCCCATGGCGATGCATCTCCAACACATCGGCCGGACCGGCGATGCCCCTCGATACGGCCAGCGGAGTGCTGACCTGGCGTTCGAGATGCGCCAATTGATTCGGGCTCGAGTCACGGAGCGGATCAACCAGGAATTGGATCGCATCGGCACCGATTTCTCGGCAAAGTTCCCGTGCGTCGTCAATCTCGTACGACGCGCAGCCGTCTAACTGCAATTCGACGCGCTCGCCTGTGGCCTGTCGAGCCGCCGCCAATCTCTCCAAATCCGTGGGCACGTCACCCGACGAAGAAATCATCTGGCAATGGACACCCTGCTCGGCGAGCTCTCGGGCCACTTGCCGCAGGGCATCAAGCTGGTCACAAGGCAGCCGAACCGCCGCCGGGATTCGCCTGCGATAGCGGCCGCCCCACAGGTGACAGAGTGGTTGCTCTAGCGAGCGACCGATCAGGTCCCACATCGCGGTCTCGAAGGCGAACGAAAGCGAAGAATCGCGAAGCACGTCCTGGTTAAGCAACTCCTCAACATCGAATACGCTGTGCCCGAGTACGATCGGCAACAGCGCCTCTCGACGTGCCGCCAATCGTGCCGGCGACCATGCCGTGACGGCCTCGCCCCACCCCGCGAGATCACCATCGCCCGTGATTCGCACCAGCATCGAACGCGCAACAGAGTCGTC
>Ga0114996_10004598_pt1 | contig 16465 bp, 16 predicted proteins | sample ArcticOcean_MG_C_4_FD_87039 | JGI IMG/M metagenome (GOLD analysis project Ga0114996, IMG submission 87039) | Marine microbial communities from western Arctic Ocean - ArcticOcean_MG_CB4_134 | ecosystem: Environmental > Aquatic > Marine > Oceanic | place: Arctic Ocean: Canada Basin | collected...
CCGACCGGTTGTTTCTGGGCGACGCCGCCGACCGGCGCGTACTTGACGAAGCGGGGATCGCCGAGACGCCGTGCATCCTGCTCACGACGCACGACGATGCGATGAACATCTACCTGACCGTGTACTGCCGGCGGCTCAATCCCAACGCGCGTATCCTCACCCGTGTCACGCACGAGCGGAATGTCGAGGCCATCCAGCGCGCCGGCGCCGACTTCGTCTTGAGCTACGCGTCCTTAGGGGTGCAGACGGTGTACTCGATCATGCAGGGACGGGAGCTCATCGTGCTGGGCGGAGGCTTTGATCTCTTCTACGTGCCGCTCCCGCAGTCGCTCGCCGACCAGACGCTCGCCGACGCGGGGATCGGCGCGCGCACCGGCCTGAACGTGATCGGCGTCCAGAAGGACGGGCAGTTCGTCACGAATCTGCCGCCCGACCAGCGGCTAGTTGAGGGCACGACGCTCGTCGCCCTAGGCAGCGCGGAGCAGCGGGAGCGCTTCAGCGCCGTCTACCACTAGCTGCAGGGCGAGGGTGGCGGTCAGGGGAGAGGCCGGTTGGGAAGATTGAGGTAGGTGAGGAGGAGCGCCCTCAGCCTTTCTTGTTACAGCAAAGCCCCACGAGGCCCTAAGACCAAGCGGGCCTTCTCTTTCCAACAATGGGCCTGGGTAGACTCGAACTACCGACCTCACGCTTATCAGATATGAGACTACCGCTCGTGGGCGCTCGTGAGCGCTGGAAATAGGGGGTTTTGGCCGATTCTGCGCTCGTGGGCGCTCGCTAGCGCTGGTGGGCGATGATACAGGTTGTGCTACAGCTTTCTCTGGACCGACCCGATTACTCGATAGCTTGACCCAGTACCGGACTACGGGGTCATTGCGTGGGCGTGTATGAGCGGGCAGCCCCGGAACCCTCATCCACCCCCGGTGTTGTGCCTATTATGGAAAGCGTTCACCCCATTGCGCAGCAATCGCGTTCGTGGCGAAGGCTCTTCTCCCTGATCATCCTGGCGGCCCTGGTCCTCCCCTATTCGGGGCCGGGCATCTGTACGGTCCTGGACCGGATGGGGATGGACGTCCACGAGATGGGCATGATGGACGACGCCGGGAGTATGGTCCTACGGTCGGCTAGTTCGTCGATGGAATGCTGTTCCATGGACGGATGTGGGGTACCGCATGCTGGACCGGCGGCCGCTTCTGTTGAGATTGCTCCCGAATTTCAACGACGCGTGTTGGCTTCAATTACCGAACCGTCCGACCCACCCCTGCGATACCTCTCGCTCCTCGAGAGACCTCCCCGAGCCTAGCTCCCCCCTCCGAAGAGCAGGCGCGTAGCGCGGGAGTGCCCCGTGCTAACCTACGAGAGCGCAGCCAAGCGCTGCGCCGGGGAGTCAAATCACAATGAGGTATGCCAAGTATTTGGCTGCTGCTACGGTCCAGTTGTTCTGGCCGGCGGTAGTGACAGCCCAGCATTCCACGTTCGATGCACCGGGCCTCAGGACCTATGTCCAACAGGTGCTGGAGAACAATGCGAGCCTACAGGCTCGCCGCTCCACATTGAGTGCCGCGAGGGACCGCATCGGTCCAGCTGGCGCTCTTCCCGATCCCACAGTTTCGCTCGGGGTCATGTCCCTTCCGGTTCCCTCCTTCGATTTCCGTGCGGAAGCGATGACCCAGATCGGGATCGGTTTCGCACAGACGTTTCCGGCACGAGGAAAGCGAAGCGCAGCTACCTCGGTGGCTCGCGCGGACAGCACCGTGGCCGCCAGCCGGGTCGAGGACCGCGAGGCCCAGCTCGGGGCCGCGGCGACTGGAGCCTACTTTCGCCTGGCTTTCGCGCAAACTGCGGTGGAGCTGTGGCGGGGTCGGGCCGGGCTGGCCGACCAGGCGGTCGTCGTAACGGACGCACGGTACCAGAGCGGAGCGGCCCCTCAGACCGACGCTCTACGGGCGCGGCTCCGTCGCGCGAGGCTCTCGGAAGAGCTCCGCGACCTAGAGGCCGAGGTGATCGGCGCCCGAGAGACGGCCCGAGCCCTGCTGGGGGGAGGGGGCGAGGTTCCCGACGGGCTCTTATTGATCGGTGTGGCCGGCACTCCGGTCCCAGTGGCGTTCGACGTTCCCGTGATCGACGAGTCGGAGCCTACGCTGAGAAATCCTTCGTTGCAGGTGGCTGCCGCCACAGTGCAACGTGCGGCACGCCGAGCGACACTCCTCGAGATCGCCGGTCGACCGGATTTCATGACCTCAGTGCATACGGGAATCCGCCTTGGCGGCCGAGAGCCATTCTTCACCGCCAGCATCGGCATCCCTTTAGCGCTGTGGTCCGGTCGTAAGCAAACCCCGCTCGCGGAAGCCGCGAGCATGGATTTGACCGCCGCGGAAGAGGAGTACGTGGATCTGTCGCTGCTTGTGATCGCCGAAGTCCGGACGCGCCTCGCCGACCTCGAGGCCTCGAGGCTCCGCGCCCGACAGATCGCCACGGAATCAGTGCCCCTGGCAACTGCGGCCGCGGCCTCCGCGCTTCAGCAGTACCGAGTGGGTACGGTCGATTTCACCAGTGTCCTGGAAACCCAAGATGAACTGTTTCGTGTTCAGCTGGATCTCGCGCAGGTCGTGTCCCGGTTCGGGACGCAACGGGCCGAGCTTGCCGCGCTGACCGGAGAGGAGTGGTACCGATGAAACGCTCTCAAACGATGACCCTGATTGCCGCGCTCCTTTTGAGCGGTTGTGCTGGGAGCGACGCTCCCCAGACCGAATCGGGCGTGAGCCCGGACTCCGCTTCCACCCAGGAGATGGAGGGGATGGCGATGGGGGACCGGCCCACGGCTGACATGCAGATGGACGGGAGACCCATGCAGATCACGGGACGGCAAGCCTCTCTGGCAGGAGTAAGCTTTGCTGTGGTTCGGGAGGCCGAACTGGAACGAACGGTGCGGGCAGTCGCTACGGTGGTTCCCGACGAGGGGCGAAGGGGCATGGTCAACACTCGCGTGGGGGGCTGGATCGAAGCGCTGTACGCCAATGAGACAGGCCGGCACGTCCAGGCCGGCGAGCCTCTCTTCGAGCTCTACGCGCCCGATTTGCTCACCGCCCAGGAGGAGCTGCTGTTGGCCCTTCGGCTGGGCAATCTGCAAGGTGCTGACTCCATGGTGGTGGGGGTACTGTCAACTTGATGCGGCCGGAGTGAAGCCGAAGCGGAGCATCGGCCGGAATCGCTCAGGCCGCCGTAGCCGCACTCCAATCTTTGAACGAGCGAGCACGCAACAAGCGGTAATTCTCTGAGCGAAGTCGGTGGCGCCCGAGGTTGAAGAGATTCTGGATGACGCCGTGGACCGACAGAAAACGTTGTGCCTGGCCAGCTGACTTGAACCGTCGCATCTGTCGCTCTCGTTGTCGCGTGGGTTGATGCGAGACCTCAGCTCGATTGTTCTCGTAACGTGTCGTCGTGTGGTTCACGGAAGGCATGGTCGTGCGGCGAGCGGAACCGTAGCTCTTCAACTTGTCCGTCACCAGCCGCCAGGGTGTGCTCCCCTGCCCCTTCAGTAGCTTACGAAAGAACCGTTGGGCCGCGCGGGCATTGCGATATCGCTGAACCAGAATGTCGATCACGTCCCCGTCTTGGTCCACGGCCCGCCACAGGTAGTGGCGCTCGCCCCTGATCTTCACGAACACCTCGTCCAGGTGCCATATATCGCCCAGCCGACCCTGGCGACGCTTCAGTTTCCGTGCGTATTCGGGTCCGAACTTCCGACACCACTGCCTGATGCTCTCGTAGGAGACGATGATTCCCCGCTTCGCTAAGAGCTCCTCGACATCGCGGAAGCTCAGGGCGAACCGATGGTACAGCCAGACGCCGTGGCTAATAATCTCAGGAGGGAACCGGTAGCCGTGGTAGTTATCTGTATTCGTTTTCATCCGTGAAGTCTGGCTGGCACGGGCTCAAGTTGACAATGCCGCCGAAAGTGCACCCGTTTGCTACAGTTTCTGCTACAGCCCTCCCGCCTTTTCTGATACAGCAAAGCCCCGAAGGCCGTAAAGCCTTACGGGGCTTATACTTATAAAGTGGGCCTGGGTAGACTCGAACTACCGACCTCACGCTTATCAGGCGTGCGCTCTAACCACCTGAGCTACAGGCCCCACAATGATTTACAGATTTGGTGTGCAATGTTCTGTGCAAGAACGGACCGTTTCATGCCCGCTCCTCCCTCAACTCACCGCCGTTGAGAACGACTGATAAGATAGTATCGGCGTCGGCCTGCTGGTAGGCACGTTTGAGGCTGACAGTGTCCTTCCAGCCTCCAGCGGCAGCCACATCGACATCTGGCAGATGCTTCCGCTCCGAGCCCCATTTTCGGCGGTAGGCGTGCCAGAGCGACCCCGCTTGAGTTCTAGGCCTACGAGCTTCTCCGCCTTCCTCAGCCACTTGTCGGCAAGGTCGTGTCATCGGCTCTGTGGGATCGCCAGGCGATGGGAACAGAGGTGCTGCTCCGATGCCTGAAGGAGCGGGTACCCAATTGAAGTCCCAGATCCCCTGGCTTCGCGTCTTCGTGGAAGGCGTGGTGATGGTCGGCTCTATCCTGCTGGCGTTCGGGATTCAGGCGTGGTGGGATGGAAGGCAGGACGAACTCCAATTACGCAGGGGGTTGGCGGGCGTCGATAGCAATATCACTAACAGGAAGTGTTTCGGTTGGCTTCTTGTTCCCCAAGGCTGGGCACTCTGGATTTCTATCCGCAATCCGAGATAGATGGTACGTTCGATAACGCGAAGGCGGTTAGCCTTGCTCTGAGATCTGACGGAATCGATTAGGGAGAACGCACATGTCAAACGGGGGCCGCGCGCTGCTCGTTGTGCTCGCTTCGTCGGCGGTCGGAGCGACGTACTTCGCATACCTGACGGCGGTCCCGTTCGCGCCGGGGATAGCGAGGCTCGTTCCGCTCGTTTGGTTTGCTACGTGCGTAATAGGCTGGGCGTGGTCGATACGGGCGCTCCGCACGAGCCAGGGAAAATCGCTCCCGATTGTGGCACTTGCGCTCAACGTGCTGAATACGACATTCGCCGCGATCTTCCTGCTCGCAGCGATGATGGGCGGCTGACGAATCGTCATGGCAACGCACAATCGTCGAGGGAAAGGATAGGCAAAACAAAGGCCCTTTGACGGGTCGCGAGTCCGTGAACTGGGTGTGTGCAAGAACGGATACAGAAAGGGTGCGAAACCCGTGTTTGAGCTTCGCACCCCTTCCGTAGAAACCCGCTTAGCTACGCCATTTTTGCGAAAAACGGCTCCTGGTGGACCGGCTTATTCTCCACGGCTAACCTACCTACCCAAGGCCGAAGCGTGAAGTAGGCGACTGCACAGTACTAGCTCGTTCTGCGTCGAAAACCACAATGGCCAAAAGGCCAGTTGCGCATCGGGTTGAGGGAGCTGATGACATGCCTTCACAGATCAACACTTGGGGTGCCGCCAAAGGCTCGCTGCTCGGTGGATTTGGTGCGGGAATTTTGTGCACCGGCATCTATTTTATCGGGCAGGCCGCGGGGGCGAGTTACGTTCCCAGAGACCCCGCTGCTTTGGGCTCCGAAGTCTTGGCGCCGTACATGCCACTCGTTATTTCCGTGAGCGCGGCGGTTGTCGCGTTTGTCGTTTTAGCGCTTCTCGCCAGGTTCGCACGCGAAAAGGCGTGGCCTGTCTTCCTTGGGATCTCCTTACTCGTCTTCCTTCTAGAAGCTGTGTTGTCGATCCTTACATTCGGTGATCTCGCCACGATCATCACACTCGAAATCATGCACGTACCGGTCGCGCTCGGAATCATCCTTGGTATTCATAGGTTCGGTATTCAAAAGCTTGGCCCTTCCGAAAGCTGAGCGGAGTGATATAGAGGCGGACTTCGATGCTCTCGATATTGCACTTCGAGTAGCCAGAATCAGACACCCGCTTACGCTCCTCGGAATCGGTTGCGATGCGCGCGCGGCCTTGGAACTGAAGCATCGGCGTCCTGGCTCGACGCCGGTCCCCTACCGCAGACGGTACCGTGGAGTTGGACTCTTGGACGTTCGTAAACTTACAAGCGCACTCTTCGTTCTGACGTTGATTCCCGCTCCGGGCATCGCCCCCCCCCTCGTGGGGCAAGAAGCTGGGGTCATCGAGGGCGCACTTTCGCTTCCCCTGGGTCCCCAGAGGCGCTGGCCCTCGCGGTATCCCGGTGCTGGCCCCACGTCCGCGAAGGTCCACCCGGTCCCGGCCGTCGTGTACCTCCTCGGCAACTTTCCGGAGGAGGACCCTGTCACAGCTGTACGCGACATCGTCCAACGAGACGGCGTGTTCATGCCCGGAGCCCTCGCCGTCCCGGCCGGCACCGTTGTGAGGTTCCCCAACGAAGACCCGTACGTTCACAACATCTTCTCCTATGCCGATCCCCGCTTCGACCTGGGCCGCTACCCTCAAGGGGAGTCTAGGGAGGTCGTGTTCGAGCAGGCGGGCATCGTCAGGGTCTATTGTGAGATCCACGAGTACATGAGGGCGGTGGTCCTCGTGACTCAGCACTCCTTCCACGACGTGGTCTCGGAGGACGGCACCTTCCGAATCGCGGGTGTCCCTCCCGGAGAGTACACACTGACGGCCTATCACCCCGACGTCGGCTCCTTGGAGGAGCGGGTGGTGGTGCCCGCGGGTGGCACGGCTCGTGTCTTATTGCAGCTCGGCGGAGCGCCATGATTCGCTCCAGGTCGATCCTTTTGGTTCTTTCCTGCTTTCCATCGGCTTTGATGGCCCAGGGAGGGGAATGGCCTACGCTGTCGGGCGCCGGGATCGAGTATCTCTCGCAGTCGGGCTTCTTTCAGGTGAGCCTGTCGGGGCAATTGGATCTGGAGACCCTACACGTCCGCGAGTCCTGGTCAGGGCTCGTCGCACGAGGCGAGGGCGAGGCGCCGCTCCCGGTCGATCGCGAACCCTGCGCGGTTTGCCACGTGGGTATGGGACTCAGAGGTGATGGCGGTGCCCTACCGGTGTACCGCCTTCGAATGTTCGCGGACATCTTCCTCGGCGATCACATCTACTCGCTCGTGGAGGGACGCAGCGACCGTGGACACGCACCCTCGGACGACGGTGCCGTCGCGCGAGTGGAGCAGGCCTACGTGCGAATCACGAGCCAATCGGGATCCGCTGGCGTTCAAGCTGGCAGGTTCGCCAGCCCCTTCGGATCGTATCCGCTGCGTCACCTGACCACGGTGGACCCGTTTCTTCGTCCTCCGCTGAGCTACGACTACCGCACGACGCTGAGCCGTGGAGTGGTGCCCCGCAACACCGCGCTACTCCTGGAATGGAAGCACGCCGCCGAGTTCTTCCGAAAGCCCGGTGCGCCGCCCGTGTGGGACGTGCCGTATCAGTGGGGCGCGATGGTCTTCGGGGCGGTTGGGCCGGTCGATCTTCGTGTGGCGGCGATGAACAGTGCTCCATCGAGCACCCCCGAGGTGTGGGGGTTCGACAAGGAAAGGCTCGAGGACCCCTCCTGGGTGATCGCAGCGAGGACCGCGGTATCGCCGTACGTCGACCTGGGCTTCTCTTACAGTCGAGGCCCGTGGATGGAGGAGATCACGGCCGGAACCATCCAGCCGCTACCGGGCGCACCCGCAGGCACCGAGCCCCCGTCCCACCGAGATTTCGATCAAGAAATCATTTCTGTGGACATTACCTTCGCGCGAGGGCCCATGATGCTCCGCGCGGAGGCCATGCTCGATCACTGGGCGGTACCCAACCTCGTGGAGCGGCCGACTGAACGATTATACAGCGTGGAAGTGCTTTGGGATCTGGTGCCCGGCCTGTTTGTGGCGGGACGTGTGGGGCACATCGACTTCCGCCCTCTGGACGACGGTCTCGGCGCTGCCTCTCCAACCGGTCCCGTCGACTGGGACAACGACGTGATGCGGTACGAAGCGTCCTTGGGATACCGGCTCGCCCGCAACACCGGTATCCTCCTTTCGGCGTACGAGCAGATCCAGAGTAATGAGGTCGATGCTGACAGCCGGTTCGCCGGGATCCGGTGGTGGTGGGCGTTCTAGAAGGCTCTGCCAAGTAGAGGTACTCCTTCACCAGCCTTCCTAGTCTCGGCGCTCCAGTGTCTCCGGCATGCGCCACGCCACAAGAAAGCCGGACAGTCCTGTGAGGACCGCTGCGGCCCCGATCGCCTGTTGCATCCCGAAAGCATCCGTAAGTGTACCGGCCATCACACCGCCCACCGCGTAGCCGCTGTCCCGCCAAAACCGATAGACGCCGACGGCCGAGCCCCGCCAACTCGGATGGGCCACATCTCCGACTGAGGCCAAGAGCGTGGGGTAAACCATCGCGGTGCCGAGCCCGAGCAAAACACCGGCACCGAGCCACTCCACGAACCCATTCGTCATCGCAATCACTCCAAGCGCGAGCGCCTGGATCAGCATACCCCCCACGATCAGCCGCTTACGCCCCACCCGATCCGACCAAGCCCCGGTCCACAACTGGAGAACGCCCCACGAAAAGGGGTAGATAAAAATCAGCCAGCCAATGTCGGCGACACCGAGTCCCGCGGCGGCAAAATACAGAGGGAAGAGCCCCCAGGCGACTCCGTCATTGAGGTTGTTTATCAGCCCGGCGTGGCTGGCGCTGGACAGTACAGGGTGTCTCCAAGTCGAGAGCGCTAGAATTTCGCGAGTACCTGGCACAGAGGCGTGGTCGGCTTCGGGCGAACCAGGCCGTGGTGGCTCCCCGCCCCGGCCTGCCACCTGCTCGGCCTCGAGCCGCGCATGTCCCCGCGTCTCCCGTACGAACACGGCTGAGAGCCCAAGGCCGACAGCCACGAACGCGATCCCCAGGTAAAACGGCTCCGGCCGAAGTCCATAGGCCTGTGCGATATAACCCGTAGCGAGCGCGGACAGCGCGACCGCGACATAACCACCGAACTCGTTGAGGCCCATCGCTAGGCCGCGTTGCCGAGGGCCCGCAAGGTCGATCTTCATGATGACGGTCGTGGACCAGGCAAGCCCCTGATTCATGCCCAGCAGTACGTTCGCCGCAACGATCCAATCCCACGAAGGAGCCCACATGATCATGAACGGCACCGGGATTCCCACGAGCCACCCCAACACCAGGATGGGCTTACGACCGTAGAGATCTCCCAACCGCCCGGCGAAGAGGTTTGCGGCAGCCTTCACCAATCCGAACGAGACCAGGAAGGAGAGTACCACTCCACGAGACGCAAGCCCGAACTCGTCTTCCGCCAGCAAGGGCAGAACCGTGCGTTCCAGTCCCACCATCGCGCCCACGAAGGCGTTGATAAGCACCAGGAGCCAGAACTGCCTCCAGTTGGCGCCCAGCCCGAGTTCGAGTTCGACCGGGTCCGATGGGGTACCACCCGACAGGGTACCACCCGATAGGGTACTACTCAAGCCGGATCGAGGCCCAGATTCGTCGCCCGGATTCGAGCGGCGTTGGCCGGCGGAACGGGGATTTCCTCCAGCATGAGCTGGATGAATTCCTCTTCGTTCTCGAGCGCGAACGCATGGTTGTGCCGGCGCTCGAACCCGATCGTCGAACTCGGGTTCCCGCTGAGCCCGCGTCCACAGACCGAGCCGGAAAACGCCCCGGGGAAAACGCCAAGGTGGTCGGGCAGTTTCCGAAGCTTCTGCGCGCTCTGGAAGAGTGCCCTCGCCCCCTCCTCGGCGGAGGTCGCCAACTCCGTCCGACCCATGTCACTCACCATGAGCGTGTGGCCCGTCAGCACCAACCACGGCTCGTCGGCTCGAGCATGGTCGGTCACCACCAAGGAAATGTGCTCCGGCGTATGCCCCGGCGTATGGAGCACCTCGACCTCGGTGTTCCCCATATGCAGGATTTCGCCGTCCTCGACGCCGCGGAATGTATAGTGCGTCTCCGTACCGGCGAGGAGTACGTACTCGGCTCCAGCCGCCTCAGCGAGCTCACGACCGTTCGAGATATGATCGGCGTGCATGTGGGTGTCGATTACGTAGCGGATCGGCACGTTCCCCTCCTCCGACTCCTTCAGATAACGCCCAATGTCTCCGATGGGATCGACGACGGCCCCAATTCCCTCGGTCGGACATCCGAAGAGGTAAGAGGTAGCGATCACCGGCTCTTTATCCAGATATTGGCGAAAAAGCATGGTTACTCCTTGAATTCGTTGAGGTTCGAGGGGGCACCCACCGCCACCGGTAAGCTGCGTAGGGTCCAATCAGGTATGCCGTCCTCCAACCGCCGGGCACGGAACCCAAGCCTTTGGAGTGTCTCGACCGCACGAACTGCGTAGATGCAATAGGGCCCTCTACAATAGGCGACGATCTCTCCGTCGGTCGGCAGCTCGTCCAACCGTTGCTCGATCTCGGCAAACGGCATGGAAATCGCCCCGGGGATGTGCCCAGCCGCGAACTCATCCGGTGGTCGCACGTCGAGCAACGTCACCGCCCCGTCACGCAACCCCTCGAGGAGGTCGGCGGAGTGAACCGGCTCCAACACGGACGGATCATGGAAGTAATCGTCGATGATCTCCCTCGCCTCGGCCAATTGCCCACGTGCAAGAGTTTGCAAGGACCTGACAAATCCGTGGACGTGCTGGCTCGCAAGCCGGTAGTACACGTGGGCTCCCTCCTTGCGAGGGGACACGAGTGATACCTGCCTGAGCCCCTTCAGGTGGGCGCTCGTATTCCCGACCGTGAGCCCGGTTTGATGAGCCAGCATCTCCACCGTCTTCTCGCCCTGCGCCAGGAGGTCCAGCAAGAGGAGCCGCGGTCGACTACCAACGGCTTTCCCGACACGCGCGAAGTGCTCGAACAACTCCAGCTTGGCAGCCTTCAGTTCCATGGTGCGTCAGGTTGCAGGCGTATCATTGTTTTGCAGGCGTATCATCGTTTCCCTGCACCCACAGGGTCTGGTATTCTAACATTCTATAGAATGTTAGAATGTATCGCCCGAGTCAATCCTCAGAAAGTTCTTACCTGACTCTCGACCTGACCCCCGACCGGAGGCTCGAGGTGGGGTGGAACGCGCCTCTCAGTCGTCGGAAACGGCGAAGCCCTTCTCCCGCCAGCCCGTGGTCCCGCTGTTGATACTGCGGACATCCCGGTACCCGAGGGACGCCAGAAAGAGCGCCCCGGACAGTGACCGGTTTCCACTCTCACAAACCACCAGGATGGGGGTTTCGCGATCTTCGGGAAGATGAGCAGCGTAAGCGCTCATCTCCTGAAGCGGCATATTCACCGCCGCCGGAATATGCCCGCCGCTAAACTCGTCGTATTCACGCACGTCGACGACCAAAGGGCTGCCAGCCTCGATCATTTCGTGTGCGGGCTCGACCTCGATGGTGAGCGCCGGCGTGCCTCTCGTGTTCTCGATCAGGGTGTCCATCATTTGCTCACGTGGACTCTCCCCTCCCCCCTGGTCCATCCCGGGAATGTGCCTGCTCATCGACGAAGCGTACTTGAAGGCGTTGTCGGGAAAGATCACCACGGCGATCACACCCGGCTCGTCCGGCACCAAACGAAGGGCGCCAGCGAGGGCCATGGCCGAGCTCGGGCCTGCGATGATGCTCTCCTCACGATTGAGGCGCTGGCATAAGCTGAACGCCTCTCCGTCATCGATCTCGACCAGCTCGTCATACTCGTCGGGTTGGAATAGGGCGGTCTGCTGGAGTTGCCGGATACTCCGCACCCCAGGAATGTCATGTCCCTCTTGCGGATGCACCCCCAATACCTTGACCTCCGGATTCTGCTCCTTGAGGAAGCGTCCCGTGCCCGTGATCGTCCCACACGTGCCCAACCCAGCCACGAAGTGTGTCACCTTCCCTTCCGTCTGTTTCCAGATTTCCGGGCCCGTGGTCTTGTAGTGCGCCCCCGGATTCGCCTCGCTCGTGTACTGGTCGAGCATGTGGAAGTCGGGCCTTTCGGCGAGTTCGCGGGCCTTGGCGATGGCGCCCTCCGGCGCGCCCGGCGCCGGGCACAAGTCGTCGTCCAGCTCGATCACATCGGCCCCGAAGAACCGAAGCATGATCCGCTTTTCGAGCGGGATGGCCGTGGACAGGGGGGTGGTGAGCGAGTACCCCTTCGCGTTGGAGATCATCGCCAGACCCATGCCGGTGTTTCCGGAGGTGGGTTCGACCAACTTCTGGCCAGCCTCGAGTTCACCCCGCTCCTCGGCGTCGGCGATCAGGTTCGCCGCGATCCGATCCTTTACAGCGCCGAACGGATTGTACCATTCGAGCTTCCCGTAGATGCGCGCGTGCTGAAAGGGAACCACCCGATTGATCCGGACCAGCGGTGTCGGATTATCCACATCGGGGAGTAGGCCCATCATCGAGTCATAGATTCTCAGTCGATGATCTGGCATCCGCCCTCCGTTCTCGCCCTTGCCGCTCCATCCCTCAGTGGGCAACTCCATACCCCGAGGAAGCCAGGGGTTTCACACCTCATGCACCCTGTCGACCAGAAACGCCACGGCATCGGGATCCGTCGTTCTCTCGATCCCATGGCCGAGATTGAAAATATGGCCGGGCGCCGGTCCAGCATCTTCCAGCACCCGATCGATTTGACGAGCGAGCTCCTCGCGTGGTGCGAACAGCGCCGCGGGATCCAGGTTGCCCTGCACGGCAGTGTCGGGTCCGAGGATCCGGCGGGCGTCGGAGAGCGGCAGCCGCCAATCGATTCCAACCACGTCCGCACTGCACTCGGCTACGGTCTCCAGCAGCGTCGCGCCCTGGTTGGGAAAGTAGATGAGGGGCACGTCCAGGGGGCGGAGGGCATCGATCACACGCCGCACGGCGGGGAATGCGAACTCCCGGTACTGCTCCGGCCCGAGCAGCCCCGCCCACGAATCGAAGATCATCAGCGCCTTGGCACCGGCACGGGCCTGCGCCTCGAGATAACGAGCCATGGTGGCGGCCAGCTTTTCCAGGAGCTTGTGTGATGCCTCGGGCTCTGCGAACAGAAAAGCCTTGGCTTCGGAGAAGGTCTTCGACCCCCCTCCCTGCACTAGATAGCAGAAGAGTGTGAACGGCGCCCCCGCGAAGCCGATGAGAGGGGCCGAGGCTGGAAGCGCGTCGCTGAGCAAACGAACCGTCTCCAGCACGAAGGGCACACTCTCATCCGGATCGGGGATCCGAAGCGCCTCCACCTGACCAACACTCCGGATGGGTGTCTCGATGACCGGCCCCGGTTGAAAATCCAGCGCGACGCCCATGCCCTCCACCGGGGTCATGATATCGCTGAAGAGGATCGCCGCGTCCATGCCGAAGCGACGGATGGGCTGAAGTGTGACCTCTACGGCCAACTCGGGCGTCTTGGTGAGCGTGAGGAAGTCCACCTCCGCCCTGATCTTCCGATACTCCGGCAGATATCGCCCGGCCTGGCGCATGATCCACACCGGAGTGTGCGCAACCGGTTCACACCGACATGCAGCTAGGAACGGGGAGGCCGCGGACGAGGCCGATGGCTCCGCCTGAACAGCCGGCTGAACGGCCCGACCTTCGCTGGCCTCGCTGCTCACGCTCAGGACGTCCCCGAAAGCACGCGCGCCGCGTCCTTCGCGTAGTACGTAATGATGAGGTCGGCGCCCGCCCTCTTGATGCAGACAAGGCTCTCCATCATGACGCGCTCCTCATCCACCCAACCCTTGTCCGCGGCCGCCTTGATCAGCGCGTACTCACCGGAGACCTGATAGGCAGCCGTGGGCATCCCGAACGTTTCTTTCACCCGAAAGATGACATCGAGATAGGGCCCTGCGGGCTTGACCATGACGATGTCCGCTCCCTCCTCGATGTCCAACTCTACCTCGCGTAATGCCTCGTCCGTATTGGCCGGGTCCATTTGGTATCCCTTCCGGTCGCCGAACGCCGGAGCCGACTGGGCTACATCGCGGAAGGGACCGTAAAAGGCCGAAGCATACTTGGCGGCATACGAGACAATAGGCACGTTGGTGAGCCCCGCATCGTCCAGGGCGGTCCGGATCGCCCCCACCCGGCCGTCCATCATGTCGCTGGGTGCCACTGCATCGGCGCCTGATTCGGCATACGCCAAACCGGCCCGAGCCAAGAGGGGAAGGCTTAAGTCGCCGTCCACCTCTCCCTCTTCGGTGACCAGCCCACAATGCCCGTGATCCGTGTACTCACACAAGCACACATCCGCCCACACCAGTAGATCCGGAACGGCCTCCTTGATCGCACGGATCGCCATGGGTACCAGGCCATCCGGGTCGTAGGCGGCCGAGCCTTCCGCATCCTTTTCGCCCTCATCAGGCACACCGAACAGGAGCACTGCCGGGATGCCCAGAGTGTGGACCTCTCGCGCCTCCTCCACGATGAGATCGACGGACAACTGGCAAACGCCGGGCATGCTGGCCACCGGATTTCGTACGCCCTCCCCGCCCACGACGAATAGCGGATAGACCAAGTCGTCCACAGAGAGGGAGGTCTCCCGGACTGCGCGACGCCAGGTCTCACCCCGTCGAAGCCGGCGAGGTCGGAGCCTCGGAAAGCTCATTCGGTCGTCCCGCTCATTCGGTCATCCCGCTCATTCGTCAGAGCTCAGACTCCAGTTCGACAGTGATTTCGGCCGCGTATAACATGGTACGGTCTTTATCACTCGCCGCCCACTTTCTCAATGTCTCCACGTCGGGTCGTACCATCCCCTCGAAAGACACGTCGCCGTTGGCGATCACGCGGATCGGACTTCGAATGTCGAACACATCCGGCGAGATCAACACGGTAAACCGCCGGACGTGATATGCGTCGACGGTCACCGTGTTGCCGTTTCGAACCGCCTCCACCACCCCGCTGAGACCGTCGGCCGCGAGCGCCGCCAGAGCACCTCGCCCCGCATCTCCTGAGATGGGTCCGATCTCGTCGATCACCACCCAGTGCGCACGGTTGTACCGATCAGTGCGCTCCGTCGCCCAGAGGATCCGCTCCGGATGCGGATCGCGAGGATGGGCTTCGATGAAGCGCTCAATGTTTTCCGCCTCCTCCGGCCACCATCTCGTGTTGTGGCCCCCGGGCTTTACCGTGAAGACGAAATCTACGCCCACATTGCGGAAAGCCTCGAGAAAAGGCTCCATGAGACGAGCTGGATAAAGCTGATCCGTCTCCCCACTCACTATGAAGAGGGGCTTGTTGATGAGGTTCGCCAGGTGCATGAGTCCGTCCGTACCGGTCGACGGATTCAACAGCACACCGGGAGCGCCGATGAAGGGAAGGAAGGCCGCCCAGGGCGTGGCGTCCCGGAAGCCCAAGAAGTACACACCAGTGCCACCGTCCGAGCTCCCGAACGCGTAGACCCGGTTCTCGTCCACGTTGTACACACTTTTCAGGTCCGACAGGATGCCTCGAAGATTCTCGATCTGACTCGCCTGCCACCATAACGATTCGTTCCAGGAGAGGGGCAAGACCGCAATCCGGTCATAACCCGTCACATCGTCGTAATTCCGCCACCACCCCCCACCCGGCCCGGGATCCGGCCGAGCCACACCCCCATGGAGGTAGAACGCCACCGGATAACGACGAGAGGGGTTGTAGTTCTCGGGAACGATCACCACATATCTGTGGAGCAGTCCGTTTCGGTTCGTCCGTGTGAGCTCCAGTCGGCCGGTGGGGACATCGCCCGAATGCTCAGGGCCAGTGCGGAGCCGTTCGTACACCTCACCGAACGGGTCACCCGCCTGGGCGGCAAGAGCCGGCGACCCACTGGCGCCGCCAGCGCCGATGGAGCCGATGCCGATCAACCCGAAGAACGCCGCGCGGAAGAAGCTCACCCAAACCGCCTCAGACATTCCAACCGTCCGAAGAGACTTCGACGCGATCACCACCCGCGGCCTTCGCGGCCATCAGAGCTCCTTTGAGGGCCCTCAGCATATCGGCTACGGTCCCGTCGTTCTCCCCCCGGTGACTGGCGATCCCAGCACTAACAGTCGTCCCCGTGCGTTTTCTAAAGTCTTCGAGCGCGTCCCGTATGCGATCCGCAAAGACCAGTCCCCCCTGGATGTTACACAAGGGAAGTAGGCAAATGAACGTGTCCTCGTCAAAGCGGGCGACGAGGTCGCTGTTCCGTGTCACGCCTCCAATCGTCGAGCCCAAATCAGTTATGACCTGCTCCGGCTTCAGGTGGCCGTCGGCCCAATTCCCGTCATCGATCCCGAACAAGGCCACGCTCAACGTCACGCCACGGTGGGCCATAGGAAAAAGGAAATCCAGGACGATCTCGAAATGCCACTGACTGGAAAGGCCGGTCGCCGGATCTAGGAGCCGATCAACGTCGCGCACGAATGTCTCCCGTCGTGGTCGCTGGAGGAAGTACGATAGAAAAACATACTAACATGCCGCGGTGCATTCTAGAATTGACGTACCGGGGACCCTATGTTCAAGTGACATGTTCAGGTGACATCGACCACTGTACTCCTTCAACAGCCTTCCAGGAGGATGATTGATTTCGCCCGCCCGAAACC
>Ga0114996_10004603_pt1 | contig 16457 bp, 19 predicted proteins | sample ArcticOcean_MG_C_4_FD_87039 | JGI IMG/M metagenome (GOLD analysis project Ga0114996, IMG submission 87039) | Marine microbial communities from western Arctic Ocean - ArcticOcean_MG_CB4_134 | ecosystem: Environmental > Aquatic > Marine > Oceanic | place: Arctic Ocean: Canada Basin | collected...
CCACGACCGCTGGTTCCTCGACCGCGTGGCCACCCACATTCTTGCCTTCGAGGGCGACAGCCAGGTCATCTTCTTCGACGGCAACTACTCGCAGTACGAAGAAGACCGCCACGAACGTCTGGGCACCGACGCCGACCAGCCGCACCGGATCAAGTACCGCCAGCTCACCCGCGAGTAAGCTCATTCTCTTGTTTCATACTTTACACTCTTCAGATGCCCCTTGTATTTGGTGGAAAGAAGTCTGGCTTACCAGTGGGCGTGGGAGAGCAAGCAACACAGATGACGCCGAGGAGCGGCCGTGGTGTAGCGTTAGCTGGCAACGTCGGTCTCCGTCCTCCCAAGGGGTGGCGGGCCGTCAGCGGGACAGGTGGAGAGGAGTGGGAGTGGGGCTGGGACGAATGGAATTCGTGGTTGGGGGGCGGGTCCCGGTGGGTGTAGGGGTCGGGAGGAGGTCGGACTGCCTTGGTCTCCGCTCCTTCCGCCGATGGTGAAGCGACCACGGCCATAGCCTCCCCGGCGCTTGAGGGGCCCGTTTTCTTTCCCCGGTTTCTTTTTCGGGTGAAAAAGAAATCGGGCCGCCGGAGGCACGCGACATTCACAACCGAATACAAAACGGCCATCGAAAAGTGAAATCAACAAGCGGACGTACGGAAGGAACGCCTTTGAAGCGTCGACCCGTAGGAATGGGCACAAACCAGGAGGGCGACTTCATCCCCGTCTGGTCCCCCCGCGTGAAAATGGGTCGAATCCGCCGGCTCTACGAAACCGATGCGAAGGGAGTTCGCAATGAGGAACTCCTCGACGAAGTCGGCACCGCCCTCCTCTGCCGTTGCGAGAGCTTCATTGCAGCCAACGAAGTACGTGCCGGAAAGCCGCTTTGCCCCGCGTGCGGCGAAGTCGCCGTTAAACAGGAGGGAGAAGAGCCTGTCCTCAGGTGTGAATGCGGCTGGGAACTCTCCCATGAAGCCTATTTCAAGACCATCCAGCACAAGCAACTGAGCGGTGGTGAAAACGTTATCGAGCTGTTCCGCGAATTCATCCACGAGTTCTCTCGAGCCCGCAATCCCCGCCGAAAAATGGTCCTCATCGACCAACTCATCCATGGCTTTCACGGCGCTTTGGAATCGATTGGCGCCGAAGAGCAAGGCGTGCGTCGCCCGGCTGGCGTCAACCTGATCGAAGGAAATATGCACGACGTCATCCGGTTCCTGAACGACCTCACATATGGCGCCGGAAGTACGCCCGAACTTCAGGAAAGCCGGAAGATGTGGGAACTGGGGCTCAAGGCGAACCCGGAGGGGTAGGACCTGGATGCGCTTCGATCCACGAAACGGTCATCTTACCGGGCAGCACCAGCAAGGTCTTGAAGAATTCAGCGGGCGCCGAAAGCCTCCTCCCGCTATCGTAGCACCGCGCGACGCGACGATCCCGGCACTCTCGCGTTCCGAACTTGCACGTATCGGAGAGGAAGAGACTATGTCCAGCGTCCTCCAGATCCTCATCTCCCCCTCCCCCGACGCACCTATGGAATCCCGTGACGAGGTCCATGCGGTGCCAGGGAAGGGCATCGAAGGCGATCGCTACTTCATCGGCGCAGGCACCTTTTCGCCGAAGCCTCAGAAGCCCGACTTCGAAATCACCCTCATCGAGCAGGAGAACATCAGCGCCTTCGCCGAAGCGTCGGGCCTGGCCTTCACGGAAAAAGACGCTCGTCGGAACATCGTCACCACCGGCGTCCGCCTGAACGACCTCGTCGACCGGGAGTTCAACGTCGGAAGCGTCCGCCTGAAGGGCTGCCGCCTTTGCGAACCCTGCGACTACCTAGCGAAAAACACACATCCCCAAGTGCTCAAGGGACTCCTGCACAAAGGCGGCCTACGCGCGCAGATCCTCACAGAAGGCGCCATCCACGTCGGCGACCCGATCACCACCTGATTCCACGGCATCCGGTCCAAACACAAACGGCGGTCTCTCCCAGAGGGAGAACCGCCGTTCTTCTGCCTTCTGCCTTCTGCCTTCTGCCTTCTCAGCTCCTGACTTTCATAACCACCTTCCCCACATTTTCATTCCGCTCCAGAATCCCCTGCGCCGCTTCCGCCTCCTCTATCCCCATCACCCGATGAATCACCGGCGCCACCTTCTCCTCCACCAGGAGCGGCCAGGCCTCACCCCTGAACCGTTCCATGATTTCCGTCTTCTCCGCCAGCGAACGACTCCTCAACAGCGACCCGATCACCCGCAACCGCTTCCCCAGTACCTGCCCGATCGGAATCTGTGCCGTCGCGCCGTCCAGCAGCGCCAGGAGTACCAAGCGTCCCTTAAGCCGCAGGGCCCGGATGTTCCGCTCGAAATAGGCGCCGCCCACAATGTCCAGAATCAGATCTGCGCCGCCGGCCTCCCTGAGCACCTCCACGAAGTCTTCTGTCGGATAGTGGATCGCCCGTTCCGCCCCGAGTTCAATGCAACGAGCCGCCTTGGCTTCCGTACCGGCCGTCACAAAGACCCGAGCCCCCGCCTCGCGGGCGAGCTGGATCGCCGCTGTCCCCACACCGCTGGCCCCGCCATGGATCAATACCGTCTCGCCCTGCTGAAGATCCCCTTCCATGAACAGGTTCACGAACGCCGTCAGGAACACTTCAGGCACGGCACCCGCCGTCACATAGTCCCACGTCTTGGGTATCGGGAGTAGGAGCTCCTGCTGCACCGCCACTTGCTCCGCATAGCCCCCCCCAGCCAGCAACGCACAGACCCGGTCACCCGCCTTCCACACCGTCACGCCCGGCCCGGTCTCCCGGATCTCACCCGCCATCTCCAATCCCATATAGGGCGGGGCGCCTTCCGGAGGGGGGTAGTTCCCGGCCCGCTGAAGGAGATCGGCCCGGTTAACCGACGTCGTGTGGATGTCCACCAGCACCTCGCCCGGCCCACAAACCGGATCGTCCACCCCCTTCCACAGGAGCGACCGCCGTTCATCCTCGTCCACAACAATCGCCATCATACCGATTTTCCCTTCTGCGTGTTCCGCAATTTTCTGTGGTTGCCTGCCAGGTCCTTCCTGAAACGACAAAAGGCCGCGTCTGCACGCGGCCTGACCCATCACCCTCTGCACATCGAATCTACTCTCGCTACTCCACCCGTTCCGTGCCCCCCGTCGCAGTGGACGCGACCTCCACCACCAACCTGCGCATCTCCCGCATTCCAAACGGCTTCCGGATAACCCGGTCGGCCCCCAACTGGGTGGCTACTGCCAGGCATCCGGGACTGAAGCCCGTCATCGCGATGATCCGCGTATCCGGAAACATCGCACGGACATCTCGAATCATGCTCAGTCCATCTGTCCCCGGCATGGCGATGTCCGTAATCAGCAGGTCGACATCGGATTCGTGCAGCTTCTGGAGCGTCTCGTCAACGCTCCCGGCTTCCACCACCACGCTGTGCCCCATTCCTTCGAACAACTTCCGGAGCATACGTCGAACCTGGATTTCGTCATCGACGATGGCAACACGCGCCATCCTGCCCTCCTAAAGACCCATTGCCTGCTCCAGGACCAACCCCTTCCCTCGGCGATTGTAGGGCGTTACCCGGTACCAACTGACGTTGCTCGGATTCGTGAATGGCCCGAAGGTTGCCGCGTACTGACTGAACTGGCTGATCCCCAACGAAGACGGTTTCGTCGTAAGAATCTGAACGCCGATCTGATCCCCCGTCGCGTTGAACAGTTGAACCATCACACGCACATCTGAGACACCAACACTGTTGGTGTTCCCTACGAACCCCCTCAGCGTAATGTCATAACTGTTCTCTGCTCCATATCGTGCTGAATAGAACCGGTCTACCCCTGTCGCGGCGAAGAACTGGTTCGAGTCATAGGCATGGCGGGCTTCAGCCCCCAAAGGCGACTCACCGTCCTGCGTCGGCGCCATCACCAACCCGTCTCCCTTGCTGCACGCGAGGCACAGCAAGGCACCCATGAGCAGCCCCAAGCGCTGAACGAACTGCCTCAGCGGTTGAGCCCTAACCTCCACAGCCGATGGAGTGAATTGTCCAATCATCTTTGGGCGTCCGGCACCTATTTAGCAAGCAGACCCTTCAGGTCAGCGTCCCGTTTCCAGCGATCGACCCCGCCATCCTTACGGGTAACCGTAAGGTCATCTGCAACGAACTCGAACAGCGTTCCATCTGCGTGCGTGAGCTTGGCGCTCTTCTCACTAGGCAAGTAGGTCCCCTGGTTGCGAGTCGGTGCCACATCCTGGGACCAGGATGTGGAGAGATAACCGGCTCCAAGCCTCGCATATTCATCTCTTGAAAAAGAGCCGCCGTCCAGATTGTAGAGTGCGCCCGTAAAATTGACGTCGTCTGCGCCCTGGGACAGCACGATGGTCGCATAAGCTCCCGTCTCAGAGAGCGGGAACCACTCCAACACGCCTGCAACATCCGGCTTCAGGATCTCAGTCCCGTCGGTGAGCCGTCGCGACTCCAACAGCCATCGGCCTCGCAACGAACTTTGGAGTTTTACCTCTTCGCCGCAGCCCGTGCTCAAACAGGCCGCGATAACCAGCAAGACGTTAGCCCAACTCTTCATGGTCCTCCCCCGGGCGGTTACCCGCATGCGACCGTTCGGATGCGCTCGCGTTCAGAAACAGAGCCGGCAGTACATCAGGATCCAGGCGCGTAAACAAGACCTGCCGGTAACCGCTTAGTCGAAACCCGGCACAACGTCCGCCACCGTCCAGTGGACGTACACTGGGGCGCCATCCGGTGGAGGCAGGCCACCACTGAACGGACACACCGGCGCGAACGCCTGCGGGTGTTAGCATGATATAATGAGAAGGCCCTCGGACGGGCGCATACATTCTGACTTCCGTCATACGTACCTCCTCTCAGGCTGCGTGGGCGACAATATAGGGCTCGTTCCACATCCGCGAAAGGAGAAATCCCGCACAGGTCGGCAACTCCTTGCCCACACCCCCTGGAGGGCCTTAGATTTCGCATTCCCAGATCACCACCTAATTCTACCCAATACCGGAGATCAGCCACGTGAAAGGCATTCAGTCCTGTTCGATATGTACGGCACCCTCGTAAACGTCACGGCGCTGGCTGCTGCCTCCCGTCGTGTCACCAATGACCCGGAGACCTTCGGCGCTATATGGCGGAGCAAGCAGCTGGAGTACTCCTTCCTCTCCACCATCCTCTGCCGGTACCGAACCTTTTGGGACCTCACCGGGCGAGCCCTCGACTATGCCGCCGCCCATACAGGCACAAAAGTCACTCCGGCGGCCAGGAAGCGGCTGATGGAGGCCTGGTTGAAACCGACTCCTTTCCCTGACACGCGAGAATCCCTGCAGCGCCTGGGCACCGTTCATTCCCTGGGAATCCTGTCGAACGGAACGCCCCGGATGCTCCGCGAGGGGCTGAAACACACGCAACTGGCCTCCTGCTTTACGTCCGTTCTAAGCGCGAATGCCGTCAAAGCGTTCAAACCTGCCGCCGCCGTCTACCGATCCGCCGCCGACGCTTTGGCCCTGGCGCCTTCCTCGATCCTCTTCGTAAGCTCGAACGGGTTCGACGTCATCGGCGCCGGCCGGTTCGGCTTCAAGGTCTGCTGGATCAACAGGCGAAAAGGGCTGCTCGATCCTCTTGGCTACCGCCCCAACCTCGAAGTGGAAACGCTCTCGCAGTTGACCGACCGGCTGTGCCCCTGATGCTGAAGGGACAATCGTCATACAGTCGAGGAGTCCCGTTAACCTGACGCACGCCCTTGACAGGATACTTAGCCCGGATCGCCGGAATACGGTTGACACCCGGACGAACCCGGACCTATCTTCTTTTGGTCTTCGGGCAACCTCCGAAGGCCTGCCTTCGAGGGCAAAGCGGGAGGGAGCCCTCGAAGGCGTTTTCGCGAGAGGTTGAAGAGTCATCGAACCAATCTCAGCGTTCATCCCAACCCGGCCATAAGGCCTCTGAAGCTTGACAGAAACGGGCCGTTCTGCTATTTTACAAATCGCCTGTTCTGACCAGGCAACCGGATTTCAGTGCCGAAGTGGTGGAACTGGTAGACGCGCACGGTTCAGGGCCGTGTGTCCGCAAGGACGTGTGGGTTCGACTCCCACCTTCGGCACCAAAAAAATTCCCTTCCAGGACCAGGATGACGCTCCTGGGCCCGGAAAGGGACCGTTCAAGGGTTACGCCTTCAGGCGTGACCCTTTTGTCGTACCACCAGCGACTCACGTCGGGTCCTTTTCGGATTTCACTCCTCGGCACCTGGCCCCATCTTTATTCAGCCAAATAGGTACCGCCACCACGCCCTTTGACCACGACGATCAACGAATGGGATTCCGATGACGATTCTGATCCACTTCGACTTCTCCAACGACCAGATCGACACCTTCATCGAAATCGCCCGAAACCATGGTGGTCACACCGTCCTCAGCGCGCGATCAGAAGCAGATGCGGTTGAACGTGCCGCCGACGCGGAGGCACTCATCGGCTATTTCACACCCGCCATCTGCGCCGCCGCCCCGAACCTGAAATGGATCCAGTCGTACAGTGCCGGGATGGACAACTTCCTCTTTCCGGAGATCGTCGCCAGGGAAGACGTCGTCATCACAAGCATGGCCGGCCTCTACGCGCCCCAGGGCGGCGAGCACACCTGGGCGATGCTGCTTGCCCTCACCCGCGGCATTCCTCAGGCCGTTGCAGCCAAAAAGGATCACAGACGTCACGGACACCCGGTGATCACCCTGGTGGGTGCCACCCTGGGGGTCATTGGCATGGGCGGCTTCGGCGCCGAAATCGTCAAGCGCTCCGTCGGATATGGCATGAAGGTCATCGCCGTCGATCCCGTCCGAACGAATCCGCCTCCCGGCGTCGACGAACTAAAGCCGGCGAGCACCGATAATCTTCACGACCTGCTGCGGCGATCAGACGCCGTCATCCTCGCCTGCCCACGAACCCCCGACACGTATCATCTCATCAACGCAAAGACTCTGGAGCTGATGAAACCGACCGCCTACCTCATCAACGTCACCCGCGGCGGCATCGTCGACGAAAGCGCGCTCGCTGCAGCTCTCTCTCAAGGTCAGATTGCCGGAGCCGCTCTTGACGTCACCGAGGAGGAGCCGCTGCCCGAAGACAGTCCGCTCTGGGACGCGCCCAACCTGATCCTCACTCCCCATAATGCGGGAATGTCTCAGCATCGCCCCCGGCAGCAGTTCGAGTTCTTCTGTGAGCAGCTCGAGCATTATCTCAAGGGCCACCCTCTCCGCAACGTCGTCAACACGAAACTCGGTTTCTAACAAGCAGGTCCCAATAACTAATTTGTAATGATCATTTTATAATATTCAATGCTTCTCCGCGCTAGTATCCCAGGTTCCGAATGTATTCCCTCATCTTCAAGCTTTCCCGCGCGGATTGAACGGCTTCCGTTCCTCCTTCCGGCGGCGTCTCCGGACACGCCATCACCCACCGGTCGAACCCCTTCTCCTCCAGCGTCGTCATCACCCCCTTGAAGTCCAGACACTCCGCTTCCCCAACGTGCACCCACTCGGGATTGTAGAGACCCGGCTCTCGCACTGTGCAGGAAGAGTAGTCCTGCAGGTGGACGTAGTTCAGCTGGTCCCAGAAATCGACAAGCGACTGCACAGGATCGTAGCCCCACAGTTCGGCGTGGGACACATCGATACAGAGCTTCGCCTTTTTCAGACAGCTCATATAAAGCTTCCACTCGTCGATCGAATCCACCAGCAGATTCGTGTGAATGTGGTAGGTCAGTTCCAGGCCGAACGACTCGGCATACGTCGCCCAGGCGTCCGCGCCATCGGCGGCTTGCCGAATCGCGTCGTCCACTGGCGCTCCTTCGGGCTTCCAGCTGTTCATATAGAGAAAACAGTCCGCCCCCATCTCTGCGGCGTACTCCATCCGACGCTTATTCACCTCCACGTGCGCCCAATCTGTCGTGTCCGGAGATCCCGTCGCCGACATCACCGCCATCGGCATCCCGGCATCGTCACACACCTGCCGCATCCGCTTCACCGAACCCATCCAGTCCAGCGGAAGGCGGCATTCCCAGCCGTCCCATCCCGACCGCTTCAGTTCAGGCAGCGCCTTCTCCAGGTCGGGCTGCTTCCAGTGCAAGGCACAGTATCCGAGCTTGAATGCCATCGCTCCACTCCTCTGTCGGGTGAACTATCCCTGGTTCGTCTGCCGCAAGCCGTAGACTTCGCCTGTCTGACAACTGATAGCTGATAACTGCCTTTCAGTCCCACGCCTCCACCGCCACCCGGACGCACATTGCCGCATGTCGACACGATTGCTCCAGAGGAAACCGGTCGTTGTGTTTGATCATGTGGGCAATGGAGCCCAACCGCGTGATCGCCTGAAAACAGAGCGAATCCCGATACAACCCTTCGTCCCAATCCGTCCAGTTATCGTGGTATGTCTCCGGCAGGGCTTCGAGCCGTCTGTCGAAATCCTCCCAGACGGCGCGTCGGACTGGATCTTCGGTCAGATGAGAGCGAATTCGAAGGAGCATCTGACCCGGCCGACGGTGCCAGTTGTTCGAATGCAGCTCGATGAACAGCCACGGCTTCGCCCGCCCAAGCAGATCCCACATCGCCTTCATCTCAGGCAGAACATTCGGACCTTCGTCGGCTGTCAAACGCCCCTCGAAGTACGGGAATCGTCCCGACGGGTGGCTTACGCCCAAACCGTGCACGGTGCCGTCCGGGTTCGTTGCCGGGACAATGGTGAACCGATGGCTCGAGCGAATCGCCGATGCCGGTCCGGAGAGCAGGTCGTCGATAACCGCCCGGCAGGTCCACGTGCCCATCTCTGATGGCTGTGGAGTCTGGGCTATCACCATGCATGTGTGGAGCGTCCGGATCTTCAGAGCCTATTTCGACGCTGTAAAGTGGACGACCTCCCACACTCGTTCCCAGTGAACCCAGTCGGACGCCTGGATCTTCGCTGATCCGATCCAGGTAGGGACGAAGTTCGCTGTAGGGATGCCAATAGGAATTGCTGATGAAAAGGACAGGATTCTCGTCGCTCGAGCCTGGAAGCATGACATCGAATTCCATCGCCTCCTCTTCCACCAGAGGTCGAATCGAGTCGGCGCCCAGATGAGACCAGGCGTCTCCCCGGCGAACGACGGCGTGACGCTGGTCCGCCCCAAACTTGCCCATAATGTTGCCATACACTTGGACCATTACTCGAGATGGCCCGGCCTGCATACTCCGAATGCCGGAGCAGTAGTAGTAGCCCATCCCTGATTACTCGTGATCTCCCGGCTCCGGCTCCACGTCAAGCGCATACCCGTCGCCCTCGGCGCGTATGTGTTCCCCCGACCCACACTCGAAGTCCGTAGCGATATGAACCTGATCGTCCTGGTACACATAATCCTTGCCGCTTTCGGCGCGGGTCTGGTCCCAGATCGGGTTCCAGCGGCTTAGCCCTTCCGGCATTGCAGGGATCCCTTCACTTCGAACGACATCGCTCTGCCTCTTCAACAGCCGTCGTGTCAGTCTTTTGACATTCCAGTATACATCCCGGCTGAAGATAAAGGTCCAGCTTTCGAACACCTCGGCCTAGAGCCTCGGCTGCCCTCCATTTTCCGCTTCATCCCGGGTCGGTCTCTCTTCATCTTACCTGCCACCCTGTCAACATTCACCTTCCTACGCCGAGGTATACCGCCATGCGATCATTCATTCTGTTGGCCGCTTTGCTTGCTGTTCCGCTTGCCGTCCCCGCCCAGGAGTATGCCCTGGAGCAGTTGAACACCTCTCCCCGTCATCACGAATGGGCCACCATCCCATCGGGTGATCGAAACCTGCACGCCTTCGTCGCTTACCCGGAGAACGCCACCGACTCCGTTGCCGCCATCGTCATCCACGAAAACAGGGGACTTACCGACTGGGTGCGGAGCTTTGCCGACCAGCTTGCGGGCGCCGGCATCCTGGCGGTAGCCCCCGACCTCCTCTCGGGATTCGACGAGAAACATGACAGGACCGCCGGCTTCGCCGATTCCGACGCCGCTCGATCGGCCCTCTACCAGCTCGACGCAGATCAGGTCACACAGGATCTCAAAGCCGTTCAGAACTACATCCGCCAACTGCCCTCCGCGAATGGCAAAATCGTAGTGATGGGGTTCTGCTGGGGCGGGAGTCAGACCTTCCGGTTTGTCACGAACACGTCCGATCTGTCGGCCGCGCTGGTCTTCTACGGATCAGCGCCCCGCGATTCGACCGTCTTCGACCAAATCTCTGCACCGGTGCATGGCTTCTACGGCGGAAACGACCAGCGCATCAATTCCCGCATTCCGGAAACCGACAGGTGGATGGAGGCCGCCGGCAAGGCCTACGACTACGTCATCTATGAAGGCGCAGGACACGCCTTCATGCGTCGAGGCGACGACCCGGCGGATGAATCGCCGAACAAGAAAGCGCGGAACGAGGCCTGGGTAAGGCTCAGGAAACTTATTTCAGAGATCCCCTGACCCGTGTTCTCAGGTGGAGTACATAGCGAACCCCCGCGTCTTCCAACGCGGGGGTTCGCCGGTTTCTGGCCCAACCGAGGCAGCCGCGGCATCCAGGTCCCACAATTTCATGTCGAACCGTTGATTGCAGACCATCCGATCTCGATCTGGAAATCGAATAATCGACAATTCTTAATCTGAAATCGGTCTTGGTCTTACGCGTTCAAGGCCACCTTCACCGCTCGTGCCAGTTCGGTAATCGTCACCGGCTTCTTAAGGTGTCCCTTTGTACCCAAACGCTGTAGGGCTTCACCCTCCTCGTTCAGCATGTGGCCGCTCATCAGGAGAACGGGAACCTCAGACGTCTCCTGGACATGTGCGGCGACGCCAAGTCCGCCCATTTCGGGCATCACGACATCCGTAAGCACCAGGTCGAATTCACTTCGACGGCTGTCGAACACCCGCACGCCGTCAAGACCATTGCTGGCTGTCACCACGCGGTAGTCCAACTGCTCCAACATCGCTCGGACAACGGTAAGGACAGGCTCATCGTCCTCAACCACAAGGATCTGCTCGCCAGACCCAATCGGCATCCCTTCCTCGGTCTGACCCAGAGGTGCGGGTTCGATGTCGGCCGCGGGCAGGTAGATCCGAAAGGTTGTCCCCCTGTCTACCTCCGTATCGATCTCGATGAACCCCTCGTGCTGCTTCACGATGCCGAAAACCTGGGAGAGACCCAGACCTGTGCCGCTCCCGGGCGCCTTCGTCGTGTAGAAGGGCTCGTAGACGTGGCGAAGTACATCCGGAGGAATGCCACTCCCCGTGTCCGCAATCGCCAGAACCGACCACGCTCCCTCGGGAAGCTCCTGGTGATAGGGCGTGCTTACGGACCGAACCACGGTCGGGTCTTGCGGCTTCGAGGCCAGGTGCGAAAGAGACACCTTCAGTTCACCGCCTCCCGGCATGGCGTCCCGCGCGTTCAGGGAAAGGTTCGTTATCACCTGTTGGATCTGGGTTAGGTTCGAGTTCACCACATGCGGATTCCCATCGACCGTCAGATCCAAATCGATCGATTCAGGAAGCGATCCCCCCAGCAGCTTCAGCGCCTCCTTGAGGAAGGGTACAAGATCGGTCGCCTGCCGCCGTACGATCCTCTGCCGACTGAAATCCAGGATCTGGGCAATCAGCTGCTCCGCTCGCTGGCCACACGTAGCGATGGTCTCCAGTTTCTCCTTCGCCGCGGCGGATATGGCGGGGTCCATCTGGAGCACCTGGGCATAGCCGATTGTAACGGTCAGCATGTTGTTGAAGTCGTGAGCGACACCCGCGGCCAACTGACCCATCGCCGCAAGGCGGTCCTGCTCCTGCGCTCTGAGTTGCCGCTGATGCTCCAGAGTCGTGTCCCGGACAGCGAGGAGCAGCCTCCCTCCTCCCCGCTGTGGCGGCTCAGTTCAACCTCGAAGACCCGGGGCGGAGGCCCCTCGTAGACGAGACGCTTCTCCGACGTCTCCGTCAGCAGATCGCGCAGATCAACGGCGCCCAGCCGCAGGAGCCGTCCGCCCGGCGCGAATTCCGTGAACAGCTCTATAAAACCTGCTCCTGTCGAATTGGCCGCGCGTATCCTGAAATCTGAGTCCAGGACACAGATCCCGATAGATGCGTCCGTTGCGTCCGTTGTGTCGGAGCGTTGCCGAGGTGTGCCGGGCACGTGAACCTCCTCCTCAGGGTCGACCGGAAAACAGAAACGGGGACTCCGAAGGAGCCCCCTTAATCCAATCCTTCGATGTGGCGGATGGCTGTCGAGCTATCCCAGCAGCGCTTCGACTTCGCTCCGAAAAGTCTTGAAGTCCATCGGCTTCTCATAGGCGAGGTCTGCACCCATCCGCTTTGCCAGGCTGATGGCGTCCAACTCGTCTCGAATTCCAAATCCGGTAATCGCAACGATCTTCGAGTCGGGGTGTGACTGCTTCAGCTTTCGAATCACCTCCAGCCCACCCTCAACCGGTACGAAGATGTCCGCGATAACAAGATCCGTCGGATTCTGTTTGAAAATCTCCAGACCCTCTTCAGAAGTCGATGCCGTCACAATTTCGTGGCCGCCTTTCTCGAAGAGGTGAACCAGAGCCGTCAGGATCTCGGCATCATCGTCGATGATGAGGATACGAGACCGTTTGCCGCTTTCACAATTCTCCGGCTCGGCCCTCAGCGCATCTCGCACCAGGCCCAAAAGCTGCTCCCGGGTAAACGGTTTCGGCAAGGTATACGCCGCCCCCATATCGCTGGCCTGGGGTAGAAAATCGGGGCCGCCCCGGGTTATGTTGCCGGAAACGGCAATAATCTTCACATCCGGGTTTGTTCGACGAAGTTCCCGGATAACCTCGAAGCCTTCCTTTTCAGGCATCAGGATATCGGTGATCACCAGATCTGTCGGACTCTCCCAGTACAGGCGCATCCCTTCGGCCCCATCAGCCGCTTCTACAACGACATGTCCATCACCCTCCAGCATCTTGCGGAGGGCGATACGGATTGAATCGTCGTCGTCAATGACCAGAATGTGGGCCATCTAAGGGGCTTCTCTCGGAAAATCCAAACAATGAGGTGCAGAAACTCGCAGGAAGATCAGATTCCGGACACGGTGGTCCGCATCAAACACGATCTATGATGAGCAGGGCGGCAATTGAAGTCAATTGAAAAGTTGGGATTCGGAAGCCTGGTGTGGGCGAAAGAGGTTGCCCGGACATGCTGGGGCCGATAGATTGCTCTCCCGATACGCACCCATCCGGCCGACCAGCGCCGGATATCCCATATTCGAGAAATCGGAGGCAGGGCTGCTATGGATGTCTACGAGAAATATTTTTTCGACGTAAACGGCTACCTCGTGGTAAAAGACGTACTGACGCCTGAGGAGGTAGCGACTTGCAATGAAGCCCTTGACAGACAGGCCGACCGGATCAAGGAGCGGTCTGAGGACAATTCCCTCTCGCGGGGATCGACGGCGCTGGCCGGACAACAGGGCCGGGGTGATATCGGCGGTATGCTCACCTGGCCGGAACCCGACTGCGTTCCCTTCCGCAATCTGCTGGCCCATCAACGAGTCGTTCCCTATCTCATCGAGATCCTCGGTGACGGGTTTCGACTGGACCACCTCTACGGCATCCAGATGCGAAAAGGCACCGAAGGCCATGTTCTGCACGGCGGGGGCGCGCAGCTGAGCCCCATCCATTTCTATCGGCATCACAATGGCGCCATTCAGTGCGGCCTCAGCGTCTTCTCGTTCCTGCTGACTGACCAAGGCCCTGACGACGGCGGATTCTCCTGTATACCGGGAAGCCACAAAGCCAACTTCCACTGCCCCCCGGAAGTCCTGCGCCTGGAGAAGGACCTGGGCATGATCGTTCAACCCGCGGCAAAGGCCGGGTCGCTCATCATCTTCACCGAGGCCCTCACCCACGGAACCAAACCGTGGCAGGCCGATCACCAGAGGCGGGCGATCCTCTACAAGTACGCTCCGGGCGAACTCAGCTACGCGTCTCGCTACCGCCCACCCGGCGTCGACGACGTCATCGACGAATTTACCCCCGCGCAGCAGGCCATCCTCCAACCTCCCTACAGACCCAACCGGCCGAAGATCGGAGAACTGGTAGCGAACGGCGGTAAGCCGGGATGATTCGCTGCTAAACGATTGCGCGGATTCCAGAATAGCATCTCCTGGGATGACAGGATCTGCAATCAGCCGTTGGGTGACGTTTGCTGGGCCGTATAATCATGTATGATGATCCGTTCCATGCGGATAATCGTCTTTCCATGGTAATCCTTCATTTTCCACAGGTTCCCCATGCCCTCGAATGTGCTCCTCATCTGCACCGACCACTGGTCCGCCTCTCTGCTGGGCAGCGCCGGCCACCCCACCATCCTCTCACCCACCCTCGACCAACTCGCCGCCAGCGGCGTCCGGTTTACCAACGCCTACAGCGAATGCCCCATCTGTATTCCGGCGCGCCGCACGCTGATGACCGGCTGTTCGCCGAAGGCGCAGGGGGATCGCTCCTACAAGGGCAACAGTCCTATGCCCGATCTGCCCACGGTTGCCCAGACCTTCCGCGACGCGGGTTACCAGGCCTTCGCATCGGGCAAGCTTCACGTCTACCCGCCACGCAACCGCATCGGCTTCGACGACGTGATGCTCGGTGAAGAGGGACGCACCCAATTCGGAGCCACCGACGACTACGAAATCTTTCTGGGCGATCAAGGCTTCGCCGGGAAACAGTTCGCCGGTGGCATGTGCAACAACGACTACCTCTACCGTCCCTGGCACCTGCCGGAAGACTGCCATGTCACCAACTGGACCACCCACCAGATGACGCGCTACATCCAGCGTCGAGATCCCCGCAAGCCCGGCTTCTTCTACCTCAGCTACTGCCACCCCCACCCCCCGCTCAACCCGCTGCGTGACTATCTGGACATGTACCGCGACGTTGACCCCGGCCTCCCCTACACCGGCGACTGGTCAGACGATCCGTTGGCTCTACCGGCGCGGCTCCGCAACGAGAGGAACCAGCAGCCGCTGAACGATCACCAGGTCCTTTGGGCGCGCCGGGCCTTCTTTGCCCACTGTACGCACATCGACCATCAGATCCGGGTCGTCATCGGCACCCTCGCGTCCGAGGGCCTCCTGAACGACACCGTCATCTGCTTCACATCCGACCATGGCGACATGCTGGGCAACCATCACCTCTGGGGAAAGAGCCTCTTCTACGAAGACTCGGCCAACGTCCCCATGATCCTCCTTGGGCCGGCTGGCGACGAGCGCGTCGGCCACCACCGCGTCGACGACCGCCTCGTCGGCTGGCAGGACATCATGCCCACGCTTCTCGACGTCGCCGGTGTTCCCATCCCCGACACCTGCACAGGCGTTTCGATGGTAGGAAACCAAACCCGGGATACCCTCTACGGAGAGATCAACGAAAATGCGGGCGCCACGCGAATGATCCGCGACGCCCGCCACAAGCTCATCTACTATCCGTCAGGTAACATCCTCCATCTCTTCGATCTGCAGGAGGACCCGCAGGAGCGCGTCGACCTCTCGCAATCGACGTCCCACGCAGACATCCGCCGACGCCTCGCCAACCTGCTGATGCAGGAGTTCTATGGCGGCGACGAAGACTGGGTAAAGGATGGCGAACTCGTCGGCCTCCCCGAGGTCCCGTACGAGCCGACCCCAAACCGCGGCCTCCACGGCCAGCGGGGGAGTCACTGGCCGGTTCCAAGGCAGAGGTGAGACACAAGACGGCAAGCAACCTGCGTCCCCCGTATCAAGCATAGCCTACTCCCCATTTCGCAATCCTGACTCACCAACAGAAAGCCGCCTGCGTAAAGCCGGCGGCTTTCTGTTGCCGCAATCCTACATCTGCCAGAACCATTTTTACATTGCTCAGTTCTCAATTATAGATGTCAATTGTCTTGCTCTTCCCCGCCTCTTCTTCTCCCGACCCCAACCCCTGGCCCCCGTACGCTTTCCCCTGCCTTTACACATAATCCACCCCGGTCCACAATCCCGGCAGCGGGAAAATCTCCTTGAGCGCCTCCCCTGCTTTTCCCCCGCTTTCCAGCAGTTCCTCCTCACTCCCGTCCAGCGTACCGAAGATCACCTGAATCGCTCGTCCCCGGTCTTCTGCGACAACACGGTCGCTCCCGTAGATGAAGTGACATTCGTCGCCCTCTTCACGGAATACGAGGCCTTTAGCACCACTCTCACCCAGTCGCTCCGAAAAGTAGGGTCGCATCCGTTCCATGAACTGTTCAAAATGGATCAGCGTCACCGTGCCGGAAGTGTTGGTGGGTTTGCCCTCCAGGCCCTGCTCCTCCAGGAGATCTCGCAGGAGCCGGTCTGCGCCCGACACATGCAGCATTAAGGAAGTCGCCCCTGTTTCGGCTGCCAGCTTTCCCAGGGCGCCCACCAGCGCGTTCCGATCGCCGGCGAACTCCC
>Ga0114996_10004604_pt1 | contig 16456 bp, 16 predicted proteins | sample ArcticOcean_MG_C_4_FD_87039 | JGI IMG/M metagenome (GOLD analysis project Ga0114996, IMG submission 87039) | Marine microbial communities from western Arctic Ocean - ArcticOcean_MG_CB4_134 | ecosystem: Environmental > Aquatic > Marine > Oceanic | place: Arctic Ocean: Canada Basin | collected...
CCAGCGGGTAGTAATGCTTCAGCCACGACATGTGGTACGCCGTAATCCCGAACGCAAACGCATGCGCCTCCGGAAACATGTACTGCCCGTTGAACTTCTCGAAGATGACCAGCGCCGTGTCTCGCGGCACCCCCCGCTCAGCGGCCCCGAGGACGAACGTCTGCCTGAACCCCGCGATCTGTTCCTGCGTGCCCCGGCTCGTGAACGTGCGCCGAAACGCCCGCCGCAGCCGGTCGGCCTCCACCGGCGACATCCCCGCCACGTCCATCGCCAGCTGGTTCACCTGATCTTGGAACAGGATGATGCCCAGCGTCCGCTCCAGCGCCTTCGCTTCTAGAGGATGGTCGTATCCCCACAACCGTTTCGTGGGCCGCCTGCCTTCTGCCAGTGCCTTCTCGGCCGCCCGCTCGGCCACGTGGCGACGCACGAACATGCCCACCCCGTCGTTCACGCCCACGCCCGGCCGCACCGCCGCGACTTCGTACGCCATTTCTGTCAGATTACGCGGCCGGATGCGGGTGATCGTCTGCATCTGCGCCGCCGACTCTATCTGGAACACCCCCACCGTGTCGGCTCTATGGATGTCGGCGTAGACCGTCTCGTCCTCGAAGTCGACGCGGCTCAGGTCCACGTACTCCCCCGTGCGCTCCTCTATCAGCGCCAGCGCGTCCTGCATCTGCGACAGCGCCCCCAGCGCCAAAAAGTCGATCTTTACGAACCGCGCATCGTCGGCGCTGTCCTTGTCCCACTGGCACACGAACCGCCCCTCCATCGCGCTCGGCACCACCGGCACAATGTCCATCAGTGAGCGCGAGTCCAGCACCATGCCGCCGGGGTGCTGCGCCAGGTATTTGGGGAAGTTGATAAGCTGCCCCGCTAGGTCCGCAATCTCCCGCCACACCGGCGAGGCCGTCCGGTCCCGGAACGCCGGTAGCTCCGCCATCTGCTCGGCCAGCGAATCGAAATGCCGCCAGTCAATCTGCTTGGCCAGCCTGTCCAGGTCCTCCGACGGCACGCCAAAAGCGCTGCCAAGATCCCGTATGACGCCGCGAGGCTTATAGGTGGAGATCATGCCCGTCAGCACCGCTCGCTTCGGCCCCCACTCCCGCTGCATCCGCACAATCAACTCTTCCCGAATATTGCGGGGAAAATCCAGGTCAATATCGGGGATCACCCCGTCCATCGCCTCGTCCGGCATGAACCGGCTCAGGCTGAGCCCGAACTTGAGCGGGTCTATGTGGGAAATGCCCATCAGGTACCCCACCAGCATGGCCACTGACGACCCCCGGCCCCGGCCCGGCGCGCGCTCTTCCAGCGGAATCTCCGGCTCACTCAACCCCAACTCAATCATCACGTCCCGCGCCATGCGGACAAGGTCGTAGTAGATAAGGAAAAACCCCGCCAGCCCGTGCCGGCTTATTAGCTTTAACTCCTCAGACATTCGCTCCGCGACCGTCTGCGGGCTTGCGCCTTTCACCTTGTAGCGGAAGTCGAGCGAGCCGTAGCGTCGCAGCGCGGCCTCCCGGCATATGTGGGCGAGCCACGACTGCACCGTATGCCCCTTCGGCACCGGGTGGTCGGGGAACGTGTAGCCCAGGTCGGCCCGCAGGTCGAAGGTGCAGCGCTCGGCAATGCGCACCGTGTTGGCAATAGCCTCCGGGTGCCAGCGGAACAGCCGCGCCATCTCGGCCGGGGACTTCATGTAGAACTGCGAATTGGGCCGCCGCTCCCTGTGCGTCTGGTCCAGCGTCGAGTTGCTCTTTATCGCCACCAGCGCATCGTTCAGCCGGTGCCGATCCCGCGCGTGGTAGTGCACGTTGTTGGTGGCCACAGCGCCGACCCCGGCATCTTGTGCAAGCGCGGCCAGCCGCCGATTGCGCGCCGTGTCGCCGTGCACGAGATTCTGCTGCATCTCCACGAACACGTTGTCCGCCCCGAAGCAGTCCACGTAGCCGCTCAGTAGCTGTTGCGCCTCGCCCAGCCGACCTTCGTCGACCAGCGTTGATAAGGGAGATTTACGACAGCCGGTAAGCAGAATCAGTCCCCTCGTAGGTTGCTGCGACAGGGCATTCTCGGCGAACAGTGCCGGGTCCAACTCCGGCGCTTTGCGCCTGTCATCCCGCCACTCCGGCGTGCCATCGCAGCCATGCGCGAGCGATATCAGGTTGCTCAGATTGGCGTAGCCTGCCCGGGTCTCGGCCAGCAGCGTCACGTGGCCACCGCCCGCCAGCGTCAGCTCCGCGCCGGTAATGCCCTGAAGGCCGGCCTTGCTCGCCGTCTTGGCGAACTCCAGCGCCCCGCACAGGTTGTCGTGGTCGGTAATCGCCAGCGCCCGGTACCCCAGTTCCACCGCCCGTTCCACAAGCTCATGCGTCCACGACGCCCCCTCCTGGAACGAGTAGTTCGTATGGCAATGAAGCTCCGCATAGGAATGAATGAGCTTGACAGTCATGGATTAAGCACTAATGTGGGGCCAATATTTCTGGAGGAGGATGTTATGTCTGAGCAAAACAAAGCCGTGGTAAGGCAGTACTACGAAGCGCTCGATGCCGGTGACTTCGACACACTCGCCAGCACCCTGGCCGACGACTTCAAGTCCGACTTCCTGGGACAGGACTTCGACAAAGCCAACTACGTTGGCATGGGGCAGGGGTTTCTCGCGGCCGTTCCCGACCTCAAGCACGTGCTCGGCGAACAGGTCGCAGAGGGCGACACCGTCATCACGCCACTGGTCGCCACCGGTAGCATGCAGGGCGAACTCATGGGCATGCCCGCCTCCGGCAAAAGCTTCGAGCTGGTGGGCATCAACACTCATCGACTCTCCGGCGGCAAAATCGTCTTCCACACCGCCGTCTTCGACGGCGGCCCCGGCGTACTCATCAGCCAGATCCAAGCCTAGAGGGGGCTGCTCCGTGCGGCCCGGCCGCACTCTGGGACGCTCTCCGCTCGCGGGGCTCGCTCTAGGGCTCTTCGGCTGCTCCGCGCGGGCTTCGCCTGGCTGGTCAGGGCTTTTCGCCATTGACCGAGGCAATCAACTGCGCGCAAGCCGCGCGCTGCAACCGAGGATGGCCCAAAGAAGCCGACCGAACGTACCCGACCACACAAGCCATCGGGGGTCCTTAGGGGGTGAGAACCCCCTGAGTGGGGTTTGGGGTCCAGCCCCCAAAAAGGCCTAATGGGGTAGAGGTCTGAAGGATAGCACAAACGTTCTGTTATAGAGCATGGATGCCCTGCACCCCGACCCTGCATCCCCAACCCCCGCATCCGGGGGAAAAACCTCGCATCCAAAGACCCGAGGGAGAACAACCATGCTCAATCTGCTGAAAAGGTCGAAAAACAGGGGCCCGAAGGGCAAGATGCGGACCGTCGTCAACGGCGCCACCATCGCCGAAAGCGACGAAACCATCGACGTGTCGGGCGTCACCTACTTCCCGCCCGGCGCACTCAAACACCAGTACTTCACCAAATCAGCCCTGAACACCACCTGCGTCTACAAGGGCGAGGCCAGCTACTACGACATCACCTCCGGCGGCGAGACCCGGCCCGACAAGGCCTGGTACTACCCCGAACCGAAGCCTGCCTACGCGCACATAAAGGACTACGTAGCTTTCTACGGCCCAAACGAAGGCGGCGTAGAGGTAACCCCGGCCTAAACATCTCCGCTCGCAGGGCTCGCTCTCGGGCTCTTCGGCTTTCGCCTCATCGGCTGCTCCGCGCGGGCTTCGCCCGGCTCGTCAGGGCTTCGGCGACAGACCCCCGCCTAAAGCCCTCGCTCGAACCACAGCTGGCGGTCGCCGCCTATCGGCGAGTCGGGGCCGCCGGTGTTCGCGAACCCCAGTTGCTCGTACAGGGCGATCGCACGCACGTTGCGCTCGTTCGTGTCCAGCGTAATCAGCTCGCACCTGCGCTCCCGTGCCCTGGCCATCGCCGCCTCGACGAGCCGCTTGCCCAGCCCTTGGCGTCGGGCTCGCTCGGCCACGAACACCGTCTCAATGTACGCGTCGCCGCCGTCCGTCCAGATCGTCCGCCGGTAGCGCTGTTGCAAGAAGCCCGCGCAGCGCTTGTCGCCGTCATGGGCACAGCGCTCGTCCCCATCGAAAGCCACGAAGAACTCCGTGTCCGGGTCGTCCATCATCGGCCCGATGCGCTCGGCCAGCTCAGCCTCAGTCGGGTGCTCGCGGCCCTCCAGGCGACGAAAGCCATCCGCCATCGCGGCAACGCAGGGAACGTCGGCTGGCCCGGCTACTCGGATATCGAAGTGAGTGGGCATACTTGTATAATAGCCGCTCGGGCGCGCCGTCTAGGCGCTGCCGCATTCGCCGCCAGAGCGGCAGAAACACCTGTTTGGGGAGGACTTATTGGAGGCGCTCGGAACGCATCTGCTTTTGGAACTTGAGGGCTGCAACCCCGAGCTTCTCGATGACCTCGATCACATAAGAGACTCCATGGTCTCCGCCGCCACCGAGACCGGCGCAACCATAGTCGGGGAGACGTTCCACAAGTTCTCGCCCACCGGCGTCACCGGCGTCGTCGCCATCGCCGAGTCCCACCTGTGCATCCACACCTGGCCCGAGCGCCAGTACGCCGCCGCCGACATCTTCACCTGCGGGGAAGACTTCGACCCCAACGCAGCGGCCGACCTCATCATTGAAAAGCTCCGGTGCCAGCGCCCCACCGTCCGCAAAATGAGTCGTGGCCCCGTTCTTGTCCCAATCCCGGGCTCGGCCCCCACGACGCCTACGCTCGCCTAGCCCGCATGGACACCCCGCCGATCAAGCCGGGCGAGCGGTGGCACTTCGAATACATCACCCCCGTCCTCATCCAGGGCGAGCGGGTTGACAGGGTCATCGTCGAGGGCCGCTCCGCCTACCAGCACTACCTCATTCACGACACCGCGCTTTTCGGTCGCACGCTCGTGCTCGACGACAAAACCCAGTCCACCGCGCTCGACGAGTTCGTCTACCACGAAGCCCTCGTGCAGCCCGCCATGATCGCGCACGAAAACCCGAAGACCGTCTTCATCGCTGGCGGCGGCGAGGGTGCCACAGCGCGAGAAGCCCTGGCACACCCCTCAGTAGACCGCGTCGTCATGGTCGACATCGACCGCGAGGTCGTCGAGCTATGCAAAAAACACCTGCCAGACCATCACCAGGGCGCATTCGATGACCCCCGCTTGGAACTGGTCTTCGAAGACGCCTTCGCCTATTTAGAGGCCGAAACGGGCAAATTCGACATAGCCATAATCGACGTCCCAGACCCCCTCGAAGAGGGGCCTGCTTATCAACTCTTTACTCAGGAGTTCTATGAGTTACTAGAGTCCCGCATGAACCCCGGCGGCCTGCTCGTCGCCCAGTCCGGCCCCACCGGCGCGGCCTTCGTCGAGCAGTGCTTCTCAGCCGTCGCCAACACCATGGCCCTCGTGTTTGATGCTACTTACGGCAGCGAAGCCTTCGTGCCCGCGTTCGGGACGACCTGGGGTTTCATGGTCGCCAGTCTCGGTCCCGACCCCCTGTCACTGACCCCCGGCCAAATCGATGCTCGTATAGCGCAACGCGTCACGTCTGACCTGCGCTTCTACGACGGTGTCACTCACCGGGGCATGTTCGCCCTGCCCAAATACCTCCGTATGGCGATGAGTGAAGAGACCCGAATCATCACCGCCGACACGCCGCTCTACGTGCCCTAGTTGCTCTTGTTGTCAGGGGGTATCCCCCTGACAACCCCCTGCTTGTTGCTGGGGGCACCTCGCGGGGCAGCCGTCACAAATTCGTTACAAACCCTCTTTTCCCTACTAGACTCGCCCCCGTCGCATGTCGCCCAAACCGTTTGCAAACAATTGGGCACTGGGCGATGCGTGCAAAACGACCGATATACGGGTTCGGGTAGGAGTTGGGAATGGACATCAGCAGAAACGAAATCTGAAAGAAGATCGCCTTCTTCGCCATCGTGGTCGCCATCGTCGCGGCTGCGAGGGGCATCATGGCAGACCGCGCCTTCGCGGCCCCCGGCGGCGGTAGTGGCGGCACCGGCGGCAGTACCGGCATCCCCGAGGTGCAGGCGGCCATCGCGGTAATGCAGGCCGACCTCACCGCCCAGTTCGTCGCGCTCGAAGCGGCCAACGTCACCCGGCAGACCGACATGGAGGCCGTCAACGCCGCTCGCGAGGCGGCTCTCCAGGCGCGTATCGTCGTGTTAGAAGCGGCCAACACCGGTCGCACCCAGTCATCGGACGCGCTCGTCAACACGCGTTCCGACGCCGCCGACGCGCAGGCCGCTGCCGACCTGACCAACCTCCAGACCGACCTAGACCGCAACCACGACCTCGTCTACAACACTCATCAGGTCGATCCCCTCGACACCAGCATCCGCGGCGTGGTCAACAACGTCCAGTACCTCCTCGGCGACACCCGGCCGGTTGATAGCAACTACGGCAACGGAGCTAAGCCGATCGCCTTCTGGGCGTTCAACGGCTGGAACAACATCGTAGGAGCCCGAGTCTCCGACCTCAGCAACCTCGCCTCCTCGATCTCCGGCGTCCGGAGCGCGGTCAACAACATCGAGTTCGTGGTCGGTGACCAGAGGGTCGGTAGAGAATCCATCGCCTACAAGGCTCACCATGCCTGGGGCAACATCAATGCGGTCAGTATCAAGGTCGATGATGTCTACTACTATGCCTACAACGCTTGGGACAACGGAGCGAAAGTGCAACGCCTCCTTGAAGGAGCATGCGAACACCTGCCTGGCTGCTAGCCCACGCTCAAGCGCTACATAGCACCCTGACCTGACGCAGGCAAAAGAGCCCCCGGCCACCCGGCCGGGGGCTCTTACTCTTGCTATAATGCACTGTGCCTTATGCAAACTGACGTTCTAACCATGCTCAACAACCGCCAGCGCCAGGCCGTCGAGCACGTCGAAGGGCCCCTGCTCATCGTCGCTGGCCCCGGCTCCGGTAAAACGCGGGTCATCACCCACCGCATCGCCTACCTCATCAACACGTGTGGGGTGAGCCCATACCGCATCGGCGCGGTCACCTTCACCAACAAAGCCGCCAAAGAGATGCGCGAACGTCTCGACGAGCTACTCGGCCCCAGGGGCAAAGGCCTGACCGCGTCCACGTTCCACTCTTTTTGCGCCATGATCCTGCGACGAGAGGGCGAGCACATCGGCCTCGATAGGGACTACGCCATCTACGACGACGCCGACACCATTGCCCTGCTAAAGCGGGCCATGAAAGAGGTGGACGTAGACCCCAAGCAGTGGGGCGTGCGGGCCATCCAGTCGGCCATTTCCGGCTCCAAAAGCCAGCTAATGGGCGCGGCCGCGTTCGGCAAAAAGAAAGACAACTACTTCGACGAAATCGTCTTCCGGGTCTTCCAGCGCTACGAGGCGCTGCTTACCCAGTCCACCGCCGTCGACTTCGACGACATCCTGCTCAAAGCCCACAAGCTACTTACAGGCGTCCCCGAAGTCTCCGAGAAGTACCAGCAGCGCTTCGTCCACTTCATGGTCGACGAGTTCCAGGACACCAACATCGCCCAGTACGCCATCGCCCGGAACATTGCCGCTGCGCACAACAACCTGTGCGTCGTCGGCGACCCGGACCAGAGCATCTACTCGTGGCGTAATGCCGACCTGCGAAATATTCTCAGTTTTAAAAGTGATTTCAAAGGATCGACTGAAATTGCATTAGAACAAAACTACAGGTCCACAAAAACCATTCTGGAAGCCGCCCAGAAAGTCATCAAGCCCAACGAACAAAGGGTAGAAAAAGAGCTGTGGACCGAGAACGGCGTCGGCGTGCCCATAGTGGTCGCCGAAGGCAATGACGAACAGGAAGAGGCGCAGAAAGTCCTCAAAGAAGTCCAGGCCCTAACCAGGTCCGAGGGCTACAAGCCAGGCGACATCGCCGTCATGTTCCGGGTCAACGCCCAATCCCGCGCCCTGGAAGAGGGCTGCCTGCGTTACGGTATTCCTTATCAACTCATAGGCGGCCTGCGCTTCTACCAGCGCCAGGAAATAAAAGATGTCGTCGCCTACCTCCGGCTACTGGCCAACCCGCACGACGACGTCAGCCTGAACCGGGTCATCAACGTGCCCAACCGGGGCATCGGCCAGCGCACCCTCGACGAACTCACCCGCATGGCACGCGACGCCGACACCTCGCTCTGGGACCAGATCGAGACCCTTGTCACCAGCAAAGACGGGTCCGACGCCCCCGTTGCCATCGCCGCCAGGTCGGCTAACGCCCTCGTCGCGTTCCGGGACATGATGCTCGCCATCGCCGAAGCAGCCAAAGACGTAGACCTCGTCAAAAAAATCGACCTCGTCATGCAGCGCACCGGCTACCGGCACTACGCCGAGGACATGGAAAAAGGCGAAGAGCGGGGCCAGAACCTCGACGAACTGCGATCCACAGCCCGAGACTTCGTCAACGTCGAGGTCGAAGAAACAGAAGATGGCGAGGAGGGCCTCAGCCCCCTGACCGTCTTTTTAGAGAGCGTATCCCTGGTCGCCGACACCGACTCGCTCGAAGACCGGGGCGACGCAATCACGCTCATCACCCTGCACCAGGCAAAAGGCCTGGAGTACCCCGTCGTGTTCATGGTGGGCATGGAAGAAGGGCTGCTGCCCCACCTGCGCTCCCTCGACGACGACAACCAGATGGAAGAAGAGCGCCGCCTGTGCTACGTCGGCATGACCCGCGCCCAGAGGCGCCTCTACATGTTTCGCGCGTTTAAGCGCGGCTTCAGGGGCAACTTCGAGCCCAACGCCCGGTCCCGGTTTTTGAACGACATACCCACCAAGTTGATAGTGGCACAGGGCACCGGCGCGAAAGTCCGCAACCGGCCCGCTAAAACGGGCGAGCCCGATAGGGTAGGGCGCGACTCACGCCCTCGATCCGTTGTCACCCGTCTATCCGAGCGCATCGAGCGCAGTCCCGTCACCCGCAGACGTGTGGACTCCACCAACGGCGGCCCCCGCGTCTCCCGCACCCGGCCACCGCTTGCGCCACGCGGTGTCGGCCCCAACGCCGAGGCCACCGGAGCCGATAACCTGCGCACCGGCGACAAGGTCAAGCACGTCAAGTTCGGCGAGGGCGTCGTCGTGTCCGTCAAAGCCACCCCCTCCGACATGGAAGTCACCGTCGCCTTCAAAGACGGCCACGGCATCAAGCGCCTGCTAATGAGCTTCGCGCCCCTGGAAAAGGTCAACTAGCCCTGCACCTAAAACTGCCCTTGTGCCGGGGTTTTCCCGGCGGTACCATACCCCTACCGGGGGGGTACGGGTATGGCAACTAGGCAAAAAGGAAACGCACAGAACGACGGCCACGACGGCCACGGGCATCACGCCGGGCACATGGCGCAGATCTCCGATGCCAAAAAGGACGCGCTCAAGCGGCTGGCGTACATAGAGGGCCACCTGGCCGGCGTGAGGCGCATGATCGAAAGCGACAAGTACTGCGTCGACGTGCTCAAGCAGACCTTCGCCATCCGCCGCGCCCTGCAAAAGCTCGAGGGCGTCATGCTGGAAGGGCACCTGCACACCTGTGTAATCGACGGCGTCAGAGACGGCCGCGAAGACCAGGTCCTGGGTGAACTAATGGAGCTGTACTCCCTGTCCGACAGGTAGCCATGACCACGACCACACAGGCTTCGTCGGACGCCCAGCCCTCCGTAGTTGAGGGCTCACTCGACACCGTCCACCTCAGCGTCGGCGGCATGACGTGCGCGTCCTGTGTGCACCATGTCGAGTCAGCGTTGACGAAAGTCCCCGGCGTCGAGACCGCGGCCGTCAACCTGGCCACCGAGCGGGCGACCGTCGAGTACCAGTCAGGCACCACCGGCCTGACCGAGATGCGCAAAGCGGTCGAAAGCGCGGGCTACCGATTACTCGGCGTGTCTACTGGCGGCCTTGATGATGCAGTCGGCGAGCGCGAGCTTGCCGTGCTCAGCTACAAAGTGGCGTTAGCTATCGGAACCTCTGCGGTCGTCATGGTCATGATGTTCGTGCCCTGGTTCATGGACAACGCCGGGTTCCGCCTGGAATTCCTCTTCCTCGCGCTGACCACGCCCGTGCAGTTCTGGGCCGGTCGCCACTTCTACGTCTCGGCCTTCGGGGCGCTGCGGCACGGCACCAGCAACATGAACACCCTCATCGCCGTTGGCACCTCTGTCGCGTACTTCTACAGCCTCGCAGTCACCGTCGCGCCGGACGGCGCGGCCATACGCTCTGTCTCGGGCGACACCTACTTCGACGCGTCCACCGCCATCGTAGGTCTGGTGTTGCTGGGCAAGCTATTGGAAGCCAGGGCCAAGCGCCGTGCCACCGGTTCGCTCCGGACATTGATCGGTTTGCAGCCCCGAGAGGCCCGCGTCGAGCGCGACGGCGAGCAGCGCACCATCCCCGTGGACGAGCTGGCCATAGGCGACGTGCTCATCATCCGGCCAGGCGAGAAAATCCCCACTGACGGCACCGTCATATCGGGCTCTTCGACGCTCGACGAGTCCATGCTCACCGGCGAACCTTTGCCAGTAACCAAAAGGGCTGACGATGAAGTCTACGGCGGCACCATTAACGGCAACGGTGGCCTACGAATCGGTGTGACACAGGTCAGAGACGCCACCGTCCTGGCCCGCATCGTGCAGATGGTCGAGCGCGCCCAGGGCAGCAAGGCCCCGGTGCAGCGCCTCGTCGACCAGGTTGCGGCCTACTTCGTTCCTATGGTGATAGCGATAGCCGCCATAGCCTTTGTCGTGTGGTACTTCGCCGCGCCGTCCCCCTCCTACGCGACTGCAACCCTCGTCGCCGTCTCCGTGCTGGTCATCGCCTGCCCCTGTGCGCTCGGCCTCGCCACGCCCACCGCCATCACCGTCGGCACCGGCGTGGGCGCGGAAATGGGCATGCTGGTGCGAGACGCCGAGTCGCTCGAACGCCTGCACTCCGTAGACACAGTAGTGCTGGACAAGACCGGCACCATCACTCTCGGTCAACCAACCGTCTCTCGCATCACCGTCCTCAAGGGCACAGAAGATGAGTTGCTGACGCTGGCGGCGTCGGCCGAGGCACTGTCCGAACACCCCCTCAGCGAAGCAGTAGTGGCGGCAGCCGCCGAGCGCGGCCTGACCCTGTCCGAAGCGATGGACTTCGAGGCCATCCCCGGCATGGGCGTGCGAGCCACCGTGTCCGGCACCGAAGTGTTAATCGGCAACCCGGCCCTGCTCGACGGCGCAGGCATTGCACTCCCCGCCGAGCTTGAGTCGGCCCGCCCCGGCGAAACGGCCGTGTACGTCGCGGCCGACGGCCAGGTGATCGGGTTCGTCGCCATTTCCGACAGAGTGCGAGACACGTCAGTTGCCGCCATACGCGCCCTGCAACGGCAGGGGCTGGCCGTCGTCATGCTCACCGGCGACGGCGAAGCGGCGGCGAGCAAAATCGCGCGACAGGTCGGCATCGACCGCGTCATCGCAGACGTACGCCCCGACGGCAAAGCCGCGGCGATAGCAGCCATGCAGGCAGACGGCGCGCGCGTGGCAATGGTCGGCGACGGCATCAACGACGCCCCCGCGCTGGCCCAGGCCGACGTCGGCATCGCCATCGGCTCCGGCACCGATGTGGCCCTCGAAACGGCGGGCGTCACCCTCGTACGCGGCGAGCTAGCGGGCGTAAGTGCTGCCATCGGGCTAAGCAAGGCCACCATGCGAACCGTGCGGCAGAATCTCTACTGGGCATTCGGCTACAACGTGCTATTAATCCCCATCGCCGCGGGCGTCCTATACGCCGCCTTCTCAGACGGCGTGCCCACTGGCCTGCACTGGGCCCTGGGCGACGAAGGGTTCCTAAACCCCATCCTGGCAGCAGCAGCAATGGCCATCAGCTCCGTAACCGTAGTGACCAACTCAATACGCCTGAAAGGCTTCAAAACATGAAAATTCCGCTATTTGCGAAAAAAGGCCCCACAGCCGTGGACCCCGTCTGCAACATGGACGTGGACATGGAAAAGCCCGGCGGCGACACCTTCGACCACGAAGGCACCACCTACTACTTCTGCGGACCCGGCTGTAACAAAGCCTTCGAAAAAGAGCCCGCAGCCTACCTCTCAGGCGAAAAAAGCGTGCAGATGTAGACATACTGCCCGGCTCTCGATGGATCAGGAAAGTGGGCATGGCGAAATCGTCGTCTAGTAACGCTTCCGTGCTATCGTGTCGTCGATGCTCAGACCGTTGACCCTCGCAATCACGTCAGTCACGGCATACGTTCTCGTCCTGGCTTGCGCTGGTGGAGGGCTGATCCAAATTGAGCCGTCCGCCGCCGTCGCCGCCGCCGCATCCTCGACAATCTCCAGCAGCGGGCCGACCTCAATATCGTCATAGGTCAGGCCCTTGGGGTTATGCAGATCAACGACAAGCAGCACCGCGTTGTTGTCGTCCGCCACCAGGCTCGAATCGCCGTCCTCGTAGAAGCTGACAACCGCCTTAACCGTCGGCGATTCCCGCAGCTCATCGACCACAGACTGCACAGTAGTCTCGAACGCCGGGTCGCTAACTTCCAGTGATGGGTTACTGAAAATTACACGCTCACGTCTAATCGGTTCACGGGCCTCGGCCGGGTCCGGCGTTGAAACAAACCGTTCGTCGATCAGGTCATCCGCAGTCCCCGACTCGCCCGTTGACGAGCCGTCACGGGTGTCGGTGCCCACCACTAAGATGGCGACAAAAGCCAGCGCTATGACTACAACGGCCCCGGCCAGCACCCACCACCGGTGCCGGGCACTCCACACGGCCACTCTCGCCGTCACCGTCAAATTCGCCGTAGAAACCTGTTCCATAAAACCTCTTTAACTCCCTGGTCACCGTGACACGGGCCAAAACAAGCCTGCGCCCGCCGGCCGGATATTACCAGCAAGCGCGATAACAAGAATAACCACGCACACACACAGCCCAAGCAGCCCCGCAGCACACACAGCCGAGTGGACCGTCTGCTAGCCTATAAGCGCAGCGGGCCGAAGTGGCGGAATGGTAGACGCGGCGGTCTCAAAAACCGTTGGGCAGAGATGTCCGTGTGGGTTCGACTCCCACCTTCGGCACCGCTTACTGACTGGTTTAGCTGCTTTCAGTCCAAACCACCGTGGGTCCTTGTGGCGCTAATTTGCACCCTATTCGCCCCCTACCGGGGAAATCTGGCTTAGGATTGTCGAGCGTCGGTTAGCTCTGGATACCCTTGGAGCGGAGCGTATGAACAGGAGGCTCAGTTGGTCTATCACCCTCAGACAGGTATGCGGGTTGGATTGGGAGCTTCCCTGATATATGTCTTGAATCCGCCGAGCGTGGCTGGTTTAAATTATCCACGTTATTCGGCCGGAGAGGCGCTTGGACTGGGAACCGTCTACAACGTCGGTTTGGTCATGATGTTGTCGGTCTCAACCCTGCTGAATTTTCTCTTGATGCCTGCCATGCTCCTTTGGACGGTCGTTTGGGCCATCCTGACCTGGCCCCTGTGGTGGGCAGTGAAAACGACATTCAAGCTGAAAACCGACCCGGTTTTGGTCGATGGCGAGTTTGTGAATCCGGGGACAGTTACCGCCTACGCACTTCCTGCCCAAGCTGCGATATGGGTGATCAGCCTGCCCATAAAGGTAGTAAATGTGGCGGTGGTTCTCGGGGCGTCCTCGTTCGGACCGAAGAGTATGTTCGGTCCTCAGGTTTGAGGGGCGTGTCTTGTGTTGGCGCAGTCAGGTGCCCACCCTAAGCCTAGTCAGATTCGCCGTTTCATGGCGGCTTTCAACTACTAAAAGTCCGTAATTCCTGTGCTTAACTCGAAAGCAGTTTGTATGCTTTCGGACCAGGTCTCTAACATGGTGTGCCACTCTTCCAAAACCACCCCTATTTGCTCGCTGCCGTCGCCAGACGCTAGGTCTTCGAGTTCGGACGCCGGTAAATTGGTGTGGTCCCAATCAACCAGTCTGCTGCCTCTGAGAGCGCCCCGGAGCTTGTCTACTAGAAGGATGGCTACGACATCGTTGAAGGGCCAAATTGTTGGCGGGTCGAGCCTGGCGCCACCGATGTTCTCTTCTAACTGATAGACGAGACCTAGGTAGTCTTCAACCTCCTCTTCGAGCCCCAGATTTTTTGGGAACACACTGAGTGTGGCCGCAAAAACGTTACGACCGAACTCTTCGAGGTCGTCGTCGTCGGCACCCGGTGATTTCAGCCAACTACTTGCCACCCAAAAGCTCGCTATGCTCATGGTGGAGTGGCCCGCGAGCCGGTGGATATCATCAGGGTTGGCCTCTCGGGCTACCAACCGGATGTGCTCGACTCGTTGCAATGCCCTGAGCGCCATGGCGTTGCCACCCATCACGAACCCTGCCACATGTGGCCAAATCGATTTTGCGCCCTGACCTGCAGCAACAACTTCAGCGGCCGCATTGAAGGCCTCGTCCAGCACGCTCTTCATGGAGGAGGCTACCTTGCGTGCTTGGACCTCCGGGAATAACGAACCCAACACCTCGGACATCCAAACCGCTTCCGGCGATTCCTAGTCTGTCATGCCATCCCCCTTGAAGTCATGGCCTCAAAACAATCGCTGCGAAAAGACCTCACACCCCCTCAGCCGGGTTTTCCTCGTTGAGTTGGCGCTGCTCGTCAACTTCCGGCCTGTAAACCAAAAGGTCGAACCGTTGGCCTAGCCGTGCCCCGGCGTAAAAGAGGACTTCACAATGGCCTCGGAGCCTGCCCAGCTTCGCCGTTTTCCAAAGGCCGCGAATACCATGAGATTTATAGAACGGCTCGATTTCCGCTTCCCACAACTCCTTGAAGACAACCCTGTCCGCCCGGCGGTACAGGTCAGGCCACTTTTTGAGTTGGATTGGACCCCAAGCATAGGTTTCTGGAATCCATAGAGACCGCAACCGTGCCTCATCACCGTCGTTAAGGGCCATCGGCCGCTCAGAGGGTCCGTTCATGTCTTCTGCCTGAAATTGAAAAAATTGAAAAATGACTCCGAGTTCTATCGTCGCGGAGAAGAGCCGTAACAGGTTCTGGAGACGGTAGATGTCTATCCCGAAATATGCGGACTCGTCCGGAAAGCGATTCTGAAATGAGAATTCCATAACCTGCTCGTTGGCGGCAAAATCTTCCGGAGGATTCCCTATTTCCGTGGCTGCGAAATCTGATAGCAGATTGCTTAGCGCCGCGACCTGATGGCGTCCTTTATGTGCGTTTGCCCTTAGAATGCTCGACGGGTCGGCACCCTCGGCACTGACCTTGTCCAAGTGCTTACTGAAGGTATTGACTAGGAACTGCTCGGAGTCAAACGATTGGCTCGCAATATTCAATCGGCCACGGACTCCCTGGAGATTTTCGTACTCATCATCAGGCTCGAAGATCCCCCCCAAATAATAGAGGGCTCGGGCCTGAACTGGTAAGTCCTTACTGCCTAGCCGCTCTCCCGGTTGGCCGGGAGCTCTAATAGGGTCTTTTGCCACCAGGTTCACTCCAACCTATCCAATTGATGAGAGACTCATGTCTGACGAGGCTCAAAACTTAACAGTCGTGACTTTTTAGAAAACTAAAACAATGGACATGTTAGTACGTGCATCTACAACACCGACCCCTCTCGCCGCCAGCCTCGTCACCCTTGTCGCCGTCGCCCTCGTCGCTGTCGTTGCCGGGCCGGGCGACGTCGCGAACGCCTCCACCACGCCCGACACCCAGGCGGTGGTGTGCAAGGCAGCGATGGACAAGCTCACCTCTACCGAAGACACCGTCAACGGTGACTACCGGCTCGGCCGACTGCACCCCCTGTTCTTCCTCGGCATCGGCGGTAGACCAGACGAATGGGTGCTGGAGTACCAACGCCGCGTCTCCCTCTTCGAACGGGCCTTCGACCACGCCACCACCACCTGCCCCCAGTTCGCCCCCTTTACAGGGCCGCTGCAAGGGCACCTTTAGTGCCCTCAGCGAGCCCGGCTCGCTCCAGGGCTCATCGCTTCGCAATCGGCGTCGCCCGCTGCTCTAGGGCTCTTCGGCTGATGGCCTCATCGCTTCGCAATCGGCCTTGCCTGCTAGTCAGGACTCTTCACACAAGCGCTCATCGCAGCTCCCCGCGCGGGGCGCGCTCTAGCCCCGCGGCGAATTAACGCAGCCGCTCATACACCCGGAACCCTTATGGCCAGACGGGTACGCTCAGCGGTTGAGGAAATACAGGAAATGGCGCAGGTCCTTCGGGGCCTGAGCCTGTTGTTTCGTTCTGCAGTCGGGGCACTCCACCTCGACCGTTCGCTTGCTGCCCATCTCGTCACCTCCTTATCGGGCACAAAGTAGAGCCGCCCAGTGAACACACCGGGGCACTCGCCTCGGGACGCCCCCCGCGTACTCGTAGAATGCGGGCGCTAGCCCGCCGACGCAGATCGTCGTACGATGCCGCCGGTTGCATACCAACAGCAACCCGGAGTTGA
>Ga0114996_10004605_pt1 | contig 16456 bp, 13 predicted proteins | sample ArcticOcean_MG_C_4_FD_87039 | JGI IMG/M metagenome (GOLD analysis project Ga0114996, IMG submission 87039) | Marine microbial communities from western Arctic Ocean - ArcticOcean_MG_CB4_134 | ecosystem: Environmental > Aquatic > Marine > Oceanic | place: Arctic Ocean: Canada Basin | collected...
CCAGGAAATGTGCACCTCGCGGTGACTTCGCGAGGTCAGAAGACCCTGCCACAACCTCATCGAAGACTTCCACGCTCCCCCCACAGCCCCCCTGCTGACTTGTTCAGAGTTTCCCTAGGGCGCGGAGTGCTCTAGTTGGTCTAGCTCAGACGCCCTAACCCTCGGGGTTCTGGACCCAAAAGGCGGGGACCGCGAGCGCAGCACCAGCCACCGGCCCGACGATGTAGAACCACAGATTCCCCCACGAGCCGTCGCCGGCGAGCAGATCTACGACGATCGGTCCGATACCGACTGCCGGATTGAACGCCCCACCCGACACGGGCCCGAGCGCATACGCGCCACCGAGCACCGTGAACCCGATCGCCGCACCGTAGTAGGTATTCCCTTCTGTCGCCTTGGCTGTTGCCACGTTCAAGATGACGAGCGCGAGCACGAAAGTGCCCAGGAACTCAGCCAGCAGGACCGGGAACGCGCCGTAGTCCGTGCCGGGCGCGGGAGCGTATGTCGAGCCGGTGATCAGAAGAACGGCTCCTGCGGCGAGCCAGGAGCCCAGGATCTGTGCCGCGATGTAGGGGACCAGCTCGGACCGGTCGAACGTCCCGCGCAAGAAGAAAGCGACGCTCACCGCCGGGTTGTAGTGTGCTCCGGAGATGTGTCCGCCCATGTAGATGATCCCCGTCAGCATGCACCCGATCGCGAGGGGCGCGGCCGCCAATCCGCCCACCGCGGTCATCCCGATCGTGAAGACGAGAAAGAACGTGCCGATCAGCTCAGTTAAATAACGGGCCATAGATCCATGAATTTTGGGGACGGGGCCGACGGTTATTGTATACTGACGCGGGAGATGCCGGGAGGCGGTTGCTGGTGGCGTGCCTGACTAGCCCCTCCGCAGTGGGGCAACCGCTGGGGACGCGCTCTGCATCTACACCCGTAGTATCATCACCACTACAGTCGCCGCACCTCGATCGGAGCGATACACTCGATGGCACAGTCTCAGTCAACTTTGCGCACGCTTGTGGCTCTGCTCACGGTAGCGGCCGCGGTCGTACCAGCTCATGCGCGCGCGCAGGCTACGCTCGGCTCGCCGACAGCGGTATTCCCGGAAGATTTCGGTGCGATCCAGACCGTACGGGAGCTTCCGGACGGTCGGGTGCTCGTGGCGGACCCGCTCAGCAACGCGCTCTTCGCGGTCGACATGGACGCGGGTACACGTACGGTGATCGGTCGCGAGGGTGAAGGGCCGGAGGAGTATATGCAGCCGGACGCGGTGTGGGCGCTGCCGGGAGGAGCCACGCTCTTGGTCGATCTGGGCAACGGACGACTCACCACCCTCAACGCGGACCTCGACTTCGTCGATACTCGGCCGATCGCGTCGGGCGACCCGCGTCCCGGTGGAGACGCACCGCTTCTGATTGCGATTCCAGCCGCGGTGGACGCGGCCGGCAACATCTACACGCGGGCCGTTGGGATGGGTATGCGTGGGGCGATTCCTGATTCCGCGGGCGTTCTTCGTCTGTCGCAACAAGGGGTCGACACCGTGGCGATGGTGAAGCGTCAAGAGACCACGCGTTCGGAGTCCGGCGGGGCGAACGACCGCAGCGTTTCCATCAGCTCCATCCCGCTCTCCCCGGAAGACTCGTGGGGGGTGGCAGCCGACGGCTCGGTCGTTCTGGTCCGTTCGCTCGACTACCACGTCGATTGGGTGGGTACCGACGGTAGGATGGTTCGTGGCGCTCCACAGCCGCTGGACCTCGTCGAGATCGGCACGCCGGAGAAGGAGGAGTTTCTCGCTGCGCAGGGCCGCTCCGGCGGTGACCTGGGAATCAGTGTCTCCATTTCGAACGGTGAAATGCAGATGGGCTTCGAACGTGGCGCTGGTGGGCGTGAAATCGACCAGTACGAGTGGCCTGACCGGAAGCCACCGATCTACGGCGGTAGAGTAGTCGTCGATCCACTGAGCCGGGCCTGGGTCCAGCGACATGTGGATGCAGGGGATCCCTCGACCTACGATGTCTTCGACCGGACGGGCTCACTGGTTCGCACGATCACGCTCGATCACGGCAAGCGAGTCGTTGGCTTTGGCGGCGACTCAGTATATGTCGTGGCGTACGATGAGTTCGATCTCAACTACCTAGAGCGGTACGCGCTGCCGTCCTAGGTAGGGGGGGGAGGCCGGGCGCTGGCGGCCCCGCTAGCGCACCGGCTTTCCGGCCACGTAGACCTGCTCGAGCGTTTGCGTATTGCCGATGTCGACCAGCGGTGAGGAGCCGAGCACGACGAAGTCCGCCCAATTCCCGACCTCGAGCGTGCCAACGTCGTCCAGGCCGAGGCACGCGGCGGCACGGCTCGTGGCTGCGAGCAGTGCTTGCTCCGGCCGTAGACCTGCACTCACCATGAGCGACAACTCGAGGTGCTCGAAGAAGCCCGGGAAGCGTGCCGTTGGGCCGGCGTCGGTTCCGAAGGTCACTGGGGCGCCCGCGTCGACGAGAAGCTTCAGGTTCCGCAGCGCCTGCCCGAGAGCTATGCGGTAACCCGCAGCAGCTGGACTCTGCCTCATGGCCTCCATGAAGGCGGACTCGCTCACTTTGGCGACCTCACTCGCATTGGCGAACTCGATGAAGAAGTCGTTGTCGAGGAAGCCCGGTCGTTCGGCGTATGCGAAGGTGCTCATTTCGCGTGTCAGCGTCGGCACGTAGCAGACCCCGCTCTCGATGAGCGCGGTGATGAACTCTTCGTCCACGTCGGTGTCGCGCACCGAGTGCGCCACCATGCCTGTGCCCATCTCGAGCAGCCTCTTGGCGTCTTCCAGGTAGAACAGGTGCGTTGCCACGCGTAGGCCTCGTTCTTCACCCACGTCGAGTACCGCCTGCACGGCATCCCACGACATCTTGGGTCCCGTCCCCAGATTGTCGTCGACGCGGAGCTTCAACCAGTCGACGCCCGCCTCCGCGTTCGCGATTGCGGCCGCTCGTGCCGCGGTCGCATTCCCGCCGATCACGGGGCCAGCTACGAGCAGTCGGGCCCGAGCGTCGGTCAGGGATGCCGCGTCGCGGACAGCGATAACCGCTTCGTCATCGCCCAGACTGTTCACGGTGGTGACGCCGTACTTGGCAAAGATCTCGAGATCGCCTCGGATACGCTCTGACTCCCCCGTGACCTCCTCAGGGGCCCACAGGCCGCTGACGTGCGCGTGTGTGTCGATCAGGCCAGGGATGATGAACTTGCCGTCGAGCATCACGATCTCAGCGCCCGAGGGCACGTTGCCCCCGGTACCGATCCCGGTGATACGACCATTCTCCACGACCATCGTGGCGTCCCGGATTGCAGCGGTCCCGGTCGCGTCCCATACCGTCGCTCCGACATAGGCGACGACTTGGGCATCGAGTGAACCACTGCTCACCATACAGGCGAGCGCGAGAGCCGGGAGAGAGCGTAGAGTAATCATGGCCGCACCTTAGGTCGGTAGCCTCGGACGCGCAAAGGTCGCCGCCGCTCGCTTCCGTCCTGGGGGGGGCTTGCTTGTTGGAATGCGCGCTCCCATCGAAGTTGTTGGCGGCACGGCTCTCCTTTGTCACCACCAGGGCAAGATGGCACGCACTCCACGAAAGACGTCTCTGCTCGGAGAGCTGAAGCGGCGCCACGTTTTCAGAGTGGGCGGGACGTACTGCGTCGTGGCGTTTGTGGTTATTCAGGTCGCTGATGTGATGGAAGAGGCGCTCCGTCTGCCCGATGGCACACTGACGACCGTGACCGTGATCGCGATCCTAGGATTGCCCGTCGCTCTCCTGATCGCGTGGGCGTATGAGCTGACGGACCAGGGGGTGGTTAAGGACGAGGAGGTTCTGAAGGCTCAGAATGTCCCGAGTGAGGTCGACTCACCGGTCCCAATTGAGCCCCGTTCGATCGCCGTCTTGCCTTTCGCGAATCTGAGCGCGGACGAAGACAGCGACTACTTCTCGGATGGGGTGACGGACGACATCATCACCAATCTCTCTCGCATCCGCGACATCCGCGTGGTCAGCCGCACATCCGTGATGCGCTACAAGAACAGCCAGGAGCCGGTCGGGTCGATCGCTGCTGAGCTGCGGGTCGCGACCGTGCTCGAGGGGAGCGTTCGCAAGGCAAACGGTCGCGTTCGTATTTCGGCTCAGCTCATCGATACCCTGGAGGACCGACATCTCTGGGTGGAGAGCTACGACCATCCATTGAACAACATCTTCGACATTCAGTCGGACGTGTCTCGCCAGATCGCCCAGGCACTCGCGGCCGAGCTATCGGCTGAGGAGGAGGCGGACCTCGCGCAGAAACCCACCGCGGATGTCGAAGCGTACGATCTCTACCTGAAAGGCCGGCACCTGTGGGGTCGACGCACTGTCGCCGGATTGCAGAAGAGCATTGAGTATTTCGCTCGTGCCCTGGAACTGGATCCCGGATTCGCCCTCGCAGAAGCGGGTCGGGCGGATAGCTATGTGACCTTGGGTATGTACGGCATGGGCGCGCCGGACGATGTAATGCCGCTTGCGCGTGACTCGGCTACGCGGGCGCTCTCCCTCGATCCGAGAATGGCCGAGGCGCGCACCACGTTGGCCACGGTCAAAGCGCTCTATGACTGGGACTGGAAGGGTGCCGAGCAGGAGTTCCGACGCGCGATCGAGGTCCAGCCCAGTTATCCCCTTGCACACCAGTAGCTGGCGTCTAATCTGCTCACTCCGTTAGGCCGGTTCGAAGAGGCTCGCGCAGCAAACCAGAGGGCCCGCGAACTCGATCCGCTGTCCGAGGCGATTGCAACGACGTTTGGCGTGATTTTCCTCTATTCGGCTGACTCTGGGTCGGCGGTGCGGTGCCTCTCAGATGTTCTAGACGTACACGATCGATTTGGTATGGCGGCGTTCTTCCGTGGGCAAGCAGAGGTGGCCCTCGGGCTGCTGGACGATGCCGTGGAGTCGTTGCGGCTGGCTGCGCAACTCACCGACTCGAGCAGTGAAGTTCTTGCGACGCTCGCGCACGCCTATGCGGCGGGTGGACGGTCCACCGAAGCTCGCGAGCTCTTGGCATCACTGGAGGCCCAGTTCGCAGAAGGATATGGTTCTCCGGTACTCAAGGTGCAGATCCATATAGGCCTTGGAGAGCACGAACGTGCGCTGGATCTGCTCGAGGAGGCCGCGGACGTTCGAGCGGCGGATCTCGCCTGGTTGTGTGTGAGGCCCATCTACGCGCCGCTACGAACCGACCCCCGGTTTGACGCGATCTTGAAAACAGTCGGACTCAGATCCGACTGAGAGCTGCCCGAGGCGCGGCTGCACGGTGCTGTTTGCGGGCCTGGGACGGCGACGAGGCGAGACCTCACTGTAGCGAGACCTCACACGGTGAGCCCTTGCCGGGCGAGCCCCAAGAGGGCCCGCCCGGTCGGTCGCGGCCTACTCGCCCCGGAGCGCCCGCATCGGGTCGAGCGTTGGGCGGCGGCGAGATCGAAGTCACACTGACCGCGATGAACGAGACCGACTTCGACGCGCAGGCAGGCATCCTCGGTGGTAACTGCATGTTTCGGCCACGGTTGTACGCGGGGCGCGACGGGCAATTGCTTTGGAGTGCGTTCGACCTATTCGACGCGTGTCAGAAACCGCTTCAGGTCTTTCAGCTTGGAGGCGGAGACCAGGAGTCGGTCGCGCGCGACTTCTCGATTGACCTCGATGATGGCGACTATTTCGTGACGCTCACCATCCAGCACCAGGGGCTTGTCGAGCTGGCCGCTGGAGAGATTTCGCTACGGTAGCTAGGTGCGGGCTAGTACGCCGCCAGCTCGATCATCGCTTTCAGCACGTCGGGCGCTTGCGGCAGGATGGCGTTCTCGAGCTGCGGCGCGTAAGCCACCCACGTGTCCATCGACGCCACGCGCTTCACGGGCCCATCGAGCCAGGGGAAGAGGTCGTCGGCGATGCGTGCAGCGATCTCCGATCCGATGCCCCAGGACAGACTGTCCTCGTGCACGATCATGACCTTGTTGGTCTTCTTCACGGAATCTGCGATGCGCTCCATGTCGAGAGGCTGCACAGTGCGTAGATCGATCACTTCCGCCTCGATACCGTGCTGCTCGGAAGCCATCTTCGCCGCGTCCAGGCTGCGTTTTACCAGCGCGCCGCACGTGACCACCGTGATGTCGGAGCCTTCCCGCCGGACTTTTGCTTTCCCGAACGGGATCATGTACTCCGGCCCGGGGTCGCGGCCCTTGTTGTAGACCTGGCGGTAGAGGTGCTTGTGCTCGAGGAAGAGTACTGGGTCATCACAACGGATCGCTGTGCGCAGGAGACCGGCCGCGTCTTCCGCGGTCGCCGGCATGCAGACGTGCAGTCCAGGGCAGTGGGTGAAGAGCGTTTCACCGGTCTGGGAGTGGTAGATCGCTCCGCCCTTCAAGTAGCCGCCGTAGGTGGTACGGATCACCATCGGTGACGAGAATGTGCCGTTCGACCGATAACGCATGGTCGCGAGCTCATTCCGGATTTGCATCATCGCGGTCCAGATGTAGTCGAAGAACTGGATCTCGACGATGGGTTTCATGCCGCGCACAGCTTGGCCGATGCCTCGGCCGACGATGTTGGCTTCCGCGAGGGGGGAGTTGTACACCCGTTCCGACCCGAACTGCTGCTGGAGGCCGTGCGTGACTTTGAAGACGCCGCCCTTGCCTTTGACCTGGCTCAATGCCTCCTCACGCGAAGCGTCCGCGACATCTTCTCCGAAGAGGACGATGCGTGGGTCACGCGCCATCTCCTCGCGTAGGCACGAGTTCAGGAGGTCGACCATCGTGAGCAACTTGTCGTCCGTGTACTGAGGGTCGTTCTCGGTGTCGAAGTCGATGGAAGTCGGGTCCACATCTTCCGAGTACAGGTGGAGCATCGCCGTGCTTGGGTCTGGCTGAGGCGATTCGAGTGCCTGGTCCGCGGCAACCGCAACCGCAGCTTCGCTTTCGGCTTCGAGCGCATCGAGCTCTTCGCTCGTCGCGATTTCCGCGTCGATGATCAAAGCTCGCGTCACTTTCAGGGGGTCACGTACCTCCTGTGCCGCGAGCTCTTCCTCCGTCCGGTAGGTGCGCTCATCGTCGGACATCGAATGCGAATAGGGCCGCGTGCACTGAGCGTGGATGAATGCTGGACCCTTGCGCTCACGGGCGTAGGCGATGGCCTCACCTGCTGCACGGTACGAGTCGACGACGTCGGTGCCGTCACACTCGATGATGTGTAGGCTCGGAAAGCCGGCGACGAGCTTCGAGATGCTGCCGCCCGCTGTCTGCACCTCGACCGGCACCGAGATCGCGTAGCCGTTGTCTTCAATCACGTAGACGATCGGCAGTTTGAGATTGCACGCCGTGTTCAGAGACTCCCAGAACTCCCCTTCGGATGTCGTGCCGTCGCCGGCGCATACGATCACGATCTCATCGTGCTCGAACCTGTCGATTCGCTCTCGCAGGCCTGGAATGTTCGGGATCTTCGTCGAGGCTTCGGCGGCGCCCACGGCCTGCAAGAATTGTGTGCCGGTCGGCGACGACGTGTTGGCAATGTTGTAGCGCACATCGCCGAAGTGGGCCGGCATTTGCCGACCGCCTGAGGCTGGGTCCGCTTCGGCGCCCACGGCCTGCAGGAGGTGGTCCAGGGGTGTTTGTCCCAACGCCAACGTCATGGCGCGGTCCCGGTAGTAGACGAAGAACCAGTCGTGGCTGGCCTTGCAGTGCTCCGCGATTGCGACACCAAGCGCTTCGTGTCCCGCACCGGAGATCTGAAAGAAGATCTTGTTCTGCCGCTTGAGGCTCATCTCGCGGTCGTCGAGGTACCGCGACGTCACCATCGTGCGGTAGAAGCGCAAGAGCTGCTCGGGGGAAATGCCTGCCAGATCGCGAGCCATCACAACCTCGTTCTTCGGGGCTTCTTTCTCTTGAGTCGCCATAACGCCTGAGTCTCGTGTTTCCTCCCAGCCCTAAAGATAGCCGGGTGTAGCCTCGCCCGCAGGGTTGGGCACGATTTCGGCCGACTGGCGGCGTCTTGGCCCCGTATCACGGGGCCTACTAGGAGGGCGATATCATCCGCTCTCGAATTTGGTCGCGAACCTCGTCGGGGCTGGTCACCGGTCGCCGGCAACTGTACCCGTGGCACACATAGGCGGTGGGCACACCCCCGAGCAGGCCGCGTGCCTCGTCGAGCAACGGCACACCCGGCACCGACTCGTCGGGCGGGCGCCCCACGATCGTGAGGTTACGAAGAAAGCCCTGGTGTGCCGCCTGCACGAGCTCCTGAGTAGCGTCGTCGGTTCGGTCCCCGATGATCGCCACCTCGATGGAATCTGCGACGGAGCGGTCCGCGGCCGAGAGCAAGCGCCCAAAGGCGGCTCCGAATTGCTTCAGTGCAGCAGCGTCCTGCCTAAGTGTCGACAGAGCCAGATCACGGTATTGCGCATGGTCGAAGACCTGCCCCGCGCGCAGCAGGAGCTCGGCGGTCATGGAGATTCCGGACGGGGTCGCGTTGTCCATGGGGTCTCGTGGGCGGAGGATTAGACGCTCCCCATCGTCCGGCGTATCGTAGAACAGGCCGTCCTCGGGGTTCAAGAACCGCCCCACGATGTCCTCGCAAAGGGTGCGAGTGGCGGTCAGCCATCGCGGATCGAGCGTGGCGGCGTGTAACGAGAGCAAGGCGTTGCCCAGGGCTGCGAAGTCCTCGAGGAAGGCGGGAATCTTGCTTTCGCCGTCTTTGAAGACGTGCTGGAGTTCGCCTCCCGGACGCAACTCCGTCCACACGAAGTCCGCCGCTTCCGTGGCGATGTCCACGTAGTCCCAGCGGCCTAGCGTGGCCCCGGCCTCGGCAAACGCTCGAATCGCCATCCCGTTCCACGAGACGAGAATTTTCTCATCTCTGAAGGGCTCCTCTCGGCGTTCGCGCGCCTGCAGCAACGTTGCACGCGCTACTCGCAGTCGTTCACGGAGATCCGATTCGCTCATCTTCACGGATTGGGCGACGGCGGTCAGGTCGTGTGGCAGATGTAAGATATTCTGCCCCTCGAAGTTGCCTCCCGGTGAGACGTCGTAGGCCCGCTCGAATAGCTCGGTGTCTGAGACGTCGGTGGAGGCACTCAGGGCCTCACGGACCTCGTCGGGCGTCCAGACGTAGAAGGCGCCCTCGACACCCTCGGAATCCGCGTCCCGCGCCGAGTAGAAACCGCCCTCTGACGAGCGCATGTCCGTAGCCAAATAGTCCAGCGTGTGTTCTGCCACCTCGCGAAGGTCCTTCGAGGCGGTCAGCCGGTAGCCGTCGAGGTAGGCGCGCGCCAGCAACGCGTTGTCGTACAGCATCTTCTCGAAGTGGGGCACGAGCCAGCGGGCGTCGACGGAGTACCGATGGAATCCGCCCCCCAGATGATCGCGCATTCCTCCGGCAGCCATGCGCCGCAGGGTGTGTTTTACCATCTCCAGCGCCGCGGCCTCACCGACCCTCGCGTGGCGCCGCATGAGTAGCTCCAATTTTACCGGCTGAGGGAACTTCGGTGCCCCCCCGAAGCCGCCGTGAGCGGCGTCGTACTGTCTTTCGAGCACCTGGTATGCCGTTTCCAGCGCATCCTCCACCCCGGTATCGGCCTCTGGTGTCGCCGCACCAGCTTGCTCTAGTGCTGCGATCAGACGTGTTCCCGCACTGCGGACCTCTACGGGACGGGTTCGGTAGGCGTCCCCGGCTGCTCTCAGGAGCTGAGTAAACGACGGCATGCCGTGTCGGGGCAGCGGCGGGAAGTACGTTCCACCGTAGTAGGGGATGCCGTCCGGCGTGAGGAATACCGTGAGCGGCCAACCGCCGGCCCCCGTCATGGCCTGCACCGCTTTCATGTAGATCTGATCGATGTCCGGCCGTTCTTCCCGGTCGACCTTGATGTTGACGAAAAGCTCGTTCATCAGCGCAGCCACCGTCACGTCCTCGAACGATTCCCGCTCCATGACATGGCACCAGTGACACGCCGAGTAGCCTATGGAGAGCAAGATTGGGCGATCGCCGTCGACGGCTTGGGACAATGCTTCCTCCCCCCAAGCGCACCAATCGACGGGATTTTGCGCGTGCTGCAACAGGTACGGGCTCGTTTCTTTGGCCAGGCGGTTCGGCATACGGAGCGGGGGCTAGAAGCGGCGTCAGCTGAGCGGCACGAACCGTGCACGAGCAAAGCAAGTTCAAGTAGCTCCTGCCGTTACACCAGCGTTGTGGTGTCGGTACGGGCTGTCTAGCTTCCGAGCATCGACCGTCCTCTCACGGGTCGATCTCTGCGGTGGAGGACAAGCACTCTGTCATTGTACTCGAAGATGGTCGGACTAGCATTCAGGCGTCCGCGGGCGATCCCGTGCATGTTCGCCAACGCTTGGGCGTTCCGGGCGCGCCATTGGTACCGGCGGCCACCTTTTCTACCTGTCCCACCGCCCTCATACGTCCGCTGGCGCATGGAGACGGCTTATGGGGACGCGAATGCGACGCCGAGCGATGAAGAACTCGAGCGGTACCTGCGCTGGACGGCGCAGATGCGAGGACAGATGAGTCGGAGGGTGGGTGGATAGGCTCATCCTGCTCGTCATTCTAGGATTTGTGTCGACGTACTACTTCCCGGATTCACGCCAGGCGATGGAGAACGCTGCCGGGCCGCTCATAGCCCCGCTCATCAGGTGGGACACGAAGGCGGAGATGACTGTGGTGGCTGGGAACGCACTGGACCACGAGCGGCTCACGGGGAAGCTGCCAGACCGTCGCAGTTGGTCCCAGTGGCTCGAGTGGCGATACCCAGGCGACGAGATGGAACAGGACCCATGGGGCTCGCAATACCAGCTTCGTGTCTGGGCTGACTCCGCGGCAATCGTCTCCACCGGGGTGGACAGGACGAACGGCACAGAGGACGACTTCTCTGTCGTTGTGCCCCGGGAGCGCCGGAGGCGTAGCCGATAAAGGACGCTCTCAGGGTTTGGTCGACGAGGATAGGGGACTCTCTCACGATTTGGTCGTCCCGACCGTTGCGCGCCTCATGTTGAATGTCGCGCTGACCGGAAACGTCGCATCAGGAAAGTCGACGGTCGCGGAGGCCTGGAAGAGTGCAGGGGTTCCCGTGGTCAGCGCGGATGAACTCTCTCGGCGCGCTGTTGAGCCGGGCACGTCTGGTCTGCAGGCGATTGTCGAGGCGTTCGGTGAGCAGCAGCTCGCCGCGGACGGCACCCTCGACCGGCCCCGTCTGCGCGAGCTCGTCTTTTCGGACGAGACGGCGCGGGGACGGCTCGAGGCCATCCTCCACCCCATCATCGCGCAGCTTCGTGATGAATGGCTCGCGGAACGAACCGCCGAGGGCGCAACGCTCGTGGTGTCTGAGATCCCGCTGCTCTTCGAGACCGATCTGCAAGGAGACTTCGATCGTATCGTCGTTGTCGACGCACCCGACGAGCAGCGGCTTCTCCGTATCGTGGAGTCGCGCGACTCCAGCCTTACCGAAGCCCGACGGATTATGGCCGCACAGATGGACCCCGCCGCGAAGCGCGCGAAGGCCGACTTCGTCATCACGAACGACGGCACGCTCGACGAGCTGCGCGTCGGGGCCGCCCATGTGCTAAACCAACTACACGACGGAATGAGTGACGAGGCGACACTGCGCATCGACTTGCATTTGCACACGGAGGGCAGCTGGGACTGTCTCTCCGACCCCGAGCAGGTGCTGGAGCGTGCGCTGCAGAGGGGGATGGGTCGGATTGCGATCACCGACCACAATGAATTGGACGTGGCGCTACGCATGGCCGAGGCGTATCCGGATCAGATCATTCCGGGCGAAGAGGTGAAGACCGCCGAGGGCATCGACGTGATCGGATTGTATCTGTCCGATCAAATTCCCAAGGGTACGCCGGCCAGGGAGACCATCGAGCAGATCCGCGAGCAGGGAGGGATCCCGTACCTTCCGCACCCGTACGCGGGGGGTAAGGGGGGAGGTGGACGCATGGCGGATACGCTGGCGCCGCTCTGCGATATCGTTGAGGTCTTCAACGCGCGCCTACACAAACCGCGGCAAAATGAGCTCGCTGAGGAGTTGGCCGAGCGCCATGGACGCCTCAGAGGCGCAGGCTCTGATGCGCACACGCTGGGCGAGCTCGGTCGGGCGCACGTCATTGTGACGCCCCATGCAAACCGACCGGAGGCGTTGCTCGCGGCTCTCGAATCCTGCCAAACGGTTGGCACGGCTTCTTCGCGCCTGGTGCATCTCGCCTCCACATGGGCCAAGGTGCGCGGAAGGTGGAGCCGGTAGCGGCCTCCACCGATATTGAGATAGCTTCACCGATCCATTCCCCAATCTTTAGGAGACCATCGTGAGCTACCGGACGCCACGGGCGCGGGCGGCGATGGTCAGACAGACCAGGGAAGCGCTCCTGGCTTCGCGCCGAGCCGTACTCACGACCCACCTCAACGCTGATGGTGACGGGGCTGGCTCGGAAGCGGCTCTTGCGTCGTGGCTCCGTGCCAACGGGACCGACGTGTGGATCATCAACCCGACGCCGTTTCCGAATTCATTTCGTTTCCTGATCGAGCGCGATGAATGGATTGTGCCGGCGGGCTCATCCCGAGCGCGTGACCTTTGCGATCAGGCTGACTTGGCGGTGGTGCTGGACACCGGGGAGGTGCCAAGGATCGGTCGGGTACGCGATCTCATCCGTGATCTCCCCACCGTGGTCGTCGATCACCACCCGCTCGGTGAGCAAGCGATCGGCGGGATCTCGTTTCGTGATTCGGAGGCCTGTGCTACCGGGGAGCTGGTATGTGACCTCGTCCTTGCCGGCGATGGCCCCTGGACGGAGTACATCGCTCTCGGCATTTATGTGGCCATCCTGACTGACACTGGGTCCTTCCGCTTCTCCAATTCTTCGCCGGCAAGCCACCGGATCGTGGCGGACATGATCGAGCGTGGCGTTGAGCCCGAGGTCGTGTACGAGCGCATTTACGGTGCGAAGCCCCTGAAGAGCTACCAATTGCTACGCCATGCGCTGGATACGTTGGAATACGACGAGCAGCACGGGATTTCATGGATGACAGTGCCGAGCGAGGCCGTCGACGAGCTCAATGCCACGGCGGAGGACATCGAGGGTATGGTGGATGTCCCGCGCTCGATTGAGAGCACCCAGGTCGGATTGCTGTTCCGAAAGACGAAGAAGGGGGATATCAAGGTGTCGTTCCGTTCCAGCGGGCCGGTGGACGTGATCAACCTCGCTCGACGCTTCGGGGGCGGCGGTCACGTGAAAGCGTCTGGGGCGCTTCTGCCGGGTCCGCTCGACGAGGCGATTGAGAAGGTCGTGGGCGCCGCACGAAAGGCAGTCGTACGTCACAGGAAAGAACACGCATGATGCAGCCTGGAACGAAGGACCGGTCGGAAGACCCAGGTGTTCCGGAGGCGCTGACCCGGTCGCTCATCCGCCTGCGTGACCGGCTCGGCGTGGACGTGGTCGATCGGCTGTGGATCTTCCCGCCGGTTCGCAAGGGTCGACGGGAACAGGGTTTAGTGGCCGTGAGTACTTTCCTCGTCGGTGAAGATCGACGGGTGATGATCACCGTGGCGTACACCGCGGAGCATACCGGCACCGGCGTAACGTTCGATGCTGCGTTCACTCAGGAAGGGGAGGCCCCGCCTGAGCGTTTCCCCAGCGTAATGGCTGGAGTCGTGCGCCGCAGTGGCGAGGGACTCGGCGAGGCTCGAGAAGTGAAGATCCACGGTTCCGCCGAGAAGTTCGAGCAATTGCTGGAGGAAGGAGATATGGACTTTTTCGAGACTCGAGATCCGTGAGCTCCTTGCTAGCGCCGCATCCGTTCATTCGGCTCTTCGGGCGCTTCCTTCGCGAGCAAGGGCTGCCGGTCACGCACCAGCGCGAAGCTGTCGCGGAAGTCGTTTTCGCTTCCGACGAACACCTCTCTGTAGACGATATCGAGCAGGACCTTCGTGCACGGGACGAACGGATCGGGAAAGCGACCATCTACCGGACGCTGGATCTGCTCGTGCGCAGCCGCTTGGTCGAGGAACACGATTTCGGTGAGGGCTTCAAGCGCTATGAGCATCGTCTCTCCGTGCGCCCGATCCACGAACACCTCATCTGCCTCAATTGTGGAAGCGTGACGGAGTTCGAGAGCAACGAACTCTACGGCGTAGAGAAGCGAGTGGAGCGCGAGTACGGCTTCACACCGACCCGACATCGGCTCGAGATCTATGGTCTCTGCCGCGAGTGCCGTGATGCAGGTGTCGAGCTTCTCAGCGAAGGCTTGACCTGCCCCATCGAAACGATTTGATGCGCAGCGGCGGTTTGAGATAGTGCCGAATCGTCGAGATCCAGAAGCGGCGGGCCGCGGCAACGAGGGCTCGACGCCGTCTGCTCCCCCGGGCGTACCGGCAGAGTTGGCCGATTTGCCCTGGGAGCTACCACATACGTTCCTGGGCCTCGACGAAGTCGGCGGTGCCTTTGCGACATCGGCCGGGGTGATTCTGCCCGTGCCTTACGAATCCACGACGTCGTGGGGCAGTGGCACGCGTCTCGGACCTCGCGCGATCATCGAGTCCTCCAGGTACATCGAGCTCCATGACCAGGAATTCGACCGTGAGGCGGGGAGCGCGCTTGGCGTCCACACCCTTCCTGCGCTCGAACTGAGCCGGGCTGGCCCGACCCCTGCGATGCAGGAGCTCGGGCAGGCGTATGGCAGGGTCGCCGATGCGTGTGGTGATCGCTTTTTGCTCATGCTGGGTGGCGAACACTCGATCTCCTCTCCGGCGGTGCTTGCGCAGGTCGATCGACATGAGGAACGGTTGACGGTTCTGCAGATGGACGCGCACGCAGACTTGAGGGGAGAGTTCGAGGGCACGCCTGATTCACACGCGTCGGCGATGACGCGCGTGCTTGAACGCGCGGACGTCTGCGCGGTCGGAGTGCGCGGTGTGAGCCAGGAGGAGGTCGATGTTTCGTGTGCTAACGCTGGCTCGACTCTCATATGGGCCGACGAGATGTGGGCGGACGACTCATGGATGGACCGTGCGCTCGACGCTCTGGGCCCCAAGGTCTATCTCACGTTCGACGTCGACTATTTCGACCCATCTCTCGTGCCCTCCACCGGTACTCCGGAGCCAGGGGGCGGCGACTGGTATCGCACCCTTCGGTTTCTCAAGCGAGTCTTCGCGGAACGTGACGTCATTGCAGCTGACGTGGTTGAGCTAGCGCCCACGCCGGGTCTGCACGCACCTGACTTCATGATCGCGAAGCTGGTCTACAAGCTCATCAACTACCGCTTCCAGGGCCGTCTGGCAGTGTGACCAGCGGGGTGCTGCGTGCTGCGCTCCTGACTTGAAATCCAACGCGCTGTGGCCGAGGTTGCAAACGTTCAAGACTCCATCGGCTCCAGGTGCGAACCTGCTGCGATGGGATGGTGCCGGGATCGGCCCGGGCGAGTGATGTGGATGTGCGGATAGGGGATCACAATGGTGCGAAACCTTCGCTTGGCAGTCCGTAGCTTCGTTCGAACGCCGGGATACACGGTCGCGTTCGTCTTGACGTTGGGTCTCGGAATTGGGCTGAATACCGCGATTTTCAGCGTCGTCAACGGTGTTCTGCTCGAGCCACTCCCATATCAGAATGCGGACCGGATCCTGTATGTACGTCAGCCGGTGGTTCAGGCAGGCGTTGCCAACGCCCGGTTCTCGTTCGACGAGGTCCTGGACTACAGCGAGGGTTCCCGTACCATCGATCAGTTCGTGGAGTACGGCGACTGGAGCTTTACCGTCGTGGGTGACGATGCCCAGCCCCATCGCGCGGTTGGCGGATTGGTTACCTCGAACTACTTCGACGTGCTCGGCCTCACGCCGGCGATCGGGCGGCTGCTGGGTCCTCAGGACGATGGAGACGACGCCGAGCCGGCGGCGCTGCTCACGCATGACTACTGGACGCGCGTCTTCGGGGCTGATCCAGACGTCGTGGACAAGACCGTACGGCTGTACGCATTCAATGCGCCGACCACCACGCGCATCGTCGGGGTGTTGGAGCCGGGAACACACTACACCGGCTCGAGACAGCAGGATTTTTTCGTCAACTATGCGACGAACGAGCACTACCAGAGCGCGACCATGCAGGACCAGCGCAACCACCGCATGACCGACATATTCGCCCTGTTGGCTCCGGGGCAATCGGCCGAGGCGGCTCAGGCCGAGTTGACCGCGTTGCACGCACCGATGCTCGACCAGTTTCCCAACGCCTACCCCGCGGCGGCCGGGTTCGGCATTGCTTCCGGACTTTGGCAGGACGAACTCACGAAGACATCTCGTCCCACGTTCTTGATCCTCATGGGAACCATGGCGCTCGTTCTGCTGCTGGCGTGTGCGAACGTCGCGAATCTCACGCTGACCCGTATCGTTCGGCGTGAGAAGGAGCTTGCCGTTCGCGCTGCGCTCG
>Ga0114996_10004606_pt1 | contig 16455 bp, 34 predicted proteins | sample ArcticOcean_MG_C_4_FD_87039 | JGI IMG/M metagenome (GOLD analysis project Ga0114996, IMG submission 87039) | Marine microbial communities from western Arctic Ocean - ArcticOcean_MG_CB4_134 | ecosystem: Environmental > Aquatic > Marine > Oceanic | place: Arctic Ocean: Canada Basin | collected...
AAGGAAGGCAAGGAAGCCACACTCCAGGCCGCCCACGGTGTGAAGGACAAGAAGCAGCGCGGTGTCAAGTCCAGCATTGCTAAGTCAGAGGGCGAGGAAATGCGGTCGAAGCGACACCGTAAGCGCCCTGAGATATTCCAGATGCAGGAACATCTTCAGAAGAACCTTGGTAACAGTTTCACCACCCGTGCGTTGGCATGGGCTGCTGGTGAGATCAGCACACAGGAGTTCGTAACGGATGTGAGGCATCAGGCAGACCCCGATGCTATCTACCATGAGTTCGACCTCGGCAGCGAATAATGCTGGGCGATCAAGACACCATACCAGTAGGTGCGTTGCTAGGTGAGAAACTTGGCAGCGCATCTTCACGTGTACTACTCAGGGAGTGGAACAATGGTATTTACGACGAGCACCCTGAGATCATTGAGTACATAAAGCGCAATGAGAGTGTGTTGGCTGACGAAGCGGATGGTATAGATCGTAAGCACAGCAATGTTCGGGGACGATTGAAGAGGTATCGTACTTGATATTCTACGACACAGAAACCTGCGGCTTCCATGGCCCTATCGTACTACTGCAAACAGCGGTGGACGATGGGCCCGTGGACCTGTACTGTCCTTGGACGAATCCCATAAGTGAAACTATGGAACGGATTGAGAAGATCATTGACGGCGAGGCGGTTGGTTTCAACTTAGCGTTCGACCACTTCCACCTGTGCCAGATGTACACCACTCTCAGACTATGCACAAACATCGACGACCCACCTGACATAGACGAGTACGCGATGAATGAGCCGGAAGCAAGAGACGGCCCTTGTCTCAAGCAACGAAGTGCCCTTGACCTTATGCTACACGCACGTAAGGGTAAGTACCAATCTACCATGAATAGAGACAGTGTACGGATTAAGAAGATCCCCACTGTCCTAGCCCACGACCTAGCACGTATCCTGAATAACACGATCAAGTTCCCTGATATCTACTTCGCCAAGAAGAAAGACAAGACACGCTGGAAGGTAATGGATATACGTGACGACTTTGGTGATATCATCACTGAGTTCAAGGACATTGTACTTTCATTCGCACCATCAGCCGCACTAAAGGCATTGGCAATGGACGCACTTGGTATCAAGGAAGATGCCATTCTACGTATGGAAGATATTGAACTTGGTGAAAGTGCTAGACCAAAGGAAATGGGATACGCACCATACGCAATGGCTGGTGTCTTAGTATCATTCAAGGAAGGAGACAGGAATGTGCGAAGAGTTGTACCCACTAGGCCCGGTAATTGGTTGGGCACATGGCCCTCAATCATTAAACGACACATATCGCACTGGAGTTATAATCCACTCGCTAGGCGATATGCTAGAGATGACGTTCTGTACACGCGCGGGCTTTATGAGTTTTTTGATCAGCCTGAACTAGACGATGATGACAGCATCCTTGCCTGTATGGTAGGTGCTACACGTTGGCGTGGTTTCAAGATCGATGTTGTTGGCCTCAAGGATCTCAAGGAGAAGGCCACTGAACAATTGGTTGAGGTACGCAAGAAGTTTAATTACAATGCCGCTGCCGTGTGCCGGACATACCTCACCCAAGTTATGGATGAGACAGAGCAGCTGGCCATGCAGATCAATGGTAAGACCACAACCAAGGGTGTCATACTTGAGGAACTAGCCAAGTGGAAACAGACAGACGTTTGTGATGACTGTATGGGTGCTGGTTGTCAGAACTGTGACTGTGGATTGTTAGTTACTGATCTAAAGCATCCGGCTGCAGAACGTGCACAGGAGATACTTGATGCGAGACATGCTCACAAAGAAATCGAACTCTATGATAAGCTGCTTGTTGCTGGGCGCTTCCATGCCTCCCTCAAAGTTATTGGCGCTCTCTCAAGTAGAATGTCCGGTGCTGACGGACTTAATCCCCAAGGTATTAAAGCAGAAACAAAGGTACGCTCGCAGTTTCCCCTCGCAGCAGATGAGCTTCAACTCTGTGGCGGAGACTTTGAAGGGTTCGAGGTTGCAATCGTTGACGCCGTATACGGTGACCCTGACCTCCACGAAGAACTTGCCTCTGGTAAAAAGATTCACGGAATCCTCGGGCAGTTCTTCTTCCCAGGACTAACGTACGATGATATCTTAGCTACTAAGGGGAGCCCAGGTGACCAAGATAAATATAAGAGAAGTAAGAATGGTGTGTTTGCACTCATATATATGGGAACAGCTTACACATTACATAACCGAGTGGGTGTCCCTGAGTCAGTGGCAGAGGATGCTTTCCAACGCTTTATTAAGAAATACCCCGCTTTTGGTGAGGGACGTAAACGGTATGCCGATATGTTTTGCTCCATGCGACAGCCCAATGGAATTGGAACACGGGTTGAATGGAGTGACCCATGTGACTTCATTGAAACTCTTTACGGTTTCCGACGATACTTTACATTGGAGAACTCAATATGTAAAGTGTTATACGGCTTGGCACAGAAGCCTCCCAAAGAATGGAAGCATGTCAAGCTCAAAGTTCGTCGTAGAGAGCGCGACCAAACAGTTAGTGGGGCAGCTCAGTCCGCCTTGTTTGCTGCGGCATTTGCACTACAGTCTGCAAATATGCGAGCAGCCGGAAACCATGTTATCCAAGGTACCGGTGCCCAGCTGACCAAGATGCTCCAGTGTAAGCTGTGGGAAATGCAGCCACATGGTATCCACGATTGGGAGATCATGCTGTTGAACATTCACGATGAAGTCATGGCACCCACTAACCCAGAACGTGTCGAAGAATCTAAAGAGATCGTTAAGAAATTTCTAGAAGAACATACCCCGACCATACCTCTTATGAAGATGGAATGGGACACGGATCTTAAGTCTTGGGGAGAGAAGTAATTTCGCTCAGAAAGGGAAGGATGAATCATAAAGAAATAGTAAAAGAGGTACACGAATCACTACTCAGGCTGAGAGGCATTGAGACAGTGTTAAGCACGTTGAAGTTCCAGCGACTGTGGGAAGCATCCACCGAAAGCGAGAGGGACGAGGCGATCTTATACATCAGACAGCACAGCCGCGATGGTCTGGCTAGATGGATGAAAGATCATTCGTCATTCTCGTTTGGGGAGATGTCATCACGGCAGCTGGTAGCAGCAGGTAAGAAAGCGGGCATACGCAACTACTCTAGGTTGGGTAAGCTCGAACTAATAATGGCACTAGAGGACTATTACAAGGATAAGAAATGAAAAAAGTAGATATGTTCTTCGAGATACAGTTGCACGTTGAGTCAATCAATGGTGCTATGGGTAAGTCTCACATGGCCTTTCGTGAGATATGGCTGCCCGAGAACTCAGACAAGGTGAAGTTCGACGATGTGCGGGTAGCACACGCTTGGATTAACAAGATCACCCTCAACGAATACAGGGAAGTCCACAGCATACGCCGGCTAGAGGACGACAAGTATTGGGAAGCACTCTACCGCCAAGGTGAGACTGAGATGCGTGAGATGCAGCTACTTGCTGCGGCATACACGGCATTGCGGAAAGCCTTGAAGCAACGTCCCGCCCTGTTGAGTAAGACAGAGTGCGCCAAGCTGGAGAGATCATGAAGCATACGATGACAAAGGTTCGGAAAGTTCTACGCGAGTGCGCCTTTAACCCTAAGAAGGATAAGGTATTGGGCATTGTCTGCGATCTGGAAAATCAGGAGTACCTCAAGTGCCGGGTCATAGAGATCATCAGGACCACTGACCTCAAGTCAGTTGCCAACATCAAAATGTGCATTCAACTGCTGGTAATATTGTGGATCACACGGTATGACTCCTGAGAAGATCATCCAGATAAAGATTGAGAAGATGCTGGAGAGGAAAGGCTGGTTCGTCAAGCGCACGCATGGCGGGATGTTCCAGTCTGGATTCCCAGATGACTTCGCTTCACACCCTGTGCATGGCCACAGGTGGGTTGAAGTCAAGCTCCCTGACCTGAAAGGATCTCGGTTCACTAAGGCACAGCTTGTAGAGTTCCCCAAGTTTGAAGCACACGGATCAGGGGTATGGATTCTGGTGGCTGCAACAGAGGCTGAGTACGAGTTACTGTTCCGGAAGCCCAACTGGACAGCGTACCAAGCGATGATGAAAAGGTATTAACTATGAAAACGCTAGGAGTATTTGTTGATGTTTCAAATCTGTACTTTGGAACTAACATAGCCCACGGCAGCCACAATGCTAGCTTCGGGCGGCGGTTAAACTATGCCGCTTATCGTAAGTTCATTGACTCCCTTGGCACGGTGAGCACAGCAGTTGCATACGGTGGTCAGGTTAAGAATGAGGCAGAAAGATTCATTACCAAGCTCAGGGATGTGGGGTTCATAACCAAGTATAAAGAGCCACGCATCACCAAGATAGGTGATAAAACTAAATGGAGCATCAATTGGAATGTCGGCATGACTGTCGATATCGTTCGAACTATGGAGTCAGAACCCGTAGACATCATAGTGTTGGGTTCGTCCGACGACAACATGATACCAATGATTGAGTACATCCAAGAGAGGTACGGTGCCACGTTCGTTGTGTTAGCCAGTAACATAACCAAGAAAATGAAAACACTCAAGGGCGTCACCTGTATCGAGATACCCAGGTCGCTGCTTGAAACTGTCCATAGAAGGAGACATGAAAACTCCTAGGGTCACAATAGACGGACATGAAAGGTAAGTATGAAGCTACTCAAAATGGACAAGCCTAGCTGCTTGATCTACAGCGCAGCTATGGTACTCGGATGTAACCCATCAGAGATCATACTGTTCTTAGGGACTGACGGTCTGGTTGAATGGTTCCCTGAGGCTAAGGGGTCGAAGAAGTTCCGTGGTATCCATATGCAAGAGATCCAGGACTACGCCCAGAGCAATCAGAACAGTGCGTTCTTCCCTGTGGATTTCAACGTAGCCCTGGCCCCTGATCCCGATACCCCGCACAAGTGTATCATGAATGAGGAACAAGCTACCGAGCGTATGGTTAGCTACATGAGACAGTACGATGGCATAATCACTGTCTCACTCAGTGGTGTGGTACAGGATCATGCGTGTGCATGGAACCATAAAACCCAACGTGTCCTAGACCCACGTGGGCACATATCTTTAATAGACGATTACACAATCGTACAGTTCTGGGCGAGGGTGATTGTATAATCATACGGAGATAATCAAATCAGAGAAATCAAAGTCATTTCTCAGGAGTGCGAAATAATCCTATCATAATTGAGAATTGATTTGATTACATCCATTGTAAGTCGTTCTCTCGCAACGTGTTACAACTTTTTGAAAAGTTGGCACAGTAAATGCTGTTCATTAATGTGCGCGCTGCGTGGGCGCGAGGCAATAATCAAATCATGAAAGGCGGTTGGTGATTTTTACCATCCACAAAGTAAAGAGAAAGGTGAGCCGAACGACGGATTCTGTTAATCCGTAATTCGGCTCTTTTCGATTATGAGTGGTAGGTGTATAGGTCGTTGCGGTAACTGTGACCTACCAATGTCACAGTCAGATTGCACAGTCGAAGAAATTAAGGGGCTGTACACTAAGGTGTGTACCTGCCCCCGTTGCAAGGAGAAAAACATGGCAGTAGATAAGGTAAAACCAAAGAAGAAGTGGAACGGTAGTCCACCTGATAAGTGTGATCTTTGCCATCAGCCTATGGGCGAACACTTCTATGACGCCTCGATACCACGTGCCCGTGGTTCGTGGGGTAAGATATGTTCAACCTGTTTCCATGACAATGGTTGTAGGTTGGGCGAGGGTTGCGGTCAGAAGTATGATACCATCACACTGGAGAAGGTCGATGGGTAACGCACTCGACGAGAGACTAGCCAACGGCGAGGACGTCGTTGTTGAAGTCATAGAATCGTATATGCCCCTGGCTCTAAAAGTAGCAGGGTACTATATGTCGCTTGATCACAGGCGCGCTGATACCATCAAGAGTATCGCATTGGAAACACTCACAGTAACGATCAACAAAATCTACACTGACAAGGGTTCATGTAAAAACTTGCGTAACTACGTTCATGTGAGGGTGCGCGGAGACATACTGAACTTCTTTAACCGTGACAAGCTCATGGTCATGCCTAGCGGCAGGCAACAGGAAGTTGACACTGATACGGAGAGCTACACAGTTGAAAGTGTGGCTCTGAAAGTACCGTTCCGACCTGTTGTTATCTCAATGGATGGATCTAGACAATCCACCCTGAGTAACATACACGAAGCGGTAGCACCTGCGCCTATGGATACCAGGCCTATAGGTGAGTACCTAGACAGTATGAACCTCACACCTCGTGAGCTACGTGTCGTTGAGTTGAGGCTGGAAGGTTTCAACATGACGGAGATAGCCAAGCAGCTGGACACGTACAAGGTGGAGATATTCCGAGTCCTCAAGAGGGTACAGGAACGGATGGGCAACATCACTCCTGGGAAGAAGAAACCTGTTCCCGAGGGGCTGCGTATGTGCGTCACGTGCAACACGGAAAAGACTTACGACCACTTCTATATCGCCAACAAGGCAGCGGGCACGTTCCGTGGGACATGCAAGGAGTGTATGTCACAAAAATGAAAAGATATCTACTACAAAAAGCGGGAACGTATAAAGGCCAACGGTGTCTGGCTGGCTGGCTTATGTCAGAGAAGCTGGACTTCCACCGTTGTTTTTGGGACGGTGGTGTCACAAGGGGATTACCCAAATCTGACGTCCCGTGGGCCAACTGTGAGAAGGACGAACGGTTCATTAACGAACAGTACGCAACTGGCCTATGGACACAGTTGGGTAACGTGTACCATGCTCCCGACTGGTGGCTGGACGAGTTACCTAACATACCATTGGACGGTGAGCTAGGTTCCCTCAAGCGTGGCGTGTCCGCACGACAAGAGGTATCGAAGATCATCAAAGGCAATGCACCGCTAGAAGAATACTGGCATGAGATATACATACACGTGTTCGACATACCACCACTGGAGACAGTATTCGAAGATGGTGTCATCGATATCCCCAACTACAGTAAGATACTTAAAGGTTGCTTACCTTGGATAGAAGCACAGATCTGGCACTACGACTACAGACCACAGCCCACGTCCCGCTATCAGAGTGTTATGACACGGGGTGTACTGGAACTGAAAGGGTATCCGCGCTGTCCTTGGGTTGAGCAACTACAGCTAGAAGATTGGGAAGATGTAGCTGCCGTCCAAGTTCAGAATTTTTGCAACGATATCACTGAACAGGGCGGTGAGGGCGTGATGTTACGTGACCCCAACGCTATGTATGTCTGTGAGCGCGTCAAACACATGTTGAAGGTCAAACCCAGAGAGGATATGGAAGGTACGGTGATTGGATACATCACTGGACGAGAGACAGCTAAGGGTTCCAAGTTGCTAGGACTCATGGGTTCACTGGTGTTACAACTGGACAACGGCCAACGCTTAGAGATAAGTGGGTTCACGGATGCTGAACGTGCTCTAGGCCACACCAATGGTGATGGTCACATTGCATCAACGGCATGGGCTGTCTTGAACCCTGAGACCGAGTGTCCTGATAATATGCACGCTAAGTTGTTCCCACGTGGGTGTCGGGTGACATTCAAGTATCGTGGGGTAAGTAAAGACGGAGTGCCTCAAGAGGCGTTCTACCATAGGGAGAGGTTAGATGATTGAGATTATTAACAATGCAGTAGGGCAGGAACACCTGCTAGAAGAAGGAAACATATTAGGTTTCCACCTGACTGGTGATGACGAGACACACGTTGGGCAGCTGGTCACTATACGAGACGGTTATTGCACGTTGACCAGCCTCGGCGGTGTCACCACGGTAACGATACCGATTAAGAACATCCGGTATGTGTATGCCGTACTGTTCGGTGGCGAGGGTTGTTTCCTAACCGTTGTGGATGGTACACTCATGGCCGCTGCCCTGTGCACTACAGGTGGGCCTGACCTCGACGATGGTGAAATCAACTGGGTTGAGGTTGACGAGTTCAGTGACATTAACTGTGTCTCAGCCATTAACGAGACGTTCGGAACGTGCTATGTGTAACGAAGATAGTATTAATACAGTGGATGCACTGGTAATGTACTGGCACAACACCGAGCCAGACGAGTTACTGGGTAAAGTATACACGGATTGTGCGCCGCGATATTTCGAGGAGAAAATGAGTATCTGGAAGCATGGACTGACGTACTTCTGGGGCCAACTTGATAGGGAGCATCGACATAAGCTGATGATGGCCGCATGGGAAAAATACGGCCTGGTAGTACAAAGGAGAAGCACTTATGGCTATAGCTGAATTACGTGAAGTAGCATCCAAGCACGGGCAGGAGATCTACAACATCTGCTTCCGTGCGGCTGGTGTTGGTATCCAGTTCCATGATCACAAGAAGGTCAGGAGCAGGACCACGCCTACTATGACTGCGCAAGAGCGAGGACAGCAGATGATACAGCAACTGAAGGAAGGACTATACATAGACAAGTATTATGAGACATTAGAAGAGGCTATTAAACAAGAATTAAAGAGGATAAGTAAATTATGAGTCACCCACAACTAATAACGAATGTTGAGTGGTTGGAGGCCGAGCGTCAACGACTGTATGCTGATAAGACTGATCACCAGTCTGCGAAAAAGATAAAGGTGATCGAAATGCAGATAAAGAGGGTAAGCAAATGATTGCTCCTGTTTACCAACACAGGCCATTACAACAGTTCTGTGAGTTCCTGATTACTCTACAGGAGCAGCATGAATGCACGATACCACCGAGTAAGCTCCACGCTGTACGTGAGGAGTTTATGAAATCATACCCTGCGTGGCCTGATTACCGTAGCACGGATAACAGTGACATAGAGGTTGGTAACATACTGTTGCCCTATGATGAGTTCGGCATATCAAATGATTAAACGCGAAACATTTCAAGCTGTCTTTATACAGTGGGCAATGCAAGAGGGTCAGAGGGTGCCGTTAGGTCAGCACCTGATGGCCGTGTTGCTGCCCTATGTACATGATAAGCAAGTGAGTGAGGAAACAGATACAGATGCAGCGGGTAAGCTGTTCCAAAGTAGGTACGTGACATGAATGATCCAGACATAGAGAAGGCTGTTAATCTACTGAAACAATTAGCTAAGCAGCTTATAGTAGTGGATGCTAAAATCAACCCGAAGAAAACAATGGGGAAGAAGGCTGTATCCAAGCAGATAGATGTGCCTGACATGCCCACCATTAAGTACACAGCTGACGAGGTACGTGCTCAGTTGGTCAAAACGTTCGAGGCTACAGGTAACTTGAAGCACAGTATCAAGGGACTCGTGAGTATCACGGGATTCAAGTACAGTCAGATTGCAAACATCCTCAAGGGTGAGCAGTTCAAGAATGTCGAGCGTGGTGTGTACAAGCTCAACGTCCCTGATCCCGCACCCTATATACCGCAGGGTGATAAGACGTTGACCCCACTCACTAACTCAGTGGAGTTGCTAAAGGTTATGATGAGTGTAATAACTGAGCCTATGAGACCAGGTGAAGTACGTATGGCTATTACTGCGGGTGGCTACAACATAGCAACCAGCACCGACCCACATATGCTGGTGTGCCACTTACTTGACAGCCATGCTAAGTTCAGACGTATAGGGAAGGGGTACTATGAGTGCGTTGGATAAGCTCAGCTTACTTAGGTATGTAACAATCACTGGCCGTGGTGGTAAGTGGAAGTTAGTAGCTCAGGGACAGCACGGGCAGAAGGACATACGTATTCACGCTGAGGGGTTTGCTAACCTAATGCGTAAATTAACGGACGAGGTAGGGAAGGTGTTTAAGAAATGATGGATGACTATATCGTAAAGATACTGGAGAAGCGTAGTGACGACGCTGCTCTACTAATACATGGGCTGTTGGATCATGCTGTCAGGTACGGATGGGTAACATCCGAGTCCTGTCACCACATCCCTGTTGGCCATCCGAACATGCGTGGTGCATGTATGAAGCTGCTGCCACGGTTCGGCCTAGTCATGGGTGAGCGTGAACGAGGTACGACTGCCAAGAGTCATGGTCACTGGCACCATAGGTGGGAGCTGCGTGAACGTGGTAAGTGTGAGGTAGCATTACGATTGGTGAAATCAATTGTCATGCCTCGCAAGGTAGTAAACCCTGATCTTAACACACTGTGGGAGTGGGCAGATGCTTGAAAAACAATACATGGGCGACGGTGTATACGCTGTTATTGAGGCCGGTCTGGTCAAACTTACTGTAGAGGATGGTGTAGCCGTACGGCACACTATCTTCCTTGAACCAAAGGTAATGAATGCGGTAGTCAGTTACTATGAAATGGCAAAGGCTCATCATTCGGGACAAGCTGCTCATGGTGACTGTACATGCTGGACAGGTACTATGATGGACAGGACAACGTGCCCTGTACACCCTGAGGTTGAAGTATGAAACACCCTGAACTAACCCCAGGCTATAACCGTGCGCTGCTGGAATGTGGTTGGTTCCAAGGTGGTGACAACTACATAGGTGAGCTGTTACTACGGGCATGGCACCACGTGCGTGACTACCCTAAGGATGGTGACAGTCAGATGGACAAAATCGACTTCTACTTGGACTTCTATCTAGGTAAGGTTGAGTTGGCCCCTGTGCCTGAGGAATACAAACAGAAGCATAGAGAGGTAGCCGTAAAGGCACGTCGTGTAGCGTGGGGTAGGATAGTGAGAATCATGAAGAAATATAATATAATACCGAGGGACTTAGCATGATACCGTTCGAAGAACTAGACCATCTATTCACGTCTGACAAGGGTAGTAGGGGCGTATGTCGTTTGAACATAGCCGAGGCCATGTGCCTGTATAGGTACAGTCGCCTGTGCATGGACAAGGTGATTGTTGAGATCGGACGTAGGCACGGTGGCTCCACTAAGGTGATAGCCTCGGCACTACGCAATGGTATGGTTCACTCAGTGGACAAGACCCTACGCCCCGAGGTTAATAGTAACCTCAATGGTGTGCTCGACAAGGTACATATAATCACAGGTGACAGCAAAGAAGTTCCCTGGTCCATGCCCATTGATATGCTGTTTGTTGATGGCGACCACTCATACAAGGGTGTGCAAGCGGATGTTGACAAGTACGTGCCACACGTGATGCCTATGGGATTCATCATATTCCATGACGCTGTTGGTATGAAGCCTGAGTTGGATCCAGTGTGGCAATCACCCTCGCTACGTGAGTGTGATATCATCGAGAAGGTAAACAGTATGGCCGTGTGGGAAAAAAGAAAGTAGGTATATGATGGGACGCGTTGGCGATACTATGTATAATAACATCGTGGGTGACCATGATATAACACCAGCATGTCTGGTGGACTTCGGGATCGAGGATGAGCAACATCGGTTGTTGTTCCTCGAAGCCTGCTATAAGGCAAAGGAACAGGACAAGTTGTCCGGTGACTTGCTACAAGACCTAATCACGGGCAATGGTGCAGCTATTACCAAGTTCGTGACAAGGTACACTGGTCGTACGGACGTAGTGTTCCGTACAGTCTATGACGAATTAGGGTGGTAACATGAACATACCGATAATCGACAGGGAGTTAATATTCCAAGAAATGTTAGCGGCATACGGCGGTAAACGCCATGAGTTTGGTATGCCTAGTGGTGAGGTAATGAATCACCTATACGAGAGTGACAGGTCACATCGTATGAGGTTCATGTTCCTCAACACTAAAGCGTTGAACAAGGTGATGGAGAGAATCCAACACAGCTTGGCCGAAGTGCATGGTTCATGGTCTAAGATAGACTGGCTGGCAATCAATGTATATGAAATAGGTGCCGTCATGTTGGCACACAAAGACAGGGACATAGGGTACGGTGAGATTAAGAACATCGCTGTCACCACGTTACGTAACAGTTATGAAGGCGGTGCCTTCTACCTGTGCCCTGAGGCTGAGTGTTCAGAGGATGGTAAGATGGTATACACAATGAGTCAAGTATTGCGGCATGACCTAGTGGCAGGTGAGTGGTTAGTGTTTGAGAACCAAGTCCACGGTGTAGAAGAAGTAAACAGTGGATTCCGTATGTCCATAAGCGTGAGGAACTATGTCTAAGAGAGGGTATAGAGCACAGGGTAAACGTAAGAGGCAGGTTGATAATAGGTCCCGACAAATACAACTGTCGAAGGGACACTTCAACCTGGACGAGAGATTAAAACAACAAAGAGAAGCGCTGAAAGCTAAAGAGCTGGAAGCAATTCGTATAGGGAGAGCAAAAGCACATGAAGAACGTATTAATAATCGAGACACCGTCGGAACTGGTGAAGGTGGTCAAGTCAATCGAGTGCACGCCGGAGATATTTCTGAGCCAGGATCCGCGGGCGATCTTCCTCAACCCGTCGGAACATCCGTTTGAGTACATGGACACACTCTATGACGAGGTCGAGTGCGAGTGCACTATCGTTGACGTACTACGGGCATGGACTATTGACAAGGGTGTAGCAATCGAGGTGCAGCCATAGCAATGCACGTAATCTGTAAACAGGATGCTGCACGTAGCTGGCTAAACTACGAGGGACAGTGGACAGACAACCTGTTCCAAGCAGCCAAGTTCCATGACAGCAATGAGGCTGTGCAGATTGTGCACAAACTTAATGAAGGGAAGGAAAAAACAGTAGCAGCAACAGAGCACGTAACGATGGCCGCAATCAGATACAATGGGTTCAATAAAGTAGGAGAAGATTACCCGTGAGAGTACCAACAAGACTAAGCCCGACAGGGATTAAGACGTTTCACAAGGACAAGCGTGAGTTCTACCTTAAGTACATGGTGGACGAGCGTGTGCCACGTATGCCACAAACAGAACCTATGTGTGTAGGGTCTGCGTTCGATGCAAGAATCAAAGCGTACCTCTCGTTGAAATTGTTCGACGAAGTGCGGGAAGGATACAGCTATGAAGAACTGTTCGAAGAACAGGTTGAACCCGCTAACCGTGACTTTGCTCGTGTCGCAGGGGAGCGTGTGTATGATGCCTACATGCGGACAGGTGCGGTGGCGGATCTTCTTACATCGCTGCAGATGGCTTCGTTCGAACCTCGGTTTGAATCGACTGTCGAGGACGTTGTCACCATCGGTGGGTTCCAAGTACCCATGTTGGGCAAGCCTGATATCTATTACGTGCTCGAAGGTGACCAACACGTCATCGTTGACTGGAAGGTCAATGGGTACTGCGGCAACTCAAATACCTCACCGAAGCCGGGGTTCATTATGTGCTATGACACCTGGCCGTATGGTGCGTATAAACAATCAGCTTCTCACATGACCAGTCATAAGGACTGTTCACTTGACAGTGACGGCTGCAACGTGGCACGTACACTTGATCAGGGTAACGTGGAGTGGGCTGATCAAATGTGTATCTACGCATGGATACTTGGTGAGGGTATCGGTGCCCCGTTCATTGTCAACATCGAACAGTTGGCAGGGCCAGGTATCGTAGGGCGTGCAGGCGTGGAAGAGTACCCTAAGATAAGGGTCGCTGTTCACAGGTCCAGGGTCCAGGCAACATACCAGCTGGATCTAGCCAATCGTATCCTGCAATGCTGGCAGGCGTCACAGAGTAAGGAAGCGTTCCAACTCGCTGCTCCTGATCTTAACATCGATGAGTTGGATAACCTATTCAAAGCATACATGGTACATGAAGGCGAACAACAGGCCACGGTGGACTGGTTCGCTTCGATCACACGTCAACATAAGGGGTTCTAAGTATGAACAGGCAAGGTATGGTATGGGGATTGGCGGGATCATTTGTAATGTGCATGCTCATGTTGAGTTTGTATCATTGGGCATGTGATCAGAACACTAAGAAGCAAAAGGTACGCTGGACAAAGACAATGGTGGCACGTACAGCACAGGCAGCGGCACAGCTGGGCATACGTGAAGATGGGGTGGTAGTGTGGAGAGCCATGCAGTTCATGGTGTCACCTACCAACGCGCCATGATTAACGGTGACGAGGTAGCATACACCAGAGGATTCTGCCAATCAGTGGGTGACTATTCACTTGGTTGTAGGCGGGGTACTCTGATCGAGTCAGACGGTACGTTCGGACAGGTAGCATGGTCCGACGACCCTGTTCCCATTAGTGTACGGATGACAAACATCATAGAGGTATCTAAGATACCATTGGAGCATGTATGATTAAGGTAAGTATAAACAATGAATACGTAGCGGTAGACTTCATTGGCTTCGGTCGATGTGCTGATACCACTAACGTGATCTACAGGACAGCAGAAGGTAGGTTCGGAACAGTAGGTTTGAGCGGGGTCCATGATCCCACTCACGAGATACCCACTGGTACGTGTGAGCCTATCAAGATAGATGGGGTGTCGGATGATGTAATGCATCGTATAGCCATTACACTACGGGACGGGGCCGAGCACCATGATCCAGAGTTCTGGAGACAGACACTCACTACGACAAGCTCATACATACTGGAGTTGATCAATGATTGAGATCAAGCTATACGTAAAGAACCACTACGAGTGGGTAAGGGCCGAGTTCCTCGGTCATGGTATGGCAGAGACCGAGGAAGGTGAAGGGATCTCGGGAATCATATGTCGGACCGAGGATGGTGACATGCATTGTTGGCCTGTTGACATGGTGCGTGATAAGGGGAACGAGATACCATGCATACCGTTGTATGATGCAGTCGAGCGTGTCATTAACATGGAACGGGTGATTAGTAACATCCGCACGTTATGCCACAACTTCCGTGATCAGGCACACGGTGCCAATCAATGGTCAAAGGAAGTGCTGCAAGCCGTACTCAGTGAGTGTGACGGATGATTGAGCTACTTAATCCTGATAGTGATGAGGCAGTCATTGGTACGTACGAGTTCCTTGCGTTCTGTGTGCGTGGTGACATAGTGGCAAGGTGCAGAGAGGGTGGTCGTCTGGTACGTTGGGCATGTGAGCACGTTCGAGACCCATCTGGCGACATCCCTGCACCTAATGCACATGATCTGGATGCTATGCTTGACACTATGTCGAAGCTGGACCAGATACGTGAGATAGCTGATGGTATCATGGAGCATGGTCAGGGTATCCTGAGTGTGGGTGAGGTTGCCACTGAGATTATTGGCATCATAGACGGGGAGAGTGCAACAGACGAACTATGATTAACTAAATCGTTACAACACAAAGGTGGAAGTTAGATTCCTACTGTTGGGATCGCTTCTATTACATAGATGAAACCTGGAAAAGAACTACTAGAAGCATGCCTTAAGCGCATGGACAGAGAGCAGCTGGATCAGCTGTGCATTAACGCTAAGCTGACCCTTAGCATCGAGGCCCATGATCATGTATATGTGGGTGATGGCATGGTCCGAGGGCCAGTAGGTGTTACTGAGTTCAGCGTGAGCCGCGTTGATAAATGGAACGTACCAGTCATTGGTACTGTCCTTACTGTTGCTGAGGCAGAGGCAGAGCTTAAGCTTGCTACTGATGCCTTAGATCGGAAGAAGGTCGAGGGCATTGAGAAAGCAGAGGCTAAGGCGGCCTTCGAGAAGAAGGAAGCAGAGCGTATATCTGTTGAGGCCCAGGTTAAGGCTGATGCTGCTCAGGCTGAGGCTGATGTCCTTAAAGGGGAATCCATTCCCAAGATCCCTGATCCCGCAAAGGGCAGCAACCTGCCTTGGATGAATAAAGGTTGATTCATGGAGTCCGCAGTCAGTCCAATCCTGATTGCGGATTCCCGTTAACGAATTGCAATCCTGAATGGATGTTCTACAACTCCCTTCTATATATTTAATTTAATTTATTTTGAAATATAGTTATCAGTAGTAAAAGATATATTCAGGATTTCAATTCAGTACCGTGTATGTGCAATCGCTTTATTGATTTAATAGATCCGTCATATGTGAGAAAGGAGTGTCAAATGATGCCTCAGTGAAAAGATACTTGTACCCTGATCCCTGTTCCTTATACGCACAAAGTAATCAGATTTAGTTAGATCTGCAATCGCCTTCGGGTGAGACTCCGTCAATGGCCTTTACAGTGTTTGTGGTTTAGGGCACAGGGATCAGGGTGCATGAATCATGAATGAATGACCTTGAGAGAGTTTTCTAGTGTCCTGATCCCTGTTCCCTTGCTTCCATAAAACTAATTAAGATCATATAATAGGGATTGGGTTCAGGGTACAGGATGCCGTAATCAAAGACCTTGTGTCGATTTAAAGAATCATGTTCCCTGTCCTTGATTGTACAATCCTTGGGAGAGGATGAGACCCCTTCCTCGATGCCTAGGAGACGGTCTCCCTGCGTGGTAAGTTATACTCCTACTTAAGAGATTTTATAAATTAGGTTGAGCGGCGCAGCCAGCCCAGGATGATTATTCAATCGATGAACGCTAGTATGTCGTCAACGTCCTTCGACGTATTCTCGTACGCGCCCAGTAGGTCATCCACCAGAGCACCATTGTGCCTG
>Ga0114996_10004610_pt1 | contig 16454 bp, 10 predicted proteins | sample ArcticOcean_MG_C_4_FD_87039 | JGI IMG/M metagenome (GOLD analysis project Ga0114996, IMG submission 87039) | Marine microbial communities from western Arctic Ocean - ArcticOcean_MG_CB4_134 | ecosystem: Environmental > Aquatic > Marine > Oceanic | place: Arctic Ocean: Canada Basin | collected...
AGTAGGAGCCAAGCAGCTCCGGAGATGCCGGGAACGCGACCACTTTGTTCCGCCGGGTCCTTCCCAGAATTTGACCTGGATCACGAGCCTCCTTTTCCGAGAGAACCTCTTCCACGCGTCCAACTTCGGCCTCGTTGATTTCGGCCTGGATCGCTCGGTGGACTTTAATGAGGCGCTCGAGTCGGTCCTGCCCCTCCCCGTCGGGAATGAAGTCCGCCTCCGGAAAACGGGTGGCGGGTGTGCCCTCCCGCGGAGAATACCGGTAAGTGTAGGCATCATCGAAGCGGACGGTCCTCATCACCTCGAGCGTTTCTTCGAACTCGTCGCGGGTCTCCCCAGGAAAAGCCACGATGACGTCGGTCGAAAGCCCGATGTCAGGGATCACATAGCGCGCCAACTCCACCTTTTCGAGAAAGGCCTCGACTGTGTAGCGCCGAAGCATCCGTCGAAGCGTTCGATCGCTTCCCGCCTGAAGGGGAAGATGGAGCTGCTCACACACCGCAGTTTCCTCCGCCATGACATCCAGCAGATCGGCCGTCACGTCGTTGGGATGAGGTGACGTGAATCGAACACGACGGATGCCCGGAACCCGAGCCACAGATCGAAGTAGATCGGGGAAGGAGTGCCCGTCGGCCTTATACGAGTTCACGGTCTGACCCAGCAGCGTGACCTCCGTTGCACCGGATTCGGCGATTTCTTGTATCTCCCGTAACACCTCCCCCGGTTTCCGGTTCTTCTCAGGGCCCCGCACGTACGGGACGATACAAAACGTGCACCGGTGGTCACAGCCTCGCTGGATCGGTACCCATGCAGAAATCCGGGACGAGCGACGCTGGTTGAGGCCCTCGTAATTCTCACCGAGGTGGAGGTCGAGAACCACAAGTTGGGGTCCACGTTTCTTGGCCGACCGGGACGGCCGAAACTTCCGACCCTGCTCGATTGCCGCGAGCCGGGCCGGCAGGGACCGGTAGCCGTCGGGGCCCAGGACGAGATCCACGTGGGGAGCTTTCTCCAGAAGTGTCTCACCCATGCGCTGTGCCATACACCCGGTGACGCCGATGACCAGGTCCGGACGTTCACGCTTGAGCCCGGACAGCTGGCCCACCCTCCCGAGCACGCGCCTCTCCGCATGCTCCCGGATCGCGCAGGTGTTCACCAAGATGACGTCCGCTTGCTCCGGGTCGGCGACAATCTCGTATCCATCGGCCTCCAGAACGCCCTCCATCAACTCCCCATCGCTGATGTTCATCTGGCAGCCATAGGTCTCGACGTATAGACGCTTCATAGGCGCTTCATACGGGTTTCCTGGACCGTTGAATCATGCCACACTCACGTGAGAACGCGAGGGCGACTCCATACCGGAAACGGCCCTCGTGGGCGTGCTGGCCACGGGGAGTTCAATATAAAGGTCATCCCCACTGCCCCGAAGGACGCCCGAGTGGAGACGTCCACAATCCTCGATCCCGGCCCCCTCCACGTCCACCCGAAGGTAATCTCCCGTCAGGCCTCGGCGACCCTGAGCTTCCAGCGTGACCACGGACAACTCGCCGGCGCGCGACTCCCTGTAGCGGCGATGCTTCTCCTGTGCCAGCGCCCGTAATTCACGGCTGCGCTCGCCCGCGACCCTCTGCGGTACTGGATTCGGGAGCGCGCTCGCGGTGGTACCGTCCTTGGGTGAAAACGGAAAGACGTGGAGGTAAGTGAAGGGAAGCTCCTCGACGAGACGCACCGTATCTTCGTGGTCCACGTCGGTCTCGCCGGGAAAGCCCGTGATGATATCCGCGCCCAGGCCGATTCGGGGCACGGCATCGGCCACCTGAAACGCCCGGGTTCGGTACGCCTCTCGGGTATGCCATCGCTTCATACGGCGCAGTACCGGATCGGCACCACTCTGCAACGGCATGTGCAAATGTGGGGCGACACGGCCATGCGACATACCAATGAGATCGAGGAGCAACTCGTCGATCTCCGTGGCCTCGACGCTCCCGACGCGGAACCGAATGTCCGGGACGGCGTCCAAAAGGCAGGCCAGGAGCATTGAAAGCGTAGTAGGACACTCCAGATCCCGGCCGTAGTGGCCGATATGGATCCCCGTCAACACGAGTTCGGGATGGTGGCGAGACAGCATGCGGGCCTCGAGGATGATGTCCTCGGGGGGGCGGGAGCGGCTCGCACCGCGCGCAAGGCGCGTGGCGCAGAATGAGCACTTCCTGTCACAACCATCTTGGACCTTGAGCCAACCCCTCGTGGCGCCCTCGCGCCTTTCCAGGATGGCCGCACCGATTGGTTCCAGATGTGATCCATCTAGCCCGGGATTCATGCCGAGCTGAATGAGGGCTCCATGGGGTGCGCCACGAGCTTCGACCACGCCGGCCACGGCAGCGGCGACCTGAAGGGGGTCGTGTCCCGGTACGACGCAGGCCACACCTTTCATCTCGGTGTATTCCGACTTCCGAAGCACAGCCGAACACCCGGCGACGACGATTTGGGTCTGGGGGCTTGCTCTCTTGATGCGCCGAATAAAACGCTTCGCCTCAGCGTCGGCCGCATTCGTCACGGTACAGGTGTTCACTACACATACGTCGGCCGAGCCCAAATCGTTCGTGGCGACGACGCCTCGAGCCTGCGACTCCTGTCGCATGCGATCGGTATCGTACTGGTTGGCCTTACACCCGAAGGTGTGGAAAAAAACCTGCACGCTGCGCGGCTGCCTCAAGAGCCTCCCACCCGGGTCGACACGGTGAGCCGGCGAAAGCTCTCCTCAAAATCCCCCGAGTTCCGGTTTCCCACCTCGATCGCCACATCCACGGCCCCCAATGGGAGATCCAAGGCCTGTGCCATCACAACTGTGAATCCAAAAGAGATCGCACTCTCCTTCACCTTGTTCCCAAGGAAGCGGAACGGCAGGTCCGACTGACGGAAGCCCAACCGAACAGGGAAGCCGCCCGCCCAAAAGCTGGTACCCTCCCACTCCACCCCCACACCGTACGACGTCACTCTGCCAGCGCCCGCGTCGTCGATACTCGGATCGCCCAAATGGGACCAGTTCGAAAATGTAGCTCCCACGTTCAGGGCCACCGTCGGGTTGAGCACCGCGCTTGTGGAGACCTTGAACTCCAACGGTACCGACACCTCCCGTCCGATGTCCGCGGCCCCTTCTACCGGATTGACCTTGATCGTCCCCCCCCACGCCACGGTCGCGCCCACCTGTAGGACGGGACTCGGATCCCACGACAAGTTCAACGAGGCCAGAGGGCCCGAATGATTCCATTGCCCACCAACGGCGGATGGCTCGATCGGGTTCGCCAGTGTAACCGAATCGGTCGCCTCTCGGTCGAAAACCCGGCCGAAGGCCCGTATGAGCCCCCCCCTATACACACCAACGGTTGCTCCGAACGCAAAGGTTGTAGACCAACGGCGGGCCCAGCCCGCCTGGATCGCCGTGACGGCCCCATCCGAAAGAAAGGTGTCTGTGAATCCAATGCTCTCTCCTCCGACATCGACGGAATCGCTGGACTCGACGGACCAGTTCTGGTCGAATTGGCTTCCCGCCGTCAACGTGAACACGGCATCCGTGCCCAACGGGTAGGCGAAACCAAGCACGGGGAACCGGGTCCCAAAGAAGTTGCTCTTCTCCGATCCGACCTTGGATCTACCCCAATGTGGCTGGACGGTGAAGGTTATTGTAGGTGCCAGAATGTCTAAAGACGCCGCGGGATTTCCTGGAAGCACCGTAGGCGTGCGCGTCGTGACTCCCACCCCGCCGAGTGCCCGCTGTACGGCATCGAGAGGCTCCAGCCTCATCCCCAGCCCACTCACCCCTATAACGGACTGGCCCGCCAGAGCGCTCGGCAAAAACAGGGCGAAGGCCGAGAATGATCTAAAATATCTCATGGCAAGCCCACGGGGTTGGCAATCGTGTACAGCAGGCGTAATGCGGGCGCCCCTGCACCCGCACCCTCGAAGGCCGTAAATCCCAGTATGTTCGGTTCGGGGTTACTGAACAGAGCGATCGTGGTCACGGGCACCGTACCCGTTTCGCCGGCGATGCGAAGAACCTCTATCACCAGACTTGTCAACCAGAGCGGCACCTGTGTCCCGGCCTGTGTGGAAAAGAGCTCAGGTGCGTAGTCCCTGGGAAACGGCACCACCTGCCCGAGCGGGGCTTTGGGGAGAAGCTCCGGGTTGAGCACGGTGCGGACGTGCACTTGCGTCGTATCCTGGGGCTCGAACGGCGGCGCGGCTTGGCGAGTTGTCAGCACCAACTCGGCGAGGTTCAGGTCGACCTCCGTAAGATCGACCTCACAACCCACGGCGCCGCAGACCTCGGGCGTACCGGTTATGGTGCGGGGTATAGACATGGTAAGTACCGAGCGCCACGCTGGTGTGCCCCCCACACGAATCCACCCCAGCGGCGCCGTGGGCGCCGGGTCCGACATGAAGACCAGATCCTCCAGTGGGGCCGATTCCTCGAAGGTGCTATCAGGGAGGGCGCTTGCCCGCGTGGTGATCCTGAACCCCACATCCACCAGATGGAGCAGCTTCCCCGGTTGGGCCGCAGCCACGAGAAGCCCGGTCGTTCCGCTGGTCCCATCGCCCAAAGCAGCCACCGTGGCCGAGTCGATCCTAATACTCACCGAATCCTTGAAACCAGCCTCTCCGCCCCCGGCTGGTTGGACGGGGGTGATGTCGAAGGTCCCCCCTCCAAGCAAGGTCGTAACACCACCCCCCGGTTGGCTCCACGCCCTTGGATCTCCAGCGGTGTCAACCGCTGCCTCCCAAGTCACCGTGGGCGGGTGCCACTGCTCTTGCACGTCGAACAGTTGAATGGCCACGGGCCCATCTAGGGTACCGCGCAACGTATCGAAAAAAAGCACGACACGTGCTGTCGAAAAGCTCAGGGTCCCCGGTACCACAGCAGAAATAGTGGGATAGTCGCCGACGTGTAGGAGAGTCCGCGCATCAAGTCCGCCAAAATCTTGCCCGACGAATCCGCGACCGAGGTCCGCGGCAGACCCGTACCCACCGAAGACCTGCACGTCGTCGACGAAGTCCCCAAAAGGTATGAGAACCTCTACGGTACGTGGATTGACCTCAAGGAAACCGAGATCAAGCGAGGTCGTGTTTTTCTCCTCACAACCCGACACCGCCCCCGCACAAAAAATCGCTGTCGCAAGAAAGTATCGCTTCAAACCAACTTCCTCAGATTATTCCGTCATCCAGATCCTGGGCATCCGCGCCGTGAAGCCTGTAAGGATCTCGTAGCTGATCGTCCCTGCCAAGTCCGCGACGTCGTCGAGGGTGATGCTCACGTCCCCGTCCGTGCCGATCAATGTCGCCGTATCCCCCATCCCCACTCCGTCGTCGCCGGTAATGTCTACCACCGTCATGTCCATCGAGATCCGCCCGATAATCGGAACCTTCCGTCCGGAGAGCAGCGCACTTCCGCGATTTCCCAGGACCCTTGGAAATCCGTCTCCGTAACCAATGCCTAAGGTGACCCACCGTTCGTTCCCGGAGGAGCGATATGTGGCTCCGTATCCCAGCGTGGTTCCTCCAGGCACATCGCGGATGCGCGTGACACGGGCGCGGACCCGAGCTACCTCTTCGGGGACCGCTACACCTGTACCTATTCTTCCCCCATAAAGAAAAATGCCGGGCCGGACCGCGTCCGCCGCAAAACCCGGGTACCGTATCGCCGCAGCGGCGTTACAGGCGTGGACAAGACTTCCCTCGTCGGGGTTCAGCTGCTCAAGAGCCTCCGTAAATCTCTCCCATTGGGCCGGTGTCGTCCCATCGTCCACCAGATCCGCAGAATGGAAGTGAGTGTAACATCCCTCCCAAATCGATGTAGGGGAAGTCAGATCCGCCAATGGGATACCCCACTCCGCAACCCGCCTCCAGTCGAAACCGGACCGGCCCATCCCCGTATCGATCTCCACATGAAAACGACCGATGAGACCCGTCCGAGACGCCGCTGCCGTCACGCGTTCGACGGAGTCCAGATCTGAAACCGTAAGCGTAAGGCCATGCGCCACAGCTGGTTCGTATGAGCCGGGCGGTACGGGGCTGAAGACGATCACCGGAGTTGTGACGCCCGCAGTGCGCAGCCGTACGCCCTCTTCCACGGTCGCGACGCCGAACCCCCACGGGTCCTCAGACTCCAACGTTCGTACCACCTGCTCCATCCCCAATCCGTAACCATCCGCTTTGACCATCGGAATGATCCTGGGCGTATTCCCGATGGATTCACGGATTCGCTGGAGATTCCGGCAAAGTGCTCCGGGCTGCACCTCCATCCAGGCCCGTGCTTGAGGGTCCGTTGACATATCCGTTGAAAAAAGCGAAAAGGTATGCCCTGATCAAGTTTCCGTTTTTCCCCTAAAACGATCGAGGAAGACCCGAATGGGCTCCGATGACAACAAAGCCAACCCGCCCGACCTGGGTGCGGGTCACATGGATCGCGCCTTGGAACTCGTGCGCTTTCTCAGAAGCGAATGCCCTTGGGACCGAAAGCAGACCCCCGAAAGCCTGATCCCACATCTCCTCGAGGAGGCCCACGAAGTGGTGGACGCCATTCGAGAGAGCCACGACCACCACCTGGAGGGAGAGCTGGGTGATCTGTTGCTCAATCTCGCGTTTCAGGTCGTGCTCGGCGAAGAGCGAGGGGCATTTACCAGCGCCTCGGTCATGGACCGATTGGAGAAAAAAATATGGGCACGGCACCCCCATCTCTTCGGCGTCGGAAAGAAAGAGGATTGGGAGGTCCTAAAGGCGAGAGAAAGGCAAGAAGAATCTGGCAAGGAGGGTGCCTCCGTCCTCGCTGGCATACCCACCGGGCTGGATCCCTTACACAAGGCCCACCGTATCCAGGACCGGGTCAGCGGAGTGGGGTTCGACTGGGCCGACGCGACGGGAGCACTCCAAAAGGTCCAGGAGGAAGTCGAGGAAGTTCGTGAGGCCCTCACTCATGAGGAGGCACCGCGCCGCGAAGAGGAATTGGGGGATCTCCTCTTCGCGGTCGTGAATCTTGTTCGACTGGCCGGAAGCCATTCCTCGACGGCACTGGAGCATGCGAACCGCAAGTTCTCGAGCCGATTCGAACGCCTCGAGGCGATGGCAACCGAATTGGCAATCTCGATCCCCGATGCCACGCTCGAGGTCCTCGATCAAATCTGGGATAAGGTGAAGATCGAGGAGGCTGCGAATCGCCCAGCGTCTACTCGAGATCGAAGAGGGTCAGATCGATAGCGTCCGCCATCGCCTTGTAGCCGATATCGGTCGGGTGCAGGCTGTCTTCCGAGAAGCCGGGCCGAAAACGACTCGGCTGGGCCGGGTCGCGAGTCGCGGCGTCAAAATCGATGACAGCATCGTAGGCTCCGCTCGTTCGGATCCACTCGTTGACCGCTTGGCGCTTCACTTCGTTTCCTGGGCTGAAGTAGAAAGCGCCTTCGAACGGCGTCAGCGTGGCACCGTAGATCTTCAGCCCTCGGGCATGGACACGAGCAATCAGCTGGCGATGACCGGCGATGATCTCGTCGGCGCTCGCCTCCTCCGGCGCCAGCGTCCCGCCGAGCCCGATGTCGTTGATCCCCTCGAGAACCACGACATGGGTGACACCGGGCAAGCTCAAAACGTCGAGGTCTAGTCGGGCCAGGGCGTTGACACCGAAGCCACCCAGGTCGTGCAGAACTCGGTTGCCAGCGATTCCGGCATTCACGACACCGAGGGGGCCAGAGCCGCGAGCCGCGAGTCGCCTCGCCAGATGATCGGGCCAGCGGCTGTTGGCGTCGACGGTCGACAACGTGCCGTCGGTGATGGAGTTTCCTATGGTTACCACAACGCCGGTTCTCTCAGACGGCCTCACCTCCACAGCAGTGAGGAAGAACCAGGACTGGGAAGTCTCCGCGTCAGATATCTGCTCGGTCGCGGTAAAGTTTCCCGGAGGCGAGACGTAACTCGTCTGGAGCGCCGTTCCGTGCGAGGTGGGCGTCCCGGTGTCGGACGGGAAGTAGATGCTGATCGCCAGATCGGCCAGCGGCCGCACTTCCAGACCCACCGGATCACTGAGCACGAACGCGCCGACGGGAACCGTGATGGAGGTCTCGGTACCAAACGTCAGCGCCCGATCCGACGCCGCCTCGATCTGCGCTCCCCCTCTCCTCGAGGCGATGTGAACGGCTCCGATCTTCAGAGGAAGACTTCCATGCCGGTTGGAGATCCGTACACGGACGCTGTCACCGCCGACCGAGGTGTGCACGATCTGACGCAGAGTCCGATTCTCGAACGCGCTGCCAGTCGCCGCGGCCTGCCCGAAGCTTCCAGGAGTACTCGGGCTGGCGCCCCAGGTCGCCACCCACCGTGAGGCTTGCGAGGTGTCCTGGCCCAGTGTGAGCGCAGGCAGGCTGAGGGCAACGGCAGTGGCGAAGACAGCCAACCGCAGGCCCCTTGGTCCGAGGCCAAGCCCCCTCCCGTGGCGCAAGAAGAACATCCGCGTAGAGCAGCCGGTTGAGACTGCGGCTTGTCCCAAGGTCATCTTGTCGATCTCCGTTAGCGTGTGGGCTGCGCCAGCAGCCATGGAATAGATTCAAGAGAGTATCCCTTTTGGATCCGCACAATCCCGCCGAACACCGCTGCAGCAAACCCTCTCTCATTCCAGATCGTGCTCGGCGAAGAGCGAAGGGCGGGCCGGACCGCGGACAGCCGCCCCGAGATGGAGTGAGACGGTGCTCCAACCACGCGTGTCGGGTCGTCCGTCCCTGGTCTCAGGGATCCGTTCCATGAACGATCCCAGCGGCCCGGTCGAGTCCATCCGTCGACTGTAAGATCTTCCCCCTCAGGCGGTGCGGGTAATCGTCCGGCAGTGCATCCAGCCACTCCTTGACCTCGGCCGCCAATCCGGGGTCGTCATGGGATCCCAGAGTCGACCCGAGCCAACCTTGCGGGAAGAAGATGTCCCCCGTCCGCTGGATCTCTTCCACCATCTCCAGACTGGCGACCACAAAACGCTGAGAATGACGGGTCCGCGTGGGGTGGTGCAAATAGCCCAGGGCGGTAAGCACCCACGGCTCCCGCGCGCGATTCTCGGGATCCCTCAGGCTCTCGAAGAACGCCTCTCGCACGGCCGGGTCCTCAGACAAAGCAGGGCGTACGAACAGGAATCGAGCCTTCCGATCGGGGTTGTCGATCCTCTCGAACTGACGTTCGAGGATTTCCTCGGCGTCCGCTTCCTCCAGGATGGCAAGGGTCGTGGCCATACTCGTGTAGTCCTCGACCGAGAATTTCATGCCTCGAACCGAATCAACCTGCGCCCAAATCCGTCGGAGCCGAGCCAGTCCCGCGGGCGTACTCACCACGTTCCGCCAGGCGTTGAAGTAGGACGATTGCCGGGTCGCGATAGTCGTTCGTTCGACCTGACCCCAGAGCATTTCCTCGGTCGATGTGGCCTGGGCCACTCTCTCGTCTTCGCTCAGATACCCCCAGAATGTGGATCCGAGATATCCGAGAACTCGTTGAAGACTCTGTTCGTCTTCCTCCTCCACTGCGCCACGGAGGAGAAGCGCGTACCAATCGGCAACAGCGACCTCTCTCTCGAGGACAGCGTCCCAGAGGGTCACCCAGGCGATGCCCCTGGTCTTGGCATCAGGAATCTCGGGGAGAGTCTCGATCAGGCGTTGCCGGCTTCCCGCGTCCAGATGGAAATGCCCGTACTCGAACCCCCCTCCGTTCGGGAGAACGAAATCTGGAGCGTCACGCCCGACCCAGTCGCCGAGCGAGAGCGGCTCGCCGTCCAAGCGCACCCGCTCGGTAGAGAGCGTCCCACCGGCCGAGAGCGTGATTTCCATCGTCTGGGGCCAGACACGCCCCTCACCGGCCGGATCACTCTGTGAAATTCGAAGGTCGCTGACACGTCCATCTTCGAGCGTGAGTTGCGTGGACACCGTGGGCCTGCCCGGTTCTTCCACCCACACCCGACTCCAGTCTACCAGGTCCTCATCACTGAGGTCGTCCAGAATACCGATCAAGTCCGGCCAGGTGGCGTTCGAGTGTGCGAACTCGGTCAGGTACTCACGCATCCCGTCGCGGAAAGTCTCTTCGCCGAGCAGCAACTCCAACTGGCGCATCACGATGGGAGCCTTCTGATAGATGATCGCACCGTAAAGGGTGCCTGCCTCCCTCAGATTCTCCAGCGGCTGACGCAGGGCGTTGGCACCGGCCGTGCGGTCCACTCCGTAAGCGGTGTTGTGATGGGCCAGGAAGAACCGCAGATCGTGATTCAGGTCGGGAAAGGACGGATTGATGATCTTGGCCGCCATGAAGTTCGCGAAAACCTCTTTGGTCCAGACGTCATTGAACCAGGCCATCGTCACCAGATCGCCGAACCATTGATGTGCGGTTTCGTGGGCGATCAGACTCGCCCGTCCGATGATCTGATCCTGCGTTGCCGACTCGTCCAGAAGAAGAGACCGCTGACTGTAGAAGATCGATCCCGGATGTTCCATCCCACTGTACTGAAAGGGCGGAATGAGTACGAAGTCGAACTTGCCATAGGGGTACTCGATCTGGGTGTAGTCCTCCAGCCAATCCAACGCGGTCTCGTGCAGATCGAAGACAGCATCCAGATTGCGGGCCACCTTCACGGCATCGGTCTCGCGATGGAACATCCGAAAAGTACGTCCCCCCCGCTCTGCCTCCTCGATCTGAAAGTCCCCCACGGCAAAGGCGAGGAGGTAGGTCGGGATAGGCTTCGTTTCCCGGAAGGCGTACCGGGTCCGTCCTCCGTCCAGGAGTTCCTGGGCGACCTCCGCGCCATTGGCCACCGCCACCCACTCGGACGGAATTTCCAGCGTCAGGCTGAAGGGTGCCTTCAGATCGGGCTGGTCGAAAATCGGCAACGAAAAATGGGCCCTGTCAGGAACGAACAGAGTGTAGAGGAAATCCGGATTTCGGTTGAGGGCCTCGTCGCCGGCCTCGAACTCAATGCTCACTTCATTGTACGCGTTGTTCGTGAACGCGGAGTGGTCGATGACCAGGTGGTCGAAGACCGGAGTCCAATCGGCCGCCTTTCCGTTGACATAAACGGTTCGCACACGTTCGCCCGGGTCCTTGAAGTCGATGACTACGGGATTGTTGGACTGGTCGCGCAGCGTGAACTGTGTGATCAGGGTTCCCGTGAGCCCTTCTGCGTCGCGCGGTACGCTCAGTTCATAGGCATAATTCAGATCTGCAAGCGTACCTCTCCTGTGGCGGGCGAGTTCTTCAGAGACGCCTTCCTCCAACAGCAGCACATCGGGCTGGCCAACACACCCCACACCGAACGTCACGAGCCCTACCGCCATCCGTCGCAGACCATCTAGCACTCGCACCTCCGCTGTGTATCCCGAACCGCTCTTCCGTCCATGTCAGGAAACTGCCGGGCCCCGATGATCCCGTCCAGAGACGTGGAATGAGGAGGGCGAGTCGCTCGAGGAACCGGATGGAGGTGAGCAAGAGAGCGGTGCCACCGCCGGTGCGGGATTGGCGAAATGATACACGATGCGCTCGCCTCCGGTTGCACCGTTTGCTCTAATTGTCGATCTTGCCCGCAGACGCACAACGTCGACGCAGAAATCCTTGGTGGTTGCGGGTACGCCAACAGCCACGTGGCACAGACCAGAAAGGCGGGGGACGATGTACCAACTGATACGACGCACGCTCGGAGCCACGACCCTCATGCTCGTGCTGACCGCGAGTAATGCAAAATCTCAAGACGGTCAGCCAGCCTTTGCGGTGCGATCCGTCCTCGAAGGAACCTGGCAACTCATCGAATGGCATGTCGGCGACATCGTGCTCGAGTCTCCGGATATGGAGGGGCGCTGGATGGTCTACGACGGGGTCGTGATGGCCACGCGGCACCGCGAGGGTCCCGGCGACGACTTCGAGTCCACGGCTGGGTACGGAGCCTACCGTTGGACACCGACGCAATGGATCTATGGATACGAGCGCTCCGAAGACTTACGTGGACCATCAGCGGAGGATGCCGAGCTGAGGATCACGGGATCGAACCCTATCCGGATGAGCACGTTCGACATCATACTTGAGGGCGACATGCTCATTCTCGACGGCGAGGCTTTGCGTTGGGAGTACGATATTCCCAATGAGACTTTCGATATGAAAAGCACCGCCACGGGCCGGACCATTCGGAAGTACCGCAAGATACATTAGAGTTCCTTGGTCTCAGCGTCGGCCGCGTTACCATGTAACGGGTCGGTCTGGACGTGTTCCTTGGATTTCTCGAAGTAGTTGAGGGCGACCCCGTGAGACGGCGCTCCCACCACGCGCCTCAGGGCGTCAGACGATTCATGAGCCGCGGAAACGGAATCATCTCCCGCACGTGCGGCCGTCCTGTGATCCATGCCACCGTTCGTTCCAGCCCGAGTCCGAAGCCTGAGTGGGTGAACGTTCCATAACGCCTCAGGTCGAGATACCAGGAGTATGTATCCTCCGGAAGCTTCTCCTCCCGGATCCGCGCCAGCAGCTTGTCGAGATCGTCTTCACGCTGGCTCCCTCCGACGAGCTCACCGTATCCAGGCACGAGCAGGTCGTTACAACGGACCGTCCTCGGGTCATCCGGATTTTCCTTCATATAAAAGGCCTTCACAGCCTTCGGGTAGTCATGGACAAAGACGGGCTGATCGAACTGCTCGGCCAGCAACATTTCGTCGGGTGCCCCCAAATCGCGACCCCACTCTATCTCACTCCCCTTCTCCTGTAGAAGCGCGACGGCATCCGTGTAGGAGATGCGCGCGAAGGGCTGGGCAATCGTCTCCAACTCCGAGGTGTCCCGCTCGAGCACCGCGAACTCACGACTACACCGCTCAAGCGTCCTTTGGACGAGGTAACAGACGAGGTCCTCCTGGAGGTCCATGTTGTCGTCCGAGTCGGCAAACGCGACCTCCGGCTCGAGCATCCAGAATTCGGTGAGATGGCGGCGTGTCTTGGATTTTTCGGCCCGAAACGTGGGGCCGAAGCAGTACACCTTCCGAAAGGCGGGGCACGCCGTCTCGACATACAGCTGACCGGTCTGAGCCAGGAAGGCGGACTCACCGAAATAGTCGGTCTCGAATAGCGTGCCCGCGGACTCACCGATGGAGCCGGTGAGGATAGGTGTGTCGATGCGGACGAAGTCCCGATCATAGAAGTAGTCGTGTATGGCCTGCTCGACCTCGTGGCGAACGCGCAGACCCGCGCGCTGGAGGCTGGACCGAAGCCAGAGATGGCGGTGATCCAAGAGGAATTCGACCCCGTGCTCCTTGGGCTGGATCGGGTACTCCTCCGAAGCTCCGAGTAACTCCAAACGGGTGACGCCGACCTCATATCCGCCGGGTGCTCGTGGCTCCTCGCGTACCTCGCCGCTCAGGGCCACAGAACACTCCTGCGTGAGCAACTCCAGCAGCGCCCAGGTGTCCTCCGGAAGCTCCTTCTTGAGGAGTACGCCCTGGACGAGCCCCGTACCGTCTCTTACGACAACGAAGCCGACCTTCCCGTGACTGCGCGTGTTCTCGACCCAACCGAGAATGGTGACCGCCCCCCCTACGTGGTCCCCCAGGGTTCCGACTTCGGTGATCTCTTCCTGACTCATATCGGAGGTTGTTGAAGGCGTACAGTGGGCCGCCACCCACACCAATGCACAAGTAGGGGGGATGCCACAGCCCCGGAGAGTAGTGGCGTTATCCGACGGAGAAAAGCTTCAGCCGCTCCGCGTACCGATGGTCCATCAACTCCCTGATCCGCGTGACCCCGTCGCCGCTCAACTCCGGGTCGGTCTCGACCAGAGCCCGGGCTCGACCCTGGGCCTCCGACAGGAGGCTCTCGTCCCTCATAAGGTCGGCGAACCGCAGAACAGGATCCCGTCCGTGCTGTTGGGCGCCGAAAAGGTCTCCCTGCCCGCGTATACGCAGGTCGGCGCGGGCCACGGCGAAGCCGTCGGACGTGTCTCTGAAGATCTTCAGCCGCTCGGCCGCGGCTTCGCCTGGTTCGGCGATGAGTACACAGTAGCTCTTCGCGGCCCCACGCCCCACCCGGCCCCTCAGCTGATGAAGTTGCGACAACCCGAAGCGCTCCGCGTGCTCCACCACCATTACGGACGCGTTAGGTACGTCGATGCCAACTTCGATCACGGTGGTCGCGACCAGCACGTCGATATCCCCCGCGAGAAACGCCCGCATAACCTGGTCCTTCTCCGCACCCGACCGTTGGCCGTGAATCAGGCCAACCCGTCGGTGCTGGAAGGCCTCGGCCGAGAGGCGTTCGTACTCTTCGGTAGCGGACCGTAGGTCCACCTTGTCGGAGTCCTCCACCAGCGGGTATACGATGTAGGCCTGACGCCCCGCCTCGAGTTCCTCGTCCACGATGCGGTGGACTTCGCCTCGCTTGCTCGGGTACCGGAGCAACGTCTTCACGGGTCTTCGACCCTCCGGCATCTCGTCAAGAAGGGACAGGTCGAGGTCTCCGTATAATGTCATCGCCAACGACCTCGGGATCGGAGTCGCCGACATGATGAGCGTATCCGGCGGAATCTCGCGCTCTCCCAATGCCATCCGTTGTTTTACGCCGAACTTGTGTTGTTCGTCGACCACGACCAATCCGAGGTCTCGAAATTCAACAGTCTCCTGGATCAGCGCGTGTGTGCCTACCGTGAGTGCAGCGCTACCATCAGAAAGCGCCTTCAACGCCTTTTTGCGCTCCGAGGTCGTCAGCGAGCCCGTCAGTATCCCGACGCTCAGGCCAAGAGGCTCCACCAGCTCTCTCAGCTTGCGTACGTGCTGCTCCGCGAGAAGCTCCGTCGGCGCCATGAGGACTGACTGGCGTCCGCTCTCGGCGGCCAGGAGCATCGCGAAGAGGGCGACGATCGTCTTACCCGACCCAACATCCCCTTGCAAGAGACGGTTCATCCTCCGGTCGGAACTCATGTCGGCGTAGATCTCGCGGAGGACCCTGGCCTGTGCTCCTGTCAGCTTGAAGGGCAAAGCCTCGTGCAGAGGCCGGATGAACTCGTTGCTTCGCTCGAACACGAGTCCGGGCTTCATGGCCGTTTCTTGGTAGCGGGCCTGAGCCTGAACGAGCTGGAGGAAGAACAATTCGTCGAACGCGAGGCGCCGGCGGGCGGCCTCCGCAGCGCTCAACGAAGACGGCCGATGGAGGACCCGAAGGGCATCCCCGAGGCCCTGCAACGAAAGCTTGCTCCGCTCCTCCCCGGTGAGATACTCCTCCTCGGCTACCTCCGTCAGGAGCACGTCGAGATTTTTCTCGAACAGCCCCCGAAGGATCCACTGCGGGACCTCCTCGCTCGCCGGATACGTTGAAAAGACGTGCCCTTTCGTCACCTGGGGCCCTGCGGCGGCGGGGGAGTCGTCAGAGGCGCGAGCCAACACCGTGAATTCTCGTGGCTGAAGCTGCCTCCCGTGGAAGAACTTCACGCGCCCCGTCACCAGCAGGAGATCTCCTTCGTGGAGCTTCCGCTCCAGCCAGGGCTGCCCAGGCCAGGCGCACGTGATCATCCCCGAATCGTCTTGCAGGACGGCTTGAAAGATGCGAAGGCCCTTGCGGGTGGGGATCACACCCTTCGAGCGCACCCGCCCCACCGCTGTGACGTCCATACCGACCTGCAGATGCTCCATCGGTTCGATCGTGGAGGCGTCGTCGTAGCGTCGCGGCACGTGGTACAGGAGATCGCGAGCGGTCACGATTCCCATCCTACCCAGCGCCTCCGCCCGAACCGGCCCCACACCCTTCAGAAACTGGATCGGTTTGTCCAGCCTGAAAAAGTTCACTCCTCGAAGACCCCCTCTACGAAATCATCGGGATCGAAATCGGACAGATCGTCGATCCCCTCTCCGGACCCCACGAGCTTGACCGGTAGCCCGAACTCGTGTTGGAGACCCACCACGATACCACCACGTGCCGTGCCATCCAACTTGGTCAGGATGATGCCGGACAGGTCGACCGCGCCACTGAAGGAGCGCACCTGAGCCACCGCGTTCTGGCCGACCGTCCCATCCAATACGATCAGGCACTCGTGTGGAGCCCCTTCACACTGGCGGCGGATCACACGATCGACCTTCTGAAGCTCCTGCATGAGGTTCCGCTGGGTGTGAAGGCGCCCGGCCGTATCCACCAGAACGACGTCCAACTCCCGGGCTTCGGCAGCGGTGATGGCATCGAACGCCACGGCGGCGGGATCGCCCCCCTGTTGGCCCGCGACCAAGTCTGCGCCGACCCGCTCCGACCACACACGCAGCTGCTCTACAGCACCTGCCCTGAAGGTGTCTGCCGCAGCGAGCATCACGCTTCGCCCCTCGCCCCGGATACGGTGTGCGAGCTTGGCCACGGAGGTCGTCTTACCCACCCCGTTCACGCCAACGATCAGGTAGACCGTCGTACCGGTTTCCGCCATCTGAAGAAAGGAAGACCCG
>Ga0114996_10004611_pt1 | contig 16449 bp, 11 predicted proteins | sample ArcticOcean_MG_C_4_FD_87039 | JGI IMG/M metagenome (GOLD analysis project Ga0114996, IMG submission 87039) | Marine microbial communities from western Arctic Ocean - ArcticOcean_MG_CB4_134 | ecosystem: Environmental > Aquatic > Marine > Oceanic | place: Arctic Ocean: Canada Basin | collected...
CTCGCCGCTGTGCTGCTGCACATCGTCTCCGCCTACCGCCTGACGGTCCTGAATCGCAGCGCACGACCGATCGGCTATCGGGAGACGGCGCCTGAGGTCAGCAACTACGCGACCCGCACCATGGCGTGGAGCGGAACCATCGTCCTCGCCTTCATCCTCTTCCATCTGGCGCATTTCACCTTCGGCACCGTCCAGCCCGAGAGCTTCGCCTGGGCGGACGCGGCGAAACCGAACGTCTACAAGATGGTGATCGTCGGATTCCAATCCGCGCCGATCGCGGCCACCTACATCATCGCCATCGCGCTGCTCGGCATGCACTTGAGCCACGGCGTAACGAGCATGTTCCAGAGCCTGGGAGTTCGCCATCCGCGCTACGACGCCTTGATCGCGAAGGTGGGCCCCACATTCGCCACGCTCTACGTTCTCGCCAACATCACCATGCCGGTCGCAGTGCTCGCCGGCTGGATCGCTTAAAAGGGGAGGGTCCAATGGTTCTCAAATCCAACGCCCCGACCGGAGATCTCGCCACCTCGTGGGAGCGCCATCGCTTCGACATGAAGCTGGTCAATCCCGCCAACAAACGAAAGCACCGCATCATCGTGGTCGGTTCGGGGCTCGCCGGAGCGTCCGCGACCGCGACGCTCTCCGAGCTCGGCTACCCCGTCGACTGCTTCTGCTTCCAGGACAGCCCCCGGCGCGCCCACTCCATCGCTGCCCAGGGCGGAATCAACGCCGCCAAGAACTATCAGAACGACGGCGACAGCGTGTACCGCCTCTTTTACGACACCGTGAAGGGCGGCGACTTCCGCTCCCGCGAGGAGAACGTGTATCGCCTCGCCCAGGTGAGCGTGAACATCATCGACCAATGCGCTGCGCAGGGCGTCCCCTTCGCCCGAGAGTATGGCGGCAACCTCGCGAACCGCTCCTTCGGCGGCGCCCAGGTCTCCAGGACTTTCTATGCCCGCGGCCAGACGGGGCAGCAGCTTCTCCTCGGCGCCTACTCGGCGCTGAACAAGCAGATCGAGTCCGGCGGGGTCACGATGCACACCCGCACCGAGATGCTCGACATCATCGTCATCGACGGAAAGGCGCGGGGAATCGTCACCCGCGATCTCATCAGCGGCGAGATCTCGAGCCATGTGGCGGACGCAGTGATCCTCGCGACCGGCGGCTATGGCAACGTCTTCTACCTCTCGACCAACGCCATGGGATGCAACGTCACGGCGTCCTACCGGGCGCATAAGCGGGGCGCCTTCTTCGCCAACCCCTGCTTCACCCAGTTTCACCCGACCTGCATCCCGGTCTCGGGCGAGCACCAGTCCAAGCTGACGCTGATGAGCGAGTCGCTCCGAAACGACGGACGCGTCTGGGTTCCGAGAGAGGCCGGAGACGACCGGGCACCCAATGACATTCCCGACGAGGACCGGGACTATTATCTTGAGCGGAAATACCCCAGCTTCGGGAACCTCGTTCCCCGGGACATCGCGTCCCGGAGCGCCAAGGAGGCCTGCGATGAGGGCCGCGGCGTCGGACCGGGGAAGCGCGGCGTGTACCTGGATTTTCGAGACCCGATCAATCGACTCGGACGGGACGCGATCCAGCAGCGCTACGGCAACCTCTTCGACATGTACGAGCGCATCACGGGAGAAGATCCCTACAGCGTTCCGATGCGCATCTATCCAGCATGCCACTACACGATGGGCGGCCTCTGGGTGGACTACAACCTGATGAGCAACCTCGAGGGGCTGCACGTGCTCGGAGAGGCCAATTTCTCCGACCACGGCTCCAATCGCCTCGGCGCGAGCGCTCTGATGCAGGGCCTCGCCGATGGCTACTTCGTGATTCCGTACACCATCGGAAACTACATCGCGAGCGCGGACATCCCCGCCATCACCACCGATCATCCCGAGGTGAAAAAGGCCGAGGCCGGCGTTCAGGAGAAGCTCGACAGGCTCCTCGCCATCGGGGGGACCCGGACACCGGACGACTTCCACCGGGAGCTGGGCCAGCTCATGTGGCTGCATTGTGGCCTGGAGCGCACGAAAGAGGGCCTGGCGGAGGGGATCCAGAAGGTCCGAGCGCTCCGCGAGGAGTTCTGGAAGGACTTGAAGCTCGTCGGGGACTCCGACGAGCTCAACATGAGCTTGGAGAAGGCCGGACGCGTCGCAGATTTCCTCGAGTTCGCGGAGGTGATGATGTTCGACGCCTCCCACCGCGAAGAGTCGTGCGGCGGCCACTTCCGCGGTGAATACCAGACTCCGGAAGGGGAAGCCCTCAGAGACGACGCCAACTTCACCTATGTCGGCGCATGGGAGCACACGGGGGTCGGCGCAGAGCCGAACCTCCACAAGGAAGTCCTGGAGTTCTCTTCAGTGAAACTGGCGACACGGAGCTACAAATGAACCTCACGCTTCACGTCTGGCGGCAACGCAACGCCGATGAAAAGGGTGCATGGGAGACCTACCCCGCGAACGACGTCAGTCCGGACATGTCGTTTCTGGAGATGCTCGACGTCGTGAACGAGGGGCTGCTCGGAGACGACAAGCGCCCGATCGCCTTCGATCATGACTGCCGCGAGGGGATTTGCGGCATGTGCTCCATGGTGATCAACGGCCGCCCTCACGGACCTCAAAAGGCCACCACGACCTGCCAGCTCCACATGCGCCAGTTCTCGGACGGCGACTCCATCACCATCGAGCCCTGGCGTGCAGCGGCATTCCCCGTAGTGCAGGACCTCGTCGTGGATCGGGCCTCCTTCGACCGGATCCAACAGGCAGGAGGCTACGTCTCCGTCCGGACGGGGAGCGCCCCCGACGCGAACGCGATCCCCATCGGGAAGGCCGTGGCGGATCGGGCGATGGATGCCGCCGAATGCATCGGATGCGGCGCCTGCGTCGCGGCCTGCAAGAACGCCTCTGCGATGCTCTTCGTCGGCGCGAAGGTGACCCAGCTGAACATCCTCCCCCAGGGCCAGCCCGAGCGCGAGAAGCGAGCGCTGGGCATGGTGGCCACGATGGATCGGGAAGGCTTCGGCAACTGCACGAACACCTACGAGTGTGAGGCGGCCTGTCCGAAGGAGATCAGCGTGGACGTCATCGCCACGCTCAATCGCGAGTACTTGAAGGCGAGCATCTCCTCGCGCTGATCGGGGGAGCGCAGGCCAACCGCCTGAGCATGTTCAGACAACGAGGGACTGAAAGACAGAATGCTCTTCAACTCTCTCGAGTTTCTGGTCTTCCTCCCCATCGTCGCGCTCGTGTTCTTTCGTCTCCGTCACGCGAAGCGCTGGGCATGGCTCCTCGCCGCGAGCTACTTCTTCTACATGTGGTGGAAGCCCGCGTATGCGGTGCTGATCTTCGGCTCGACGGTCGTGGACTATTTCGTCGCGCTCCAAATGGGCGCCACCGAAAATCCCCGGCTGAAGAAGGCGCTCCTCGGACTGAGCCTCGCCGTCAATCTTGGGCTCCTCTTCACGTTCAAATACCTCGGTTTTTTCAACGACGCGCTGACGGAAGGCCTCGCGATGGCGGGGATCGCCTGGGACGCGCCGGAGCTCGGACTGCTCCTCCCCGTGGGGATCTCGTTTTACACCTTCCAGACCCTCAGCTACACGATCGACGTCTACCGCGGGCGCCTCGAACCGCGCCGCCACTTCGGCACCTTCGCCCTCTTCGTCTCGTTCTTTCCCCAGCTCGTGGCGGGTCCCATCGAGCGCGCCTCCCGACTCATTCCCCAGCTCGAGGCGGAGGTCCGCCCCGATCTCCAGCGCTTCGTCGAGGGGGGAAAGCGCATCCTCTGGGGGTTGTTCAAGAAGGTCGTGGTCGCCGACCGGCTGGCGATCTACGTGGACGCCGTCTACGCCGATCCCGGCGCCCATGATGGCCTCACCCTCATCCTCGCGACCTATTTCTTCGCCTTCCAAATCTACGCCGACTTCTCCGGCTACTCGGACATCGCCATCGGAGCCGCGCGGATCCTCGGCTACGATCTGATGGAGAACTTCCAGCGGCCCTATTTCGCGCGCAACATCAGCGATTTCTGGCGTCGATGGCATATCAGCCTCTCCACCTGGTTTCGCGACTACGTCTACATCCCCCTCGGCGGCAATCGGGTCGGCGCCCTGCGATGGCATGTGAACCTGATGATCGTGTTCGTCGTCAGCGGCCTCTGGCACGGCGCGAACTGGACCTTCATCGTGTGGGGAGGGCTCCACGGCGCCTATCTGATCACGGCGATCCTCACGGCGAACCTCCGGGAGCGAATCGCCGGCGGCCTCGGCATCGCCAGCAGACCGCGACTGCATCGCGCCTGGGAGGTCTGCATCACCTTCCACCTCGCCCTCGTCGCCTGGGTCTTCTTTCGAGCGGACTCGGTGGGAGACGCCTTCGCGATCTTTGAAGGATCTCTCAATGGCCTGGGCCCTCACCTGAGCGCGCTCTTCGCCGGAGACGTGAGCACGCTGCATCGGGCGCTGGTCATGGACGTCGGCGTGAGCGCGCTGGACTTCGCGCTCAGCCTCGCCGCGCTCGCATGCCTCCATCTCCATGACTGGTGCCGGGAGGATTGGGACATCGCCAGCCGACTGGGATCCCATGCGCGGTTGATCCGGGTGCTGTTTTACGATCTCGTCTTCTTTGCGATCCTGCTCTTCGGCGTGTTCGGAGCGCAGCAATTCATCTACTTCCAGTTCTAGGACACCCCTTGGCTCAAGACACCCCCCGCAGCAGCTCCATCGGACGACTCGAGATCGTGAATCTCGTCGTGGTGGTGTTGATCGTGGCGGGCGTCGCCGGGCTGAACCGTGTCGTCGACCCCTTCCAGCGCCATGCCGACTTCGATCTGGGCCTCCACCACCGGGAGGTGACCTGGCGGATGAGCTACCCGCATTTCAACCTCGCCACCTGGCTTCGAGCGCCGAGCGAAGGAGTCCTGCTGGGCGACTCGCGGATGCTCCAGATCCAGCCCGAAGCGCTGGAAGAAGCCACGGGACTCTCGTGGACGAACATGGCCGCGGGCGGAAGCTCCGGACGGGACATCGTGGAGAACCTGCGCTTCGTCCTCACGCACACCGCCCCCCAACACGCGGTGATCGGGTGGAATCTGAACCTCTTGAACGGCGCGCATCAAACCGATCACGTGGCGAGCGCACGGGAGATCATCGAGAGTCCGCTTCGCTACCACCTCAACCCATTCATCACCAAGGCGAGCGCGTTCCTGCTCTACGAGAAATGGACCGGCGAGAACCCGATCAGCGAGACGCCGCCGATGTCTCCCGAGCAGTTCTGGGAGCACCAACTGAAGGTCACCGCCGCGTTCGCCTACCGGGATTTCCAGATGCCAGACGCGCTCCTCGCGGATCTCTCCAGCGCGGTGGAAGAGGCGCGGGCGAAGGGCACGCGGGTCACGTTTCTCTTCTTCCCAACCCACGCGGATCTGCATCAGGTCGCCCGGGACATGGGCGTCGCCGATGAATATGCGGAGTTGAAGCGACAGATCACGGCTCTGGGACCGGTTGTCGACTGGGACAGGACGAGTCCGTTGACCACGGACAGGGCCCATTTCTCGGACCCCTGGCATTTCAAACCAGAGGTCGCGCCTCAGCTGCTGAGAGGACTCGTCCGGAGCGTGAAGGCCTCCGACCGAAGCGGCTCTACTTCGCCGCGGCCTTAGCGGTCCGCTTGACGACCTTTCCGTCGAAGCCGGCCTTCTTGAGCGCGGTGACCAGCGCTGCGTCCTGGGACGCGTCGCAGACAGGCCCCGTTGCGGCGACAGTGGCCATGCCCTTTTCGAAGTTCACGGTCGCCGTCGAGACGCCGTCCTGGGTCTCGAGCGCCTTCTGAACCTTCGGCGAGCAGCCGACGGGGCAGCTCATGCCCGTGACCTTCACCTCGATGTCGCAGGCGCTGGACGCCTCCGCGGGCTCCTCGGCCGTGGCAGTGAAGGCGAAGCCGCCGAGTCCGATGACGATGAAACCAATGAAAGTGATTGTATTGATGCGCATGCTCTTTCCTCGTGTTGGCAGACCCTCTCCGGGCCGGCGACGGGACCATATCCCAACCCGAATCCCGATGCGAGCGCTATTGAACAAACCCTTCCGGGCGATTCCCCATTCCCCCGCCTTCGAGAAGAGGTGCGTGCCGTTGTGGATGGTGGTAGAATTCGGGTCCGAGCGAGCACCCAGAGACCCGAACGAGGACATCCCTTGACCTTGGATTTCCGAAAAGACGCGGACGCGCCGGACCTGCTCGCCGAGACCACAGAGGTCTCCTCCTCACGTGAACACTCCGAAGGCGTCCCAGGACAGGGCCTCGCCGAACAGATGGCGGCCGTCTCCCCAGGCGGCGGCATCGTCCAGCAGCTCGAGGCCGTTCGACCCGGTGCCATCCGAGAGCCCGGGGCCGTCCAAAAGGTCGCGGCTGCGGGCGTCCAGGGAGGCGGATCCCAGCTTCCCCACGCGAGCGAGATCCAAGCCGCTTTTGGTCATCACGACGTCGGGAGCATCGACTCGCATGTCGGCGGCGCCGCGGGCGCCGCGAACCGCGCCATGGGCGCCGAGGCCTACGCCACGGGAAACCAGGTGGCCTTCGAGTCCGCCCCCGACCTCCACACCGCCGCACACGAAGCGGCTCACGTCGTGCAGCAGCGCGCCGGAAACAGCCCCAGCGGCGGCGTAAGCACGCCCGGCGACTCCCTGGAGCACAACGCAGACGCCGCGGCCGATGCGGTCACATCCGGTCGCTCGGCGGAAGGACTCCTGGATTCCGTCGCCTCTCCCGGCGCAACGGGCGGGGGCGACGCCGTTCAATGCAAGGAGGCGGGTTCCAGCAGCGACATCCACTACGAAGAGGTCCAGGAGGGGGAAACGGAGGACATGACCTACCAGGAGGGGAGCGCGATGGTGGTGGGCTCTGCCGGAGACACCCAGCAGGCCTATGACGCCTCGTTCACGCCGCGTCTCATCCAGTTCATGGAGTACTACCCGGAATCCAGCCTGGACGAACTCTTGGAGTACATCTCGGGCAAGAAGTTCGATGTCCACTCCAAGACGGGTCATGCCGAGCACCACGCCACGATCGCGGAATATGGCGCCCCGATGGCAGGGCGATCCGAGGGACAGGAACCCACGCGACGAGCCCAGCTGATCACCAACCAGAACTACAAGGCCATCTCCAAGCTCCAGACGCCCCACGAAGAGGGCGCAGCGCTGGGCGGAATGCTCGCCGGCCGGGGATTCAGCATGATCGCCCACAGCAAAGACAAGTCCGCGGCGGCGATGACGGCGCGCTATCTGGGGAGATTGGTCGACCCCGCCCAGCCCGGAGACGAGCTGGTCGCGTATTTCGCAGGGCACGGAGAACCTCGGGGGATGTGCGGAATCGACGACCTGGTCAACGAGCAGGACGACGTCATGACCAACAGCGAGATCGCGAGCATCACCCAGGCTGCCGTCGACAAGGGCGCGCACATGCGCTTCATCATGGATGCCTGCCATTCCGGCGCAGCGGCGGGCTTCGTGCGCAACGAGCAGATGAACGAACTCGCTCAAAACGACGCCGTGTTCCAATCGGGCGTGTGCGGCGCCTCTGCCATTCGGATCCACGCCTACAAATGTGCTCTCGTGGATCATTCCCGGGAGCGCGAGAGCACCCTCGCCGACTTGGAATGTCAGCTGGAAGCCCATATGGAGAACAAGCCCACCAGCGGCGCAGTAGCCCAGGCCACGCACGCCTGGCAGGAGCACAAGCTGAGGGACACGATCGCCCACGCCAAACAACGCCATGACCGACAAATCGACGAGCTGTGGGCGCGCTTCCATACGGCGTTGATGGCCATTTGTGACGCCCTCTGCCGAGCCCAGCAATGCCCCGTCCTCCATCCACCCAAGACCATCACGAACTACGTCCAGCTGGGCGCTCAGATCGACTATCTCGATTCCCTCATGAACGTGGCCATCGCAACACCCGCCCCGAGGGCATCCTCCGGCGCCGTCTGATCGGGCGCCTGGTCTTTCCCCGAGGCGCGTTGTCCGCTAGCCTCCCGCCCATGAAACGACATCCCCTCGCCCCATTCGCTCTCCTTGTACTCCTGATGAGCGCTCTCGCCTGCTCCAGCAACGACGCGCCGAACGACGGCGACGCGACGCCGGATGCCACCATCGACGCGTCGGACACCGCTCCCTCGGACGCGACGGAACCCGTCACGCTTCCGCTCACGCTGGAGAGCGGCGCGACCCGCCTCGTGGTCAGCGAAGACGGCAGCTTCGAGCTGCTGCGCGGTGAAGAGACGCTTCTTCGCTTCCCGGTCGGAGGCCTGGAGCTGGGCCGCGTGCCCGAAATCGAGAGCGATCGGAACTACGACCCGACCTATCTCGAGGCCGGACAATTCGGCGGGGATCTCGCCCCGAAGGTCAAAGATCTCCGCTGGGAAGCCTCGGGTGCCATCGTCGCGTTCGAGACCCGACCCGACGGCGCAGACTTCATGTTCAGCCTCGGCGAGGACAGCACCACCCTCGCCGTCACCATCTCCGCCGAAGACCGCTTCCTACTCCATTGGCACGGACCCTCCGAAGGGGACCTTCCCGTGTTCTTCCGACTCCGCCCGAGGGCAGACGCCGAGGAGAATTTCTACGGGCTCGGCCAGGTCAGCGACACCGTGACCCATCGCGGAAAGATCCGGGCGATGCAGCACGAGTTCTCGGATCTGGAGAGCGGCTACAACGAGACCCATGTCCCCGTCCCGCTCCTCCTCGGGACCCGAGGCTGGGGAATGCTCGTGGAGTCGTTTCGACCCGGCGTGTTCGCCGTCGCCACCGACGACGACGAGGAAATCCGAGCGACCTTCGGACTCCGCGAATCCCATGCGGACGGATTGCGGATTCACCTCTTCACGGAGGACCACCCGATCGATCTCGTGAAACATCATTACGCCATCACGGGGCAGCCGGGTGGCGTCGCGCCCTGGGCGCTGGGTCCCTGGATCTGGCGCGACGAGATCCCCGGGCAGGTCGAGGTGGAACAGGATCTCCAGACCATCCGGGACCTCGATCTCGCGACCACGGGCTATTGGATCGATCGGCCCTACGCGACGGCAGTGAACAGCTTCGACTTCAAGCCCTCGGACTATCCCGACCCGGAGGCGATGATGGCGCTGGCGGGCGACCTCGGCTTCCAGATGGCGCTCTGGCACACGCCCTACGTCGATCCGGACGACGCGATCAGCGAAGATCTCGCCGCCGTCGCCCAGGAGGCCGGCTACTTCGCCCCGGTGCTCGGCGCCTATCTCGACAAATGGGGACCGCCCATCGACTTCACGAACCCCGACGCCTTCGCCTGGTGGCAGTCGAACCTCGGTCCCTACCGGGACCTCGGCATCACCGGCTACAAGCTCGACTACGCAGAAGAGGTCGTGGTGGGCCTGCTCGGTGTCCGGGTTCCCTGGGAGTTCCACGACGGTTCGAACGAGTTGACGATGCATCGCGGCATCCAGCTCCTCTACCACCAGGTCTATCGCGAGATGCTCCCCGAAGAGGGCGGCTTCCTGCTCTGCCGGGCGGCGGCGTTCGGCGATCAATCCCAGGGCGTGATCATCTGGCCAGGAGACATCGACGCCATGATGACGCTCCAAGGAGAGACCATCGTCAACGAGGACGGCGTGGAGGTGAAGGCGGTCGGCGGGCTGCCGACAGCGGTGATCCAGGCCTCTTCGCTGGGGGCGAGTGGATTCCCGCTCTTCGCCGCCGACACGGGCGGATACCTGAACACGCCGCCCTCGAAAGAGACCTTCGTCCGCTGGTTCCAACAGAGCGCCTTCTCCCCGGCGATGCAGGTCGGGACGAACTCCAACGACCTCCCCTGGGCCTTCGGGAAGGACAAGATCCTCGATGAGGAGATGCTCGGCTGGTACCGGGACATGGCGCGGATCCACCTGCGACTGCACCCCTATCTCTGGACGCATTTCAAGGCGATCCCCGAGCACGGTCGCCCGATTCAGCGAGCGCTGGGGCTGGCCCATCCCGAGCTCGGCGTGCACCCCGACGACATCTACCTGCTCGGCGACGATCTGCTCGTCGCTCCCGTCGTCCGTGAAGGCGTCACGGAGCGCGAAATCCCGCTCCCCGAGGGCGAATGGGTCGACTGGTGGACCGGCGAGCGCATCGCGGGAGGCACAACCGCCACGCGCTCCGCGCCGCTGGACACGATCCCCGTCCTGCTTCGCGCCGGCGGCATGATCCCGATGCTTCGCCCGACGATCGACACCTGGACCGCGGGAGCTGCGGGAAAGAACGTCGACGCCTTCGAGGACGATCCCAACCCACTGCACGTCCTCACGACGCCCGCCGACTCCGGCAGCCTCACGGTCTACGACGGCACGGCGCTCTCGCTTGCAACGGAGGACGGCTCTCTCACGCTCACGCGCACGCCGGGCTCCCTCTTTGATGGGCATGTGATCTTCGAGGTGATCGGCGCGGGCGAGAAGCCGGCGAGCGTTCAGGTCGACGGCGAAGATGCCACGGAAGTCACCGACCTCGGCGCTCTCTCATCCGACGAGTCCGGCTGGATGTTCAGCGAAGAGCGCGGCGGGACGATCTGGGTTCAATTGGGCAGTTCGAGCGCTCAAATGACGTTGAAATGACTCGGGAGCGACCGCGAACCTTCACTCGGTGCGCTGGATCTGAGATCGCAGAAACTCCACAAACTCTTCCAACTCGCTCTCAAGCAGCGCAATTGAATAGACTCCGGGCTTCTCCAACGCTGTTTTGCGATCGTTGATGATCTTCGCGCACTCGTTTCCACGTCGATTTCCCACAAATATCCATAGGTGATCGTTGTCACCCAAGAGCTCCTGTCCCGGCGTATGCCAGGACGCCAGGAACTTTTCAGCTTGCGGAAGCAACCATTTTGCCGATTCCAGATCCATCCACATCGATTCACGAACAAGTCGGCCAAAGGCGCGAGGCCTAACGTGAATCAGACCGAGCAGCGGAAATTCAGTTGCATCAAATTGGAGCGACTCTTCCACACATTCCTCATCAACGCATCAAGCCGGATCAATCGCGTCGATGTCCGGTTGATTCAACGGTGGCGTCAATTCCTCTCGCTGGTGATTCCCGCTCACCAAGCGCAAACCGGTTCCATTTTCCTTGACCGCAACCTCTCTTCCTCCCAGTTCGCCGGTCTCCTGATACGTGGCACCCATTCCCGTGTAGAGTTCGTTGGCAGAAAACCGTTCGTCCAACTCTTCCCGCAGGATGGCCACCTCCGTCGCCATGCTCGCGGGTTGCCCTTTAACGGGAGTTGCGGCTGCAACATCGAACACCGATGGCAACACGGCGGGAGCAACTCCAGATGCATCCATGGCTGCGACGAAGCCCGGGTCTGCCATGGCCTGGGCTTTCATCTCGGGCCAATCCACCTGCCCCAGCTCGACCTGGCCACCAGGGCTCGACCCATCCGCGGTCGGAGGTACTGCAACGCTGGTATCCAGAATGCAAACCTCTATCTCCTTTTCGCCTGTATCATGCTTGTCTTGAATCCAATCCGTCGTCCACCCGACCTTCAGCATCCCCTCGATTGCAGTGCTTCCGCGCAGATCCGCTGGCTCCGTCGCAAACACAAACGGCGCATAGGGGTTTCCAAAGGTATTGTGATCGTCAAATGACTTCTTCGAGTTCACTCTCGCAATATAGCGGGGCATTTCACCGTTCTTGATCGCGGCCAGCACCTCCGCTTCCGAACGAGCCGTTTCTGTCTTGATCGAAGCCACCTGCTGGCTCAACGTCATGGCATCTTCCGCGTCCGCTGCGCTCTGGGCCGCGGCGGTGTCCCCGGCGCCTTTTTGTCCCCGCGCAAAGTCACCGCGCGTCACCTTTCCACCGGTGATGCCATCGGCGCTTGCACGCTGAACCGGCTTCTCCTGCACCGCCCCGGCGCTCGCCCCAGAAGGACTCGAATCCAGCAGGGACTCGGCGCTCTGGCCCGAGACGACGGTATCCGCGACCTGATCGGCATGGGTTTCGTAGGAATCGCCCGCAGCTCCCACGCCGCCCGGAACGGACACGCCGCCGCGCTGTTGGATGACGTGAGCCGCCTCATGGGCGGTCGTATGGAGAGAAGGCGCGGCCGAGTTGAACGCCACGCTGTCGCCGACCGTGTAGGCCTCCGCGCCGATGGCCGCCGAAGCCTGCTGGGCCGGCGCGTCCATGTGGGCGCTGACACCCCCGATGTCGTGATGGCCGAACGCATTCTGGATGGTGCTGGCATGGGGCATCGTGGCCCCGCCGCCCGTGAGTCCCTGGGAGGCCGCTTCCCGTACACCTGCATCCGTGGACGTGGCGCTCTCGCCGCCGGGGCGAAGCATCTGCACCTGAGACGCCATGGGATAGCCGCCGAGGCCCTTCTGCTGGACCGCCTCGAAATCCGAGGGCGGCTGGAGATTGCTCGACTGCTCCGCGTAGGTCTGGCCGAGGAGCGCCTCGGTGTGCCCGGAGATCTGGGACTGCTCGACTGCAGCGCGGGAAGCGTCCTGCTTGTCCGACTTCCCTTCCCGCTTCTGAGTTGCACCGCTCGACATGGCCATACCCTACTCGATCGGCCCACCGGGGGTCCACGCCGAGAGACCCCGGATCGACAGGTCGAGATCCGATGTGGTAACTGCAGGAAGAAGGCACACCAGCAGACCCGAGGAAGGGAGAGGATTCCGATGGATCCCGTCGAAGAACTGATCGGCGCCGCCATGGCCGGAAACACCGAGCGCGTGCAGAAGCTCCTCGCGGGCGGCGTGGATCCCAACGCCACCGAAGAAGGCTCCCATCGACGAGCCCTCGCCTACGCATCCAACGCCGGATCCGTCGAGACCGTGGCAATTCTCCTGGACTCCGGCGCCGACATCGACGCCATGGACTGCGACGGCTGGACGCCGCTGATGGTCGCCACCTCGTCCCGGGCCGAAGCGGTCGCCTCGCTTCTCCTGAGCCGGGGCGCGAACCCGAACACCTCGACTGGAGAGGGGCAGACGCCGCTGATGATCGCCGCCGCCATGGGCCTCGGAGAGCTCACGGATCAACTCGTACGCTCGGAAGCGAACACGGATGTGGCCCGCGACGACGGCTTCACCCTCCTGATGGCCGCGAGCCAGGGCGGCCTGCGCTCTCTGATTCAGGCGCTGGCCGATGACGGCGCGAACATCACGGCGGCGGATAGCGACGGCTGGACTGCGCTGCATTACGCCGCACGCTTCGCCAACGCCGTGACCGTCGAATTCCTCGTGGATCTCGGCGCCGATCCCAACGCCGTGAGCATCGGAGATGAGACGCCGCTGGTCGCAGCCGTGGCCGCAGGCGGATCGAATCGCATCACGGCGCTGATCGAACGCGGCGCCCGCATCGACTCCCGGGACATCGGCGGCTGGCCGCTCCTCGGAGTCGCTGTCTTGAACGGACGCGCCACGGTGATCCGCACCCTCCTCGAGCAGGGCGCGGACATCAACGAGCGCCGCAACGACCCAGACGAACGCGCCGCGGACACGACCCCGCTCATGGCGGCAGCAGCCTACGGAAACGAGGAAATCGTCTCCCTCCTCCTCTCCTCCGGCGCCGATCCGACCCTCTCCGATCGAGACGGCATGACAGCGGCGATGTGGGCGACCCGCCAAGGGCATCATGGCGTCGCCGCGAACCTCTCGATTGCCCGCGCCTGAGAGCGCTCACTGGACGCACCCCCTCCTTTCCCGCATCCTGAATGACGAGGATGCCATGCCGATCAACCGCCCCCTCCAGGACGAGCTCGCGACCCAATTCGCCGAAGGAGACCCCGCGACGCGCATCGCGACCGCTACACGTCTGCTGGACATGGCCAAGAAGCGCCAGGACATCACCTACACGCTCGACACCCTCACCGAGGCGCTCGATGACCCCAATGAGGAGCTGCGCCTGATCGTCGCCCGTGCCGTGGTACGCCCCACGATCGGCCCTCTTCTGCCGGGGCTCAAGGCGGTGGAAGAACAGCTCGAGGCGTCGGATCCGGGAGTCGCCACGGAGGCCGCAGAAGCGCTCATCGCCTGCGCTCGCACGCGCCTCGACCGCCACGCCATCGCCCAGCACCTCTTCCCCATGGTCGTGACCTTCGGACGCAGCCAGACCACCTCCGCGAAGAAATCACGTTTCCTCGCGATGCTCGGGCCCTTTCTCCGCGCAGGTGCCAACCCCGGACTCGTGCTCGACAGCCTCACGGAGGCCATCAAAGACCCCAACTGGAAGGTCATCGCCTCCGCAGCAGAGCTCATCGGTCATTGCGCTCTCGAGGGTTTGGATGTCTCCGCATCCCGGCCCGTACTGGAGAAGCGACTCGGGCGCGGAGGAACCAACCCCTCCGCTGAAAACGCCGCCATCCAGATGAGCTGCGCCCAGGCGCTCGGATCCATGGCCGACGACACGGAGATCCCCGAGAGACTCCTGCACCACAACAGCGACGCAGTGCGTGAAGGCGGGCTCACTGGCCTCATCGCGAGCGGCGCCCTCCTCGATCACATCGGCCTCCTCGCTGAATGTCTCTGTGATGTCAACGGAGGCGTCGTGTTTCGCGCCATGCGTGGATTGCGGCATGCCCACTCCCTCGGCGCCGACATCGCGCCCGCCATCCCGCTGCTGGAGAGCCTCCTCAACTCGTCGAGCTATTCCCGCGATGGCTGGGTGTTGCAGATGGACATGACCCTCTCCTCGGATCTCGTGGACGAATCCCCGGCCCGGGACGCGGCGGGGACCCTCGCCCGGCACCATTTGAAGCATCGCGATCGCGACGCCTTGATCGTGCTATTGCGCCACGATGGACCCATGGTGTCCGCGTCCGCCCGCCACATCCTCACCCAGCTCGCCGCCGAGCCCGACGAGATCCGCCGACGCTGGATCGAAATCACCCTCAAGAAGGCGTGAACGCTCGGCCAGCGGAACATCGACAGCCTGGCTCCCCATGTGGTAGACACCTCCGGAATTCACACCGGAGATCGCCGCAATGACCGACGAGACAGATCCCCTCGATGGGAGCACCGAAGCCCCCTCCCCCTCCCCAGCCGCTGCAATGGCGGGTCACAGCGACCAGATCCACTTCCCGCTCCCCGACGAGAACCAGCTGACCCTTCGTGCGGTGCTCGCCGGGTGCCTGGTCGGAAGCGTCGTCTCCTGTACCAACATCTACATCGGGTTGAAGATCGGCTGGACGTTCGGCGCGTCGATCATCTCCGCAGTCCTCGGATTCGCGCTCTTCAGCGCGCTCGGTCAGCGCCTCTCCGTGCTCGAGACCAACATCACCCAGACCGCCGGCTCCGCAGCGGGAGGCATGGCCTCGGCCGCCGGACTCGTGGCCGCCATCCCCGCCATGCAGCTGCTCGCAGCAGAAGGAAAGCTCCCCGGATTCGAACTCACCGGCGTCGAGCTCGGGCTCTGGGCCGTCTCCATCGCTTTTCTGGGCGTGTTCTTCGCTGTCCCGCTGCGCCGTCAGATGGTCGAGGTGGAGAAGCTCCGGTTCCCGAGCGGAACCGCGACAGCCGAGACCATCACCGCCATGTTCGCGGAGGCCAAGGAGGCAGCCGCCAAGGCGAAGGTGCTCATCTGGGCGGGGGTCCTCGCCGGAGGCTACACCCTCACGGCTCATTTCTTCCCGATGCTTGAATCACCCGCGCCCGAGAGCCTGATGGTTTATCTGGCCTGCTGGTGCGGAGTCGGTGCCCTCGTCTTCGGCTACCTCAAGAAGATGAAGGTCGCCGTCATCCTCGCCGTGTTCGGCGTCGCCCTCTATTTCTTCGACTCCGTCGTCGATGCCGGGATCTTCACCTTGGCGGCGAGCTGGGGCTTCAAGATGTACCTCGGGCCCAGCCTCTTCGGCGCTGGATTTCTCATCGGACCCCGCGTCGTGCTCTCGCTGGTGCTCGGAGCGACGATCGCGTGGGCCGGCCTCGGACCCCTCGCCCAGAACATGGGATGGGCCGCGGGATCGGTCATGAGCTACTCCGACGGACCCCGAGGATGGCTGCTCTGGCCCGGCGTGGCGCTGATGGTGAGCGAAGCGCTCATGGCCCTCGTGTTGAACTGGAAGACCTTCATCCGCACGTTCAAGAAGCCCCCGACCCTCGGAGACGACGCCACGAACGCCGAGGCCATCCCGAACTCCTGGTGGATGGGCGGACTGGCGGCAGGAACTCTCCTCACGATGGTCATCGGCCAGACGGTCTTCGGACTCCCGATGTGGCTGACCTTGATCGCCGTCGCGCTCTCCTCGGTGCTCGCGATCGTGGCGACACGCTCGACAGGAGAGACGGACATCAATCCCATCGGCGGCATGGGCAAGGTCACCCAGCTCGTCTACGGAGGGATCGCTCCGGGTCAAACCGGCACCAACCTGATGGCCGCCGCCATCACCGGCGCGGGTGCAGCCCAGGCCGCGGACATGATGCAGGACC
>Ga0114996_10004613_pt1 | contig 16446 bp, 17 predicted proteins | sample ArcticOcean_MG_C_4_FD_87039 | JGI IMG/M metagenome (GOLD analysis project Ga0114996, IMG submission 87039) | Marine microbial communities from western Arctic Ocean - ArcticOcean_MG_CB4_134 | ecosystem: Environmental > Aquatic > Marine > Oceanic | place: Arctic Ocean: Canada Basin | collected...
AGTTCGTCGATCTGACGGTTGACCCTGTTCTCAGCGAGGGTCGAGATGATGCGCCCTGGGTCATCGGACCAATGGGTGACCCCTGGGATCTCAGACAGCGGCCGATGTTCCTGCGTCAGATGTATCCGAGTGCGGCGCTCGTGAAGGAGGACCAGAGCGTCGTCGAGGGACTGGCCCATCTCTGTGGTGGGCATCGGATTTGCGATCGTCAGCTCATCGAACAGTTCCTGGGGGAGTCTCGTCGTGTCGCCGCTCAGAGCGAACCAGTGCCTGTCGAGCATGTCCCGGCGGAGCCTCTCGACCTCAGCTTCGGTCTCCCGGAATACGTTGCGCTGCGCTGCGTTCAGCTCATGCACCGGGACACGGCCCAGGTTGTCGCCACCCAGATCGGCGAACTCTTCGAGGAGCCCCAACAGATCATCGGTCTCGTCTCGCAGGTCATAGCCGAGCCGTTCGACGGTGAGCTTGGTGTCCAGCTCCATACGGGTCAGCCGGGTCACGTCTTCGAAGTCGATGTCGACGATCTCGCCGGTCGTGAGCCTCATCTCACCCATACCGAACACCCGATGTCCCATCACCTCACCCACCTGGTCGGCCCCTCGGACGATCGGGCGGAGAGGCAGAATGGCGATGTTCTCTGGTGCCAAGTTCGCGAAGAACTCGGCGTTGTTGTTGTGGAACATGACGTCGGTCTTGCCGCCGCCCTCTTCTCGGACACGGGCGAAGATGCGGTAGAAGTCGAGGCGCTCAGCGGTGTCATGCATCGGGTAGCGCTGGGTGAAATCTCTGATGACTGTGTCATCCATCAGGATCGCTGTCGTTGTGCCCTTGGTGTTCTTCACATGCTCACGCACCACCACCTCCCACGCATCGGCGTCCAGCTCGTCGCTCAACCCCAGCACCGTTCTCTCCCCGGAGATGAACTCACGCACCTCATGGAGCCCGTCGAACAGCTCCTCAGCTTGGGCTCTGTCCACAGTGACCGAGATGGTGTCTGTCGCTGTGCCCCCGATGCCGGTGCCGCCCTCGATCGAGTCACCCAGCTCCTGACGGGTACGCAGCACACCGTCAGCTTCGATCTTGTCGAACGAGGCAGTGACATGGAACATGTCCTCAGGTAGCGGCTCCCACTCGAAGCCATCAACCCGGTTCACCGCCGGGTCAGGCCATCTGACGGCTGCGTCCTCAGGAGAGATCTTCCCTGTGGCTATGGCGTCTCGCACGTCGGCGGTGTGAGTCTGGGATCTGGCACGGTTCATTGCCTGCGCTTCGTCGAGGGCTTCTCGTGCGGCGTCCTCGGCTGCTGTCCCGTCTGCCTTCATCCTCTCGGACATCGCATCACCGAATGACTGCTCGTTGAAGTTGTTCGGTGATTCACCTGGCAGACCGTCGTCGACATCCCATCGTTGGGGACGTTGACGTGGCTCGATGAACTCTTCGCCTGACCCGAAACGGGGTCCCCCAGTGAGAGGGTCGATCCGGTCGAACTGTTCCTGCAACTCTCGATCAACATCGAACGCCGGGCGGGGGCTGTCTTGGGCTCGGAGCGATGCGACCGCCCGATCCAAGTCGCCGGTCCCATCGAACACATCGTCGAGCCGCTTCAGTGCAGCCTCAGCATCATCGAAAGCCCCGAGCGCCTCGAACTCTTTCAGGCGCACCGCACGCAGACGCAAGTCAGGGATGACCGCTGTCCTCGGAATGATCGTCGCCAGCTCACCGGACTCGATACGGACTTGCTCCCACAGGATCGCCTGGAACCCGTTGAACGTCAGGTCGTCCAGCTCTGGGTCGGCAGCTTTGAGTTTCAGCCATGCCTGCTTGAACTGTTCATGCATCCACAGGTAGCCGCCCTCGTCACCACTCACACCGAGGTCGATGTTCTTGGGACCCTTCTGGAGGATGTCCTGAGCTGACAGTTTCTTCGGTTCGCCCTTCGCTGTCAGACCACGCACCAGATCGCCTGGAGTGTGTCCTGGTGTGTCGATCCATATACCGCCTGTGTGTTCAGCCATCGTGGCTGTGATCGGGTTCTCACCGCCGACAGTGAACCGGTGATCTCCGCCGACGATGCGATACATCCATGTGTCGAGGGTGATGAACCGATCGTCGAATGGGGAATCGAAGTTCCAGTAGAACGAGGATCGCTTCACACCGTGGGTCATCATCAGAGCGCCCGGTGCAGGTGAGCGCCATGCGTCGATCGCTAGCTGCAGGTTGTCCGACGACATGATCGAGTAGCCGTCCTCAGTCATGATCGGGTGCTTGCCTGCCAGGAACCTGGAGTGGATCTGAGACGGTCGCCACATGCCAGGTTCCGGAACGAACTCTTCGAGGTCGCCACCTGGGAGGAACCTGACCGACTTCTTGTGACGCAGCCAGTCTGAGATCATCTCAGCGGTGATCTCGAACTGTTCGTTGCGGGCCATGACGGTGACCATGCGGTCAGCGAGAAGTTTGTTGCGTCCATAGTCGAGGAGAGGCGACATCGCTGAGGTGGCAGCGGCGTGGCCCTCGAACGTCGACGGAACACCGAAGGGGAGATCGGCGATCTCATCGTTGATTATCCGAGTGAAGTCGCTCATCCGTCCAGCTTCGGTGACATACCATGCCTCGTGAGATACGACGTCGACCCGTTCCCACATCGTGGCCACGGCGTCTTGGCTGATCTCGCCCGCAGCGACGGCGTCTATCCCCCAAGTCTTCTCGACTGCCTTGACTCGCTTCGCCCGGTCCGCTGTTGTCATCGTCGGGTTGTTCCAGCCCAGCGACGCAGGGTTGTGGGCTTTGCCTTGCTGAGCGAGGGCGACAGCTTCAGGGTTGCCGTCCTGGTGGAGCTTGCGGAGTGTCAGCATCGCCTCGTCGATCGCACCCAGAGTCTGCTCAGCTTCCCTCATCGCCACCCTGCGGGTCTCCCGGACTTGGGGTTCCCTCCACATCCCCTGGTTGATGTCGAGCTGTGCACGGCGTCCCGTGTTGGGTTTGAAGTCGTACTGCCGATACCACTTCGTGAGCCTCGTCTTCGATGTGCCCATCGACCCATCGACAGTGAGGAACACGCGGCGCTGTTGTGAGTCGGCGATGTCGATCAGGTCACGCATGAACGCCGATCCGATCCCGGTGCCTCGAAGCTCTGGGTCTTTGTGGCGGACCATGTTGAGGATGATCGCATCGCCCTCATGTCGGTCGGTGCCCTTGCCGACCATCGGGATGTCGATCTTGATGTCGAGATCCGGGTACCTGTCGTCCAACAGGATCTGCATCGGATGTCTTGGAGGCTTACCTTTCGGTTTCGGTTTGGCTGCCGTGCGGCCTGACCCTTCGAGAGGGAGACCGAACGGGTTCAGCGGCTGGTTGTACGGGTACGGCAAATCGTCGAAGCCGTCTTCGAGACGTGGCATCGTCGCCGTCGGGAACCACTCCGAGTCCAACTCGATCTCGATCGGATCGAACCCTTGCAGCCCGTCCTCGTCGAGGTACCGCCACGAATAGTCCGTTGGTCGTTCATACAACGTGAACGTATCCAGGTCGAAGTAGGCGATCTGGTTCTCGGCGGCGGACATCGCACGGGCAGTGTCATGGGAGTCGTGGATCTTGACAACATCGAGATACAAACGGCGCTGTGCGTCGTCAGTGTTGATCCATACCCCTACCGAGTGACCGTCCTGGAGTCTCTCTCGGACGTCGTCCCGTCGCAGCCACACCTTCAAGGCGTCGCTCATCGACTCTTCGTCCCAGCCTCGTGCGGGTGGGAGGAAGATCCCCTCGTGTGCAGCGAAAGCGACAGGCTTGCCCTCAGAGGCGAACACTCGTCGGGTCGGGTCCCATGTCAGACCGTCGCCTGTGATCGCTTTGTGTGCGAGGAGGTCGAGGAGTTCGTCGGTCGCTTCGACATCGACCGCTTCTCTGGCTCGGCGTGCCATGTCCACGATCTCGTCATGGACCTGGCGGAAGTCAGCCATCGTCCCGAGGGTTTCATGTCCACCGAACTGGTCGGGGAGCAGCTCCTCTAGCCGGTCAATGAAACGGGTTTCTTCGTCAGTGAATCGTGGGAGACCGCCACCAGTCGGGATACGAACCGGGATGTCTTCGACCTTCTCCAAGGTGATGGTGACTTCCTCCAGCCAAGTATCGAAGTCGAGTCGCCACGGTGGGACATTGCCGTCTGCTATCTGTGGGAGGAAACCTCGGGCCATACGTTCATCGGCGTCGGACTCCCTGAGCAGGATCGCTTTCGCCATGTCGTCATCGAACTCGCCTCCGATGATTGCCAGGGTGTCTATGTCGTCGACTCCTTCGATGAGATCCACGACGTTGTTGCGGGCAGGTAACCGTTGCTGGCCTCGTGACCCTCGGACCACAGACCCGAGGTCGGCACGGCGTTGCTGCTGGTCGAGCCACCAGACGATCTCTTCACCTGGGCGCACACCGGGCACCAGGTCAGCGACCCGTTCAGCGAGGAGGTCTGGGGCGGCGCCCACGATCCGGCCTGTGGGGACACCATCGACTCGGTCTATCCGGGCGACCGCACCGATGTTCTTGAGTTGGCGGCGTTCCTTGTCGGTCAGCTCGAACCACCACTCCCATTCTGAGGCGATGGGTTCCTTGGTGACCGGATCAACCTGACGTAGCCGGGTGCCGCCTGGGACTTGTTCAGTGATCGACGGTGGCGGCGGGGACATCCTCGGACCGAGCGCCCCGAACACCCGTTCGAACTCTTCGTCGATGTCTTTGATGGCTTGGCGTGCCTGGCCTCGGACGTCTCCGACCATCCCAGCGAAGATCTCTTCTGCCCGGCGGCGTTCACCCAAATCGAGGAGAGCGTCAACGGTTTCGTTCATGATGTCGTCGGTCAGGTTGACCAGCGGGACAGGGCCGATCTCTCCGAACGGTGTCGGCCCTGATAGCAGCTCGAAGATCGCATCGGCGTCGCCGTGGATCAGTGCGTCGTCGATCTGGTCAATCTGGTGGTGGATACGCAACTGGTCGAGAGGCAACCGCCTATCGAAACCGCCGAATGCGTTCTCTATGGTGGACACGAGACGTACCTGGGCTGCTGCCAGCTCATATGTCGCCCATGCAAGGAACTCTTCGTCGTTGAGACCTGGCGGTGTGGTAGCAGTCCTCAGTGTGGGCCTGACGGAAACGTGGGCGATCCCTGACCATCGGAAGTATTCGACGTCGGCCATGTCATCGACGATCGCTCGGGCAGCACGAGGCAACCCCTCCCTAACGAAACGGGCTCGGCCTAGAGCCCATGCCTGCTCGGCGAGATCCTGCAACGAATCGGCTTGTATGCCTGCGAGGCGAGCGATCCGCATCAGGGCACTGGTCAGGGCTACGGAGTTGCTTGGGATCTCTGGGACACCGCCTCGGCGTAACGCCATGTTGAGGGCCTTGAACCCGATCGCTCGCTTCGCCCGGTTCGTGATGAACAGGAACAGCCATTCGTTGTCGTCGTCCAGCTCGAACTCGTCGAACTCATACAAGTCATCAAGGTTGGTTGTCAGCTCAGCGAGCTTCACCACGTCACCGTCACGGGCAGCTTTACGGATCGCATCGAGGTGTTTCTGTTGGGTCTTTGAGAGACGTTTCCCGGTGAGCTTGTCGATCAGTCTCGACGGAGCCGAGATCAGTTTGCCTCGTGCGTCCAGGAGTGGCTGCACCCGTTTCATGACACCGTCGAGCCCGCCGTCCTTGATGGACTGAACCCAATGCGACGGACGCATCTTGTCGAGCGCACTCTTGTGTGTCTCCATGAACTCGTTGATGGCGGCAGTCGTATTGTCTTTGGCTCCAGGCCAGTACTTGTCTGCCACCACTAAAGCGATCGCCTTATCAGGGAACAGCATGTAGGCGATCCCGAGCTGCTTCATCGATGGCATCGACAGGTTCGAGAAAGCGTCCTTGACTTTCGACAGGCCCGACTTGATACCGGCGAGGAGCTTCTCCCACATCGACTGCGGTTCGAGGCCAGGCACCGAGCCTTTGATCGGGACGAAAGCGATAGTGCAACGGCAACGGGAATGGATCGGCGGGTAGTCCGCTGCCATCGTCTTACCTGGACGCAGGAGATTTCCGAGACCACGAAGCGCCGACTTGAACGGTCCCTCGATCGAGATGGTCTGACCGTCGAGAGGCGCACATATGTCGCAAGTCCTGTCGTCGTACGTTGTGACCCAAATCTTCTCCATCCCTTCGGGGATGTAGCCGTCTCGTTGGCCTTGGCGGACAGACTCGATGCGGCCACCGTTCGCTGCCCGCATAGTCTCGGTACGAGAGATTGTCTCAGCTCGATGCTTGATCGCTCGGGTCTCGTACTGGTCGCCCATCCTCCAGACCTCTTCGTCGGTCATTCCCTCTTTCAGTTTGGTGCGACCTTGGAGCCTGTACCTGCGTGCCCGGCTGTACTGTTTCTGGTCCCCTTGAGACATCGCTGTGATCGGGTCACGTTTCGATTGGGCCTCGAACGACGACCGGTCTTGGGCTCGCATCCCAGCTTCGACGAGGTTGCGGTGCGCTCGGGCCTGTCGCCGGTCCATACCGATCTCGCTTCGGACCAGACGCTCGACCTCTCTACGGGACATGTCACCGTTCACGCCTCTCGTGATGCCCTCACCGATGTTGTCTCTCGCCGACTGGCGCATCCCCCGTATCTGGCTGCCTGCGTTCTCTCGTGCAGCGTTCACAGTGTGAGGGTCAGTGATGTCGAGACGGGGAGACAGGTCCACTGAGGCTGTGTCCATGATGTTCAGATGGATGTCCGTCAGATGGTCTCCTTGTCCATCTGCTTTGAGTATCGAGTAGCCCTTCGTGAACGTCGTCTGAGGGACCGGTAGCAGCTCGTCCTCGACGGCCTCGAACGCAGCCAACACAAACCTGCGAGGGTCACCCGACTTCCAGGCGTCCCGGAACAGCTCAGGGGTGATGAACGCTTTCAGGTCGGCTTGTGCTCCGGTGATCCAGCGGACCATCGTCGGGATCGACTTGTCAGCGGCCTCATGGATCGCTACGACCTCAGGGCCTTCTCGTTCTGCTACCTCATCGGCGAGCTGGACATGTTTGGCGACTCGTGTCGTCCAACCCACCGTCACTCCACATCCGGGTCTTCTTCGTCTTGCCTCTCATCGTCGCCTAACGGGGTATCAACCGGTGGTGGCTTAGTTGCCTCGAACGGTTCCTCATCGTCTGCTGTTTCAGCGACAGCATCGAAGCCGAGCATCGTACGCAGCGAGTTCTCCATCTCGTGGTTCGGGAACCAGCCCATCCCAGCGGTCGCCGTCGCAGCGATCACCGAAGCCATCTTCTCCATGTCTCGGTCGCCGATCTCGCCGATAGTGATCTTGGGGAGATCCTCGGTGGACATGCCGTTGAGGCGGAACAGGCGAGGCACCTCGTGTGCGTTGAGGGTCGCCCCGATCTCTTCGACAAGGGCACGCATAGCGTTCTCTGCGACAGCTTTCTTGGTACCTGCCAACGCCAACGACCCGACATTCTCGTGACCCAACAGGACCACGTCCTGCAACGTCGAGATCGCCATGTCCTGCTTGTATGACATGACGACCGCTCGTGTGTCGATCATCTTTGCGCCCGGTGACTTCAGTAGCTCCAAGCTGAATGTTTCGTTGCCTGTCTCGGGATCACGGAAGAACGGGGCGACGATCCCTTGCTGAGAGTTCACCACCAAGTTAGAGACGATCTGTTTCCATTCAAGGACCGCTGCCTGGTCGTCGCCGTTGGTGGACTTGATCAGCTCCGGGGGGAGCTTCACCATCGGGACACCCACTAGGTCACGTTCAATGCCGATCAGTTCGAGTTCCTCGACACGGTCCTTGCGGTACCACGACGTGTAAGCGTTACGGAGGACTGAGCGGCCCTCAGGGTTGTTCTTACGGATCGACGTCCGGTACAGGACCGACTTCGACATTGGGATGAACACGGCCTCGTTGAAGTTGCCGGTCCTTTGCCACATGCCGAGAATGCCACCGTGCTCGTCGATCTCCCAACGGTCCAATGTGTCCTGTGCTCGGAGCGAGAACTTGCGCCAGCCAATCATCCCATCGGAGTGCTTCGATCGGGATGCCCCGGCGGTGCCTTCACGTTTCTTGTAGACCGTTTCGAAGAACGCCCAACCGAACCCGACCTTGGACAGGGCCTCGGTCACGAAGTCGTCCCAGGACATCGACATGTCGTTCATGTTTTCTTCGAGGAACTCGGCTCGTGCCTGATCGTCGGGGGTGCCTTCGCCACCTGGTGTCACCGACCATGACACTGCACGCAACGTCATCTCGATTGCTGCGAGGATCGCCCCGACAGTGGCGTCATTGTCGAGCATGGTCCGCAGGACTGCCGCACCGGCTCTGCCCTGTAGTTCCTTGTGCCACTCTTCGGTGATGGTGCCCCTGTTGTGGGAGAGGCCTGACACACCGAGTTCGGCGAACGCCCCGCCGTAGGACTCTGGATCTGTGGGCATCCCCTGGAGAGTACCGCTGATATCCAGCGACGGGGTCTACCTGGTGTCGGCCACGTCGATGCTTCGGCTCATCGTCCTCGTCGGATGATTCGGCGTTGCCGCTCTGAGAGCCCACCCCAGATCCCGAACTTCTCCGGTGCTGTCACTCCGTATTCGCCGCATGGTTCCCGGACTGGGCACTCATCGCAGATGGCTTTGGCTGTCTCCGATTTCTTGCCTCGCTCAGGGAAAAAGATCGAGGTCTCCATGCCTCGGCAGTCTCCGTCCTCGACCCAGCTTCCGGGTCTCGGGTGGGGTCTCTTGTCGTGGCCTCGTGACATCAGCGGTGAGCCTCTCTGTGTAGACGGTCGATCTCAGCAGCACACAACGCCGCAGCAATGAGAAGCTGCTTACGTCGGTCCTCGGTCGGACTGGTGGACCCAGCGTTAGAAACCGGTCATGGTCCCGGCCCCCGCCGGTAATCGGTACTGCCAAAGCTGCGAACGGGTCGGGTGCTGGCGGCGCTCCACCGGCCACCCATAGTCGGACCTGAGTTCCCGAACTCGCCGCAATCCTTCGGACCCACCGCACTCCCCAGTTGCCAGGTTTGGGGCGTCGACCCAGGCGGGCGATTCCGTCAGTAGCGCTTTCAACACTTCCATCACCCGGACCCCGGTGGGGGTTGTGCGGCGGGCGGCCTCCTTCGATGTCCACGGGTCGGGGCGACGATGCTCCACCTGGGCAGTCAGGGAGATGGCTTGCTCCAGCTCAATCGCCAGGCGTTCGAACTCGGCATCGTCGATTAGTGCTCGGCCGCGGTGTATGAGTTCTCGGATGAGTCCTTGGAAGTCGGGCGCTTTCCTGACGCGATGCATGACGCACACCCCGTTGATCAGGTCCCGTCCGCATGTTTCGCAGCGCGGCGGCGGGGTGGCGGGGAACATCTCATTCATGGTGGCGCTCATGGTTTGGCTTTTCGTTTCGCTGCTTTCAGATGTTCCCGATATGTGTCCAGCCCTTTGTGTTCAGCTCGCAGGTTCCGTTTCAGCATCCCGATCACCATCGGGTTCGTCTGGGCCGGGATTTGTTCACGTAGCCACTCGATCAGATTCTCTTGTTCGTCGATCCACTGCTCGTAGATCTTCGCTCGTGTCACCCACACATCGACGCCGTCGCTGCTCATCGGATCGCTGCCGTAGCAGTGTCACAAACTTCGGTCAGTTCCTGGATGCGTGCCTCGGCGTCGTCGAGCGCTGGACGCAACCCCTCTTCCAGATCGCTGACCACGACACCCAGCAGGTTGAGCCTGTCAGTCACCTTGGCCAGCACATCTAGGACGTCTTGTTTGGTGCTCATTCGATACCCCCTGTCTCATGCTTGATGTAGTCAATGCGTTGCTGCGGCGTCATGTTCATTCCGTAAAAGATGCCGCACTTGAGTCCGAACCGGTACCCGAGATAGTGGAACAGGACCAGGCAGAAGACCGCTATCAGAATGTCGATCATGTGTTGCTCTCCAAGGGAGTCGTCCCCTCAGTCGGGTAACAACCGGCCGAGGGGACGACATTCGTTTCCTTGAGTTGATGACATCGAGTTGCCTGCATCTCTGCAGACGATGTCTATGTCACAAGTGCCGCCATCGGGACGGCACACATCCCAACATAGCCGACCGGTGTTTCACCAAATACCGAGAGCCCCGTCCAGGCGGTGGGACCTGATCCGAGGCTCTCAGATTTACACTCCCCGGCTTCCCTCAGGTGAGGTGAGGTGAGGGTCATCGGATCGTTGTGAGGGACAACCCGAGCCGCAGCTCCATCGCCCAATGCACACCATAGTCGAGGGGTGTGTCTCTACTTTGTGATCGAGATCGGAGCGATGCTGTAGTCCGGTGGTGGCCGCTTCGGTGAGTTCGCCCAGAAACACGACAACGTGTCGACGATGTCATCATGTGCGTGTTTCTCGTCCTCCCTGAACTCAGTCAGCTCAGACGTCATCGCCTGGAAGTCCCACTCCAAACCTGACGTCGGGTCGGCCTCGTCGGTGAGGGTTGGCATCAGGACAGACACACGGCCCTGCTCGATTGACCCTGCGACCGGTTGGGCACGATCGGCTTTCTTGCCTGTCGGCCTGGCGCCGGTGACACGGGTCACACCGTCGAGGTGTCTCGCTATCTCCTCGATCTGGGCTTTCCCGCCGGAGCCGCCTTCCTGCTCGACGAACACCTTCACACCGCCATGGTATGCGAGGTTGTCTCGGAGGGCTGTAGCGAGGATGCGGTCGTTGCGTGCACCTGAGCGTGCCCTGAACCGAGCGACATGCTCGATGCAGTACAGGCGTTTCACCGGGTCCACTGAGACGAGTGTGCCAACAGTCCAGTCAGGGTCAGGGTTGTCCTGGGTCTTCTCGGTCGAGGCCAGGTCCCAGCAGCGGGCACGGAACCTGCGGCCCTTCGGGATCGTATGTGCCGGTACCAGCAGCGACGTGTCGAAGAAGTCACCGAGGCCTTCGAGCAGCTCGCCTTCTAGTTCCTGACGGCCGAGGCGTGTGCCCTCGTACATGTCGACCACTTCAGCCTTGAAGACGGCTGACAGATTCACGAGGTTGTCTACCGTCGACATGCGGGTTTCGATCCATGTCGGCTGGGAAGCGCAGCGTTCGACGATGGCCTTCACCAGCGCTACAGGTTTCGGTGTCCCTGTGATCATCACCTTGGCGCCTTCAAGGCGAAGCCCGGCCACGAGGTTGAACCAGGTTGTGTCCGCCTGGAGTCCCAGGTCGGCGTCCTTGAACTCCGCTATCTCATCGGCCCAGGCACGATTCCACTGGGGGCCTCGCAGACCGCCCGGTTTCTCTGAGGTGTGGACCTTCAGGTATGAGCCGTCTCCGAGCTTCAGTTCACCGATGGAGCGGTTCCAGTGGAAGTCCTTGCCGAATGGCATGAGCCGTTCGGGGAGCACGGCCAGCAGCCCTGACTCGCCTTCGACCATGACGTCACGGCCATCAGCGAACGTCTGCGCTACGAGGGCGACACGGATGGGTCCGAACTCTTCGATCTCCTCACGTACCCACTCGGCCGCTGAGCGTGTCTTCCCTGAGCCACGTCCTGCACGTAGGAACCAGACGAACCAGTCGACGTCCGAGTTGCGGAGGGTCTGCTCAGGTCGCGGGTCCCAGCCTTGTTTACCATCGCGGGCACCGACAGATTCAGCTACCTCGGCGTAAGCGGCGGCGTCTAGGTCAGCGACCCACTTCTCGATCTGGCGCCACTTCGCTCCGTCATCCATCCGTCGTCACCGCTGGGATGGCGTGAGCCCGCCTCAGAGCGTCCTCCGAGATCGCTTTGAGGACCATGCGCCGCTCGTCGGGGGTGAGACGCAGCATGTCCACAGGAGCCGACTGGAGGACAGAGACCTCGGGCTCCTGCCTGTGTGTCGTTGTGCCCCACACCCGGCCCAGCGACTCGACCACCCTGCGGATCTCGATCGACACCTGCAGACGTCGAGTGTGTCGAGACTCCTCCATGTTCTCCGCCTGAGCATGGAGACGCATCCTCTCATCTGGCTCGTCAGTCACCCCGGCCAACAGTCGGATCTCCTCGATGCGGGTCGCCATGTCCTCGATCGTGCCCATCTCACGGAGGTGTCCGGCGAGTTGGGTGTTCAAGATCGAGTCCTGCTTGTCCCGGTGGTACTGGGACTCTTTCGGGTTGCCATGCCGGATGTGGGCTCGCTCCGAAGCACGCCGTACGGAGGTGGCGTTGGCGTAGATCTGGGTGCCGTCGTCGTCTACGAGGGTGCGTGCGACCTGCGAAAAGTTCGCTCCCCGCAGGATCATTCCCCATGCTTGGTCTTCGTGGTGGTGTTGGCGGATGATGTCTGTGCCTGGTTGTCCGTCTATGGCTTGTCGCCGTTGGTCTTTGTGTGCTTTGCATTGGTCGCTGCCTGGGAGTGAGGTGCGTTTGCAGCGGGTGCCTTTGGTGGTTAGGGCTTGGCAGCGGGTTTGGGCCATGTCAGTGTCCGGGGTTGATGTTGGTGTCGAGTTGTTCGTCGGTGGCTCTGGTGGGTCCGCTTGTTACTGCTCCGTGGAAGACTTGCATTTCGTGGATTTTGTGTGCCCAGTCGAATGCTGTGTTGTTGATGTCGGTGGCTGAGCGGTTCCAGTTGGTGAAGGTGGCTGCTTCGACGGCGAGTTCGAGTGCTCTGTCGAGGTTGTCGATTTGGGGGATGATGCAGAGCCCTGTGTGTAGGTGGGAGACGGTGTACCTGTTGGGTGAGTAGCTGACGGGGTCGGATTCGGAGCCTGATGCCATGAGGCTGTGGTGGACGCAGAGCCCTCCGCCTGTGATCCAGCCTTCGATTTGGCTTGTGTGGGTTTCTCCTTCAAGGTCCATGGTGGAGATGTTGAAGACGTGCGGTGGGTCGTCCATGTGTTCATGGTAGTTCAGCGGGTGAGGATGCCTAGTTTGTCTTTGACGACGAGGGGTTTGGCTGACACTTCCTGATGTGCCCATCGATTCGCTTGGCCCACCGCTCAGCCCGTTCTCCCATCATCCGTTTTTCGGTTGCTGTAAGCCGGTAGACCCGGTGAGGGTCACCGACCTGGCGTGCCTTCTGTGCGAGTTGGCGATCCCAGAACGCTTCGACGAGAAGATCGAAGGTCTTTCCGTATGGGACTTGCGCTGTGGGTACACCAAAGGCGCTGAAGGCGTAGGCGGCGACGTGGCTCTTGGTGAGCTTCACGTCAGGGCTCGTGATGTCGAACTCTTCGAGGGTCATGGCTGCACCTCGAAGAGGAGCCCTGAGGCGAGGCGGTCGAGTTGGGCCTGTCGGGTGAACCCTGCGACCTCGATGCCGCCGACCGTGATGTAGTCCCCGTATTCGCCTCCTGCTGATACGGAGACGATGTTGAAGTTGTCGTAGAGGAATCGTTCGATGCGGAGTGTGGTGGTGGTGATCGTTTCGCCTGTGGGTCGGCCGATACGGAACGTCACTGGGGTGTTCATGATGCTGCCTCTGCTGCGTTGAGGATGTCTTGGCCTAGCTTGCGTATCTGGTCTAGGTCTCTGGCACCGAACCGGATACCGCCTTCCATGGTGCGGATCACAAGTACCGGTTCTGGCCCTGTCTCGTATTCGACGTATTCGACTCTGGGGTCGGCGTTGTCCATGGTTTGGTGTTTCGGGATCATCGGTAGGTAAGGCTGAGGTGTTGGGAGGAGACCCTTCCATCCTTCCCAGATGACGCTCTTGCGTGTGTCTGATACCCAGAGCTGCTCACCGAGATGGTCGAAGGCATGCCATTCCTTCACGTCGACCTGTTCGACTCTGCCGACGTGCTCGTCGCTGATGTAGACCTCGTAGGCACCGGCGACGCCATCGAGGACGACTGGCGGGTTGCTGTGTATCTGGGAGGAGGTGGTCATGGCGTGACCCCTTCCCCTGAGATGACTGTGCGGGCTGGCACCTCGTGGGTGGTGGCCACCACCTCGACGGCGTACGTGAACGGGGCGCCTTCGATGTTCCTCCACCTTCGGACCTGTTCCTCGGCTTCGGCTGCGATGTCGTACGAGCCCAATGTGTGGTCCGGTTCGATCGGGCCTGGGGCCATGTGGTTTTCCTGGCGGACTTCGTAGTGGGTGATGCTCATGATTGTTCCTTTGTGGTGATGGTGCGGGCGATGACGGAGATGGGGATGGCGATGATGGTGGCCTTGGCAGCCAGAGCGAGGAGGCGGATCATGCTGCCACCAGAGCCCTAGCGGGCGCCTATTTGGTGGGCTCTGCGGGTCCTGCTGCGAGGGTCATCTCTCCCGCCGCAAGCTGCAATCATGTTGCGGTAGGTCTCATCGCCCTCGTTGGTGTAGAAGGCCCGTATTGCCGCATCCTCGGCGGCGGTCCAGCTTGCGGTTTCGGCGTCCTGAGCGGCCTGAACCTTAGCGTTGCTGGCGTCGGTCTCTGCCTGAGTCATGCCCCGGCGGTGGCTGCCTGAGCTGCTAGCCATATCTGCTGTGTGTAGGTGAGCTATCCGTAGGCCGCTCTTAGTTGCCGAGACTGCCCGGTTGCAGACTGAGCAGAGACCGCTGTGGATTTCGCCGGACCCTGCGCATGCTGGGCGATCCATGCCGACTGTCTTAGTGGGGTGCTGGTGGGCGGTGCGGTGCGTTTCCATATAAGTAACCATACACCTTCAGTGGTACGATACCAACCTCGAAACAAAACAATCCCAAAAAGATTACCAACCCCGCCAGCGTCCATTCCGGCGGGGTTGGAGGACATCTCCCGAGGCCCACTCAGGACACTAGCGCAGCGGCCTCGCTCCCGAGCAGCTCTCCCTCGATCTCAGCGGCGATCTTGGTTATGCGCCCCAACATCGCCGTGACCTTCTTGGCGTCGCCTGCGGCCCAGTGAGCCACATATGCGGCCGAGGGGGTGGTGGCCTCGACACCCAGCCCGTCGAGGATGATGAACGCTGCGGCCTGGGCTACGACCTCGAAGTCATCGCGGTGTGTCTGGTATGCGGCCAGGGACAGCTCCGGGTCGAAGGCGTGACACAGCTCGTGGACCAGAGTCGAGACCATCTCGACGTTGGCCTTGTCGGCGCTGATGGCGATCTCCTTGGTGTCTGGGTTCATCCAACCGCCAGCCGAGCCGGTGTCCTTCACCGAGACGGTGTAGCCCTTGATCTCAGCGATCCTCACGAGGCGGGTGTACAGCTCGGCCGAGTCACCGGAGAAGGTTTCCCCGCCCATGGCGTCGGGGCCTCCGAAGGCCTCACCGTCGGTCTGGGAGATGTCGAACACTGGCACGAGGCGGAAGCCGTAGATCTTCTTGCTCGTGGTGCCGTCGTCATTCTCTTCCTTGCGGAACATCGGGGCGAAGATCTTGATCGCTGCCTCGCCCTTGAGGACGTGGCGGCCGACTGACTTCCAGCCTGAGGTCCCGGCCTTGTTGCCGTAGCCCTGCACCACCGTGGCGGATGGGCGCTGGCAGGCGATCATGATCTGGTTGTTGATGCTGTAGTTCCGGAAGTTCCGGGAGGCCTTGAGCCAGTTCACGAAGCCGGTGTCGGTGAGGATCTCAGCGATGGCGCCTTCGAGCTTCGAGGCTGATTCAGCCCTGCGCTCGTCTGCGGTCATCTTGGGCTTGCGGGTTGTTGTGGTGCGTGTCATGAGTAGTACCGTACACCTTCAGTTGTACGTTACCAACCTCGGAGGCGAGAAATCCCAGATTCTTTCCCAGACGCGAAAGAACCCCCACCGTGGCAGGGGCTCTCTCACATTGCGGGGTAAGCAGCGATCATAGCCAACGCCGTCTTCTTAGTACGGCGTCAGTGGGGTCATACCCACCGGATCGACCGAACCTTTATGCCGGTCAACCACGCATAATCGTCGCGGCGAATATGATCCGTCGGCGTCTCGTCCTCCGTGGTGAACCAGATGTCAGACGCCGCTTTCATATCCTCGATCCATGCCGTCATCGGCTTGTTCGGGGTCCCATCTTTGAGAGTTTTCCATGCGAGCGGTGCGAGCATTTTGGTGAAGGTCTCGACGCCTGTGGAGTAGGTTCGGACTGTCGACTCGTAGTCCTCGAACTCGAACCCGGTGAACGCCAGCTCTATTTCGAGGGTCCTGTCTCGTCCTGGTGTGCCTTGGACTTTGATGTCTGGGGTAGCGGTGAGGGTGCTCATCGTCCGGCCTCTTCATAGGTGATGGGTTCGCAGCGGGCGCAGACAATGCCGACTCCGACCACGGCTGCCCAGCCGTCCTTGATGCCAATGGGCTCGCCGCATCGGTCGCAGGGATCGTCTTCGATGGTTGGATTGGTGTGGTGTGGTGCGGTCATGAGAGTAACCGTATCAAGTGAGTGATACGTTACCAACCTCGGGGAGGAGAAATCTCAAGTATTCCCAGAATAGGTGTTCCCTGTTCCCAAACCGTTTCGGGAACAGATCACTTCGAGGGGCCTGATCCGGCCCTGAACTGGAACTCCATCGAGCAG
>Ga0114996_10004616_pt1 | contig 16445 bp, 10 predicted proteins | sample ArcticOcean_MG_C_4_FD_87039 | JGI IMG/M metagenome (GOLD analysis project Ga0114996, IMG submission 87039) | Marine microbial communities from western Arctic Ocean - ArcticOcean_MG_CB4_134 | ecosystem: Environmental > Aquatic > Marine > Oceanic | place: Arctic Ocean: Canada Basin | collected...
CCAAGGCTGAGAAGGCCTCGGAGACTCTAGAGAAGAGTCTCGTACTGCACGGCAACATCACGGATGCAGACTTTGCCGAGGAAAACAGGATCGGAGATGCAGACTTTTTTCTATCGCTAGAAAACGGAGATGCAGAGAACCTGACCAACGCCTTGCTCGTCAACAAATTGGGAGTTCGGCGAATCCTCATCCGGACCGAGCAGAATCAGTTCCTGCCGATTCTCAAGCAGGCAGCAGTCGGGGAAGCCGTCAATCCACGTAGAATCACCGTGAGTGCCATCCTGAGGGAGTTGCGAAGTGGCCGAGTGATCGCCGTGTCGCAGGTGGGGGACTCCGGTGCTGAAGCGAGAGAGTATGAGATCAGCGAGCAGGAAACGGTATGCGGAAAGAAAATTGCAAATCTGAATCTTCCCAACGGTTCCATCATCGGTGCGGTTCAGCGAGGGGATGAGGTATTCACCGGAACAGGCGACACGGTCATCGAATGTGCAGATCATGTCATCGTGTTTGCCCTTCCCGAGGCGGTGAAGGACATTGAAAAAATGTTTACTCGCAGAAAAGGTATGCTGAAGTGAGATTCCGTCCCCTTCTGGCGGTCCTGGGTCTGTTGATCTTGACCATGGCTGGAATCCTGTTGATTCCATTGCTGGTAGCGGCGGCGCTGGACTCTGCCCTGGAGCTTCCAGCTTTCTATACCACCATTGGAATCTGTCTCGTTACCGGAATGATCCTTTGGGGTGCCAACCGCGATTACCAGAAGAAGCTTCGATCCCGCGAGGCATTCGCCGTGGTGGGGTTGGGGTGGGGAGTCTTGAGCTTCTTCGGTGCTCTACCTTTCTGGTTAGCCCCCGGTGGAATCCCTTCACTGCTCGATGCCTACTTCGAGACGATGAGTGGATTCACCACCACGGGAGCCACCATCCTCATCGACATCGAGGCCTTGCCTCCCGGACTTCTGTTCTGGAGGAGCCTCACCCAGTGGTTGGGGGGCATGGGAATCGTGGTGCTGACGGTTGCTGTTCTGCCATTACTGGGCTCCGGTGGGATTCAAATGATGCGGGCGGAGGTGCCCGGTCCGACCACCGAGAAATTAGCACCGCGAGTGGCTCAGACCGCAATGATGCTGTGGGGACTTTATCTTCTTCTCACTATTGTTGTTGCCGGACTGTTGCTACCAGTGATGGATTGGTTCGATGCGGTAACACTGTCTTTTTCTACACTGGCTACCGGAGGATTCTCGACCAAGAACTTGAGCGTTGCTCATTTTGATAGCGCATATGTAGATGCAGTGATCACGGCTTTCGTTTTGATCGCAGGAATGAATTTCGTTCTTCATTATCGAGCGATCTTTCAGGGGCGTCCGGTGTATTTCCGCAACAGCGAACTCCGTTTCTTTGTCGGCCTCATCGTCTTTTCGATCATCTTTGTGACCTTGATGTTGCATCTAGGGACTTATCCTGACCGTATCGAAAATGCTGATAAGTACGGGACATTGGGTCAGTGTTTTCGCTATGCCAGTTTCCAGGTGGCATCCATCGGCACGGGCGCTGGTTTCGTCACCGCTGATTACGATCATTGGCCCAATGCATGCAGAGTCGTTTTGATTGTATTGATGGTCGTCGGAGGTTGCGCAGGGAGCACCGCAGGTGGAATCAAAATCTTCCGTGTCCTGACCCTGGTGAAATATGGTTTACGTGAAATTGCATTATTGATCCGACCCCATGCGGTACTTCCGATCAAGATCGGTGGAGAAGCCGTCGAGCGGGAAGTGATCGCCAGGGTGATTGGATTTCTTGCCTTGTGGACGCTGTTATTCCTCGTTTCGGTACTGGTGCTCTCTTTCGTACTGGATCCCGCCTGGTCCGAAGATGCCGGTAGCCTCTCGGTAAGTGGTGCGCAGACGGTCAGCGGTGCCCTGGAAGACGATCATCTGCTGACTGCGTTAGGGGCGACCCTCGCGACGATAGGGAATATTGGACCTGGCATTGCCGGTGTCGGACCGCTCGAGAACTTCTCTGCCATCCCTGCAATCGGAAAGGTCTTGCTGATCTTCCTGATGCTGCTGGGACGTCTCGAGATCTATGCGGTTCTGGTGATCTTCTTGCCGATGACCTGGCGTCGGTGACCAGTTTCAGGGCAGATCAAAGAGCAGAAGATCGCTTTCCTCGACCACATCCATCCGGTAACTGTCCACCTCATCGATGGCGGCTCCGTCGCCCGATGCCAGCGTGGCTCCATCGAGTTGAATAGCTCCGGAGATCACCTGAATCCAGTGCCCCCTCCCCTGAGAGATGCTGTTCTCCAGCGTCGAGGGGGTCTGTAGGCGCCGATAGATGCGAGCATCCTGGGTGATGGTCAGTGACCCGCTCTCTCCATCCTCGGAGACGAGCAATTGCCAGCGTCCGGTGCGATCGAGCGGATCGAAGGACTTCTGGTCATATCGAGGAGTGACTCCGTGCTTTGCTGGCTCGATCCAGATCTGATAGAGATGCAGTTCCTCCGGATACGGATTCGATTCACTGTGAATGATGCCTCGCCCTGCACTCATCGTCTGAACATCTTTGGAGGTCAGGATTCCGGAGTTTCCCATTGAATCTTCATGAGCGATGGCACCTGACAGCACCACGGTGATGATTTCCATCTCGCGGTGCGGATGCGATGGGAACCCACTCGAAGCTGCGATTCGGTCCTCGTTCATGACTCGAAGTCCGCGCCACCCCATCCAGTCTGGATCGTGGTATTGGGCGAAACTGAAAGCATGTCTAGCTTGAAGCCAACCATGATCCGCCTGACCTCGCTCTGAAGCAGGTCTGAAGCGAATCATGGAGAGATTTCATCGAGGAACCAGGCCGCTGTTTCAATCCCACGTTGATAGTCGGGGAGGTGAAATTTCTCATTGGGGGAATGAGCATTGTCGTCGGGCAGTCCGAGCCCGAGCAGGATGGTATCGATCCCGAGGATTCTCTTCAGATCACTGACCACGGGAATCGAGCCGCCCTCGCGGATATACACCGGTGCCTTTCCGAAGCCCTTCTCCACCGCTCGAGCAGCCGCATCCAGCCAGTGACTGTCCCGTTCGACCAGCACCGGTTGGGCTCCGTGGTGACTGCGCACCTCGATGGTGCAACTGGGTGGGCACAGCGAGCGGAGATGGTCAGAGACCAGAGTTTCGATGACATCGGGATCCTGATCTGGCACCAGTCGCATCGATAGCTTTGCACTGGCATGGGCGGGAAGAACCGTTTTGGCACCTTCACCGGTCCAGCCGCTGAGCAGACCGTTGATATCGAGGGTCGGTCGGGCTCCTTTTCGTTCCAGCGTCGTCCAACCCGCCTCACCATGTACTTGAGGAACTTCGAGGTCATCTCTGAAGCCATCTTCATCGAAGGGCAGTGAGGCGAAGTCCGCTCTCTCCTCGGGGGTCAAGTCTCGGACACTCTCGTAAAAACCAGGAATGGTAATTCTTCCCTCTTCATCCCGAAGAGAGCCGAGAATGCGCGTCAGCACATTCGCTGGATTTTCCACCGCACCACCGAAGGAACCGGAGTGCAGATCACGATTGGGACCCTGGACGAAGATCTCCAGATAGACGAGACCCTTCAGTGCCACGGTGATGGCAGGGATTCCTGGAGCGAACTGGGAACAATCTGAAATCACCGCAACATCGGCGGTCAGTTCTTCCTTATGGGCTTCGATGTAAGGGGCCAGATTTGGAGATCCGATTTCCTCTTCGCCCTCGATCAAGAACTTGATGTTGACTGGTAGTGATCCGCGTTGCTGAAGAACGCCGCAAATTCCCCTCACGAGAGCAAGCACCTGGCCCTTGTCATCGGTGGCACCACGGGCGATCAGGTTGTCATCTTCGACGGTCGGCTCGAAGGCTCCATGGCGCCACAGTTCGAGGGGTTCTGGCGGTTGTACATCGTAGTGCCCATAGATGAGTACCGTGGGGGCACCTTCGGCTCCGTTCCAGGAAGCAAAACAGACGGGGTGGCCATCGGTCTCATCGAGTCTGGCAGCGAAACCAGAACTGGCCAATTCCTGCTGAATCCACTCTCCAGCGTCTCGTACATCCCCATTCCTCTGGGGGTCGGTGGAGATGCTGGGAATCCGTAACCACTCCACCAGCCTGTCGATATGTAACTGTCGTCCGCTGGCGAGCTGCTCGATGACATCTTTCATCTGGCCTCCTGACCTTGGTGGGTCTGCTGGTAGAGATGCGATTGAGTCTTTACCATAAACGACCCAGCACCCTGGGTGGAGTCAACTCGTTGGAACTCAGAAGGAATGGAGCGAGAGATCATGGAGATTAGCATCGAATACTGCGTGCAGTGAAACTACACGCCTCAGGCCACCAGTTTGGCGGCCGAAATTGACCAGAAATATCGAGTAGCCACTCGCCTGATCGAGAGTGGTGGCGGAGTCTTCGAGGTTTGTGTCGACGGAGACCTGATTTTTAGCAAGAAAGAGCTGAGCCGATTTCCGGAGCATTCTGAAATCTTCAATGCGCTCGATGCGAAACAGGCCTAGTACAACAATTATTCAGGAAAGAGTAGTCAGAGATGAGTAACGACCGACAGGAAGTCATCTTCCAGGTACAAGACGTGTATCGATCCTTTGGTCCCAAGGATGTTCTCAAGGGAGTCACCCTTGGGTTTTTCAGGGGAGCGAAGATTGGTCTGATAGGAGTCAACGGAAGTGGTAAGTCGACTCTTTTGAAGATCGTTGCAGGAGTGGATGACGGATATGATGGCACGGTCACGATCGCCAAGGGAGCGACCATCGGATATGTCCCACAGGAACCAATGTTGGATGAAACGAAGACGGTACGTGAAAATGTTGAAATCGGTGCCGCTTCAGTTCGAAAACTTCTCAACGACTACAATGAAGTGACGGAGTCGCTGGCAACCGAGCTCTCCGAAGGTGATACGCAAAAAGCCTACGACAAGATGGCGACTCTTCAGGAAAAGATCGACGACTCGGATGCCTGGGAGATCGATCGACAGATCGACCAAGCGATGCATGCACTGAGCTGCCCGCCGGGCGACTCTGAAGTCGGTCATCTCTCCGGTGGTGAAAAACGTAGGATTGCTCTGTGCAGGACCCTGCTTTCTCATCCGGACATCTTGTTACTCGACGAACCGACCAACCACCTCGATGCAGACACCGTCGCATGGCTCGAACGACACCTGGCCAACTTCAATGGCACCGTTTTGCTGATCACTCACGATCGCTACTTCCTCGACAATGTTGTCGGCTGGATGCTCGAGATGGACCGGGGCCGAGGCACTCCATTCGAGGGCAATTACAGCCAGTATCTCGAGCAGAAGACGAAGGAACTCGATGTCGAGAAGCGGCACGAAGATGACCGCCAGAAGTTACTCACCAAGGAATTGGACTGGATTCGCCAGACCCCCAAGGCCCGTGCGACCAAGAGTAAGGCGAGGGTAGAGGCATTTCATCGACTTCAAGAACAGGTGTACGAGTCACGCAAGGAACTCCCAGCACTGGTCATCCCGTGTGAGACTCGTTTGGGTGACAAGGTTCTGGATGTCGAGAAGATGTCGAAAGGCTACGACGGAAGAGTCCTGTTCGAGGATCTCAGTTTTTCCTTGAGACCGGGAGCCATCGTCGGCGTCATCGGACCCAATGGAGCGGGCGAGACCACCTTGATGCGTTTGGTGGCAGGACTCGATGAGCCCGACTCTGGCAGTGTCGAACTGGGATCCACGGTCGAGATCTGCTTTGCTGATCAGAGCCGGCAGGACCTGAATGATAACAAGACCATCTATCAGAACATCTCCGAGGGGTATGACGTCTTCAATGTCGGCAAGCTAGAGGTGCAGAGCCGAGCGTATGTCGCTCGGTTCGGATTCACCGGAGATGACCAGGAGAAGTTGGTCGGCCACTGCTCTGGAGGAATGAGAAACAGGGTCCAGATGGCCAAGATGCTTCGTCGTGGTGGAAACCTGGTGATCCTCGACGAACCGACCAACGATCTCGACATCCCGACTCTTCGATTGCTCGAGGAGGCACTGGAGGCTCTTCCGGGTTGCGGGGTGGTGGTCAGTCACGATCGATACTTCCTCGACCGTGTGGCCACACACATCCTGGCTCTCGATGGTGAGGGGAGCGGCCGATTCTTCGAGGGGTCGTATCAGGCCTATGCCGAGAAGATGCGCCAGGAACGGATCGATCGAGGAGAGGATCCTGATCTGCCCCGGGGAGTGCATCGCCGCTTCGCCTGAGGATCAGTCGCGTCGGGTATTCCAGATGGCCTGGTAATTCGACCGATCCGGTTTGGGCTCATCATCCGGAGGTGGATACTGGCTCATGCCTCGATAGGGCAACGGGCCCACTCCCCGGCATGCTCCGGTGAGTGGATCCAGATCCTTGCACCAGCCGAAGGTGTCAAGCAGCCAGGTTCGTTCCCAACCAGGCAACAAGTCCGGAAGCGCCGAAGCGTCGAACTCCAGGATCAATTCGTCTCCACCCCCGATGACGACAAGTTGGTCATCCACAGCGGCCAACAAGGAATCCACCCGCCCGTATCGAGTGACATGTCCTTCCTTCATCGGTCGGTAATCGAGAAATGGATCTCGTTGATCGTAATGGTATGTCGCAGGCAAGTTCCCATCGTCTGAGAATTCACGAGGGTAGCCACCGTCACGTAGGATTGCTGAATGTAACGGAATCGAGTGGATTTGTTGTGGAGCAGGAGGCTGGATCGAGGCGAGGAATGCTCTGTCCCAGTAGAGCTCCAGATTTGATTCGATACGGAACTGGCGAGCGCCATGTGCGACGATGTCGGAAATATCGAGCACCATTGTCTTGGGCATTCCTGCCGGATAACCGAGTTCTTCCGCCAGTAGTTGCCATGGTTGATCGCTAGCCGTTCGCCAGCGAAACGTCGGAGCAGACAATCGCTGTCCACCTTGCCATGCAGCAAAGTTGATTCGCGAATATGGATACTCGATCCAGCCATCTAGCAGCAGGGCAATGCTGGATCCCTCGGGAACGGTTTCGAAGTCGAACTCCCACACCTGGTTCTCGCAGTAGCCGACCATGTCTGGAATCAAGCCACGGGGACCTGCGTAGAGTCGATCCACTTCAGCGACCAGAGATGCATCGATGGTGCCATTGGCATCGCGAACCGCCGAGGGGAATACCCTGGTCTCTTCCTCGATCATCAACGGTTTCCCTGAAGGGGGGGGAGCCTGAATCGGAAAGAACTCCTCGGGGAAGCAGGATTGTGTCTCGGGATGATCCACCGCGATCAGCGACAATCGATCGGTGTAACAGATCTCTTGCATCGGCTCCATGATGCTCAGCCGAAGTCGACCGTTGATCGGTTGTAGTGCCCCGGGAGCGATTCGTACCACCTCTGTCGGTTCCGGAGGGGAAAATTCGTCGGGTCCGATCCAGAATCCAAGTCCGCCACCACCCATGAAGTCGGTGATGAAGTTCCACTTCTGACCATCGAAGGTGAACAGGATCGGGCATGACGATGACTTGCGTTGGATCTCTTCGATCTCCTGGCAGCGGTCCACTTTGACATCCATCTCTGCCTGGAGAACTCCATCGGGCCACTCGATGATGAGGCTGTCGAGGTGATCGGAACCATCGAGTCCCACCACCACCGGGAGCAATCCTCGGGCGTGGTGACCACCCTTGCCCTCCTGGAATGCGAGTATCACCTGGTCTGAATTACGAAGTTCCAGCCTGGCGCCGAAGCCGAGCAAGTTGGTACGACGATCGTCCCCATCGCGTCGCCCCCCCAGATGAGCGCGAAATGTGTGGAGCCGCTGCGATTCTTGTTCCAAGGGGTTTCTCATCAACCACAGTGAGCCGTCAGTTTTCTCCATAATCAGATCAAAGTCGCCATCGCCGTCGACATCCGCGCTGATGATCGACCTCGCCGGTGAGAAGGTATGGACCGAGAGAGTCGGCTTTCCATCGATGAACTGAAGGATGGAGGTTTTATCAGCAGAGGAGAGTAGTAGTTCTTCGGTTCCATCGAGATCCAGATCTTGAGCCGTAATTGTCACGTAAGTGGCGGATTTGACCTCGGCCGGTAAGGCGACCTCACCATCGAACAGTGCCATCTGCTCGGCATCCTTGTGGTGATTCGAGGGCCGTAGGATCTTCAGTTTCCCTCGTTGCAGGAGTACCAGTTCTTGCTCGTGATCTCCCACCAAGTGGACCAGCAGTGCGGTATCGACTTCCAGCATCTCGACCGAGACCAGCGGCTGTCCGGCGGGATCTTCCTCGAATTTCCACTGGGGAGCTCCGGAGATCCAGGAGATCCGGTCCCCGACCAACAGCAGGTCGTGATCGAGATCCCGATCCAGATCTCGAACCGCGATGATCCGCTTCACCGGAATGGTTCCAGCCAGGTCGGGTGAATCGGAAATCTGCCGAAATTTGTGGCCCTCATTGAGGGACAACTGAACGGGGCCGGTACCCGAGGCCAGCAGCAGGTCCAGATCTCCTTCCATGTCGATGTCTGCCAGCAGCAAGTCGCTGGCATTTGCTTTGACGGTGGAGATCAACGATTCGAACTTCGGAGTCCGGCCTCCTTCGCCCTGGAGGACTTGAACTTGTGCGCCAGTGGAGATGGCGAGGTCAGGGAGGCCGTCTTCATCTACATCCGCAACAGCGAAGCAGATGGCATCCTTCAAAGAGGGGATGGGTGCGATTTTCTCGGGTGATTCTGACAAGCTCCACGCAGAGGGTTCAGCTCCTGCGATCCAGAGATCAGGAATGCAATCGAGATCTGCATCGACCAGTGCATGGGGTGGAGCGCCACCAGGGCTTGGAGAGGTGATCTGGACCCAGGTGAAATCACCTTTCGGAAGCCAGGGCTGCGCTGAAGAAGCGGGAGCAAGCCAGTCGCGGATCGCTTCCGCCAATTTTCCCTGCTCGGTGTATTTGGTGCTGTGGGCTCGTCCTCTTCCGGATGCTTCCAGTTCCCGGAAGGTGGCGAGAGCTCGATTGGCATCCTCGAGCTGACCATTTCTTCGCCACGACAACTGCAGATTGTTCCAGGCTCCGCGAATGGTGGGGTCGAGTTGAACCGCCATCTCGAAGTGCGGGAGAGCTTGCTCATCGTTGCCGCTTCGAACCAGGCCGATGGCGACTTGATAGTGGCAGTCCGAATCGCGCGGGGCCAACTTGAGGGCCTTCTGGAATTCAGCCAGAGCGCTGGTTTCGTGGCCGAGGAAGCGTCGAATGATCCCGACAAGATAGTGGACCCGTGGATCATCCGGTTTCAGGTCGACAGCCACCTCGAGGGTCTCCAGCGCTCGCTCGGTACCCTCCTCCGCCTGATTCAACTGACTGACGGCAAGATTGAAGCGAGGAACAAAGGCTGAAGGTGCGAAGTCCACCAGTTTCAGGAGGGTCGTCTCTGCCTCGACGAACTTGTGCTGGGAAATCTGATTGAGTGCGTCGAGATGGAGTTTGAGCAATTGATGGGTGGGAGGAGGAGGAGCAGTGCAGCCACCGTGAAGTGCCAGGCATCCGAGTAGCAGAAGTAGAGAGAACAGACCAGGCTTCATCGGATCCTCCTTGCCTCCATTCCTGACCTTCGGTGCGAAGGCCGGATCATGGTAGATGGCATGGGGGATCAGCACAATTCGGTTCTGAGTCCGAGTCCTGGGTGCAAATTCACCGCAACTGATTCCTCAATGCCGCTGGAAGATCGGGGCTCAGAAATTGAAATCCGAGTGAATTCAATCTGGCAGGAGTGACTCGCTGGCCCTCCAGGAGTAGCGATTGCCCCATCTGGCCAAAGAGCATCCGGATGATGAACGCCGGAATTGGTGGGGCGACCGGACGGTTCAACGCTGCCGCCAGGGTGCTGGTAAAGTCGATGTTTCGCACCGATCCCGGGGCAACGCAATTCAGCGCGCCGTCGATCGAGGAGTCCTCGATCGACAGTGAGACGATGCGGATCAGGTCATCCAGATCGATCCAGCTCATCCACTGGCGACCGGAGCCGAGCCGGCTTCCAAGGCCCCAACGAAAGATGGGAAGTAATTTTTCAAGGACTCCCCCAGCAGGAGTCAGCACCAGCCCGATCCGAAGGTGTACCACCCGTGTTCCGACCCTACCCAGCGGCACACTGGATTCTTCCCAATCGCGGCACAGATGACCGAGGAAGGTATCAGCCAGAGGAGACGCTTCCGTCATCTCATCATCTCCATCTGCTGGATACCCTCCGATGGCGCTGGAACTGATGAAGGAATCTGGAGGTGAAGAGGTTCTGCTCAACAGAGAAACCAGATTTCGAGTCGCCTCGATCCGACTCGATCGAATTCTAGATTTCTTCTTCTCACTCCAGCGACCGGTGGCGATGTTTTCACCAGCCAGGTGAACCACTACATCGAGATCTTCAAATGCCTCGAGTTCTTCGGTGGGCAGCTCTTTTGCATCGGTCAACGGACGCCAGCACACTTCATCCGGGGTCAGAGGCGGCCTGCGAACCGCTCGAAGGACCTGATGGCCCTGCTGCTCGAGCAGCGGAATTAAAGAAGAACCGATCAGGCCAGAAGCGCCTGTGATCAGGATACGAAGTGCAGAGCCACTTACGTTTGGATCGAGGGGTGAAGTCATCGAGGTGATCTGCTACCGGAGCAGCAATGATTAGGGTTCATCTGGCCGATCATATTCCGGAGCCCGCACCCTGGATCAGGGTCACGGCTTTGATGTAGCCCGGCGAACCATAGGCCTGATCAAAACTGGTGGGAACGGATTCGAGACCCGATTCAAGGTGTGTGACAAGATCAGCGACCTCGATCGTCCCATCTTCGATCAACTGCAATGACCTGCGGTAAATCGACGGCCGTCCATCCTCATCGAACCCACCGGAGGCTCCGCAGGGGCAAAGCAAGGTGGGTACGCGGAACTGGACTGCATTCATCGCCTCGAGGCTGGTCCCGCCATGGCCGTGGGCATACATCAGCACCGTCGCCTGGGTGCGGATCAGTGCCGGGATTTGTTCAAAGATGAGACCGACACCGGCGGCATCGATGAAGAACTCGCAGCGTCGCCCACCGGTACGGGTGAGAATCTCATCGACCAGGTCGGTGGATCCTGGATCGATGGTCTCTGCGCCGTATTCGCCAGCCAGTTTGCGCTTGATCGGATCGGGCTCACTGACCACCAGTGATCCCTGGTAGTTGTAGATTTTCCGTAACGCCTGGATGAAGAGGAGTCCTGCGGGTCCGGCTCCACAGATCAGCGCACAACGAACACGCTGATCAGGATCGACAGCATTGAATTGATATCGAGCGGGTGCCGCCATCACCGTTTCCAGAGAATGGAGAACGCAGGCGAGAGGCTCTGTCATCACCGTTTCCACTGCAGGTCGATCCGAGTGAACCTGAATCAGGTTCACTGCAGGAACTGCGATGAACTCAGCGAGGCCGCCAGGAAGTCCCGTGATACCAAACTCGCGGTACCATTCGCACTGATGCGAGAAGCCGCTGGAGCAGTATTCGCAGAGATGTTCCTTGCCTTCGCTGACACAACTGAGGCCCTGATCGATGACGACTCGATCCCCGGCTGCCAGATCTAAAACACCATCTCCAACATCGACGATGGTGCCGGTGACTTCATGACCCAGAATTTGTGGGTGAACTTCGAGGGGTACCGGCAGACCTCGCTCGTCGACATGGTAGTTGGCCTCGCCGGTGTAGATGTGGTAATCGGAGCCACACAGCCCGACGGCGTCCACACGAATCATGGCATCTCGTGGACCCATGATCGGTAACGGAACATCTTGAATCTTCATCGTACGAGTGGCCTCGAGGACACTCGCTTTCATCATCTTGGAATCGGCCATCGATGACTCTTCCTCTACTGGGTGATCAAAGAGATACGGACTGTTCCGCCCAGATTTGGAATTCTCGGTGTTTGTGGACCTCCGCATGAGCGAGAGCAGTCCCTCCAGCAACTTCGATGACTCGTTCGAAGATTCTCTGTCCGACCTCGGGGATCGTCTCGGTTCCATCGATGATGGAGCCGGCGTTGAGATCGATGTCGTCGGGCATTCGATCGAATACCGGAGTGTTGGAAGCCAGCTTCAGCACCGGACAGATGGCGTTCCCGATGGTGGTTCCTCGACCGGTGGTGAAAACGACCATGTTTGCTCCGGCGGCGACCATGCCGGGAACCGATTCCTGATCGTAACCAGGACCCTGCATCAGTTGCAGGCCTCGACCGCTGGGTGGCTCGGAGTATCCGGTGGTACCCTCGACCCGGGTGGTTCCGCCCTTGGCGATGGCTCCTAGCGATTTGATGGTGATGTTGAGCAATCCGCCTTCGATGTTTCCAGGGCTAGGATTGTCTCCGAGGACGGTTCCAACGGTTGCTGCGTACTTCTTGTACCAGTCGACCAGATCGTAGACCTCCGAGGCGACCTGCGGATCGCGCGATCTCAGCGCCAGCACATGTTCGGCCCCACAGAATTCCGGCACTTCACTGAGAATCACGGTTCCACCGCAACGGACGACCATGTCCGCTGCATGTCCCAGTGCTGGATTTGCGGAGAGTCCAGAGAAGCCATCGGATCCACCACACTCGAGTGCCAGTACGATCTCACTGGCAGGCACCGTTTCGCGCTGGAACTGATTGACCTGGGGTAGCAGTTCCTTGACCGCTGCAAGTCCCTTGCTGACCACCTGCGCAGTGCCTCCGGCGGACTGCACTCCAAGCCAATGGACCGGCTTTCCGAATCCATCCATTCCGCGCCGACTGAGGTAATCTTCCATCTTGGTCAGGTTGGTCTTTTCACAACCGAGTTCGATCATCACCACAGCACCCACGTTGGGGTGGGCAGCATAGTTGGCGAGCGTCCTCAGAGTGACATCGAGATTACTGCCATCGGAACAGCCGCAGCCCTTGTTATGTGGAATGCCCACGACTCCGTCAACATTGGGGTGCAGCTGAGGATCAAACAGTGTGTGCTCTGCGATGATGGAGATCTGTTGAGCCTCATGACTGGCACACATGCTGGTGGGGATGATCAAGATGTGATTGCGAGTCCCCACTCTACCGTCTTGGCGTCTGAATCCCTCAAAGGTGGGAATATCTGAATCTTCATAGTACTGGGGCGCGGCTGTCGAGAGTTGGTCTGGAATCATTCGAACTACCGGAACATCGTTGCTCATGTTGGTGGGTGTCACCACCTCCCCGGCGGCGATTCCCCGCGATTTTCCGATCGGCTGGCCGTACTGGATCAACGAATCGCCTGCGGCGACGTCCGCCAGTGCAAAGCGGTGACCAGCGGTGGGTTTTCCACGGATGACCAGCGGGTCACCTTCGGGCATGGAGAGATGGGTTCCTTCGTCGATACCAAATTTGATCACGGCCACATTGTCATCTGGGTGAACCTGGATGGCGTGGTCGGAAAAGGACAGAGGATTCACGAGGTCGGCCATGAGGGTATTTACCCTTTCATCGTTGAATTCTGGAGTCAGGTCGGAGCATCCAGGTGATGGAAGCAGTATATCGACCGAATCGGCTACGGGGAATTGGCACTGTCGAGGTTCGTTATTGCCGTGGCTGCGGCTGATCTCTATCTTGAAGGGCATCACGGAGACCAGAAGTGGCCTCAGGACCGTGTTCCGAGAGGGAGGAATGGATGGATCAGCCAGAGATAATCGCCAGTTCAAGGAATTTGGACGGTGTGGAGATGAACCGTCGGCAACTGCTCCAGGGGGCCGCAGCGGCTACGGTGCTCTCGACGGTGGCACTTCCCGGGGGATTGGCTGAGGGAAGTACCCATGAGATCGATGGGAGCAAGATCCGTCAATCGGTCGCGCACTGGTGCTTCTCTGAACACTGGTCTGTCGAGCAAACCATCGATCACGCCGTGGAACTGGGCTGCCAGAGTGTCGAACTGATCGAGCCGCAATATTTCCCTCTGCTTCAGAAGAAGGGGTTGGTCTGTGCCATCGGCCAGATCGACATGGCTCCTGATCCGCCCTTCGTCAAAGGATGGAATAATCCGCGTCACCACGAACAGCTGCTGAAAGCGACCCGAGATAGCATCGATGCCTGCTCCGAGTTTGGTTTTCCCAATGTCATTGCCTTCACAGGCATGAATGATGGATTTTCAAAAGATGAGGGAGCCATCCACTGCATCGAGGGATTCAAGAAAATCGTTAGTTATGCGCAGAAGAAGAAGGTCACGCTCTGCCTGGAGGTGCTAAACACCCGGGATGATACCCATCCGATGAAGGGGCATCCTGGATACATGGGAGACGACACGGAGTATGTGGTCGACATCATCCGTAAGGTAGATTCTCCAAACTTGAAATTGCTGTTTGATGTTTATCACATTCAGATCATGAATGGCGATGTCATCCGGAGGTTGCGACAGTACAAGGATATCCTCGGCCATGTTCATGTTGCCGGAAATCCAGGACGCAACGAAATCGGTGCGGGTCAGGAGATCTACTACAAGGCGGTGATGGAAGCACTGGTCGATATGGGCTACGAGGGATACGTCGGGCAAGAGTTCCTGCCCACCGGAGATCCACTCGCGAGCCTCACCCAGGCAGTCAAGATCTGTAACGTCTGATCGGTGGATCAGTGACGAATCTCAGACCATTGACCACTATTCGCGGATTCCAGCACAGCATCGCAGACCCTCTGGGTTTGTAGTGCACAGCGGAAATCAGGCTGGGCGGCCTGGTCCTTCTCGACGCCAACCAGGAAGTCCGCCAGTGCGTGGATGAAGGTGTGCTCGTATCCGATGGTGCAACCCGGTACCCACCAACGATCCATGTAGGGATGCTCGAAGTTTGTCGTGTGAATCCTGCGCCATCCGGTCAGGTGATCCTCGACCTTCTGTCCGTCTGCTTTACGAGTGTGCTCGTAAAAGTCCAGATATTGCGGATCTTCCAGGTCGAAGTGACACGATCCGTCATGACCATTCAATTCGAAGGTGTTGAAGTTCTTTCGGCCACGGGCATAGCGAGTCGATTCAAAGGTTCCCATCGATCCGTTCTGGAAACGCGCCAGGAACATGCAGGCGTCATCGATGCCAACAGGCTGAACTTGACCTGTTTCCTGGTGCATCCTCTCTCGCACAAAAGTTTCGGTGTCTGCAACCACCCGGGTAATGGGGCCATTGAGCCACATCGCAGTATCGATGGAATGAGCCAGCAAATCTCCCGTCACTCCGGATCCTGCTGAATCTGCATCGAGTCTCCACAGGGTTGCTCCTCCCTGTGGTACATCTTCGGCGATCGTCCAGTCTTGTAGGTAGGTTCCGCGGTAGTGGAACGGCTTTCCTATGCGACCTTCATCGACCAGTTGTTTTGCGAGTGCGATGGCTGGAACCCGACGGTAGTTGAACCAGACCATGTTCGGGACACCCGCTTTTTCCACCGCTTCCGTCATCTCGACCGCTTCGGCGACATTCATCGAGAGCGGTTTTTCACACAGTACCCACTTACCCGCTTCTGCCGCGGCCACGGCAATATCTCGATGGAGATGGTTGGGCACGCAGATGTCTACGGCATCGATGTCGTCTCGTTCGATGAGCGCTCGCCAGTCGGACTCGACAGAGGCGTAGCCCCAGTTGTTGGCAAATTGCTGTGCGACCTCCTGATCCCTCGCACACAGCGCCTGGAGAACTGGTCTGGTCTGCAGGTCAAAGAACCGATTGACCTTCTGGTAGGCGTTGGAATGCGCCTTTCCCATGAATCCGTATCCGATCATGCCGATCCTGAGATCCTTCATCGAATCTCCTCTTTCACTCCGTAACGGGCGTTCAGTTCATCGATGGATGCCTTGCAACTGGCGGTGGCCTGCCACGCATCGGGCCAGAAGCACAGATCGATGGTCCACCAGTCATGCGGTAGCGTTTCCTTGGCGAGAGCTGGGACGATGGAATCGAAGTCGAGAACCCCTAGGCCGAAGGGAGGATGGCTCGACGTCTCATCCGTTCCATCTTCTGCCTTGTGACAGTTGTTGTCGGAATCGATGAGATGGATGTGATTGATTCTTCCGCTGAGCATCTGGATCAGTTCAAGTTGCCCGCCAGCAAGCACTTCTTTCGCGCCAGGATGACGAGCACCCACAACCGCGACCATCTGGCCATGGCAGGTGTCGTACATCACACCGAAATTGTCGTCGGGGATCGCTTCGAGGATCTGGACCACATCGGAGGGCTTGTTGAAGGCGAATCCGGGTTCGAATTCCCAGGTCATTTGCAATCCATGATCGGCGGCGATGGAGCAGCATGTCTTCCAGGTGTCGACGACTCTAGCCAGCGCCGTTTCACGATCCACCGTCTCGAAGATGGTCGGAGGCTGGACCGTGTCAACACGGATCGTCTGGATCCCCATGTCGGTGCAAAAATCGCAGTTCTTGGTGAACTCGGAGATGTATCCAGAAGGATCATCCGTATCGATGAGATGTTCTCCCCA